>Ga0326728_10017893_pt1 | contig 14083 bp, 19 predicted proteins | sample MB3enrmetagenome_FD_207602 | JGI IMG/M metagenome (GOLD analysis project Ga0326728, IMG submission 207602) | Lab enriched peat soil microbial communities from McLean, Ithaca, NY, United States - MB31MN | ecosystem: Environmental > Terrestrial > Soil > Wetlands > Peat | place: USA: New York...
CAGGAAGCGGGAGATAGACAAATGGCTTGACTCTCTCAAGACCCCGGCAATGTATCCCCTTTCATCGAGAATGAAGCTCATGAAGTGAGCAGCGGATGTTATATGCGTTGCTATCGTCGTTATGGGCTGAAGTTAAAAGGGTTTTTGGAAGTCGTGAAATGTATAGTCCCGACCCTAAAATACCTCTTGACAAATATGTAGCCATTGGTTACAATAAGAGATGGAGATGGGGAAATGACATTACTTCGCCAATGGCTGCTATTTATGACACCGGAAGACCTGAAACAATGGAGAGAGTTGAACAGCTATAGCCAGATGAAGCTTGCTGCTGCTTTGAGAGTGTCGCGGGTGACGGTAACACGATGGGAAACCGGAGTAAGGGAAATTCCATCTTTCCTGGGCCTTGCCCTTGCGGGCCTGGAAGCAATGGACGCAGAGAAGAAGTCCGGGGAACGAAAACTGAAAAGGGCGAGACGGCCCCTCGAAATAGTGCGCGCCCAGCAGGATTCGAACCTGCAACCTACGGATTCGTAGCTCTTGCAACGCAGGGCATAGTATACCCAAATCGGCTTGTAAATACAAGGTTTTTGTCATTGTCAGTGCTGAAGGGACGGTTAACGGGAAAAACCGTGAAATCCCTTGTCGGGACTCGTCGGGATGGTGGGGGAAGCAGGGGGTTATGTTCGCCTTGTGTTGAAAACCGTTGACCATGTAAAAGGGCTATTTGGCATGGCTGAATTTGCTGTATAATTGATCGACGGTCCCCTAACCTTGGCCGGGGACAGGGCGGTATCTCCGCCGCCTTGGGGACCAGCTTTTACGGAGGCTGCAAAGGAGAAGGCAGCTATGAAGACCGTAAAACCACCGCTCATTCCAAAATGCGAACGCTGTCGGCCGGATATCAGGAGCAAGTGTCAGGTCCGGGCAAAGCTGCTTCAAAACCCGCGACCGCCTCGACAGGATCCTCCGAAGGGCTACTTTACTCTGAAGGCCAAGGAAGACGAGGAGACGAAGGCTGCCCTTGCGGCTCTCAGGAAAGCACAGGAGGAACCTCTTCCTTGCCCCGAGTACCATTTGTTTGCGAATGAGGTAGACAGATACGCTGAAGCGCTGAAAAATGCCTCTCCTGGAGACCGGCACGACATCGAGTATTCCATTTATTTTAAAACTCAGGAGCGAGCAGTTACCCTCTCAACAATGGGCAAAAATAACCAGAAGCCTGTCCGTAACCGTAAACCCCGTAAGCTGGGTGTACTCGTAACCGTGCTCACGGAGATTTTATTAAGGACTAAGAATCGGGATTGGGAGACAAAAAAAGAATTTAGGGATCGGATATTGACGAAACTCGAAGACAGAATATTACCGGATGGACCTATCGTGGATGTTACGGAAACGGCGATTCTGTGTAGGGACAAGAAAGGGAAAACGACCCTTATAAAAAAAGCCTCCCTAGATAAATACATTGACAGAGCAACACATAATCTCCAGTCAAAAAAATAATCTCAAGTAATATCAATTTCTACCCTGCATTGCTGCGGCCACTTTCGGACACTTAAGGCGTTATCTGTAGAGACCATACCGTAAACTTACGGTATGACAAGACAGCGAAGAAAGCGCCAAATAGTACCGCCCGGCGCTGTCCGGATGTACCGCCTTTATGCCACCTTGACCCAAGCGGAGGTTGCGGCGCGGGCGGGGTGCCCAACGCTGGATCAACCGCGGCTTTCCTTGATCGAAAGGGGTTTGCCGCCCAGCTTGGAAGAGGCTCAGGCGCTCGCCCGGGTTTTCGATTGTCCGGTGTCTGATCTACTGCCGGAGATGGGCGATGCCTAAGTGTCGCACCCCTGGAGATTTGCTCGGGCCGGTCCTGGACGAACTCCGGGGCCTGCGGGCCGAGCTGCGCGATCTCCGGACGCGGGTAATGGCGCCGCCGGCCGAGCTTCTCGATCTCGACGGCCTGGCCTCAGTGCTTTCTCTATCGAGGAAGACGATCAAAAACCGCCTCAGCGCCGGCAGTTTTCCTATTCCTTCGCATCATTCCTGTGGAAAGCGTCTCTTCAAACGGGCGGATGTCCTTGCTTTTGTGGAGGGGTTGAATGCGACCGATTGATCGACAGCGCGTTCTTGAACTCCGCCAGGATTACCAGAGCTTTCCGCGCGAATGGCAGTTTCAGCGACGCCGGGTCTTTTTGATGGGCGTCATACTTTCCGAGATCGTGCGCTATCAACGTCTCGCTGGCCATCTTGGCCTCTACATTCGAGAGGGAAACGATACGGGGATCGCCTGGAGCAGATACCTCCAAGACAAGGCGATCAAGGCGATACTGAAGGCTCAGGGTGAGATCATCGACGGCCGGCAGGCGCTCCAGGGCCGCCATAACGACCGGATCACAGACGAGATGATTGAAAGGGCGAAGATGTTCCCCTTCACGGAGCTTTACCAGTTCAAGAGGAATATGGCCAGGTGCCCTTTCCATGACGACAAGACGCCGAGCTTCGCGCTGATGAAGGACAACCGCGCGCGCTGCTTCGGCGCCTGCGGGCGGTCCTGGGATACCATTGACTTTATCATGCTGAAGGAAGGGAAGAGTTTCCCCGAGGCCGTGAGGTCGCTTCAATGATCCATGGGTGCGACATTATCAGCGTCTTAGACAGATTGCAAAGGAAGGGGGCCAGTTCTGAGCAGCTCGCAGGGGTTTACGGGCTGATAAAACAAAACGGCAATCTGGCCGAGGGCGAGTACAAGACAATCGAGGCCATACTGTCAGGCACCTACAAGCCGGAGAAGGGGCGCAAGGGCATTGACCCGATGGCATACCTGAAGACGGGCGCAGAGCTTCAGGCGATGGAGATAACTGTCTCCTGGCTTATCGAGGATCTCATTCCGGACGCCTCCATTACGACCGTCATAGGGCCGGCCGGGTAAGGCAAATCGACGGTCTGTTTGAACCTTGCGAACGCCGTTGACCGTGGGCTTTCGTGGCTTGGCCGAGCGACAATGCAGCGGCCCGTCTATGTGCTCGACTTCGAAAATCCTCTGGCCGTCGATGTTGAGAGATCGCGCGCCTTGGACCTCTCCGGCGTGCTCTTCTGGCATACGTCGGCCGAGGTGCCTCCACCAAGGATTGACTCGCCGGGACACGTTGCCTACAAGAGCTTACCGCCCGGGCTGCTCATTGTGGACGGCCACAGGGCTTCACAGCGGGGCGACGAGAACTCTTCGAAGGATACCGAGCTTGTCATGGAGCGATGGAAGGAGCTGCGCGACCTGGGCTTTACCGTCGTCCTGATCCATCACACGATGAAGGCGAACGCCGAAGTCTTCAGGGGGAGCCAGGCGCTTATCGATCAGGCCGACCACGTTCTTTACTTCTACCCGGTGAGACAGCCGGGCTCCGACGATCCGATTGAGGGCGAGGACCCGGAAAGTATGACGTACTTCCTGGGTACGAAGGAGAAGACCAGATACAAATCCTGCCGGCTGTACCTGAAGCGCGCAGGAGAGGGGCGGTTCGTTCTCGCGGGCAATCCGGATGACGAGAAGATAGGAATGCTGGAGGCTTTGTTGGCCGAGCACGGCGAGCTTGCACAGAAGGCGATTGTGAAGCTCGCGAAGGATGAACTCGACTTCAGCAAGGAGACGACGAGGCGGCTTTTGAAGAAGGGCGAAGAGCGGGGAAAGTGGACAATTAAAAAAGGTGAGAAAAATTCCAGTTTGTACCAGCTTTCTAGTTTTTCTCCCCTATATAGGGGGGAGAAAACTGGAAAACAGGATTCTGGCAGTTTTCCAGAGGATAGAAAAACAAGCGGTGAGAATAGAGCACAAGCCGCTGGAAATGTTGAGTTTGCCAGTTTTCAGGAGACGGCAGAAAAAACAGGAAAACAGGGGTCATTTTTGCCGGAGCAGACAAAATGGGAAGCATGAAAATACCTGTACGGAAAAACATACAATATCGGGCAAGAGAAAGCCTCAAGGACTGCGGGCTCGCGCGCAGCCGCCGCCTAGGTTCTGAGCCGGCCAGACTTGCCGGGCGCGCAGGTGTTAGCCTTCCGTTGATAAGACTTCAGGAGTCCTTGAAATGACAGGGCCGAAAGATAGCGCTCAGAATGAGGTATCCGTGGGCCTTGTTGGCGGATTGAAGCTCAAAAAAGGCGCGAAGGGCGGTCATTTAGCCTCGGTTCGCCACGGCTTATGTGTCGATTTCAAGAAGTTTCGTATCGACGGCCGATCTACCCTTGGGCGTACCGTCAAAGAGAACCTGAGGGCCCTCCTATCCTGCTTCAATGGCGCTCCGCCCGTAGCTGCCCAGCTTTTGGCAAAGCGGACGGCCTTCAAAATGATTCAAGCCTCGGTCTTTGAGCGTGAGGCAACGTTTTCAGAGCAAGCCCTGGCCCCTTCTGCCGATGAGCGATATCTGAAGCTCACAAACTCGATACGTGAGGATGTGAAACTTTTACACATGATGGCCAGGGATCTGAAGCAGGCGCAGCGGCCGACAAAGAAGCCGCAGGACTTAGACCGATACCTCAAGGCCAAAAAAAAGAGGCCCATAAGGCCCGCAGAGGAGGCAGAGCATGAAAGTCGAGATTAGCAACGAAATCCGCATATACCCTTTTACTGCCTTGCCCGACAGGGCGCAGATCGAGCTTAAAGAGTGTTTTTCCTTTGCAAATCCGGCTTATCTCGAAAATGAACGCCTCGGTTTTTCGAATTGGGATACGCCGGAACGCATCATAGGCTATCGGATCGAAGGCAACGCAATGATCGTACCGCGCGGCGCCATCACCCGCGTTGTCGGCATCCTGCGGTCAAATAACGTCATGTATGGTCTCGTCGATCACCGTCGGGACCTTCCGGAGGTGAGCTTTCGCTTCAGAGGCGAGCTCCGGGACTACCAGATAGAGGCCGTCAAGGCCATGGAGGCCCGAGACTTCGGAGTGCTCTGTGCGCCGCCTGGATCGGGCAAGACCGTTGCCGCTGCCTTCCTGATCTCCAGGAGACGGCAACCCGCCTTGATCGTCGTACACACGCGTGAACTGGCCGATCAGTGGATAAGCCGCCTCGAAACCTTCCTGGGTATCCCGAAGGCCGGCATCGGCATGATCGGCGGCGGCAAGGTAGACATAGGCGAGAAGGTCACAGTCGGCATTGTGAATACGGTCTATCAGATGGCCGTTGACCTGAAAGAGTACATAGGCTTTCTGATCGTAGATGAATGCCACCGCTGTGCGGCCCGCACCTTTTCAGAGGCCGTCTCCGCCTTCGATAGCCGGTATATGCTCGGGCTGTCCGCCACGCCCTACCGTCGAGACCGTATGACGAAGATGATCGGCTGGCATCTCGGCAAGCTCCTTCACACAATCGACGAGCAGGCCCTTGTCGACGCCGGCCACATTCTGAAGGCGGAAGTCGTAACCCGCAGGACCGACTTCTTGACCCGCCGCGATCCTCGGACCGAATACAGCACTATGCTTTCAGAGCTGACGGGCGATTTTGACCGAAACAACCTTATCGCCAATGACGTTGCCAGAGAAGCCGGCAACGGCGGCGGAGTCTGCCTAGTACTGACGGACCGCAAAAACCACGCCGAGACCCTTCTTGACCTCCTGGCCAGTCGAGGCGTCCGTGGGGATTTGCTCACGGGAGACTTGCCGCCGAGCGAGCGGCGCCGGGTTGTCGAGGATCTCAATGCCGGGCGCGTCAATGTCCTCCTGGCAACCGGGCAGCTCATAGGGGAAGGCTTTGATTGTCCTGCCCTCTCGACGCTCTTTTTGGCAACGCCGATCAAATTCGACGGCCGCCTTCTCCAATACCTCGGCCGTGTCCTTCGCCCTGCGCCTGGTAAGAGTGAGGCTCGGGTTTATGACTACCTCGACGACAATGTAGGCGTCCTTGCCTCCGCTGCCCGCCGCAGACAGGAAGTTTATGCTCGGAAGGACACCTATCGATGAATGAGGCCGTCTCCATCATCAAGGCGATTGAGGACAGGAACCTTTTCCGCCCTCTCTTCCGCGATCTGAAGACCTGGGCCGCCTGGATCGTCTTCCTGAAGGCCCTCTTCGCCCTGCCCATGCAACCGGACGAGCTTACCCTGTATCGTAGCTGCACGGGGCGCGAGCAGCCTCCGCAGAAGCCTTTCAAGGAAGCCTGGATACCGACAGGCCGGCGCTCGGGCAAATCCTTCATTGCCGCGCTTCTGGCCGTTTTCCTTGCCTGCTTTCGCGATTACCGCCCCTATCTTTCCCCTGGAGAAAGGGCGTATGTCCTCGTCCTTGCCGCAGACCGAGGCCAGGCAGCCGTCATTTTGAGGTATGTCAAGGGCTTCCTGGCTGCCATACCTATGCTGTCTGCGATGGTGGAGGCCGAGCGTGTTGAGTCCATCGATCTCAAGAACAGCGTCACCATCGCCATTAGCACGTGCTCTTACAAGAGCGTCCGGGGCTTCACGGTGGCGGCCGTCATTGCCGACGAGATCGCCTTCTGGAAGGCAGACGACGGGCGCAACCCCGCAACGGAAGTTCTAAGGGCCCTGCGGCCTGCCATGGGAACCATACCCGGCGCCCTACTTATGGCTATCAGCTCGCCCTACAGTCGCTCGGGCGTCCTTTACGAGACGTTCAACGCGCACTATGGCCGGGATGATACGGACATCCTCTGTTGGCAAGCGCCGACACGGGTGATGAATCCGACGATCTCTCAGGAGACCATCGACCGAGATATGGCCCTAGACCCTGAAGCCGCCCGGGCTGAATGGCTTGCCGAGTGGCGCTCAGACCTTGAAGCCTATCTTCCGGTCGAGGCTATTCAGGGCGTCACCGTCCAGGACCGCCTTGAATTGCCGCCCCTGCCAGGCGTCAGATACACCGCTTTTGCCGATCCATCGGGCGGACGAAAGGACCCGGCGGCCCTCGCCGTCGCCCATATTGAGAAGGAGACGATCATTTTGGACGTTGCCCGCCGATATAAGGCGCCGCACGATCCGGCCATAGTCGTCGGGGAGATGGCTTCGATCTGTCGAGACTACCGAATCACGCGCGTCAAGGGCGACCGATACGCCGGCGCCTGGCCCGAGCAGGAATTTTTGAAGCACGGTATCACGTACGAGGCGGCCGGGCAGGACAAGAGCGCCATGTTTCTTGATTTCCTTCCTCTGATACTCTCAAGCCGCGTTGAGCTCCTCGACAACCCCGTGCTCTTCGCCGAGCTGCGCGCCCTGGAGCGCCGGACCCGCAAAGGCGGACGTGATCTCGTCGATCATCCGCCGAAAGGCCATGACGACCTTGCAAACGCGGTAGCCGGCGCCTGTGTAGAGCTGGGCGTCTTGAGGCGACAGGACGGGATACTGGAGTTTATGCGCCAGGAGGTAGAGAGACTTCGAGCAGTAAGCAACGCGTGACCCTTCGGGGCGCGTATCCCTTCAAGGAGGTTCTCAATGGCCGTAAATGTGATCTTGACAGCACCTTCCAACATTTTACCTGGTACGACCCTTGTTCTGCACGACGGCAGCATGGTTACAGTCAGCGACAGCGGCGACCAGCAAGTGACGGTCCCGGCAGGCCCGGACGTGCTTACCCTCGTCTCGCAGGGTTACGTGGTTGTGTCCTAATGGCCTGGCCCTGGACCCGAAAAAGGAGGTTGACTGTGAAAACTGAGGCGAAAGAAGCAAAGAGGCAGCTCAGCGCGATAGAGACGGCAGCCGAGGCAGTACAGACGGCGCAGGACGCCCTGGACAAGCTCAAAGCCGAAACTGCCGGCATTACCGGGGAGCTGGAGGCTATGAGGGCGAAAAGGGCCGAGATAGTCAGAGAGCAGGCGAGGACCGGCGAGGACATGACGGCCACCATCGATGAACCGGACACGGCGATCAAGGGCCATGAGCGCCGCCTGGAGGGTCTGGCCGTTCTTATCTCCGAGGCAGAGGAGACTGTAAAGCAGGCAGAAGACGCCCTGGAGTGGGCAGACGGGGAAGAGCGGGCGAAAATGCGGGCCTTTGTCGCCGAACACCTACAAGTCGAGCTTGACGCCCTCGTTGCCGGGATCCCGGAGCGTCTGAAGCGGATCGCCGGAATGTACGCTGATCTCGCTTTCGAGCTGGGTGCCCTCCGGGTTGACACGCTCAAGTCACAGAAAATGCCGGGCGGAGAGAAGCTCCTCGATCTCTCGTATCGCTTCTATGGCACCTTGCAGCCCTTGATTGACGGCATAATAGCCATACGGCCGTTCCCTGCCGCGCACGGCCTGATAATTGACGGCCTGATCCGCCCGGTCGGTCAGCTCAATGGCACCCGGGCCGGCATGGTTACGCCTGTAGAGGAAATCATCGCAGAGATACGGCGCTCCGACGTAGAGCGCCTTGAGAAGCTCTACCGGGACACAAAATAAGGATCAAGGAGGTTAACGCCACATGGACGCATTGCAAGTGAAAAGGGAGCGTGAAAAGCGCCTGGTTTCAACGATCAAGAAACTGGATTCCGAGAAGGTTGGCCTCCAGAAGATGCAGATCGCAGAGGCCAACGAGCTGCAGAAGGCGGCCGAGCAGGGGTTTCGCATGAATCCGTCGGAAGAATACACCACGCGTCAGAGACGCATTTCGGATATTACCGCCCTCGTCGGTATGCACCTCGCCCTTAACAGGGACATACTCCCGAACGTAAAGGCGGAACTGGAGCGGTCCCTGGGGAAGTAGGAGCCCGAGCAGACAAAGGAGCAAAACAATGGGTGATGAAAAGCTCAGGATCGAACTTACCGCCGATCCGTCCGGCCTGAAAAGCGGGACAGCCGACGCGCGGAAGCGGCAATACCTGGATTGATAGGGGGATGACCGTGCAGCAGGCTATAGAAGAGGCCAAGAAAGCGCACCCGGCGCCGCACAACATACATGATTTTGCTGCGGCCCTGAAAGAGGGCAACATCGGCTTCAACGTCAAGGGGGTCTAGCGTGGCGGACGATAAGCTCCGGGTAGAGATTGCGGCGGATTCTGGTAACTTACAGTCCGGCATAGCCAACGCTTCCGACGCCCTTTCAAATGCGGTCGAGATAATGACGAGCCAGCTTGAGGCTCTCAATAAGACCTCTCAAGAGCAACTTACGATGATGGTTGCTCAGTTCAATAACCTATCGGGGACGATTAAGGGAGCGTCGGACGAATCGCAGGGTGCCCTATCGAGAATGGCTAACGCCGTTAAAGATTCGCTTGCACCTCTCGAAGCTGGCATGAAATCCGTGATCGCGCCGCTGTGGGAAGTCAAGGAAGCGATAGTCGGGCTTCTCGCCCCCCTTGCCGGACTGACGGAGCTATTCAAAAAAGCCGGAGAAGAACAGACGAATTGGGTTACGGACAGCATCAAACTCGCCAGAGGATTCGGAATCACCGCAGAGGAAGCCTCGGCCCTCAAGGTAGCCGTTGCGGAAATATCGGCGACGTACCTGACTGGAGAAGTGAGCAGCGATACCTTGCTGAATGCCTTTAAGCGTTTCGCCATGCAGATAGCCCAAAACAGGGAGATGCTCGAAGGCTGGGGAATCCATCTGAAAAACGATGTCACGGGCCAAATGCGAAACAGTTTTGATGTCTTCATGGAGGCCGTGAAACACTTGCAGTCCCTCCATGGAATGACGGCTGTGACAGCGGATGCCGCAAAGCTGTTCGGGCGCAATATCTCCGATCTCCTACCTGTACTGATGCATCTCAGCCAGGATGGTCTTGAAGAGGCTCGCAAAAAGGCTGACAAACTCGGTCTGACGGTAGGGGTTGAAGGGGTTGCGAGGGTCCAGGCATCAAAGAAAGCCAGCCAGGAGATGCACGAAGCCTGGCAATCCCTGGCTGCTACGCTATCCAAAGTGGTGATCCCTGCCATGACAGCCCTGGTAGGCACGATGGCGGGCATTATCGATATCATAAATAAAGTGGTCACTGCCCTTGGGAGGTTCATCTCGTTCGGCGACAGGGCAGCCGATGGTGCAAAGCGCGTCAACGCTAGCATGTCTTCCTGGGGCAAATGGACCGGGGAAACGAAGCCCCCGGAAGGGCTACCGAAAGACATGATGCCGAAACATGAAGCGACGGGAGGGGAACCTTCAGACAGAGAAGCCAAGGACAGACTTGCCACCTGGCGTCAGCAGTTGGAGCAGCAAAAGGAAGCTTCCAGCGACTTTTTCAAAAGCAATCTTGCTGCAGAGCTCGCCTTTTGGGAGGAGAGACTCAATCTCTGCAAAAAGGGCAGCAAAGACTGGATCGCCGTTCAGCACGAGATTTACCAGATCAACCGGGAAGAGGCGCAAGAGAACCTCGCTGCCGCCGTCGCGGACTTAAAAGCTCAGGAGAGCAACGAGCGCGCGGGATGGGATGCTAGACTTGACGCTGCCGGCCGGATGATAAACCTCATGGCTGCTACCTACGGAAAGGATAGCGCGAAATACAAGGAGGCCTGCACAGAGAAAACGAAACTCCTCGAAAAAGAAGTTGAAGACCAAATAAAACTCGAGCTGAAAAATGCCGAAAATCACGCCAAGACAGAAGCGGCGATGGCTGCCTCGACCGCAAAGAGGATAGAAACAGGCATCACGTTGTCAAATAAGGAATACGAGAGCAAGGCAAAGGACATCGAGAGCGCCTACAAAACCGGGGAGATGAGCGCTTCCCGCGAAACGCAACTCCTGATCGAGAACGAGAACAGGCGTTATCAAGCCGAGCACGACGGGCTTCTGAAGATCATGGGGCAGTATGGGGAGGGAGAGGCTGAATTTGAAAAATACCAGAAGGACTTAGAGCTAGCCGTCCAGAAGCATACGGATAACATCGTCGCATATGTGCGGAAAGGCGCAGAGGAGCAGAAGAAGCTCTGGAAGGATGTCGCCAGCGAGGTATCCGGCCCCTTCGAGAGCGCCTTCAAGTCCGCAGGCGAAGGTATGCTCGAAATGGGAAAGAAGGGCCAGACGATGCAGCAGACCATGTTGAAGGCGGTCCAGCAGCTCGTCCAGGGCTTTATGAACCTTATAGAGAAGATCGTTATGGCCATCGCCAAGCAGGAGGCGTTCAATGCCCTCGGCAAGGGGGAGTTCGGAGGCAGTGAAGGCATCGGAGGGATCGTCACGCAGGCGCTGGGGATGACGGGGGGCGCAGGCTCTCAGGCCGCGCTGTCTACGGCCGGCGCAACCCTTACAACGGCAGGCACGAGCCTTAACGCGGCAGCCGCACAGCTTTATGCTGCCGCGGGGATAATGGCTGCCGGTGGTGGAGGGGGGGGAGCGCTGGGCGACTTAGGCGATGTCGCTACCATGTCCACGTTTTCCTTCGACAAGGGCGGCAACGTCCCGAAGGCGACCCGGGGCTGGGACCTTCGCGGGGCTATACCGGCCTTCCTGCACTCGGAGGAGATGGTCCTCCCCGAGCACATAGCCAATCCGCTCCGGGCGATGATAGCGGCGGGCGGATACGGCGGGAGAGACGCGGACAGGAGCGGAAGGGGCGGAGGAGGCAATAACTACGGACACACGTTCAACGTCTCCTCCATCGGCCCGAAGGACGCGGCGGCGGCCGTCAAGCAGGCCCTGCGGAGAGGGTACAGGTAATGGACTCAAATTACCTATTTCCCCTCACTCCCCGGCCTCGCCTGGGACGTGGGCGTGGCGCCCATATTCGAGACGAGCATCCTTCGGAGGCGATAATGAGCAATACGGCTGATGTCTTCCAGGTTGTCCCATTTGAGGTAGCGCACGGCCTTGAAATCGTGGAAGGCTCAAAAGAGAATTTCTCAGACCCCGTTGAGCAATGGAGGGGACGATTTGAGGCCATGGAAAAAGAGGGCTGCGCCTGCACAGTGATCGAAGACTCCATTCCCGTTGCCTGTCTCGGTGTTTATGTAGGCTTTGGCGCCGTAGCATGGCTGATTGACAAGGACGTGCTGCGCCACATGAACCTTCTCGCCGAGGTATTCAGGACGTTTCTTAGGGTCACGGCTGAAAACAATGGCCTCACGATGCTACAGACGCCGGTGTCATTGAAGTATGACGTTTACCGGGCCTTGTTCGAAAGGGTAGGTTTCAAAGCCGTGGGTTCTCTGCCGGACGAGCCGGACGAGATCATGATGAAGATGGAGATAGTTCGATAAATGATTGCACGCGCCCCGGCCGTCGGTTCGCCTCCCGAGCCTCGCCAGCTCGTCCATTGTGGCCCATTTCCACAGCGGAGCGGCCGGGGTTCTTTACTCTTTCCCAGCGGGCTTTCTGCCCCTGCCTGATCTGTTCTCCGGGGCTTTGGACCTCTCTACGAAGTCGTTAAGGTCCTTCAGGTCAAAGAGAGTGCGCCCGCCGATCCTGGTAGCAATGAGCTGTCCGGTCGATACAAGGCGGTAAAGGGTGGGCTTCGATATGCGCAGCAGGCTCATGGTCTCTTCGACGGTAAGCAGTCGGGGCTCTGTCTCGGTCATGTTCTGATTATCATACTCAGACGGTAAAGCACAATGCAAATAATGCTTGACATTGGATAATACAAGAGCATAAGATATTAAGAGTGATATTATTAGATACTATAAAATAAGGAGGGATACTATGGAAAAGGGGAAATTAAGGGTAGCCGGGGAGGGGAAAGGGCAGGAGAGGGGAGCACTTGGCCAGCGGCTCAGGATCGAAGAGATAGGCCATAAGGTTGAATTCATGGCAGATGCCGTCCTGCACGCCCTGGAAGCGGACGGCGCCGTGTTGACGGAAACCGGGAAGTTTGGTGCGCATCTGATTCTGAGAGACGCGGCCGCAGAGCTGGGCAGGTTGTGCAGAGAAATGGGCCAGGCGAACGCAGTGGCCGCGACGAAACAGGCATAGGGGCAATTCATGGATCGAGCAATAGAGGCCAAGCTCCAGGCTATCGAGGGTAAGCTCGCGGAGATCGACGAGCGCAGCAAGGCGACGGCGGAAATGGTCCGGGCGATCTATGACCACTTCGGCGTGGGGCACATGCCGGCGCGCTCCCTGGCGCAGATCCAGGAGGATGTGCGCCGGAGAGTCGTGCAGCTAAAACGCAGCCGGGCAGAAAAGCAAAAATTGAAAGGGGGTGAATAGCCCATGGAACTCATGAATCCTCGTGAGGCAGCCGCATATCTCAGGGTGAGCATGGCGACTCTCGCAAAGTGGCGCACCTTGAGGAAGGGGCCCAGCTATACCCGGACGGGCAAGACTGTGAAGTACGATAAGAAGGCTCTGGACAGCTACCTGAAGAAGAACGTCGTAACCAATCAGGAGGCGTAGCATGGCGCTCTTAGCAGAATGTCCATTTTGCCATAGGAAGCAGGCCGTCAAGAATCGGCTTTGCGCAAAGAAGACTTGCGGCGCGGACCTTGTGAAGCTAAAGAAGGCGCAGAAGGTCCGTTACTGGATCGCCTACCGCGTACCGGGCGGGAAGCAGTCTTGGAAGTCGATAGGCTTCTCCGTCGAAGAGGCACGGGCGGCAGAGGGCAAAGTCAAGGCACAGAAGTACGAGAATCCGGGGATCCTCGAAAAGGTGACCTGGGAGAAGAAGACCTTCGCCGAGCTTGCCGCCTGGTATATCGGCCTGAAGTCTACCAAGGGCCTTGCCTCGTATGATCGCGTCGGGCAGGCCCTTGCCAACTTCAACGCCTCTCTCGGAAGCCGGGCCGTGGGTAGCCTGAAGCCCGTCGATCTGGAGGACTACCAACAGAAGCGCCTCGGAGAGGGCAGGGCGCCCGCAACCGTCGATATGGAGACTACCATCGCAAAGACTATGGTTACGAAGGCTTTTGACAATGACATGATAGGGGCCCGGCCGTTGAAGGCTTTCAGGGCGGTCAAGCGGACGCTCAGGAAGGCCGCGAACGGCAGGAGGGAGACTCTGGACGTTGGCCAGTATCTCGAGCTTACTCAGGCAGCGCCGGCGCACCTTGCGGCCCTCCTGATCCTGGCTTATAACACGGGGATGCGCCTGGGCGAGCTCCGGGCGCTCAGGTGGTTATACATCGACAAGGGTAAACGGGTAATCCGGCTATCGGCCGATCTGACCAAAGAGGCCAGGGATAAGGTGATACCGATGAATCACCATGTCCTGGAGGCCCTGGAGACCCTGCCTCGCG
>Ga0326728_10017894_pt1 | contig 14082 bp, 9 predicted proteins | sample MB3enrmetagenome_FD_207602 | JGI IMG/M metagenome (GOLD analysis project Ga0326728, IMG submission 207602) | Lab enriched peat soil microbial communities from McLean, Ithaca, NY, United States - MB31MN | ecosystem: Environmental > Terrestrial > Soil > Wetlands > Peat | place: USA: New York...
TGGCGAATGAGGTGATCGAGGCATCTTGCCGGGCCGGTGCGAATGGCGATTATCTGTCCCGCTTGCAGACTGACTGCCGTCGTCATATTGGCCGCTCTACGGGAAATCAGTTCGTCTGGAACCGCCTTCGGGGGGCGAGCCGAGTAGAAGCCTGGAACTGGGTGGCCGGCTGCCTTCCCTATTTGTCCTGGAGCCCAAGGGTGTTGAGCCGCCTGGTTGCGGCGCTGGTCCTGCCCCGTGAAACCTTGCGGCGTTTACTGCTCTCCGGTGCGGCCAGACTCGCCGGGGCACGGGACGCAAAATAGGTAATTAGCGGGATTCAGTCCGCGCCGGATACATTATGAGGCACGCGGACCGGAAGGCACGCAAGTGATGGAGACGACATCTGAACTTTTTTGCACAGAACATTGCCCGGTCGCGATTGCTACCGGCACCTCGGATTTGCCCGCGAAAAATTCATCCACGGCCGCCCGAGCGCCGGGGCAACTGGGATAACCGTAGTCATCGAATAGCAACACGCCGCCGGGCTGCATTCTGGGATAGAAAAATTCGCAAGCCGATTTGATCGCCGAGTAAATGTCAAGGTCAATATGCACGAAAGAAAAAGTGCGGTCCTTGATGACTTCGAGTGAATCCGGGACCAAGCCCGGCACGCAATTTACGTTCTTGTGATCGGAAAGATATTCCCGGACAGACGCAAGGTCAGTGTCGGCAAAATCACCAGCCTGGTGAAGATCGCGCGTCGGGTCGGTCGCAGGCATTCCCTCAAAGGTATCGAACAGGTGTAAGGGCCGGTCGGGCACAAGTTCAGCAAGGATTTTTGCCGACCCGCCCTTGTATACGCCGCACTCGGCGACCTCCCCGCTGCAGCGCCGGGTTGCGTCGAGGGCCAAACAGTAGAGCACGTATTTTGCATGCAACGGTACGAGCGATCGGGGATCGCTGGCCCGCAATCGTTCCTTCCACTCGGGAGTAAGCCATGGACTGAACATCGGCCGGTAACAGTCTGCATCCTTGATGTCGCGATTGGGCGGCCTATAGTCAACGAGATCGAATCCGAACCAGCCGACGAAACGCTGCGCGGCCCGAACCGCCGGTCGTGCAATAAATTGGGGAAGCATAGGTGCTAAGAAAATATCATATCGGTACGGCGCTAGCCCTCACTGCGCGCAGACACAATACGGCTACGCAGCAGTCTTAATCTTTCCGGCTGGACGCGCCCACGTAGTCATAAATCCTGAATCGGCTGACGATTCGACCTCATAATTACAGGCCCGGAAAATCTCCTCGACTGCGCGATTTGATAATTCTCCGTTGACGACATGGTTCGTGTCGAGAGCGAAGTGGATTGGGGTGGATTTGAGAAATTCTGAGGCGGCAGAGAGCACCGCGGCCTCGGCTCCTTCGATATCAATCTTGACGAAGGCCGGGACACCATACATCTCGCAGGCTTCTTTGAAGGTGATCGTCCGTACGCGCGAAACGGCTACTTCGGGCCCACGACTGCTGTGCGCAGCGAGACTTGACCCCAGCGACGCTTCTGCGAGAAAATCCGCGAAACCTGGGCTGTCTGAAATGGCAACTTGTAGCGGGATAACGTTGGCGAGGTGATGACGTGCGATGTTTCTTTCGAGCAATGGAAAATTCAGCGGGTCCGGCTCGAAGGCATAAACCTTGCCGGAGGGGCCGACCATCTGCGCAAAGTAATAGGTGGAGACGCCGCAATAGGCGCCGAGATCGAAAACGGTGTCGCCCGGCTTCGGCTTGTACCAGCGGGAATAACCGTCGATCGCAGATTCCTCTTCGGCAAAGGACGACAGTTCAAACTCTAAACCCGAAGCAGCGTAACGATGCAGCTTCGGCTGAGAGTAATCAACCACCAACCGGTTCTTTTCGGCAACCGCTGTGACCGAGCCGAAATAGTCCTCAAAGTAGCGCGCCATGTCGCTCGCATACGGGAAATGTTTCGTCGCGATTCGGATCGTGCGGCTGCCCTTCGATACATCGATAGAATCACCCTTAAACGACAGAGTCGCGCCATGCCTTAAGCAGTTCGCTGCCATCGCCAATCGGCGGCAAGCCGTGCGCAATGCCCCGTCGCGAGGACCGAGGAACCGCGTGAATCGAGCGAGGTAACGGTCATTCATTTAGGCGCTCTACGCTTATCGTAAGCAGTTCTACTCGCACCCTTCTACGTCCTTAGAAACGGAATCCGTCCGAGGGTTTTTCTCCATGCGATTTTCGCCACTCTCAAGCGGGCGCTATCATCCGGCAAGATACGCTCTCGCGCACTACTGCGCAAGAGCCGATCCCTGGCCACGATCAGGCTGTTCATTGAAGAGCGGACCCAACCCCGTTCTTTGAGTTTGTAGTCGTTGTCCAATGGTCTTTGACGTTTCAACTCTTGAAGAGAGCTCTTTAGATCTGTGCGGTACCTTTCGTATTCCGAATCCCTGAACGCAGTCGTGTAATCGACTGGCGTGAACCCAGTGAAGTTTTCCAGCAGGTACCACAATCGAGCTGCAAACGCGACCGTTTCATCCGGTATCTTCTTTTCCCCAAAAGGAAAATCCGGACATATCATAACCTTGTCGGGTTTTATGGCGAGCACCGCCAGAATGAAGCTCCATAGGTCATCTTCTGTTCGGTTGATATCGCAGATTATGTACTTCAGCCACAACCCGCTGGTTCCACTGTTTCTGTACCTGATCAGGTTCCCAATGACTTTGGAATAGGCATCGACGCCTCGCAACTTCTTATAGGTGGATGCCAAGCCAGCGTCGAGAGATGTCGTCAGAATAACTTTGTTCTTCTTGAGGGCGTCATAGATACTCTGGCTGTACTTAACCGCATTAGAGTACACCACAACAGTTCCCAACTTGTTTTTAAGAAGATAGCTCAGAATCTCATCGAGATCCTTGAGCAGCGCCGGCTCTCCGCCACTGAAATCAATCCAGTTATTGCCTCTTAGTTTTCCTCTCTTTCTAAACTGCTCGAGATAGCCGAGTATGTCGTATTGCGGTTTGATGAACTTGTTTTCGCGGGTATACAAACAATAGACGCATCGTTCGTTGCACTGGCTGTAATGTTGTATGCCCATGCCGCCGGGCAGTGGCTCTCCTCCGAGGTATTCAAAGTTCACGTCTTTGAACTTCTTCTCTTTGAGGTGGTGGCAGGATAAGCAGGAACCTGTCGGTCCCTCACTCAAGCCATTGATGGCGGCAAAGAGATCTCGCCTTCTCTGGACTACAAGATCATAAATATCGGTATTGTTCTTGATTTCATCGGCCGTGATTATGACTGGAGACGCGATGTAGGCGTGAACACAGCAGCGCACTCCTTCCAGCGCAAAATACGTGCCCTTTTCAATATATTTGCAGGATTTCACCAAATCACTGGAGGCCAGGGCTTTGATGGGTGCGTTTCCTGAAGATTGTCCTGTCATTTCTGGTTCTCCGCGTGATGTACTGCCCGATTCTCAGCCAATTCTCCCGCTAGCGGAGCCGGATGCGCTGCCCAGCGCAAAATCCGCCAGATGCTCGCTGGGATCACGATAAGAAAGACTGCCGTGCTGGTGCCCCACAGGATTCCCGCAACCCCAAAATAGGGAGCCAAGGCAAACTTCAATGCCAACGCCAGTGCGGTGGCAAAGGCGACGACGGCGACCTGATAGCGAAGTAACGAAAGACCGTTGAGTAGAAGGACAGGTATCCGAACCAGAGCCTGAGCGACCACCCACGCTGAGATTGCCCATAACAGACCGCTGCCGATACCCAGGTTCGTATGCAACCACCACCGCAACAGGCGCTCGCCGTAGATCAACAGCAACGATGAGCCCGCAAGGGTAAGGCCAACCAGCAGCGCCGAGCCGCGGAGCAGAGCCTTGAGGATCCATCTCCGGTCGGCCTTCTCGGCAGCGTCCGCGAACGCCGGCCAAAGCGGCTGCGACATGACTGCGAGAGCGCCGGCGGCGGCAATGCAAATGCGCAGCGCGATCGTCATACGAGCCGAGGCCTCAGGTCCGAGGAGCCCAAGGGCCAGAACGTTGTCGAGCATGAAGGAAAGACCACCCGTCAAGGCCAGGACGAAGTACAACACGCCTTGACCCGCCACCTCTTTCATGGCCGACCACGACACCAACAGCCCCTCCGGCCGGAGTTCGGGATGACGCCAGAAAAGGTGGATCAGACTCCCCAGATTCGCTAATACGAGACCCAGGTAAACCACGGCCACGTACACCCGCAAATCTGTGGTGAGCGCGGCAGCGGCCACCAGGCCAGCCGTGGTCAGCAGGGTCTGCACCAATTCCCAGAAGCCCGAGACATAGCCTTTCTGCAGGGCCATCCAGACGTTGTTCGCGGCATTCAGCGGTAGGTTTAGAGCTAGTCCGATAGCAGCGATCAAGTAGGGTCCCGCACTGCCTTGCGCCGTGGCCATGATCGTGGCCACGAAGGTAGCCAATAACATCAAGCCCGCCAACCCGCTCCCGACGCCCAGCGCACCTGCTATGTGACGGCGCGCTTGCTGGGCGCGGTCGAACGCGCTCGAACGCGCCACCAGGGTCACCAGGGCAGTGCCCGTCCCCATATCGACCAGTCCGCTCAACCAGGCTAGCGAAGCGACCGCCCCCCAGACTCCGAACCTTGCCGGACCAAGCACGCGCAGTAACAGAGGCATGAGCACCAATGTGCTGGCCACCTGCACTAAGCGCTGGAACACGCCGGCGCTGGCAGAAAGGACGACCCTGCGGTTGCGTTTATGACTCAGCAACGCCTTGACGGCTTGGCCGAGTCGAGTGGGAACCGATATTTGGCCGGTCACCAATGTAGACATTCGAAGACTTCCGATCGAGGTCGAAGCACCAGGTTGCGACTTCCTCCGGCATGGACCGAGTGTCGTATCATTGCTTCCAAAATACCTGGAAGGGTCCGAAGCGCGTGCTCTGAGGAAACTTGTTCATGACTTCGGCGAGCAGCTCAGGACTGGTCTGTGCCAAAGGGAAGTAAGGGGATTCAAAGACGACCACAACCTTGACGCCGGTTGACTGCAGCGCATTCAGCACTTCCCCGGGCGGCGCCCCGTAATCATCGCGGGTAACGTTCTTCAGTCCGGCTAGAAAATAAAGCTCCGGACAGTCATTGCCTGCGTACAGCAAGCCGTTCGGGGCACGCTGCTGCAGGAAAATCGTCAAGTCCTTCCAAAAGGGTTCGTCTTCAATCAGCAGGCCTCCGCGCGGTATGCGGAGCAGATCCCTGGGACCGAAGACATGCGAATATTCGGCGATATGCAGCGGAATCAGGCTCACCACTGCGAACGTCAGGTAAAGTCCCATTAGCGAAGCCAGAACGTAAGTTCCACGCTGCTTTCGGACGGTTGTCACAACTGCTACTAAAGCCAGCAGAGTTACGGGCAACGCGTAGCAAAGATAAAGGGGGACGGGAAACGGATACTGCACCAGCGTGCAGGTCGCGGCCAACGCCACTAACAACACCAATCGCTCGCGCTGAAGTTTGGAGACGCCATCTCGCGCGCCGAGCGCGAGGATCGAGATCACACCCGCCGCAACCACCACTGGCGTCAGCATCACCACCGAGTACCACACCCCCGAGTAGACGAACGGAGAGTGCGCAGCCCGCACAACCACCACAACGGCGAACAGGGCGACGGCCGCGCCGACAACTCGCCCCTGGAACTCCTTCCAGTACATAGCAGCGGCCAATAACGCCAGCAGTGGCAGGACGGCCACAAGGTGCTGGGGTGAGGCGGGCCGAGCCACCGCTAAAAATTTCGCGTGGGCGATCGCGCTGGAGCTGACTCCAGAGAAAAAGCCGCCCGCCGAGCCCACCCGCGCATACGGGATCAGGAAGATGACGATGGGAGTTACCGCACCGCAAATAAATGGAATCACCAGGCGCAGGAGGGCGGCAAACCGCTCCCCGTTCCCGGCGCTAGCCTTCCGCTCCCCAAGTAGAATCATCCCCACCACTGCGAGCGACGGCAGCAGAAAGTGATAGAACTCGCCGGCCGCGAGCCGACTGTGCAGCACGTAAGTCAGCGTAGCCAGAAACGCGAGCAAGGCGCCCGCACTGAATACGCGGTAACCCCAGCTGTTTTTCTCCGTCCCCGGCTGCGCGTTGTCATTGCCGCTCTGCTCCAGAAAAACCAGGAACAGCAAAACGCCGGCGACGTAGTAGAACCCGATGACCTTGATGAGAATTGAGATTCCGCCGCAGAGCCCCGCGATGAACAGCCAACGCCTGGTCCGCACATCGAGGTAATGGAGCAATGCCGCCGCTCCGAACGTGGCGAAAAACAGGTTGTACCAGGACGGCATTGCTGCCTCATAGTTCGGAAAGCTCCAGGCAATCGCCAACAGCGCAATTATTCCCGCGGCGAGAGGAGGCGTGAAACGCAGGGCAACGTAATAGAGGGCGGGAATCCAGGCTAGAAAAAACAAAAACACACAAATCCGCAGCGACAGCAGATTCACTCCGAATAGGCGAAAGGCTGCGGCATGAAGGAAGCTGAGGCCGCCCGTATAAATTTCCACAAAGTCACGATGCGGAAGCTGGCCTTGAAGAACGCGCAGAGCACTCTGGGCCAGAGTTCCATCATCGACTGCAATCCAGCTCTGATTCACTCGGACGCCAACGTAGGTTCCGGCGATGATCATTACCAGGCAGAGAACGAGCAGGCGAGCCAGCGAGTGATTTCCTGAAAACATCCCCAGCCTGGCTTCCCAAGCAGTTGTTGCCGACCTGCCGGCGTTTGCCTCGCGAACCCTGGTTTCGACCCTCAAAAGCGTTTGCCCCGGTGTAATGCGAGACTGGTCCTCAACCTGGTGACCTTGGACCCGGCTGGCTTCAATCCGGTTAACTTCGGTCTGCTCGCTCACTTCGCCTCCAGCGTCGCTAGCCGCATCTTTGCTTCTTGACTGTCCGGGTTCAGTTGCAACGCTTGCTGATACTCTGTCCGCGCGGCAGACCTGTTTCCGCCGCCTTCAAGCGACACCGCCAGCCAATAGTGGTAGTCCCAGACCTTCGGATCCATGGCCGCCGCTTGCAGCAGATAAGGCTGCGCCTCCGCATTCTTTCCATCCTCAAGAAGTGCGCGCCCTAGAAAATGTTTGGGAGCCGCTTGCTCGGGCACGAGCTGTACCGCGCGCGCCAGCAATTGTTCCGCCTGCGGGTACTGACCGTCGAGCAAGTGAACGTTGCCGCAATTGTAGAGCGCCGAATAAAGGTTTGGTTCCCTCTGCAAAATCTCCGAGCAAAGCGCGAAAGCCCGCTCGTAGTCGCCCATTTGGCCATAGAGTCCGGCGACTCCCGCCATCCCCACCTCTGACTTCGCGTAATCCGGATTCACCCGGTCGAGCCAAACGCGGCCTTCTTCGAATCGACCGGCGTGGATGTACACTTCCGCCAGCGCCAGGGGCCCATAACCATACTCCGGATGGTCCCTCACCACCGCCTGCGCCAATGCAATGGCGCGCTCATGCGCGCCCCGCTGGCTGTACTCTTTCGCCAACCCTAACATCGTGTACGGATTTTTCGGATACAGCGATTGTCCCCGCAGCAGCACCATCAGATCGTTCGCCCAGTACACCTGCTGTGCAATCGATGCGCATGCGTAACCACCGCAGAGCACCAGCACCGCGCACGCCTGCACTGCCTGCGCACTCCATCCCTTGATGGACGGCAATTGGCGGAGTCCCATTGCCGCCAGAAGCGCAAATCCGATCGACGGCAAATACATGTAACGGTCGCGCACAAAATCGCCGTTGCTAAAATTTCGCAAATACAGTGCGGGCGCCAGTCCCACCAACAGCCATAACGCTGCAAATGCAACGATAGAATTCCCGGCGCGCCGATTCCAATACCACACTCCAACCAACGCCGCCCCCAACACCGCTGCCGGCGCCACCACTTGACCGAGGAATGCGCCCGTCACATATGGGGTGTAATAGAGTCCAGTGATGCCCACCGGAAGCAGCAACTGCCGCAGATAAATAGACATCACCAACGGCAAAGTTCGTGCCACGTCCATCATCCCGTTACTGGGATCAAACTGCCCAGTGGCGTGCAGCAGCGCGTGCCTTCGCAGCAGCGCGTAAACCAGCGTCACCACCACGTACGGAGCCGCCTCCATCGCCGCCCCAAGAACTCTCTGCCCCGGCGATTCCTTCCCTTCCGCCGGGTGCAGCCAGGCGTAGATTGCCACCAGCGCGGAAAACATCACCGCCATTTCCTTTGTCAGCAGCGCGCACGCCAGCAGCGCGAGCGACGCTAACCACCAGGCTGTATTCTTCTTTCGCTTCGGATCGCGCCCGTTAAGAAACGCCGCAAAGGCCAATGCGGCAAACATCGTTACCATCGTGTCCGAAGCTGCGGAAATCCATGTGACCGGTTCAATGTGAACGGGATGCAGCGCAAAAATCAGCGCCGTCAACGCCGCTGTCCAGTACTCCAATCCCAGCCGTCGCGCCAGCCAAAACACGGCCAACACCGCGCCCACGTGCAGCATAACCGCTCCCAAGTGCCATCCCCACGGCCGCAATCCGAACAACGTGAAATTCAGCATCGACCACGCCACGAACAGCGGCCTGTAATACACCTGCTGTCGCGCCACGTGGTACCACAAGTCACTCCCGAACGCGCGCGGCAGATTGCTCCACGTCCGGATGATCGGACTGTTCACAATCTGCGGCCAGTCATCCCACACAAAATCGAACGACAGCGACCCGCTGTAAACCACAAAAGTGACCAGCCCCAGCAATGGGAGCAAGATGCGCGGCTGTCGCAGATACTTGGCCAGCAACTCCGATACGCTGGGTTCCGGATGCCCTTGTGTCTCGTCCATGTGCTTCGTGTCCAGAGTCGATCGCTCCGCTCTCAATCAGCCCATAGTAACCGGCCCTCCCGCTCTGCGCATGTTACTCAGGTTACCTAGGTGTGCCACTTATTCCCGGATTTCGCCCGCCCGTTTATGCGACGATCATGCCATGGGGTCTGTCACAGGGGCCAAACCCGCCAAGGTCCTGTCCCCGGTTCTGTGCGTCGATCTCGACGGCACTTTGATCCGGGGCAACGTCCTATGGGAGTGTGTGGCCGTTCTCCTCAAGACCCGCCCCATCCTGCTGTTACTGCTGCCGTTCTGGTTACTTTCGGGACGAGCCTTCCTCAAACGCAAACTCTCCGCCAACATTCATCTCAACCCCGCTCGTCTTCCCTATCGCCAGCAAGTTCTTGATCTTCTCCAGCAGGAAAAAGCCGCCGGGCGCCGCATCGCGCTCGTCACCGCTGCCGATCGCGAGCTTGCCGAAAGCATTTCCAGCTACCTTGGACTCTTCGACGAAGTCCACGCCAGCGATGGCCAACTCAATCTCAAGGGAGCGAACAAAGCCGCATTTCTAGCGCAGCACTTCTCCGAGACCGGCTTCGAATATGTGGGCGACTCCGCCGCCGATGTAGAAGTTTGGCGCAATGCCAGCGCAGCTTACGTGGTCGGCACCGAAGCTCGCGCCGAGCAAGCGGCCGCCGTGACCACGCTCAAAGGCACGATCGTCGAACCGCGTGCATCCTTCCGCGCGTCGTTCCGAACATGGGCCAACGCACTCCGCGGCCACCACTGGGCGAAAAACCTCTTGCTTTTCCTGCCCCTGGCGCTGTCCCACAATCTCACGGTTGAACCCCTTGTCCGCACCCTCATCGGCTTCGCGCTCTTCGGCTTTTGCGCCTCCGGACTCTATATTCTCAACGACCTCCTCGATCTCCATTCCGATCGCGAACATCCGTGGAAAAAAGAGCGCCCGTTCGCCACCGGCGAAATCTCCATTCCCGAGGGTCTGCTCGCATCGCTTATCTTGCTCACCTTGGCGCTCGGACTGGGCTTTCTGCTCGACGTGCCATTCGGCCTCGCCCTCGTCGGATACGCCACGCTTACCATGTTGTACTCGTTCTATTTCAAAAAGATTGCGCTACTCGACGTCTTCGTTCTTTCCAGCTTCTACAGTTTCCGCATCCTCGCCGGGGCTCTGATTTCCGGCACGCCGCTCTCGCAATGGTTTTTGGCGTTCTCGCTATTTTTCTTTCTTAGTCTCGCGATGGCAAAACGTTACTCAGAGTTACTCCACGCGAGTGACTTAGTTATAGCCGGTAACTCCGGACGCGGCTATCATGCGGGCGACCGCGAGCTTCTACTTTCGCTCGGCGTCGGAAGCAGTTTTTCCGCTGTCGTAATCTTCAGCCTCTACGTTCACAGCCAAGATGTGCTCCTGCTTTACTCATCGCCAGAGTTTCTCTTTTTGCTCTGCCCCATCATTCTTTATTGGCTCAGCCGAACCTGGCTGCTGGCGCATCGTGGAGAATTAAAGGAAGACCCGGTCACGCTCGCCATCCGGGACCCAGTCAGTTACGGTGTGGCCCTGGCCTCGTTAGCCGTTATCGCCGCGAGCATGGTACACATAAACTGGTAGGGCGATAGGTTATAGCCCAACCGGCTTTCGAAGTTGTTGAACTTGCTTTCGAAATACTTAGTATGTCTGGTCAATCAGCCGCGACCTTGCGCAAGCAACCTGCAGCTCCGCCGCCCACTGAACGAATTCTCTCCTGGGGACGTTACCCGAAGATCGCGCACCAGCACGTCCACAAGCCTGCGTGGAACGACCAGGTCCCGGAAATTCTCCAAGCTGCCACGCCCGCTTCCCTGCTCCCTTATGGCCTTGGCCGCAGTTACGGGGACTCCTGCCTCAACGCCGGCCGCGAACTGATCGATTGCCGCCGTCTCAACCGCATTCTCGGCTTCGACGAATCCACTGGCCTGCTCCGCTCGGAGAGCGGCCTCAGCTTTTCCGACATCGTCGACGTATTCCTTCCTAAGGGATGGTTCCTTCCCGTCACGCCCGGCACCCGCTTCGTCACCGTGGGCGGAGCGATTGCCAACGACGTCCACGGCAAGAACCATCACTGCGCTGGAACCTTCGGCGCTCACGTTCGCCAAATCGCCCTGCATCGCTCCAACGACGGGCTGGTAATCTGCAATTTCACGGAAAATTCTGACATGCTGCGAGCCACCATCGGGGGTCTCGGGCTAACCGGCGTAATCGCCTGGGCAGACATCCAACTCAAACCTGTTGCTGGCCCCTGGATCAACGCCGAGTCCATCCCCTTTCAATCCCTGAAAACTTTTCTCGACCTGAGCCGCGAAAGCAACGACCGCTTCGAATACACTGTGGCCTGGCTCGACTGTTTTGCCGGGAAGAACCCTCGCGGCATCTTTTTTCGCGGCAACCACGCCGCCGATCATGGTAAGGAATTCCACCCTAGGCGCGGCCCCAAACTGCCTTTCGCACTGCCGGAATGGATGCTCAACCGTTACTCGGTGAAAGCCTTCAACACGGCGTATTACAGGATTCACGCGGCCAGGAAAGGCGCAGCCGTCGTTCCTTATGACTCGTTCTTTTACCCGCTTGATTCCATTCGGCAATGGAACCTCCTCTACGGCAGACGAGGGTTCCTGCAGTATCAGTGCGTCATCCCGGAAACTAACGTCGAAGCCTTCGAGGAGTTACTTGATCGCATCGCGCGCTCCGGCATGGGCTCTTTCTTGGGAGTGCTGAAGCAATTCGGCTCCGCGCCACCGGCCGGCATGCTCTCATTCCCGCGCCCGGGACTTACCCTCGCGCTTGACTTCGCCATGCGGGGCGAGCGCACGCTCAAACTCATGCAGTCACTCGATGAAGTTGTCCAGCAAAGTGGTGGGGCGCTCTACCCCGCTAAAGACGCCCGTATGAGCTCCGCTCTGTTTGAAGCTTCGTTCCCGCGCTGGCGCGGCTTTGTTCCCTATATCGATCCGAAGATGTCGTCCTCATTCTGGCGGCGCGTGACGGGGGGGCAATGACAATGACAATGGCAGTCAACGCGCACTCTACAACTGCGCTCCCCGCAGCCGCGGCAACAAGCGCCATGAAGAAGGTCATCATCCTCGGCGCCACTTCCGGCATTGCGCTGGAAGTCCAGCGGCAACTAGCTTGCCAGGGCCGCGAGTTACTCCTTGTGGCACGCTCGCCCCAGCGCCTCGCTGAGCTACAAGCCGACTTAGCGATCCGAGGCGCACAACAGGTCCTGACTTACTCGGCCGACTTAGCCTCTGTTCAGCAGCACGCCGCCGTTTTCGAATTTGTCCGCCGCAATTTCCCTGACTTCGACACCGTGCTCCTGGCTTATGGCTCCATGCACGACCAGAAGGATTCCGAAACCTCGGTCGACGTTCTGCTGGAGGAGTTACAAGTCAACTTTGTCAGCGCCACCGCGATCCTCACCTGGTTCGCCGCCGATTTGGAACGCCGGCATACCGGATGCCTGGCCGCCATCACCTCCGTCGCCGGAGATCGAGGGCGCAGCTCCAACTACATCTACGGTTCGGCCAAAGGCGCGCTTTCCCTTTTTCTCCAGGGACTGCGCAGCCGCCTCCATCCCGCCGGCGTCCGCGTTATCACCATCAAGCCCGGGCCGGTCCAGACTGCCATGACCGATCACATGCCCAACTCCGCGCGCTTTGCCGATCCGGAGCGGGTTGCCCGCGACATCGTACGCGCCCTCGAACGCCGCTCGCCGGATGTTCTCTACACACCGAAAATCTGGCGCTACGTCATGACCGCCGTCCGACAGATCCCGGAAACCATCTTCAAGCGCTTGTCCTTCTGACAATTCCCGTGTGGCGCAGACGTCTTTGTCCGCGTGCCTTTATACGTTTTCCGCACGCGACGACAAAGCGATCCCAGATAAAAAGGGCCGCATCGCTGCGGCCCTTCAAGTCACTGACAACTGTGCACTGGCAACTGGCTACTGGTCTTACCTTCTTCCGCGTCCGCCGCCGCCACCGGAGTGGCCACCACCGTGACCTCCCGGACCGCCGCCCGGGCGACCTCCGCGTCCGCGCCGGCGACGATTGCGATCGCGATCGCCACCGCCGCTGGGACGTCCCTCGCGCGTACCTTCCGGACGCGCGGCACCCGCGTCCACCGACGCGACTACTCCATCCACGCGGTTGAAGTTGGGCTCATCATCGGCATCGAACTCCGCGCCGCCTTCGATCACCGCTGTGGGTGCGCCCTGCGGCATCGATGGCGTTAACGGGGCCGACGGCGTTGCGTCCACTCCCTCGTCCGTTGTTTCCGGAGGCGGAGGAGCCCCGCCCATTTTGGCGCGCTGCTCTTTTAGAATTGCTTTCCGAGACAGCTTGATGCGGTTGCCTTCGACGGCCAGAACTTTCACCAGCACCTGGTCGCCTTCTTTCAGTTCATCGCGAACATCCTTGATTCTGTGTTCGGCGACTTCGCTGATGTGGAGCAGGCCGTCCAAGCCGGGCAGAATCTCGACGAACGCTCCGAAATCAGCGAGGCGGCTGACCTTACCGAGATAGGTCTTCCCCACCTCGGCCGACGCCGTCAGATCGCGGATAATCTGCAAAGCCTTGTTGGCCGAAACTTCATCGTTCGAGGCCACGTTGACTTTGCCCGAATCCTCCACGTCAATCTTCACGCCCGTCTGCTCGATGATGCTGCGAATCATCTTGCCGCCGGGCCCAATCACATCGCGAATTTTGTCGACCGGAATTTGCAGGGTGTAGATACGAGGCGCGTAAGCCGACACCTTGACGCGGCCTTCGGTGATGATCTCGTCCATCTTCCCAAGGATGAACAAGCGCCCTCGCTGCGCCTGGGCCAGCGCCTCGCGCATGATCTGCGAAGTGATGCCCGCAACCTTAATATCCATCTGCAGCGCGGTGATGCCGTCTTTGGTTCCGGCAACCTTGAAATCCATGTCGCCGTAATGATCTTCCGCGCCCGCAATGTCGGTCAGGATGGCGTAGTGTTCGCCTTCCTTCACCAATCCCATGGCGACGCCGGCGACCGGAGCCTTCAAAGGCACGCCCGCATCCATCAGCGAAAGCGAGGCGCCGCAAATCGTGGCCATCGACGACGATCCGTTCGACTCCAGAATGTCGGAGACTACGCGCATGGCGTAGGGCCAGTTGTCTTCGCTCGGAAGCACAGACGAAATGGCGCGCTCGGCGAGTGCG
>Ga0326728_10017897_pt1 | contig 14081 bp, 11 predicted proteins | sample MB3enrmetagenome_FD_207602 | JGI IMG/M metagenome (GOLD analysis project Ga0326728, IMG submission 207602) | Lab enriched peat soil microbial communities from McLean, Ithaca, NY, United States - MB31MN | ecosystem: Environmental > Terrestrial > Soil > Wetlands > Peat | place: USA: New York...
AGCCCAGTCATGGTGATAGCCTAAAAATATATTCGGGGTTTGATCTTCATTCACACGGAAATTCGGGTCTGCGCCGTTGGTTGGGTTGTAAGGATCATAATGTTGTCTCAAATCTCCGCTATCCGCTTCGTATTGCTTGATCTGCAAATAGACGGTGTCCTTGGGCGTGAATTGATATTTGAATGCCCCAGACAGTTGCCGTTGCTCGGTATCATTGTTCACGTACTGGCCGGGGTCGGTCCGATAGTAGCCTTCCACGTCATAGCCAAAGTTTCCAAAGGTGCCGTACTGCGCACCCGCCTGTGTCCATGCCCCGCGGCTCAGATATTCCGTGCTTGAAACGACCCCGAAACTGTCGCGGTCGAAGAGTGGAGAGTATTCTTGTTGTGAAATCGCGGGCGACAGGGTGCCGGCGCTTACCGGCGACAGCAGATTCGCAACCAGATATTCGCTCTCGGCGGGAGTTTCGTACCGGAGATTGATTTCGTTCGGATCGGTAAGGTTGGCAAAACTGTTGGCCAGGAAAAGATGTGCCGAGTAATTCGCGTAGTCGTAGTTCACCGCGCGGGACGCCTCGTTCACGGCCCAGTCATCCATGCCGTCGTCCTGGTACATCGTTGCCAGATTCGCGCTGCGGACCGCCTGGTCCTGGTCCAGCAGCAGTTGCGAACGATAAACGCTCCGATTGTCATTTAGCGCCTGTGACTTTTCCAAATCACGAATCGCGGCGTTGATCCGGTTCTCCTGCTGGTCGAGCAAGGCGGAATAAAGCCACGCTGTCGGGTCGCTGGGGTCCAAGGTTTTCGCCCGTTCGAGTTCCTGGGCGGCACGCGTGTCGTTACCCGCGTCGGCGTAAGCCTTGCCCAGATAATCCCGCAATTCGGCGCGCTGTGGCTCAAGGGCCGCAGCCACCAGCAGATCTTCGCGTCCGCCCTTGGCGTCGCAGTGGCGGATGCGGCAAAGCCCGCGCCCCAGCCAAGCGTTGCCAAGCGCGGAGTCCACGGTTAGCGCCTGATCGAACCAGCCGATGGCCTCGCCGGTGCGGTTTTGCGCCGCGAGCAGGAATCCCTTCAACGCGAGCGCCTGGGCGTTGCGCGGCGCCAGCGCCAGGCTTTTGTTCAGGGCGTCGAGCGCACGGTAGGTACGGCCGAAACTGAATTCCAGTTCCGCCACGCGTTCCCAGGCAAAACCGAAGTCCGGTGAGTTGGTCGCCGCCTGCCGGGCGGAATCCAAAGCGGCCTGCAATGAGGTTCCGGGAACAGCGCGCGATTGCTCGTAATAGGAATCTGCCAGAAATTCCGTGGCCAGTTGCGGACGGAGCGCCGTCGAATTCGGTTGCCGTTTCACGGCAGCAATGAGCCGGCGCAAGGCGGCGGCAATCCGCTGCGGCCGGCTGGAAACATCAGAGGCAGACAAGGAAGTCAGAACCGATTCAGCAGGCTCAACCTGTCCAACACTCAGCAGCAGGCCGGCATAATAAACCCGCTCGAGGTCGGAGCCGGGCTGTCGCCCCGCCGGATATTGGGCCAGCGCCGCCAGCAAATCACCCGAGCGGTAGGCCTGGAGGGATTTGGCGAGGATTTTTTGTTCTTCCGGCGTGAACGGCAGGTCCGCTGGATCAATCACCGCCGGGTAGTAAAAGCACCATTGCAGGACGTTGTTGGCAATAAAACCCGCGGTGCGAACGGGCGCTTTGCCCGGCTCGGCGACGGCTTGCTGGCCGTTGGTCAGCAGCAGCGTGGCCTGTTCGTTGCCGAACCGCACCTGGCCGTCAATCACGGAAAGCGTTGTGCGATTCGTGTCATCCACCGTCATGGCAAACTCCGTGCCTTCCACCCCGGCGACGGCGCCGCGGGTGATGACCCGGATGCGTCCCGGTTTGTCACGATGAAAAAACGAGAGGACACCCCGGAGCAAATGCAGTCCGCATTGCGCATCCACTGAATCCGGTGGCAACACCTCAACCTCCGTCAAAGCGCCGAAAGACACAACGCTCCGGTCCGACCAAAGGAGAGCAACCCGGCTGTTGGCACCGGTACGCAACCGGTCGAAGGGATGCAGAATTTGCCGGGTTTGCGCCGGCGCCCAAGCGGCGGCGGTGCCGAAAGCGACTTCCACCGTGCCTTGCAGTTCGACAATCCGGATTTCGTTCGTGACTGCGCCACCGGCCATTGGCTGGGCACCAGACCTCTCGACACAAGCCACGAAGCCCAGAAAAACTGCGGCCAGCCCAATGCCGCTACCGGCTTTGCGGAAGAAGTTCAAGTATTTCTATTAGAATGCCACTGTCTGATGAATGCAATAACGGAAACAGACAACTTCTTTTTCTTTAAGATTTTTTCAGATTGCCGTATATTTTATTGTCAACCATCATTTCAGACGGCACTACTTGCTTGATGGCAGAGTCGCAGGACGAACTGATTCCGACGCGCGCAACTTTGATTCAACGCCTCAAAGACTGGCGGGATCAATCCAGTTGGCAGGATTTTTTTGACACGTACTGGAGACTTATCTACGCAACCGCCATCAAGAGCGGCTTGACCGGGACCGAAGCCGAGGACGTTGTGCAGGAAACCATGATCTCGGTCGCCAAACACATGCCCTCCTTCAAATATGATCCGGCGATTGGCTCCTTCAAAACCTGGCTCCTGAACATGACCCGCTGGCGCATCACCGACCAACTCCGCAAACGCGAGCCTTTTGTGGCCGGTCATTCCGCTTCCAACGACACTGCCACCGGCACCCGCACGGCGGACAAAGTGGTGGATCCGATGAGCCGGGATCTGGACGCGCTGTGGGACGCAGATTGGGAAAAGAATCTGCTGGATGCGGCCGTGGCAAAAGTCAAACGCCGGCTGGACCCGCAAAAATATCAAATCTTCGACTTATACGTGAACAAGGGATGGTCGCCTGAAAAAGTGGCCGCCACCCTCGGTATATCCGTGAGCCAGGTCTATCTGGCTAAACATCGGACGACGGAATTGATCAAGGAAGAAGTCAAAAAGCTGGAGCAGAAAATGCGAGTTGACTGATCCTGGTCGTTCGTTGAGGCGCCGCAGGCAACCCGGCGGCAGGCGCCGATTCAGCCAATTTCACCCGGAAATCCCTGCTGCCGCAATGCTTCAAACAAAACCAAGGCGGCGCAGTTCGACAGGTTCAAGGAACGCGATTGGTCATTGAACATGGGAATCCGCAGCCAGTGGTCGCGGTTTTGTTCCAGCAGTGGCTTTGGCAAACCAGCGGTCTCGCGTCCGAAAACCAGATAATCGTCCGGCAAAAATTTCGCTTCCGTGTAAAGTTTCGGTCCTACCGATTCGATGAACCAGAACCTTGCGGTGTCAGTTCGGTGAGCCGATGCGAACGCGCTCCAGTTTTTCCAGCGATGCCACTCGACGTGCTGCCAGTAATCCATGCCCGCGCGCTTGAGTTGCGCGTCGCCGAGTTTGAAACCGAACGGCTCGATGAGATGCAGCGTCGTCTTCGTCGCCGCACAGAGCCGCGCCACGTTGCCCGTGTTCGGCGGAATTTCCGGTTCAACCAAAACAATTTGCATGAAATTAAACCGCAGAGGCGCCGAGGCGCAGAGAGTTTTTCTTCTTTGGATTCTTCTCCGCGACTCTGCGTCTCTGCGGTGAATAAAACACCTTCCACAAAACCAATCCCTGTGCTGGCGCGGTCATGCCGGCCACGCGCCGGTCTTTCCTGGCCAGCATTCGCCTGATTTCCGCCGGCGGAAACTTGCCCAGGCCGACTTGTACAATTGTCCCGACAATGCCGCGGCACATTTTGTAAAGAAAACCGTCCCCCTCGATGGTGAACGTCAACAAGGCGCCGGATTTTTTGATTTCACAGCGCGTCAGGCGGCGGACGGTGGATTCTTTTTTGTAACCCGGATTCGCCGCAAACGATTGAAAATCGTGCCGTCCGACAAACAGTTTCGCGGCGGTCCGCATCGCTTTCAAATCCAGCGGGCGCGGCACATGCCAGGCGGTTTGCCGGAGCAGCGGATTCATTGCCGGCCGGTTCCAGACGGAATAGCGGTATTGTTTTCCACCGGCATCAAAGCGCGCATGGAACTTTTTCGGCGCGCACGAGGCCGACAGCACACGGACGTCTTCCGGCAGCCAGGCGTTGATGGCCAGCGCCAGCTTGCGCGCCGGCATTTTGAATTCGGCAGCCGGCACTTCAAAATGCGCCACCATGCCGAGCGCGTGAACACCCGTGTCCGTGCGGCTGGAACTGTGGACGATTGGCCGGCTGGGAAACAATTTGGCCAGCGCTTCCTCAATCTTTTGCTGGACGCCGGTACCCACCTTTTGCGTCTGCCAGCCTTCGTAAGCCGTGCCGTCGTAGGCGATGGTCAGTTTGAATTTTTTTGAAGCCGACATGTTCTGCCACAGATTGGCACAGATGAAACACGGATAAAAAGAAAGAATCTATGCCCATCTGGATTCATCTGTGGCTTAAATCCCGTCCAAGTAGCTTTGCAGCAAAATTGCCGCCGCCATTTTGTCCACCTTCTCCTTGCGCTGGTCGCGCCGGACCTTGCCCTGGATCAAAATCCGGTTCGCCTGCGAACTCGTCAGCCGCTCATCCCAGGTCTTGCTGGGAACGGTGATGGCGTTTCTCAACGCCGCAACAAATGCCTCAACTTTTTGCGCCGCCGGGCCGTAACTGCCGTCCATGTTGCGCGGCAGGCCGATAAGCACGAGATCAATTTTCTTCTCGACAAGCAATTTTTTCAGCCGGGCCAGAAAATCCGCGAACGGCTCGGCGGGGATGTATTCCAGCGGCTGCGCGATGGTTTTGGTCTCATCGCTGACGGCGACGCCGATGCGTTTGGTTCCGTGGTCGAGGGCAAGGATGCGCATTGAATCAATTCACCGCAGACTACTTTTTGAAACGCAGTTCGACAATGATGATTAACGCGCCGGCGAATCGGCACCGTCCCGCAACCAACTGGTGTCACCAATCAAGTCGGTCATCATACCCGTCAAATCGCTCTTGGGAATCGGCAGATATTTGCCCGTGGCCTCGGCGAAAGGCTGGCCGGAGGGATTAGTCAACCTTGCTTTAGCCTCGAAAATCCGGTTCTTGCGGTTCGTCAGCAGCTCGCCGGTGGCGATGATTTCGTCGTCCGGCCGCACGGGATTCAGGAACCGCACGGTCAATTCGGCGCAAAAGGCGAACCGCCGCGTCGGCACCGCGCAAGCCCAGACCATGATTTCGTCCATCACCGTTGTCAAAATGCCGCCATGCACGATGCCGCGAAAACCGATGTGGGCGGGGCGCAGCCGGAAGCGCGTATGCACAACGCGCCCGTCGGTCGTAAAACGCAGTTTGAGTCCTACGGCGTTGCTTTCGCCGCAGACAAAGCACGAATGGGTGTGAGGCAATTCACGCATGACAGCAATAGGCCGGGTAACGACGGCACAGCGCAAGCAAATTTCTTTTCGTGTATTTCGTGCGTCTCGTGGTTAAATTTCTTCCGCGATGGTTCAATATCTCGATCTGCTCCGGCTGGTTTTGGAACGCGGCAAATTCAAGGCCGACCGCACCGGCACCGGCACTTATTCGGTGTTTGGCGCCCAAGCGCGGTTTCCACTGCAGAACAGTTTTCCCCTGCTCACCACGAAAAAGCTGCACGTCAAATCCATCATTTATGAATTGCTCTGGTTCCTGTGCGGCGACACGAACGTTAAATATCTCCACGAGCACGGCGTGACGATTTGGGATGAGTGGGCGGACCCGGACGGCAGTCTGGGCCGCATCTACGGCGCGCAATGGTGCGACTGGCGCACGCCTGATGGCCATTCCATTAACCAGATTGACGACGTCATCGCGCAGATCGAAAAAAATCCTGACAGCCGGCGGCACATTGTCACCGCCTGGAATCCGGGTGAACTGGACCAGATGCGGCTGCCGCCGTGTCATTGCCTGTTTCAATTTTACGTGAGCGACGGCGAGTTGAGCTGCCAGCTTTACCAGCGCAGCGCCGATCTGTTTCTCGGCGTGCCGTTCAACATCGCCAGTTACGCGCTGCTCACGCGGATGGTGGCGCAGGTTTGCGGCTTGAAACCCGGTGAATTCGTCCACACGTTCGGCGATTTGCATCTTTACCAAAACCATCTGGAACAGGCGAAACTGCAACTTTCGCGCGAGCCGCGTCCGCTGCCGCAGATGAAATTGAATCCGGCGGTGAAGAACATCCACGACTTCAAATTTGAGGATTTTGAACTGGCGGGTTACAATCCGCATCCGACCATTAAAGCGCCGATTGCGGTTTAAGATATATCCGCAGATTTTGCAGATGCCGCAGATTGTTTTTTATTATTCGTGCCGATATGCGTAATCTGCAGACGGCAACATGAAACACTTCAAAGCCATTGCTGCCATGTCGCTGAACCGCGTGATTGGCGCGGGCGGCAAAATCCCGTGGCACCTGCCGGAGGATTTCCAATGGTTCAAGGAAAAAACCAAGGGCAACGTCGTTATTATCGGGCGGAAAACTTTTAAAAGTCTGGGCAAGCCGTTGCCGAATCGTATCAACATTGTTCTCAGCCGTCATCCAGGGCGTTTGCAGCGGGAGTTTCCAGAGCTTTTCGGCGATGCATGGATTGCCCGTGGTAAAATGAACGTTCCCGATCCATATCAATTTGAGCTCCCCAAAATTGGTGGCGTAACCGCAATTGATCTCCGTATCATAAAAAATTTCCTAAAACTCAGTCCCATGGATTCGCCTTTGGACTTTTTTATTTGCGGCGGCGCGCAGATTTACGAGCAGGCCTTGCCGCTTTGTTCCGATCTTTACCTGACCCTCGTTAAACGCGAAGTGGAAGGCGACACCTTTTTCCCGCCGTTTGAGGAGAGGTTTGTCCTGGCCGAGGAAATCCGCGACGAACCGGAGTTCAAGATTCTGCATTACCGGCACAAGTCGCTGGTCTTATGAGGTAGGGCGCGTTCTCTGAACGCGCCGAAGTAACGGCGCGCTGGGACAGCGCGCCCTACCACGATAGAAACAAAACAGGCGGACCGTTTTCGATCCGCCTGCGCGAATGAATTTTGACTGCGCCGCTTATTCCTTTGCGTCCTGCTTCGCTTCGTCAGCAGCGTCGAAGGCGTGTTGCAACGCCACGAGGTCTTCGCCGGGCTTGAGTGAGTCGAGTAGTTTCTGTTCTTCCTTGAGCTGCTCGTCTGAGTAACTGGCGGCCTTGATGGACAGGCCGATACGACGTTCACCTTTGTCAATCTTGATGACACGCGCGGTCACGTCCTGGCCGACCTTGAGCACGTTCTTGATTTTGTCCACGCGCTCCTCGCTGACCTGCGAGATGTGCACCAGGCCGTCAATCTCATGTTGCAGGCCGACGAACGCGCCGAAGCTGGCGAGCTTTGTGACCTTGCCTTCCACCACGTCGCCGACCTTGTAAAGCTTGTCAATGCTTTCCCATGGGTCTTCACTAAGTTGTTTCATGCCGAGCGCAATGCGCTGGTTCGGACGGTCCACCTCCAGCACCGACGCTTCGACTTCGTCGCCCTTTTTCAATACCTCGCTGGGATGATTGATCTTACGCGTCCACGAGATGTCGGACACGTGAATCATGCCGTCAATGCCTTCCTCCAACTCCACAAACGCGCCGTAGCTGGTAAGATTGCGCACCTTGCCTTTGACGCGGGTGCCAACGGCGTATTTCGTTTCGGCGGTGTCCCACGGATTGCTTTCCAACTGGCGGATGCCGAGAGAAATTTTCTGTTCCTCGCGATTGATGCCCAGAACAATCGCTTCAATTTCCTGGTCCACCTTGAGCATGTCACTGGGTTTAGCGACGCGTTTGGTCCAGGAAAGTTCGGTGACGTGCACGAGGCCTTCCACGCCCGGTTCGAGCTGCACAAACGCGCCGTACGGCACGAGGTTGACCACCTTGCCCTTGACGCGCGCGCCGACGGGGAATTTCGTTTCGATGTTGTCCCATGGATTGGCCATCTTCTGCTTCAAGCCCAGGCTGACGCGTTCCTTTTCCTTGTTCACGTCCAGCACCACCACGTCAATTTCCTGGCCCACCTTCAACAGTTCCGACGGATGCGAAATGCGGCCCCAGCTCATGTCCGTGATGTGCAGCAGGCCGTCAATGCCGTTGAGGTCAATGAATGCGCCGAAATCGGTGATGTTCTTGACCGTGCCCTTGCGGATGTCGCCGGGCACCATTTCGGCGAGCAGCTTGGCGCGCTTCTCGGAACGTTCCTGCTCAATGAGTTCGCGGCGCGACAGCACAATGTTCTGCCGGTCTTGATTGATTTTGACGACCTTGAATTCGTAAGTGTTGCCGACGAACGACGCGAGATTTTTCGGCGTAACGATGTCAATCTGCGACGCGGGCAAAAACGCCTCCACGCCGATGTTGACGATCAGGCCGCCTTTGACGACGGACTTGACCTTGCCCTGGATGGTGCCGCCCTCGTTGCAAATGGTGAGGATGCGCTCCCAATTGCGCTTAAACTCGGCCTTCTCGTGCGACAGCACGACCGTGCCTTCCTTGTTCTCAAGTTTTTCGATGAGGACATCAATCTCGTCGCCGACCTTGACGGTCTTGATGTCTTCAAATTCCGTGGCGGGGATGACGCCTTCGCTTTTGTAGCCGATGTCCACCAGCACTTCCTTGGGGCGGACTTCGATGATTTTGCCTTTGACGATTTCGCCCGCTGCAAAACGCATTGCGTGTTGCTTCAGGGCTTCTTCCATGGTGAGCATAATTCTGTCTATACTGCGGGAACTTGGGACCCAAACGGCGGGAACCGAAGCTCCATTGCCTAACTACCACGCTGCAAACGGCAACGGAGGTTAAACCACGTAAAACGCGGCATGGTTAGGTTGTTGGTTGACTACTTTTTCTCAGCCTCAATGATCATCCACCCTCCGCAGTCCTGCTACGGAGGACGGGTCCGCACACGCGGCCTTCAGGCAAGATGGAAGATAGCGGAAATGCGAAGAATGGCAAGGGAAATAAAATCACGGTCCATGCGTTTTGAAATACCAGTAACCACCTACAATGGTCAGTATCCAACCCAAAAGCCCAAGCCGCATTACAGCTCGTCGTGGAATGCGGTCACAGAAATACATTACCGGCACCCCAACGACCATAATTGCTACAAATACGACGGCCGTTTTTTGGCTAATAGTGCGAGCGAACTGCTCAAGAGCCAGCGTTAGAGCAATTATGAGTGGCGTTGGTATTCCAATAAAAATCCACCAACTTAAATCCGCTTCTAACCCGCCGTAGCCAAGGTATTTTCTTTCTGTTTGTTCCTGAGTAAATTTGGTTCTTCCACCGGTCTTAAAAACAAATCGAAAGAAAAAGAAACTGACTATTGCACCGATAATCCATCCGGCCATAAACAGAGGAACCATCAATGGCAAGAATTTGTTATCTGGAACTCTTAAGACTTGGACGATTATTGCTCCTACGATCCAGATGATACCCATGCCACTAAAACCTCCCAAAACAGTAAGGGCAGCTATTGAAAGATTGCGCTTTGTTCTTTCATAAGTGTCGAACGAAATGGCCGTCGCCTCCGGCGTTGAATTCGCGACTAAAACATACCGTGGGATGTTTAACAAACCATATGGTGTATTCACTCGACGAAGCATCAACGTTTGCCCAGAAAGCCGCTTTAATGCCTCCGATGTCACTGATACAGTGCGCCCCATCAATTCAATTTGTTCTGTTCGCGGCTTTTGGGCTGGGTCGAAATAGCAAATGCCGAAATTTTCGCCTTCATACCACCGCCGAACTTTCCCACCACGACTATCCAAGGCCTCGCCTAATTCTGTTGCCATCACAATTACAGGTTCTGCTTTTGATGGCATCACTTTCAAGCGACTGCGAATATAATCTTCGGCGTCGGGCGTGATTAGAAATGGAGCAGACCTACGCATTAAATATAATTTGTTTTCCCACAAAAAGACGCTATTTCTTGGTTACCATTTTTTGTCGAGATCAATCCAGCTTACCTCATTCAACCTATTAACCATTGGCTGACTCACGGCGGAAGCGGCTGGCCTTTGGTTTCAGGCGCAAACGGCAGAATCAACAGGCCGATGAGGTAAATCAGCGCCACGGCGCTGGCGGCCAGACCAAAACTGCCCAGTACCGTGACCAGATAGCCGGTCACAAACGGCCCGGCGGAAGCCAGCACGCGGCCAATGTTGAAACAGAAACCGGCGCCGGTCGCCCGAATCCGCGTGGGATACAATTCCGGCAGATAAATCGGGAAACCGCTGAAAATGCCGTTATTAAAAAAACCCAGCAACGGCAACAAGAACAACACCTGGAGGTAGGTTCGTGGCGTCAAAAAAGTCACCGGCAGCATCACCAGGCTGCCGAGGCACATCAGGGCAAAGACGCGCCGTCGGCCCACGCGGTCGGCCAGCGGACCGAAACTCAGGTAACCAACCAGTGCTCCGACATTCAGTAGCATGGTGGCGTAACTGACGCGGCTTGCCAGTTCGGAATCATTCAGACCGTGCAAGTCCGGCAAGGCGCGGACGAGGGTCGGCGTCCAGTTCGTTGCGCCCCACAAACCGAACACGGCCACAAACGCCAGCCCTGAGCCGACCAGCGTGGCCCGAACCAGTCCCGGTGTAAACAATTCCGCGAGTTTCGACGGTGGTCGGCCGCCGGTTTGTTTTGCCTCCGCGCGCGCCTTGACCCAGCGTTCCGGTTCCCTGACCCATAGGAAAACGAAGACCGCGACGATGGCCGGCGCGACGCCGACTACGAACATGGGACGCCAGCCAAGATTGCGCAAAAGCAAATTGAGGATGGCCGCCACCAGGAATCCCCCAGCCCACGCGGATTGCAACAAACCGGCGGCCCTGGTGCGTTTGTCCTCCGGCCACACCTCGGCCACCAACGCCGCGCCCGCCGCCCATTCGCCGCCAATACCGAGCGCCGTGATGAACCGGAACAGCGCCAATTGCCACCAAGTTTGCGATAACGCCGCCAAACCGGTGAACAGCGCATAAATCAGGATGGTAAAAATCAGCGTCCTGGCCCGGCCAAGACGATCCGCCAGAACGCCGAACAGGACGCCACCAATCGCCCAGCCAATCAGAAAAATTGAGAAGATGATTCCGCCGTACCAGCCAATGACATCGGCGGTAACGGGTCCACCACCGGGCGAATGCATGAGGTCGTGCAAAGCGGGTTGCAAGACCATGGCGTAAATCGTGGAATCCATCGAGTCGAACACCCAGCCCAGCCACGCGACAAAGAGCACCAGCCATTGGTAGGGCGTGACACCACGACGCCAGGAATTGAGTTTCACGGGAAAGCAGGGTAGCCGGATTTTTCAACAAAGAGAAGTCTTGAGGCGGCACTTCATTGACTCTGACGCGTTGCCCTCCTACCTTCATATTGCATGTTTGATCTTGTCGCGCCGTTCAAGCCCGCTGGAGATCAGCCGCAGGCCATTGCGAAGCTGACCGACGGCATTTTGTCCGGCGCGCAACACCAGACCCTGCTCGGCGTCACCGGTTCGGGCAAGACCTTTGCCATCGCCAACGTCATCAAAAACGTGGACAAGCCGACGCTCGTCATCTCGCACAACAAGACGCTGGCCGCGCAGCTTTACGCCGAGTTCAAGGGGTTTTTCCCCAACAACGCCGTCGAATATTTCGTCAGCTACTTCGATTACTACCAGCCGGAAGCCTATATCCCGCGCACGGACACGTTCATCGAGAAGGACTCCAGCCGGAACGAGGAGATTGAGCGGCTGCGGCTCTCGACCATGAGTTCGCTTTTTTCACGACGCGACGTCGTCGTGGTCGCCAGCGTGTCCTGCATTTACGGCATCGGCAGTAAGGAGGATTACGAAGCCATGGTTATCCCGATTCGCGTTGGGCAGGATATTTCGCGCGAGCAACTCCTCACGCGCCTGGTGGATTTGCAATACGACCGGAACGACATCGCGTTCGAGCGCGGCCATTTTCGCGTGCGCGGCGACACGGTGGAAATCCGCCCCGCCGGACGCGAGGACGGCCTGCGCGTCGAATTCTTCGGTGACCAGATTGAGCGCCTCATACGCTTCGAACCGTTAACGGGCGGCAAAACCGAATCACTTGTCGCCGTCACCATTTTCCCGGGAAAGCAGTTCGTCACCACCGGCGACAAGATGAAACGCGCCATCCTCACCATCCGTGAGGAGCTCGGCGAGCGCATCGCGTGGTTTGAAAAGAATGGCAAGCTGCTTGAAGCCCAGCGCATCAAGCAACGCACGGAGTTTGATCTGGAAATGATGGAAGAAATGGGCGTCTGCTCCGGCATCGAAAATTACTCGCGCCACATCGCCGGGCGCCCGCCCGGCTCGCGGCCCGCGACCGTCATTGATTTTTTTCCGAAGGATTATTTGCTGGTGATTGACGAATCGCACGCGACCGTACCGCAAATCGGCGCGATGTACGAAGGTGACCGCTCGCGCAAGACGGTCCTGGTCGAGTACGGTTTCCGCCTGCCGAGCGCGCTGGACAATCGCCCGCTGAAGTTCACGGAATTTCAGGCGATGCAAAACCAGACGATTTACGTCAGCGCGACGCCGGCTCTGCGCGAACTCGAGTGGTCGCGGCAGAGTGCAACCAAATTAAAACCCTCACCCGGTCTGCCAGCCACCCTCTCCCATCCGATGGGAGAGGAGCTGGGGATGAGGGCCGGCGTCGTGGAACTGGTCGTGCGCCCGACGGGCCTAATTGACCCGAAGGTCACGCTCAAACCGCTCAAGGGCCAGATTGACGATCTCATCGAGGAATGCCGCAAACGCGCCGATGCGAAGGAGCGCGTGCTCGTCACCACGCTCACCAAGCGCACCGCCGAGGAACTGACCGACTACCTGCGCGGCATCGGCGTGAACGTCCAGTATCTCCACAGTGAGATCGACGCCATCGAGCGTGTCGAGATTTTGCGCTCATTGCGCAAAGGCGAATTCGACGTGCTCGTTGGCATCAATCTGCTCCGGGAAGGACTCGATTTGCCGGAGGTTTCGCTCGTGGCGATTTTGGATGCGGACAAGGAGGGCTTTCTGCGCAGCGAAACCAGTTTGATTCAAACCGCCGGTCGCGCCGCGCGGCATTTGCACGGCGAGGTGATTCTCTATGCCGACGTGATGACGGACAGCATCAAGCGATTTCTGGCCGTCACCGAATATCGCCGCCAGAAACAAATCGCCTACAATCAGGAACACCATATCACACCACGCAGTGTCAGCCGCGCGGTCGAGGAGAGCCTTGCCGTTTATGAATCAAAGCGCGAGGCTGGCGCGTCTGTCCTGAAAGATGCGGCCATGGACGTGGATTTGACGGAAACCATCAGTGAACTGGAAACTGAAATGCTCGCTGCGGCAGAGAACCTGGAATTTGAAAAAGCCGCCCTGCTCCGCGACCAAATCAAGGAACTCAAACACATAATTGACGGTTCGCCACCGGAACGGAAAGCGAAACCGGTGAGCTACCGCAAATCCGGAAAAGTGCGCCGCTGATTTTGGACACTTTAAGAGATTTATGTTGGCGTTCCAAATTGGTCTTTAACTTTGATTGGAGTGTGGCCTTGCATCGTTTTGGTGATGGCAGAAGGGGTAGGCTTCCCAAGCTTGGACAGTCAATGTTGTCCCGCGTACAATTGGAAATCACTTGCGATAGCCAATGGGTTCAACCGCCGCGCGTTCGACGCGATAAACTCCCGTCCAAGCGTCGCCGGAATATTCGGGATAAGTATCACCCCCGCCGGAAATCACCTGAATCCAGGCATAGGTTTTCCCAAGCTGAATTTTCTTAATGCAATTGGCGGAGATATAGGCGATGCGCAATACTTTTTGTTCCTGAACATCCACAACGGCCACGAATCCCCGTCCACCGATCCAAGCGACCCTTCCGTCAGTGGCAACCGCAGTGAGGTCGTTGGAAGGCAGGCCTTGATAAATTTGCAGGCACGCGTGTCTGTGCTGGCGGTAATCATAAATGACCAAGCCGCCGGTGCGGGACTTTTCGGCATCAAGGACGATCTTTTCGCGGGCGGCGACGAGCACCTGTCCGT
>Ga0326728_10017898_pt1 | contig 14080 bp, 12 predicted proteins | sample MB3enrmetagenome_FD_207602 | JGI IMG/M metagenome (GOLD analysis project Ga0326728, IMG submission 207602) | Lab enriched peat soil microbial communities from McLean, Ithaca, NY, United States - MB31MN | ecosystem: Environmental > Terrestrial > Soil > Wetlands > Peat | place: USA: New York...
CATGGCCGGGTGTGCCGCCGCGCGCCAAGAAGATTTCGTAGGCGCGCTGCTGGATTTGTTCCGGCGTGGGCGACTGTGACTTCGGCTTGTCCGGTAGCTTTTGGGTTCGGCGCTTCATGATGCCTTTCGGGTTGACTCCAATTTGGAGAGAATCGCTTCTTTTGTGGCCGTGCCGACAATCTTCGCGTGGACATTGCCGGAAACGAAATAGAGAAGGGTCGGAATTGATTGCACGTCATACCACAAACTGAGATCGAGACTTGTGTCCGCGTCCACTCGCGCGACCTTCAGGATGCCGGAACACTCGGACGCGATTTCGTCCAGTACCGGCGAAAGGATTGCGCAAGGTTGGCTCCAAGAGGTCAGGAACGCGACCAAGACCGGCTGCTTGGAGTTGAGCACTTCCGAATCGAAATTCGCAATGCCAACCTGAATGGGCTTTGAGTTGTTTTCGCTTGTGTTCATATTCTCGTCTGTCATTGACTTGCGCCACTCCTATGGGCAGCGGTCGTGCCAGCGTACGGCATAATTTGGAAGTTATTTGGATACAGTGGCTTACCAAAGTCATGCCCACCGAGCATCCAGTTCGATAAATCGGACGTCTGAAAAATCGTCCGAATTGAGATGGACGTTTTCTGCTGAGTCTGTCAGGTTTGCGGGCATGGAATCCGCCAGCGACAGTCGCTTCGATACAAACCGCGCGGTAGAAATGCTGCTGAATGTCGCCCAAGCTCGGTCACTGGAGGATTTGTTCCAGAGATTCGTCGAAGACGCCGTGGGAAACCCACGCACTGCATGTATCCAAGTCTGGCTGATTGACAAAGGTGACCTGTGCACAACGTGCCCACAGCGGCCTGCTTGTCCTGACCAATCCCGCTGTCTGCACTTGGTAGCGGCAAAAGGGAAATCGATCTCGGCTTCCGGCCAGAGACAACGCCTCTTCGAAGATCTCGATTCTCGTGTGCCGCTGGGCGTCGGCCCAATCGGCGAAACCGTCGTTGCCGGTCAGGGGAAAGGCTTTTTGGTTTCGGACGAGCAACCAGCATCTCGACCGGGGCTGGAGTGGCTACGCGAGGAAGGCATCCGCGGATACCGCATCGTGCCGATTCGGTTCAAAGGAGAACCTCTGGGTGCAGCCGTTGCCTTCACCCGCGGTGACTTGCAGGAGGAACTCGGCCCGTGGGGGCGCATTTTCGCCGACCATTTTGGCGCGGCGATTGCCAACGCGCGAGCCTTTCAGGAAATACAACACCTCAAAGCGCAACTGGAACTTCAGAACTCGTATTTGCAGGAAGCCGTCATCGAAGCCAAAGCGTTCGGCGATCTCGTTGGCCAGAGCGCCGCGCTTCGGCACATTGTCAGCCAGATTGATTTGGTCGCGCCCACCGAGGCTTCGGTGCTCATTCTGGGCGAGACCGGCACCGGCAAGGAACTGGTCGCCCACGAGATCCATCGCCGTAGCCGGCGCAAAGACGGGCCGTTGGTTCGTGTCAATTGCGCGTCTATTCCGCGCGAACTTTTCGAGAGCGAGTTTTTCGGCCACGTCCGAGGCTCGTTTACTGGGGCCGTGAAAGACCGGGCGGGCCGTTTTGAAGCCGCCGAAGGGGGGACAATCTTCCTGGATGAAGTTGGAGAGATCCCGTTGGACATTCAGAATAAGCTCCTGCGCGTTCTTCAAGAGAAACGCTACGAACGCGTGGGTGACGACCGTACGCGCCTCGCCGATGTGCGAATCATTGCGGCCACCAATCGTGATCTGAAGAAAGCGGTCAGCGCCGGCCGTTTCCGCGAAGATCTTTTTTATCGGCTTAACGTTTTCCCCATCCAGGTTCCGCCACTTCGGGAACGACTGGACGACATCCCATCGCTGGCGAAGCATTTCGTTGAACTCTCTACCCGCGACCTGAAATGCGCCAAACCGCGCCTGACCCGGGCAGCGGTCGCGAAACTCCAGAGTTACGATTGGCCAGGAAACGTTCGCGAATTGCGCAACGTGATTGAGCGCGCCGTCATTCTGGCTCGTGGCGGGGCACTGGATTTTGAGTTGCCGATCGCCAACCAGCCCCTACCAGCTCCATCAGCGGCCCGGGCCAGTGACGCTCCCGATCCAGAATTTCTCACCGAAGCCGAACTGCAATGCCGCGAGCGCGACAATCTTTTGCTCGTGCTCCAAAAGGCCAACTGGAAAATCAAAGGCCCAGACGGCGCAGCCGAACTACTCGGCGTGAAGCCCACCACCTTGTTGTCTCGCATGAGCAAGTGGGGACTGAAGAAGCCGGCAGAGTAAACTCCCGGTTGTCACCCGGCGTTGCTCGCGCTGAAACGTAGTGGCTGACCGTTACCGGACTTCGATGGGGGTGCCGACGTTTTGGTTGAATTGCTTGGCGGCGTGGCCGGTGTTGATGGCGATTTCAAGGAAGCCAGTCGAGCCGAAACTGAACTGGAAGAGGGACGGATCGCCGCGAGTTGCACGAGAACCCGCTTGCTTTCTCCCACATCTAGAGTTCCATGCGTCGTGACCTTGAGGAACTCCTTGGCCTGAATGATTCGGATTTGCGTCGGCATCGTTCCTCCAAAGAAGGTCTCACAGAAACAAGTGAAATCCGTTTGCCACTAGCCGTCGTGAGACTCAAGAGTTTTCCCGCCGGCTCTGTCGCTGTGGTAGTGAATATCGCCGCACGATGACGAGCCAAATCCACCGCATGACTTAGCGCGAAGGCGGAAACTTCTGCAGCAATTCTCGGACGGCTTCATTGATCCGGCGCTCGCGTTCTTCCGGTGTTCGCTTCCCAATGAGCCGTGCGGTTGCTGTGCCGCGCCACAAAGCCTGGTTGGTTCGCGCATCCACGATGTCCAGCATCAGGCTGCCTTGCGTGTACTGGCGCGTCTGTCCGGGAGATGCCAACACCCAGGAGATGTTCCCGCTGACCGTGTACTGGTACCCGTACATGGGATACCGTGCCGGTAAAACGGACTCGACAGGCTCCACTCGGTTTTCCAACACGACGTAATACACCAGCGTGAAATCTGGCTGCCCGGTCCCCGCAAGGGTGTACCCTTTCGTCGCCAGTTCCTGGTTTGCGGCGCGACGCACCGGTGCGTCAACGAATTGCCAGTCGATTCGAGGATCTGTCCGCTGGTTCTTATCGGGCTCAGCCCAGTTGTACGTTTTCAACGCGGCATAGTCGGCCTTGCGGTCATAATCCGTGGTCACGCGAATGCTCGAGCACGCGCCAGTTAGAAACGGCAGGATCGACAACGCCCATATGGTTCGCCTAACCATGATCGCCTCCTGTTCTTGCTGCGCCAACTATAACATCTCGCCACCCGTTTCCCATCCCTAAAACTCCTCGGCGGTTTCCCGCGCTTGCGTGCGGCGATTTTTCCAGCGAAACTTCCGCGCAATGCACTCGCTGGAATCCATCGGCCGATTCTGGCCATTCTTCGCGACGGGCTTCGACCTGCTCGCGTGCCTGCTCGCTTCGGTTCATGTCCTGCTGAACAAGCGTGATACACGCGCCGCCACGCTATGGATCGGGTGTATCTGGCTGTTGCCACTGCTCGGACCGGTGCTCTACCTTGTGCTCGGCGTCAACCGTATCCGCCGCCGCGCGATTTCACTTGGCGTCCACGGCGCCTTCCGCCGCATTGCGCCCGACGATCTCGGCGAACCGGAACACGCAGGCGCGGAGCATCTCCAGCATCTTGCCCGCGTCGTCAGCCGCCTAGACGCACAGCCGCTGGTCGCCGGCAATGGCATCGAGCCGCTCGTGAATGGCGACGAGGCGTTTCCCGCCATGCTTACCGCGATTGAATCGGCGAAAGAATCTGTCTCGCTTTGTACGTACATTTTCGACAACGACGCCAGCGGAGGACAATTCGTCGCCGCGCTCGAACGCGCCGTGCTGCGTGGCGTGCCGGTGCGCGTGCTGATCGACGACGCTGGAGCACGCTACTCGTGGCCGCCGATCACAGGCCGATTGCGGCAGGCGAAAATTCCCTGCGCGCGGTTTCTGCCCGCGTCGCTGTTTACGCCGTGGCGTGTGGCAACCATCAATCTGCGTAACCACCGCAAGTCGCTCATCGTGGATGGACAGATCGCGTTCACCGGCGGCATGAACATCCGTCACGGCAACGTGATTTCGGAAACGCCGCGCCACCCGGTCCAGGATTTGCATTTCCGCGTCACCGGCCCGGTCGTCGCGGAATTGCAGGCGGCGTTTGCGAACGACTGGGCGTTCACCACCCGCGAAGTCCTCGACGGCGAAATCTGGTTCCCGAAATTGTCCGAGGCCGGAGAGGCTGTCGCCCGCGTCATCACGGACGGCCCCGACGGCGATTTTGAAAACTTGCAATTGACGCTGCTCGCGGCGCTGGCCGAGGCGCAGACGTCCGTGCAAATTCTCACCCCATATTTCCTGCCGGACGGCACGCTGATTTCCGCGCTGAACCTCGCCGCCCTGCGCGGCGTGCGCGTGGACATCGTCCTGCCCGGAAAAAACAACTTGCCGTTCGTGCACTGGGCGTCGCGCGCGATGTGGTGGCAGGTGCTGGAACGAGGCTGCCGCATCTGGCTCACACCGCCGCCGTTCGACCATTCCAAGCTGATGATTGTGGACAGCCACTGGGTGTTGCTCGGGTCGGCAAACTGGGATGCGCGCAGCCTGCGGCTGAATTTTGAAATGAACGTCGAGGGCTACGGACGCCAGTTCGCGCAGAAGATGGAAATGGTCATTGCGAAAAAAATCTCCACCGCTCGCGAAGTCACACTCGCCGAAATGGACGCGCGTCCTTTGACCATCCGGTTGCGCGACGCGGCGGTGCGCTTGTTTTCCCCGTATCTCTGAAATTTCTGCTTGTGGGAAAATTGTATTGCCTGAATTATTCCGATGGTCTGACGGCGCAGCGAGGACTCGTTTGCAGGATTCACCTCTAGCTTCATCCGCATGACTCCTCGCCGGACGCGAAAATATAGGTTAGAATTCGATCACGAATGAAAATTCACGCGGTAGCACGAGTGGAGCGCAACGCGCACCGGGCAGGCGAAATCATCGGCGTGCTGGCAAAGTACGGCCTGGCCGATTGGGTCAAGGGCCTGAATTATTCGTGGGTTCAGGATCGAATCAAGAGCATTGACGGCCAGTCCATCCCCGACCTCAAAGTCGAGGAACGTGTGCGCCTGGCATTCACCGAACTCGGCACCACCTTCATCAAGCTCGGCCAAATGCTCAGCACCCGGCCCGACCTCGTCGGCCCTGAGATGGCCCAGGAACTGGCCCAACTGCAAACCGCCACCCCGGCCGATCCGCCCGATACGGTTCGGGCCACCATTGAAGCCGAGTTTGGCAAACCGCTGAGTAACCTGTTTGTGCATTTCAAACATGTGCCATTGGCCTCGGCTTCCATCGCCCAGGTCCATCTGGCCCGGCTGCACTCGGGAGAGCACGTCGTCGTCAAAGTCCAGCACGCCGGCATTGCGGACAAGATCATGCCCGACCTCGATATCCTGGCCGGGCTGGCCGAGTTGGCGGAAAAGCATGCTTCCCAGATTCGTCCCTACCAGCCCGTCGCAGTCGTCCGACAGTTCCGCCGCACTCTCCTGCGCGAGTTGGATTTCACCGTCGAACGCCGCAATCTCGAGGAGTTCGCGGAACATTTCACCCAAGACGACACCGTCCACTTCCCCCGCGCCTACGCGGAGTTTTCGACGCGCCGGGTCCTGACGATGGAACGGCTTGAGGGCATCCTCGGCACTGATTCCAAGGTGCTTGTCGCCTCGGGGGTTGATCTCGATGAATTCGCGCGCCGCGGTGCTAATATGTATCTCCAGATGATCTTCCGCGATGCGTTCTACCATGCCGACCCCCATCCCGGAAACCTGATGCTGCTGCCCGGCGGCGTGGTCGGGGTGCTCGACTGCGGGATGACGGGCCGTCTCGATGAAGAATTGGGGGAAGGCCTTGATGAAATGCTCATGGCCATCGTGAACCGCAACGCGGTGGACCTGGGGGACATTATCCTTCGCCTCGGCTCCGCGCCGACTGGCACGCCCCGTGACCAATTGCGCGCCGACCTCACCGATTTTGTGTCCGACTACGTGGGCCAGTCGATCCAGGAAATGGACCTGGGCGGCGCGTTGAACAGCTTGTTTGAAATCATCCGGCGCTACAACATCACCCTGCCTCCACCCCTCTCACTGCTGTTGCGCACGCTGGTCGAGTTGGAGGGGACCGCCCAGCGGTTGAGTCCGGGATTCAGCCTTGCCGAAGTGATCCAGCCGTTTTACGCCACAATGGTCCGCAAGCGCCTTTCGGTCCGAGGCTTTCTTGGACGGGTCCAGCACGCTTTCCGTGACTGGGAAAGGCTGGCGCAGTCTTTGCCTCGCGACCTGGGCGACGCTCTCAAGCGCATGCGCGAGGGCACCTTCTCCATCCACTTGGAAGTCCGTCATATCGACCCGGTGATCAACCGCTTGGTGCTCGGCGTGATGACCGCCGCTTTGTTTGTGAGTTCCGCTCTCCTCTGGAGCATGAAAGCACCGCCTACGGTTGCTGGTGTATCGGTATTTGGCGGTGCCGGTTATCTGATGGCGGCTTATCTCGGTTGGCGCCTGTTGCGTGCCATCAAAAAGTCCGGCGACATCAATTCGAAGAAATAGAGATGTTGCCGCCCTTTCGGGCCGGAACAGTCTTGCGGCTGCGAGTACTCGAATCCCAACCATTTCGCGCAGCTCTTTCCGCCGGGAGACCGGCCTTCCCTAAGCGATTATCGTCGGCAACGCTGACCGAATAGGATTTCGGCTAGGGAAATTTCGTGGCCTTTGATTGAGCCGTAGACGCCCCTTTCGCGACCCTTCGCAGGATTTCACAAAACTTTTCTCCCGCCGGGGTGATGTCTCCGCCCTTCGCGCGGGCGATGCAGACGGAGAGGGCTTCGTTGGTGCCGGTCAATGGGCGATAGACGAGCCGTTTGCCGGTTACCTGTTTGAAGACTGAGGTCGAGAGAGCAATGCCGCTGCCGGCTTCAATGGCCGTGAGAAGCGAACTGGCCGTGTCGCACTCCGTCGCGATGGTCGGTTTGACGCCCAGCGGATCGAAGACCCGCGCGAGCACTTGATGATACCCGGGGTACTGCTTGCGCCGAAGTACGACGAGCGGCTCGGTGGCGATTTTTTCGACCGGGATGGATTTGAGCCGAGCCAGAGGATGTGTGGCCGACAACGCCACGTGAAACGGATACGTCCGCAATACTTCACACTCCAGCCCTCCGCTCTCCAAAACCGCCGACTGCGGCAGGATCGCAAGGTGCAGCTTGCCGGTTTGGAGTTCCTCGATTGGTTCGCCGCCGGAGAGCTCCCGCAGAACCACTTTGACGCGCGGAAAAGCCTTCTGAAACGCGGCCAGTGCCGGCGCCAGAAGTTCCACCGTCGGCGCAGCCGAGTAGCCGATATGCAGTTCACCGTATTGCCCCCGCGTCAGTGCGCGGACTTTTTCCACGGCTTCGTCGGCGCGTTTCAACAGTTCGCGGACTTCTTCGAGAAACAGTTTTCCCTCCGCCGTGAGCGTCACGCCGCGCGGACTGCGTTTGAGCAAGTCCACGCCAATTTCATCTTCCAAGTCCTGGACTTGCCGGCTCAACGCGGGTTGCGCGACGCGCAGTTGCGCCGCGGCCTTGGTGAAGTTCAACGCTTCACCCACGGCCAGGAAGTATCGGAGATGCCGGAGTTCCATCGCTGCCTCCATTATGCCGAAAAAGCATGGCTGTGCAAGGAACATGGTATTGGGCGGATCGAAGAATCGGAGGGATGATGCACGCGTGATTAGAAAACAAAACGCTGAAGAACGGAACACAACAATGAAAAACATTCTGTTGATCGAAAGCAGTCCGCGAGGCGCGCAAGCCTTCTCGCATCAAGCCGCCCGATCGGCGGTGAACGCGCTTCGGGCGCGGCATCCCGGTGTGAACGTGGTGGTTCGCGACCTTGCCGAGAACCCGCCGCCCCATGTCGGGCGGGCGTTTGTCAGCGCGCTTCGGGCGCAACCGGAAGAACTCACACCCGCAGAGGTGGAGGCGCTGGCCTACTCCGATCTGCTGATCAATGAAGTGCTTGAGGCCGATGTGATCGTGCTGGCCGTGCCCGTTCACAACTTCAGCATCCCGTCCACGCTCAAGGCCTGGATTGACTACGTGGTGCGCGCCGGTCGGACCTTCTCCTACACGTCCAAGGGACCGAAGGGACTCGTTGCCGACAAGCGCGCGATTGTCGTGCTGGCCAGCGGTGGAGTTTTCTCCGATGGCCCGGCCAAGCCGTACGATTTCCATGAGCCGTATCTCCGCGCGGTCCTTGGATTCATCGGGATCACGGACGTGGATGTCATTCGCGTCGAAGGCGTGGCGATAAGTGCGATCGGTCCGAAAAAAGCGCTGGCGTTCGCGACCGCGCGAATCGCCGAGATTCTAACGGGCGCTGCTTGAGACTCTCAACCGCAGAGTGAATTAACATCAACCAATAACCAAACAGAAAGGAATAAGTATGAAAGACAAACGTGAGGTTCAAACTCAGCGTTCATACAAAGGCAAAACGATTGCCCTTTGGTTGCTGCAAATCCTAGTGGCCGCCGTGTTTCTTATGGCCGGTTTCGCGAAACTATCCGGCCAGCCGATGATGGTTCAGACGTTTGGAAAGATCGGCGTCGGCCAGTGGTTTCGTTACGTCACCGGCAGCATCGAAGTGGTTTCCGCGATCCTGCTCCTCGTGCCGCGACTTGTTCCTGTCGGAGCGGCGTTGCTCGTCGGCACGATGTGCGGCGCGGTTCTGACGCATCTCGTCAAAATCGGCGGCTCGCCGGTGCCGGCGCTGGTCCTGGGCTGCCTGGCAGCGATGATCCTTTGGGTGCGATTCGATCAGTTGAAAACACTCATCATTAACCCGGCTCGCGTCAGCGCAAGCTGAACGAGTCACGCGCCAGCAAACATGAACTTCATCGCTCTCAAAATGTTGGTCGGCGACCGCGCCAAGTACCTCGGCATCGTCATGGGGTTGACGTTCGCCTCGCTGCTGCTGACGCAACAGTCTGGAATCTTCGTTGGGCTGATGAGCCGCACATTCGGATTTCTAACGGACACGTCGCTGCCGGGCATCTGGGTCATGGATGAGAAGGTGCAATATGTTGACGACGTAAAGCCGCTTCAGGACACCGAACTCTATCGCGTTCGCGGCGTCGAAGGCGTCGAATGGGCCGTGCCGCTCTACAAAGGTCTGCTCCGGGCGCGGCTCGACAACGGCAATTTCCAGTCGTGCAACGTCATTGGCCTCGACGACGCGACGCTCATCGGCGGCCCACCGATCATGGTGCAAGGCGCACTGGCGGATCTGCGCCGCAGCGATGGCGTGATTGTGGATGAAGTGGGCGCGAACGACAAACTGGCGAAGGTGCTGCCTAATGGCCGTCGCATGCCGCTGCAAATCGGCGACACGCTCGAATTGAACGACCATCGCGCCGTAGTCGTGGGCGTCTGCCGCGTGACGCGCAGCTTTCAATCGCAGCCGAGCGTTTACACTACGTATTCGCGTGCGACTATCTTCGCGCCACGCGAACGCAAACTGCTTTCGTTCATTTTGGTAAAGGCCAAGCCGGGGGAAGACGAGAAAGTAGTCTGCGAGCGCATCCACAACACGACCGGCCTGGCCGCATACACCCGCGGGCAGTTCGTAAAGCTCACGCTGAATTACTTCATGAAATACACCGGCATTCCCATCAACTTCGGCATGTCGGTCGTGCTTGGCTTCATCATCGGCACGGCCATCGCGGGCCAGACGTTTTACAACTTCACGCTCGATAACCTGCGCTATTTCGGAACGCTCAAAGCGATGGGCGCGGACAACGGCAGGCTGCTCGGCATGATTGTGCTCCAGGCGCTGATGGTCGGGGCGATTGGCTACGGACTCGGCGTCGGTGCGGCCTGCATGTTCGGCGCGGCATCGGCGAACAGCGAACTGGCGTTCCGTCTGCCGTGGCAAGTGCTGGCGCTCACGGCGGGCGCGGTGTTGGTGATTTGCGTGGGCGCATCGCTGGTAAGCATTTGGAAAGCCATCAAGCTTGAGCCGGCGATTGTGTTCAGGAGCTAGTGATCATTATACCGGAAAAGCATGACAGCGCGAGCAACGTGGTATTGGGCGCGCGAGAAAAATCGAGAGATGATGCGGCGCGTAATGAGAGAGGTTGAATATGAATGAGACAAAACAAAACGGTGTCGCCGTTCAAGTGACCGGACTCCGGAAAACTTTCGGGGTCGGCACAGCGGCGGTGCAGGCATTGCGCGGTGTCGATCTGGAAGTGCGCCCGGGCGAACTGATGATGCTGGTTGGCCCGTCGGGTTGCGGCAAGACGACGCTCATCTCGATCATCGCCGGCATTCTGGATCAGACCGAGGGCGAGTGTGTGGTGTTCGGGCACGATTTTCGCCGGATGAGCCAGAGTGAGAAGACTCGCTACCGGGGCGACAACATCGGCTTCGTGTTCCAAGCCTACAATCTTATCCCGACTTTGACCACGGCGGAGAATGTGTCCGTGCCCTTGCTCGTTCGCGGCGAAAATCGGCGGCAAGCAACGGATCGCGCGCGCGAAGTTCTTCAGCAGGTCGGCTTCGACGAACGCATGATGCGCTCTCTGCCCACACAGCTTTCCGGCGGTCAACAGCAGCGCGTCGCCATTGCGCGCGCGTTGGTGCATAACCCGAAATTGATCGTCTGCGACGAGCCGACCAGCGCCCTAGACCATGAGACCGGCCAATCTGTCATGGAACTGCTACGCAACGTGGCGCTGCACGACAGACGCGCGCTCATCGTCGTCACGCACGACGCGCGCATTTTTGGATTCGGCGACCGCATTGCCAAGTTGGACGACGGTCACGTCGAGCGAATCGTCAACTCGGCGGCAGAACTGAATGGAAATCGAAAAAAACCGGAGGTCTAAAATGATACGCAAATATCTCATCCCAATACTCGCCGCGGCTGGCATCTGCTTCGGCATCGCCACGGTAATCAAAGGCAACAAAGTCAATCCACCCGCGTTGCCGGTGGCCGCCCCTCCCAAAGCGCCTTACCAGGCATTTATCGCCGGCTCGGGCATCGTCGAGGCGAGCACCGAGAACATCGCCATCGGCACGGAGGTTGGGGGGTTGGTCGCGAAAATCTATGTCCAGATCGGCAGCCGCGTGAAAGCCGGCGACCCGCTATTCACGATTGACGACCGAGCCACGCGGGCACAACTGGCGCAGCAACAGGCCGCTGTCCAGGTCGCCGAGGCGACTGTCAACCAGGCTACCAACCAGCTTGCGCTTGCAGAGGCGCTGACTGACAGCCGTGCTTTGAGTCACCAGGAACTTCTTAACCGTCGTGACGCGGTGGCCGTGGCGGCAGCGAGGCTCGCGCAATCACGCGCCGACCTTCAAGCGGTGCAAACGGACCTGGAGCGGCTTACTGTGCGCGCCCCGGTGGACGGACAAGTTCTGCAACTCAAGGTGCATGCTGGGGAATTTGCCCAGGCCGGAGTTTTGGCGCAGGCGTTGATTTTGTTAGGCCGCATTGATCCGTTGTGCGTGCGGGTGGACGTGGATGAAAACGACGCCTGGCGGGTGAAGGCCGACACGTCTGCGATGGGATTCCTGCGTGGAAACCGGGACATCAGGACGCCTCTCAAGTTTGTCAGGTTCGAGCCGTTCGTCATTCCCAAAACGTCGCTCACGGGCGACACCACCGAGCGGGTAGACACACGCGTGCTGCAAGTCATCTACAGTTTCGAGCGTGGCGAACTGCCGGTCTATGTGGGCCAGCAGATGGACGTTTTCATCGAAGCGCCGGACGCTTCCACTGCCACAACTAACTCTACGGTCGCGTTTCATAACAACTAAACAGAGCAACCAAAGCTATGAAGATTCGCCAATTATCTTTGACCTTCGCGGGCCTGTCCTTTCTGATCGCTGGTTGCACCGCTGTCGGCCCGAATTATCATGCACCGCAAACTGCCGGGCCAGCGAACTGGAGCGAACCACAACGCGGCGGAACGACCAATAGCCCGGTGCAAATCGTCGAGTGGTGGAAGACTTTTAATGACCCGGAGCTGGATTCGCTCATCGAACGCGCGGTGAAGGCCAACTATAATCTGCGCCTTGCCGTAGCCCGCTTGCATGAGTCACGCGCCACGGTGTCAGGAGCGGAGTGGGATTTCGGGCCGACGATTGGCACCTCCGCCGGGGATACGCAAGAGCAACTCTCCAAGAATGCGCAGTTGATTCCAGCCAGCGTTCCAGGTGTGAAGCTGAAATATGCGGAGTATGACGCGCACTTCGATGCCACTTGGGAAATGGATTTGTTTGGCTCCAAGCGCCGCACTTTGGAGGAGGATACCGCCAACGCTGCCGCCAGCCGCGAAGACCTCCGCGATGTGCTTGTGACGATGCTTGGTGATGTGGCACGAAACTACATGGAAGTGCGCGGCGCACAACAACGGCTCGTCATCGCCAGCAACAATATCACCTCGCAAGCCCAATCCATTGAACTGACCCGCGAGCGTTTCAAGGCGGGGCTCACCAGCGAACTGGATGTGAGACAAGCCGAAGCCCTCTTGGCCACGACCGAAGCCACCGTGCCGACGATGCAGACCACGCTGAAGCAGGCGGTTCATGCGGTGGGCGTGTTGCTCGGACAGCCGCCCGGTACGCTGCTCGAAGAACTTTCACGCACCGAGCCGATTCCAGCAACGCCACCAACCGTGCCGGTCGGTCTGCCATCGGAGTTGTTGCGGCACCGGCCTGACGTGCGCCGTGCGGAACGTCAACTCGCCGCCGCCACTGCGGACATCGGCGTTCAGACGGCGGAGTTGTTTCCAAAATTCTCACTGGCCGGCACTGCCGGCTTGGAGAGCTTTAGCGCGGGCGATTGGTTTACCGCCGGTAGCCGTTACTGGTCGGCGGGGCCGACGGTCACTTGGCGTATCTTCGATTTCGGACGCATCCATGCCCAAATCAAGGGGGCGAATGCGCGGCAGGAACAGGCGCTTGATACTTACGAACAGACGGTGCTCACCGCCTTCCAAGATGTTGAGGACGCGCTCGTTGCCTACGCCAACGAGCAAACGCGTTACAGGGCGTTGAATGACTCAGTCGTCGCCAATCGGCGCGCGCTGGAAATTGCGAACGAACTTTACACCACGGGCAACGGTGATTTCTTGAGCGTGCTCGATTCCGAGCGCTCGCTCTTCAGCGCCGAAGACCAATTGGCGGACAGCCAGCGCGCCGTGAGCGAGAACCTTGTCACCCTCTACAAAGCCCTCGGCGGCGGATGGGAAACCTCTCTGCTGGCCCAAAACGCAAGGACGAATCCATGAGTCACTGGCCAAAACTATGAACACTTTTCAACTAGCCTCTCATCGACATGTGCCATTGACCTCCATGTGGCTCGGTTGTGCTGTAATCCTCAATTCGCCGGGTCGTCTAGCAATGATGAGCTCACCCACAGCCACACGTGTCTTTGAGTTCTCACCAAAAAACGTGTCAAATGAATTGTGGCCTAACAGTGGAGGAACAATGACAGAAAAGTGCCGAATTCTGGAAGAATAGTGGTGGCTAGGGTCAGAATCGGACGCCGCTGGGAAGTTTTCTCAACACCCAATCGCCTTTCTAACTCCTTCACCCTGCGTACGAAACACAAGATTGTCAAACACCCTCGGGTCTCTTGTTGATTCCCACCCTAAATGACTTTTTGTCAGAATTCAATCACTCTTTGGTCAGTGTTCCGTCACCGCTCGCCAGTGTCATTTCCCTGACAATTCCCCTGACACCTCCCTCTTGCCGGTCGGCCCATCTTGCAGAGCAAAGTCCACATATTTACGGCAGCGGCGGGCCGCAAAAAGGATCAGAGCCCTCGGCTGTCTTCAATTCGTGATTCCCGGCTGGCGTACCTGCGCTGTAGCTCTTGAGGAGATCCTCAACTTCCATCGGTCTCTTGTATCGGACGCTCACACGCGATTTTCAACCGGCTTTTCCATCACATCACGGTTGCGACCGGTTGCGGCATTAC
>Ga0326728_10017900_pt1 | contig 14080 bp, 10 predicted proteins | sample MB3enrmetagenome_FD_207602 | JGI IMG/M metagenome (GOLD analysis project Ga0326728, IMG submission 207602) | Lab enriched peat soil microbial communities from McLean, Ithaca, NY, United States - MB31MN | ecosystem: Environmental > Terrestrial > Soil > Wetlands > Peat | place: USA: New York...
TGGTTGGGATAAAACCGGAACAGGTCGGTGGTTTCCTCCGGCCAACCCAGCGTGGCAAAGGGCCAGAGGCCGGAACTGAACCAGGTGTCGAGCGTGTCCGCATCCGCGCGTAAACAAGCGTTGGCGCACTTCGGGCACTGCGCGGGCATCTGGCGGGCCACGATGATTTCGCCGCAGGCGTCGCAATACCACGCCGGAATGCGGTGTCCCCACCAGATTTGGCGCGAAATGCACCAGTCGTGAATCTTGTACATCCAGTCGAGATAAATCTTCTTGTAGTTGTCGGGAGTGACGCGCACTTGCCCGTCCTCCACAACGCGGATGGCGGGCTCCGCCAGGGGCTGGGTTTTCAAAAACCACTGCGTGGAAAGGAGGGGCTCAACCACCGTCTTGCAGCGCTGGCACGTTCCCACGCTAAGCGGATAATCTTCGATTTTTTCCAGCAATCCTTGTTCGCGCAGGTCGTGCACCACGGCTTCACGCGCCGCGAAGCGGTCGAGACCCTGGTAGGCTTTTCCGGCGTCGGCAGTCATGTGCGCGTGCTCATCAATCACCACCACCCGCGCCAGGTTGTGCCTTTGGGAAATGGCATAGTCATTGGGATCATGCGCGGGGGTCACCTTCACCGCGCCGGTGCCGAACTTGGGATCCACAAAGTCATCGGCGACAACGGGAATGATTCGTCCCAGCAAAGGCAAACGGATTTTCCGGCCCCGTGCGGACTGGTAACGCTCGTCGGCGGGATTCACGGCCACCGCCGTGTCGCCCAACATCGTTTCCGGCCGGGTGGTGGCAACGGTCAAGTGTCCCTGGCCATCCTCCAAAGGATAGCGGATATACCACAGGTGGCCGGGACGGTCTTCGTGGATGACCTCCAAATCGGACACCGCCGTGCCGCAGCGTGGGCACCAGTTGACGATGTATTGCCCGCGGTAGATCAATCCTTCCTCATGGAGCCGGATGAAAACTTCCTGCACGGAGCGCGTGTACGCCGCGTCCATGGTGAAGCGGTCGCGCGTCCAATCCACGGAGGTGCCCAGGCGCTCCATCTGCCGGCGAATGGTCCCGCCATTTTCTTCCTTCCACTTCCAGCAGCGCTCCAGAAATTTTTCCCGGCCCATTTCGGTGCGCAGGCGCTGGCCCTCGCGCTGCCAGGCGCTCTTTGCCTGTGCACCCTCCAGGTGGGGCAGCGCCTCGCGGCCCAGTTCGCGCTCCACGATCATTTGTGTGGCGATGGCGGCATGATCCGTGCCGGGAAGCCAGAGCACGTTTTCCCCGCGCATGCGATGCCAGCGCATCAGGATGTCGATTTCCGTGTGCTCCAACATGTGTCCCATGTGGAGTGACCCGGTGATATTTGGTGGAGGAATCACCAGGCAAAAATGCGGGCGGGCGCTTTCATCGGCGGGCCGATAGAGGTTATGCTCAACCCAGGAACGGGCCCAGCGGGGTTCGATATTTTCCGGCGAATAAACCTTGGGGATCTCTGTTTCCAAAGGGAACTTCTCCTGAATATGTCCGGCAAGCGATTGAAATCAAATTAATATACCGGCTGCGTGGGGGTGAGTCAAACCTCCGGCGGGCGAGTAAGAATCCCCGGCATCGCGAGTGCGCCGCCCGGGGGGGGTGTGGGACGGGCAGCAACCCCTCTCGGTTCGTGGGCAAATTCGCGTTGGGCAAAAACGCCGTCAGGCCCGGGATTCGTGCGATTCGGAGCTGATTTCCATGGCGATTTCGTCGGCAAGCCGTCTGGCCATTTCTTCCATCGCTTCCATCGGCAAGGCCGGGGGCGACATCTTCACCACCACTTTGTGGACGACGGTGTAAATCAAACCCCAGTCGAAGGGCGGGGGGGGCGCAGCGCCTTCCGCGGGAGGCTCGGGCGGGGCCGCTTCCGGCGGGGCCTCGGGGGGAGCGATTTCCGGGGAGGCCGCTTCCGGCGCGGGCTCAGGAGGAGCAATTTCCGTGGCGGCCGCTTCCTCGGCGGGCGCGGAATGAGCAACTTCCACCGGGGCAACTTCCGACGCTTCCGAAGCAAAATGCACTTGTCCCGCCGTGGCATCGTCCAAAGAGAAGCTGTCAAGGCTGGTGGCCGTCACGGAGGGAGCAAAGTGCGGAGGCGCGGGAGGCTGTTCCACCGAAGTTTCCGGAGACGCAACGGAGGGCTCGACTTGCGGTTCCAGGGCGGTGGGGCCGGCGGATTCGGGCGCCGGTGGAGCGGGGACGGTCTCATCTTTCCAGACCGGCTCCGCAATCTCCAACGGGGCGCGGAAAATCATGGTGCGAACTTCCGCGGGACTGCTCATGGGCTCGGAGGCGGGCGCGGTTTGCTCCTCGATAAAGACCGGCTCCGGCGTTGCGGCTTCCAACCTTTCGAGAAACGATGGCGCCCGCTCCTCGGGAGGGGGTGCGGGCGCGGGCGGCTCCTCCACGGCCAAGGGGGGTTCCTCGGCGGGGGAGCTCTCCACTTCGGGGGCAGGAACCGTGTCGACGAATTCCGGCGCGGGAGCAGGTTCCAGAGCGATCTCCGCCTCCGCCTGTGGCGCCGGGTACGGCATTTCCATTTCTGCCGGCGCGGGAGCAGGTTCCGCAACGATCTCCGCCTCCGTTTGCGGCGCTGCGTACTGCCCTTCTAATTCCGCCGGTGGGGGCTCCATCGAAAACCCCGGTGCTTCTTCCGCCGCGGGCTCAGCGAATGCGACTCCCTCTGAGACGGCGGAAAAATCCGGCGCCACGTGCTGCACCACGGTCGGCGTTTCCTCCGGGAGTTCGTTGAAAGCGGAAAAATCCTGCGCGGGCTCCGGCGCCGGAGGTGGCGCGACAGGCGCAGAAACCCGGGCCGCTGCCGCTTCGCACTCCTCGGCAAATTTCATCACAATGGAAATTAGTTCTTGCGGCTCAAAGGGTTTCTTGATGATTCCGTCCGCTTTGACTTGCGCGCCCCGCGCATCGTCATAAGGCTCCATGTCGCTGGCGACGAGCAGCACGGGCACATGAGAGAGTTCCGCCGACTTCTTTACAAAGTCGCAAACCTCGTAGCCATCTCTGCCCGGCATGGAAACGTCGGCGAGAATGACCACGGGATGGAGCACCGCCAGCCGCTTGATTGCGGCCACACCGTTGGAAACGGTTTCAACCTCAAATCCTTCACCCTTCAGTATTCCCAGTGCTTTCTTCTGAATGGTGGGACTGTCGTCGGCAACCAAAACAATCCGAGCCACGGGATTCTCCTATTTTGCGCCAAACCCAATTTGTCTGAGAAATACCATGACGCCACGTGGAAGTCAAGGCGCAACTGATTAGGAATCTTGAGTTTGCGCAATCGTTCTGCCTGGGGTCGACGCGTACACCTCGGGACTTTAACCCCCCCAGCCCCTAAAACGTGCTTTCCCAGGGTGGCGTCCCACCACTAAAAGGGGTCTACGATTTTCTTTAAGATGTGAAAGTGGCCCTTCTTTTTGGCAGGCGGCGCGGGTTTCGCCGGAGGGGTCTGACTCTTATCGGGCGTATTTTCCTTGGCCTTTCCGCTGTCGTTGTTGGGACTTGCGGTCGGCTCTGCGGGCTTCTCCGGTTCCGCGCTCTTTTCACTTACGGGAGTGGCCACGATGCTGGCGTTGGGGGCCGGCGCGGCGGGTGGAATCTTCGCGGCCTCAATTCCACTGCCCGTGGCGCCAAGGTGCACCGGGCCAAAAAGTGTCGTACTGGTATCGGGAGCGCCTGACATCATGCCCTCCAGCCTGCCTAACCAGTCGCGCTCGATGTGATGGCTTGCGTCCGCTTGGGCGCGAGCCATCATGGCGCGCGTAGGCCGCGGGATGGGTTGCTTCATCGCCGTCAATCGCTCTTTGGCTTGGGGAACCAGCGGACTCAAGGGAAAGTCCGTGATGACGTGCGAGTAATAGGGGACCGCTTCCGGCGCTCTCCGCAAATGCTCCAGGCTCTGGCCCAGGTAATAGAGCGCGCCGTCTCCCCCGCTGAAGTTCGGATACTTCTCAATAATCTCCTGAAAGCGTGATCGCGCGGCGGGATAGGCGCCGTGCAGGTAATAAAAGTCAGCCGTGTAGTAATCGCCCTGCGCCAGCAGTTCCTGGGTCTGCCGCAGGCGCCGTTTGGCGCGCGAGATCAGGGGGCTGTCAGGATACTTCAAAAGGAATTCCTTGAATTCCGCATCGGCCACCAAGGCTTCGGTCTGGTCGCGGTCGGATTTCGCCATCAGGCGGAAGTGCGCCATTCCCACGCGAAACTGCGCTTCCGGCGCCTCCGGTGCGGTGGGGAAAAAGGTGATGAAATCCTTGTATTCCGCTTCCGCCTGGGTCAAGCCGGAAACGCCGCCCTCGTTGTAATAGGAATTCGCGATCTCCAGCTTGGCTTTGGAAAGATACTCACTATCGGGGTAGGTGTTGATGAGGGTTTGCAGGGTCAACCGCCCGACGTCGAATCGCCCGTGGGTAATTTCGTTGGTGGCCTTCTGGAAAAGAACTTTGTCCGGCTGCTCGCCGGGGGCAAACACCAATCCCGGGTCGGGGTGATGCAGCTTATTAACCGCCGCGCAACCCGGAAGGAAGGCGATGGCGAGCCCCAGCACGCCGACGATGACCAGAGTGTTTCGATCACTTATCTTTGTGGTTCCGTTGAACAGAATTCTAGCTCCTCGATGAGAATCAAACTCTGGAAACCTGGTGCGCAGACGCCGCCCGCCGCATCATGTCCGCCAAGCGGGTCTTGGGGTCCTTTTGAAAGATGTCGGAACCGGCCACGAGGATGTCTGCCCCCGCGTACCCGAGCGACTCAATCTGCTGCTCGCCGATGCCCCCCTCAACCTCAATCGCGAAATCCAATCGCCTCTCGCGGCGCAGGGCGCAGGCCGTTTGGACCTTGGCGATCGTCCGGGGGAGGAACGAAGAATTCGCGAATCCCACGTCTGCCGAAAGAATCAGCAGATAGTCGATTTCCCCCAGGGCGTCGACAACCGATTCGACCGCGGTAGAAGGATTAAGCGCCAAACCTGCCTTGACGCCGCCCGCCCGAATCACCCCCAGAACCTTGTGCAGGTTCGGCGTTGACTCCGCATGAATCGCCATGCGGTCCGCGCCCATGGCGATAAATTCCGGGGCGTATCGTTCCGGCCGTTCCACCAGAAGGTGCAAATCCAAAACCAGGTCCGTGGCCTTGCGCAAACTCTTGACGACCGGCTGGCCCACGCTGATGTCGGGAACAAAGTGCCCGTCCATCACATCCACGTGAACCATGGACGCCCCAGCTTCTTTAATTAAGAGCAGTGCCTCCCCGAGCCGGGCAAAATCCGCCGCCAACAGAGAGGGCGCAATAAGGGCCATAAGTGCAGTCCCACGGTGATACCTTCGGGCGTGGGAAACGCTCCCTAGATTAGCACAACTCCGCCTCATTCGGTTAGAAAGCGAGCACGAAAGGGCGGCCCCCTGAACATAATTTGTGCCCAAGGCGCGCATATTTATGTCGGTCTGTATAATGTCAGGGGAAACGGAGATGACGATAAAAATGGCACTTTTCTATTTTCTTCGGCACGGTGAAACCGCATGGAACGCGGAGGGGCGCTTGTGCGGGAGCACGGACGTTCCGCTGTCGGACGCGGGCCGGCGTCAGGCGCAGTTGCTCGCCCGGCGCTTGCAGCCCATCCTGGTGGACGCTCTGTACTCCAGCCCTCTGAGTCGCGCCCTGGAAAGCGCGCGCCTGATCGGCAAAGCCATCGGGCTCGAGCCCGTGGTGGACCGCCGTTTGGCTGAGCTGAATTATGGCGCGTGGGAGGGCAGAACTTTTGAAGAAATTAAGCGCGCCGACCCCGCCACCTATCGCGCCTGGGACGCGGACCCGGGGGAGCTGGCGCCTCCCGAGGGCGAAACCGGAGCGCACCTCATCGAACGCGTTACGCCGTTTCTGGCGGAAGTGGCCGAAAGGCATCCGAGCGGGAACGTGGTGGTGGTCTGCCACAAAACCGTTTGCCGCCTGCTGGCCTGTCACATTATGGGCGTGCCCCTCTCCGAATATCGGCGGCGCGTCCCCATGGAGAATGCGGCGTTGAATATTTTCGAAACGCGGGAAGGGAAGTGGCGCGTGGTGACGCTGAACGATACTTCGCACCTCGCCGCGCAGGCGTAGGCGTGCGGCTTGCCGTACCCTTTTTTTTTTAGCGCGCGAGCGATCCTGGTATTGTCCGGCACGCCGCACCCCTGCGACCGGTGGGAAATTCGGTTACGTGCTGCGGAAATAAACCCGGCCCTGGGCGATGGGCAGGCCGCGAACTTCGATCCGGTCGAGGTCGCGTGTACCGATGCCCAGTTGCTCGGCGAGTTTCAGCGTACTGTCGCACTTCTCGAAGGGCGCGGCGCCGCGGTCGGCCATGGGGTCAAGGCCCATGAGGGCGGTGGCCACAGCATCCGTATTCACACAGTTTGTGCCGGCAATCAGGAGGCCCGGATGAAGGGGATGGGCGGGGTGCTCCATCGGCGTGGGCATGCCCAGCTCGCGCTTGTAGCGCGTCGAGCGGCTCGCGCGGGGAACCCTCACCCAGGGCCCCTCGCCGCCCGCCATGGTTCCAATGCCATCGATCACCGCCAGATGAATGGGGCGCGCTGCCACAAGGTCTGCTGTGACGCGCGGCACGCGGTAGCCGGCGTCGCGTGTCGAGTTGGGGTCAAGCTCCGAGGGCGCGCTCCGGGAGGGTTGCCGGTTGCCTGCGTGCAGCATCGCCCGGGGGCCGCCGGGCGCCTTGGCGGGCTCGTCAAGGCCGGCGCCTTCTCCGTAAATCGTGGCCGGCGTCATGCCGAAGCAATTCTTCATTGACAGGGTGACGCCCGCCGTCCCGTGCTCCTTGAGTTTGGCGAGCGAAACAAAAACGTCACACTCTTCGTAGGCGGGATTCACGTCGTAGCCCTTAAACAGCATCCCGCCCCCGGGCACCCATAGGCGTGTATATTTCCCCCCGGCGCCCGGATAATTCGTGTTTACGAGCTCCACATCGGAAGCAGCGCTGGTGAGGTCGCCTGGGTTCCAACCGGCTTGCGAGAGAAACTCCGCCAGCGAACTCGTGCCCAGCGGACCGTCCAGCAAGCGAATGCGCCGCGCTCCCGCCTTGCCCAGCAGGTGGATCATGGCGCCGGCAACTTGCGGGTGCACCCAATGGGTCTGGCTTTGCGGCAAATTTCCCAAACGCACGTCGGGGCCACCGGTCAGGTTGATCTTCATTGATACCGTCTTGCCGTTGACGAGGCTGCGCAACCCACCCAATTGGTCGAACATGCCGGCCAGCGTGGTCACCACTTCCGGACCATACGTGGCGCACCTGGCAACGGCCACCGGCGCCGCCGGCGCAGCGTTCGCCCAGAGGCCCGAGGGCGCCAGGCAGAGTCCCGCAGCCGCAGCACTTGCCCCTTGGATAAATTCCCGGCGATTCAGATTTCTTTTCATCGCAACCTGCCTTTCGGTTGTAGGAGCCCTGCCCCGCAGGGTAAAGGAATTCGTGGCCGGATGCAATAGGAAGTCGGATTGTCGATTCGGACTATCGATTCGGATTGATCCGGATTGCGCAGAGCGAAGCTCTGCGGTTGCGGCTTCGCCGTGGATTCGCAGTCACCGATTCGCAGAGCATTGCTCTGCGCAATCCGACATGAAACCGTGCGAAGCACCTTGGACTGCGGCGGCTCGACGCCGCTTTGAAATGACACCGAGGACAATGACCAAGGCGGCGTCGAGCCGCCGCAGTCCAAGGTGCCTTTGGCACATCCATTTCACAGCAGAGGCGCGGAGCATTTCAGCGGACTATTTTACGGCTGAAGCCGTGGGCCAAATTATGACGCGCGCCCCGGCGCGCCTTCGTGCGCTGCGATGAGTTTCTTGTTCTTGATTCGTTTAAGGAGGGTGACCACCATGATGGCCACCGCGATGCCGATCGATCCAAAGAACAACGCGAACGCGCGGAGAATGGTCAGGAAGAGTGCGGCGGTGAAATCCTTGCCCACGGCCAAGACAATCTCCGGCCCCTGTTGACCCTGGGGATACTTGACGGACAATGTGTAGACGCCCGGCTGATCGATTCGGAAATCGAAGATCGATCTTCCCGACCGTCCATTGAGCTCGTAGGAGGAATTCATCGAACTGTGCAGGAGCGGGATCTTCGAATTTGTGGCCTTTGCAACCAGCGCGCACCTAAGTCCCGATATGCTCTGGTCCGTCGAATACACCTTGTCGCCCACCACGCTCTGGTACTCGTAAAAGATGGTGTAATTACCCGGCTCGCGGAGAGTCAGGTCCGTCTCTCCCGGCGCCACGACTTGCTGGAGCCTGGCTCCCATTCCACTCAAGCTCTTAAACAGAAACCATGCAAACAACGCCATCCCCCCAACGAAAACCACTCCGGCGAGAAAGTAATACCAACGGCTGGGAGTTATTCGCGGGTCGTCCATTTTAAGGTCTCCGTGCGGACTTGGCTTTTCGGCGAAATCATACGCCGGGCGCGCACACTGTTCAAGGTCATCAACTCGCCCCTGTGCATCCGGAGCATCGATTCGGATTGATCCGGATTGCGCATCTCTGAAGCTCTGCGGTTGGGGCTTCGCCGTGGATTCGCAGTCACCGATTCGCAGAGCTTCGCTCTGCGCAATCCGGGGCGATCCGGCAATCCAAAACAATCCAAGCTATTTCAATCCAAGCAATACCACAAAGGCGGCGTCGAGCCGCCGCAGTCCAAGGGGACTTCGCACTATCGGGCAATCTGTCCAGCGCTTTTGTTGCCAGACATCATTACTGATTGCACCAATTAAGTCCTTGACATGGTAGTCCACAAATCGTACCCTAAGCTTGAGGCTATTTTACTTGTACTGCTGGGCGCGGTACGAGCCTATGCCTTTCCACTGCCAGCGCCCCATCCTCGTATGCCTGGAGGTTCGCGTGTCCTTGAGGAAAAAACAGACGATGACCCAAGAGAAAATTTCCGCCAATCGGAGGAACGGCCGGCATCTGCACGGGCCCTCCACTCCCGAGGGGCAGGAACGGATTCGCGCCGCCCTCCTGCGCCATGGCTTCGATGTGCAGGCGGAGGAAGTGGCGATGCGCGCCCTCGGTGAAAATCCGGCCGACTTCCAGGAACTCCTGGAAGCACTTTGGGAGGAATATAACCCTGTCGGCGCCGCGCAGGAAGGATTGGTGATTCGCTTGGCGCGGGCCACGTGGCTGATGAATCGCGCCGACCGCATGCAGGAAGGCTTCGCCCTGCGCCAGGCAAGGGAAGTGAACAGCGGGCGGCAGGACCGTGCGCACGCGCAGATGATGCGCCTCAAAATCACGGCAGACAGTTTGCGCTTGCTCGTCCAAGCGGTGGCGCAAAAGCATTACGTCACCACTCTCGCCGACCTGGAGAAGATGAAAAACTTGCACCAGGAGGGCGTGGTGAAAGAGATGGCGGATATGGCACTCGTGCTCTTCTACCAACTTCAGGTGCCGGGAACGGGTGAGGACGGGCTGGATCCCTTCGAGGCGGCTCGCAGGATGGTCGCCCAGGCCAAAGAGATATTTGGTATAGGTATGACCCCCGACTATGCGACCCCGCCGAACGTTGCGCCGGATTCCAGCGAGGGCGAGGAAGACCATCAGGATGCCGATGTTGAGGAAGAAAAGAATGATCAGCGATATCCGAGCATCAATACGGCGGAGTGGGAGGCTCGCGAGCGGCCACGCCACCTTTTGGAAAACATCCTGAGGAGGCAGGTGGAGATTTGCGAGGAGCAGCGCCAAGCTGTCCTGAAGGAGTCGGTGAAAGGTCCGTCACCCTATGAACGGGCCGCGGAAATTGCGCCCACTCACCCTAACGCCCTCATTATGCGGAGAACGCAAGATTCCTACTTTCGGGAAGTTCGGCGGGTCACCAACCTGTTACTGAAGCTCAAACGCTTTGAATGGAAGATGAAAGCCCGAGAGCAGGATGAGGAGCAACAGGGTAGCGACGGCATTTAGTGCCTGCCCTGAGCTGCGAGTAAGGATCGGTATATGCAGATGTACCGCCGACAGGAATCCGTCCCGAAATATTCGGGAGATCAGCACGTGTTGAACTGAAAGTCAGCCCGGCAAAATACCGCAATAGGCCAGAATGTACTAGAAAAAAAAGGGGTTAACTGTGAGTCGAGGCGACTTGGCGGAAATGTATGTGATTGAAATAAAGATAGTTAACTCATTCCTGTGCGGAAAGGGCAGAAAAAAAAGGGGGAAATATAAGTCAGGGTTTTATCCGGAATATGCTGAAAATAAATGAGATAAAAAATTGACTTCCATCAAATTAATCCGGAGGCCAGAATGTATATGATAAATAAGCCACTTATCGCCGCAAGGCCAGAATGTTATTGAAAGGAAAGGGGTAAAGGAAATTATGAATTATGAATTCTGAATTATGAAGTCTGAAGTCAGGTCGACCCAATTGGACTTTTTGGATCTCATTAGCAAGTCGGGTCAGGAATGCGAGCCGCTTTCACTTTTGCCCTTTGCCCTTTGCCTTTTGGTTTTCCTTTGCAGAATGAGCCGGTGGAAGTATGTACCGAAGGAGACGCGACAGAGAAATTGCGCGACGGCCCACCAACGCACCAGTTCCTGGCGCGCCCCTTGCCCTGTAAGATTGGGCATGATAGGTTGGGCGCATTCCCACAAGGAGGAGTTATGGATCAGCGCATCACGCGACTTACCGTCGCAAAAATTCCGGTCGTTAAATTAATTTGTGCCATCGTCCTGGCCGCAATGGCAGCCGCCGCGTTCTCCGCCCGACCTCTCGCCGCGGCGGATGGAGATTATCATCTGCTCAAGAAAGTCGCGCTGGGTGGAGAAGGATTTTGGGACTATCTCAACTGCGACAGTGAAGGACGCCGCGTCTACATCTCACGGGGCACGCACGTGATGGTGGTGGATGCCGATACCTATGCCGTGGTGGGAGACATTCCCGGCACGGACGGAGTGCACGGCATCGCCGTGGCGCCGGAACTTGGCCGCGGCTTCACCAGCGACGGCCGGTCCAACGCCGTCACGATTTTTGATCTCAAAACTCTGAAGGTTCTGGGCACGGCCCCCACGGGCGAAGGGCCTGACGCGATTGTCTACGATCCCACGTCGAAGCGCGTGTTCACCTTGAACGGCCGTGCCGGCACCGCCACGGCCATCGATGCGGCCTCGGGAAAACCCGCCGGAACGGTCACCCTGGGAGGCCGGCCGGAATTCGCCGCGGCGGACGGGCAGGGACACATCTACAACAACCTGGAAGACAAGAACGAGATCGTCCAGATCGATGCGCGGAAGCTCACCGTCACGGCACGCTGGCCTCTGGCGCCGTGTGATAGTCCTTCGGGGTTGGCGATGGACAGGGAACATCGGCGGCTTTTCGCCGGATGTCACAACAAGATGATGGCGGTGGTGGACGCGGACTCCGGCAAAGTGCTGGCGACGCCCGCGATCGGCCAGGGTGTGGACGCCAACGGTTTCGACCCCGGAACCCAGTTCGCCTTCAGCTCCAATGGCGACGGCACGCTGACCATCGTGCATGAAGACTCGCCGGAGAAGTTCACCGTTGTCGCCAACGTCCCCACCCAACGCGGGGCGCGGACCATGGCGCTGGATCTGAAAACGCAGCATGTTTTTCTGGTGACGGCGGAATTCGGCCCGGCACCGGCGCCTACGCCGGATCATCCTCGTCCCCGGCCGCAGATGGTTCCGGGCTCATTTACGCTGCTGGTGGTGGGGAGATGAAGTTGCCGCGTGGGTTGGCCTTGATAAGGCGTAGGGGCGGTTCGCGAACCGCCCCTACTTATCGCTTTCCCGATCCGCGCCGCCTAAAACGAATCGAAAGAGTATAGTTCCGTGACCCCAGACCCTACGATTGACCGCTTGCCCAGTGCCTCATCATCGGAGGCGGGTACACCACCTCAGCCACTTCTTGGCAACAGGCTGGGGGTGATTTACTTCCTCATCCTGGTTGCCCTGGCGGTTCTCCCTTATGTCAACTCTCTGGGCAACACCTTTGTCTATGACGACCTCGACCAGGTCCTGCGTAATCCCTACATTCGGAACTTCCATCACTTGCGGGAGATATTTACCTCCTCGGTGTGGTCGTTCATGGGCGATTTCCGCGGCACGACCAACTATTACCGCCCGGTGATGTCGCTGGGATATCTATTTTGTTACCAGCTTTTCGGGCCGAATGCGCGGGGATTCCACTTGGCCAGCCTTCTGGCGAACACGGGAGTGGTTCTCCTCGTCTTCCTGGTCACGCTCAGAATGTTCCGGTCCAGCGGAGTGGCGCTGCTGGCCGCGGGTATTTTTGCGCTCCACCCGATCCACACGGAAGCGGTGGATTGGATTGCCGCAGTCACCGAACTCGAGTTGGCGTTCTTTTATCTTCTGACCTTCTGGTTTTTCCTCACCGGCGCGCGCGCGGCAGGCAGGTGTTCCGCCTCACTCCAGATCGCCATGGGGGGGAGCTTTGCGTTCGCCCTGCTTTCCAAGGAGCAGGCGCTCACCCTTCCGTTGCTTGCCTCCCTGTACGAACACTTCTTCCGGGAGGATCGTGCGGAGACGACCAAGGTCCAAAAGTTTCGGCGTTATGGCGCACTGTGGGTGCTCGCCGCGGTTTATCTGGTGCTCCGCGCCCGTTATCTGGGCGGACTCGTGCCCCAGCTTGAGGCGCGGGTGTTTGGGGTCGGCGGCTTGGCGCTTTCGGCCCTGGCGCTGATTGGGCGGTATGGCTGGAAACTCGTGTGGCCTGCCGAACTCTGCGCCTATTATCTCTTTCCCACCAAGGTTACCGCACTGTATCGAGGGGCGCTGGGGGGCGCGCTGGCTCTGGCGATTTGCGCATTAATCTTTTGGGTCCTTGGGAAGTCTAACCGGCAAGCTGCCTTCGGAGTGGTTTGGTTGCTGGGCACGCTCGCCCCGGTTTTGAATGTCCGTTGGATGACCAGCAACCCCTTTGCGGAACGTTACCTCTATCTCGCCTCGGTGGGGTTCTGCTGGGTGGTGGGCTGGGCGGGCCTTCGAGGGTGGAATTTGCTTTCTACGCGCGGCCATCGGTGGCGCGTCGCGCTGCCCCTGGCGGCTGGCTTGATCGCCACGCTGGGGGTCATTCGCATCGTCGCTCGAAATCGCGACTGGCGGAATAACCCGACCTTCTACACCGCGACCCTGGCGGTTACGCCGGACGCCTATTACATCCACAACAATCTGGGGACCGTGTACTGGTACCAGGGAAACATTGCGGCGGCGGCCAATGAATGGCGCACGGCGCTGCGACTGGCGCCCCATAGTGAATACGTTCTGCACAATCTGGGCCTGCTGGAGTACGAGGAGAAGCATTACCCCGACGCGGAAATCCTCTTCCTGCGTGCTCTGAAGATCCGGCCGAATTACAGTGATGCCCACCTGGACCTGGGGAAGACTTACGAAGCCACAGGCCGATTCCAGGAAGCGGAGGCCCAACTCCGCGCCGCCGAAGATCTTTCGCCCCTCAGCGTGCGGGCGCACAACGCCTTGAGTGAATTTTACTTCGATCGGCGGCAACTGCGCGAGGCGGAGGCGGAGGCGCGCCGCTCCGTGGAAATCGAGCCCACCCCGCAGGGGGACTGGGACCTGGGATTGGTGGAATGGCTCCAGGGAAATCGCGGCGGCGCCGAGCGCGCTTTTCTGGATGCGGAGGCGCTAAACCCTGCCGACAGCCGGGCACATTTCATGCTGGGACTTTTTTACATGGACTCAGGCCGGGCCGCCGACGCCATCCGCGAATACCGGGCAGGGTTGCAATTCGATCCGGCTAATGCCGAGGCCATCGCCAACCTCAAAAAGTTGGAAATCCTGGGGGGACAGCCACAATGAATTTTGGGAAATCGTGGGCGAAATCGTTGACATTCCCGCACCCCTGGGGTAATTTCAAGGTTGGGATTTGCGTCCCTTCCTGTATCCTATGACTCCTGAGAGCAGCGTCGTTGAGGTGACACTGGATAATGACCTCAAGAATGTTGAGGTGGCGGAGGAGATTACCCGCCGCGTCGCCGGCACCGCAGGATTCGATGAGGACGAACAA
>Ga0326728_10017901_pt1 | contig 14079 bp, 10 predicted proteins | sample MB3enrmetagenome_FD_207602 | JGI IMG/M metagenome (GOLD analysis project Ga0326728, IMG submission 207602) | Lab enriched peat soil microbial communities from McLean, Ithaca, NY, United States - MB31MN | ecosystem: Environmental > Terrestrial > Soil > Wetlands > Peat | place: USA: New York...
CCCGTGCGCGACATCGACAAGCCCTTTTTGATGCCCATCGAAGATGTTTTCTCCATCTCGGGACGCGGGACGGTGGTTACGGGAAGAGTCGAGCGCGGCCAGATCAAGGTGGGCGAGGAAGTGGAAATCGTAGGATTCCGTCCTACTTTTAAGACTGTTTGCACGGGTGTTGAAATGTTCCGCAAGACCCTTGATTCCGGTCAGGCGGGCGACAACATAGGAGTGCTTTTACGAGGTACCAAGCGGGAAGAAGTCGAGCGCGGCCAGGTTGTTGCCAAACCCGCTTCCATCACTCCTCATACGGATTTCAAGGCCGAAGTCTACGTACTTAAAAAAGAGGAAGGGGGACGGCATACGCCCTTTTTCCCCGGCTACCGGCCGCAGTTCTATTTCAGGACTACTGACGTCACGGGTGTCATGACCCTGCCCGAGGGGGTTGAAATGGTTATGCCCGGCGACAATATCAGTTGCGAAGTTAAGCTCATCACGCCTGTGGCACTGGAAAAGGAACTCCGATTCGCCATTCGCGAAGGCGGACGAACGGTGGGCGCGGGAGTTATCACAGAAATCGTTAAATAAAGGATCTCAGATGCGAACGCTAGTTACCCTGGCATGCTCCCAATGCAAGCGGCGCAATTATAATACGACCAAGAACAAACGGACGACGCCCGATAAGCTTTCTTTCAAGAAGTATTGCAGATTCTGCAACACTCACACGGAGCACAAGGAAACCAAGTAATCAGGGGGCAATAAAGCCTGCGGGCGGCTTTTGCGCCCGGAACCTATTCCGGTCTCCCGGATCTAGTGGTTGAGTTGATAATACATGAAACTTATCGCAAAAAAAGAGCAGAGTTTGAACAAAAAATCGAGTGCCACGGAGACGGTGAAGAAGGAGGCTGCCAAATCGGCGGCTGCCAGGCCCGCCAAACCGAAGAAGATCGAAAGCGTCAAGAAGACCGACGTCGTCAGGAAGGCCGATGGGATCAAGAGGGCTGAGGTCCAAAAGAAGGTAGTGAAGAAACCTGGTGCAGCCTCGATGGCCTGGGTTGAAACGACTCGCGAATACATTAGGGAAGTGGTTGTCGAGCTTAAGAAAGTGATCTGGCCTTCGCGCAAGGAAACATTGGGATCCACCGCAGTCGTGCTGGTGATCGTTGGATTGGTGGCCGTTTTTCTGGGAGTTGTTGACCTGATTTTAAGCAGGCTGGTGAGGCTTCTGGTGGGTTGAGAAACCAGGTATCGGATAATCCGTGGGGGTTGTGTGGCTGATTTAAAGTGGTACATCGTTCACACCTATTCGGGATTTGAGCATAAGGTGAAGTCGGCGCTCGAGGAACGTGTGAAGGCCGAGGGGAGACAAGCTTTTTTCGGCCAGGTGCTGGTTCCCACCGAGAAGGTGATTGAGCTTGTGAAGGGTCAAAGAAGGGCATCGTCGAGGAAATTTTACCCCGGATATATCCTGGTGCAGATGGAACTCAACGACGATACATGGCACCTCGTTCGCCACACGCCCAAGGTGACCGGATTTATCGGAAGCCAGGAGAAGCCGATTCCGCTCGATGACGTGGAAGCCGAAGCTATAATTCTACAAATGCAGGAAGGCGCTCAGAAACCTCGTCCGAAATTCAAGTTTGAAAAGGGAGACGAGGTGCGGGTGATAGACGGTCCGTTCGCCAACTTTAACGGGACCATTGATGAAGTGATTCCGGAAAAAGGCAAAGTCAGGGTCCTGGTGAGCATATTCGGCCGCTCAACCCCGGTGGAACTCGACTTCGTTCAGGTGAACAGAACATGATAACGTAGCAGGGAGCAGGGAGGCGGGAGCAAGAGGAAAGACAGCGGGCCGGTTCATTCCGTCCGCAGGCTCCCCGTTTCCAAAAACAGGAGTCTTTTCGAGAATGGCAAAAAAGATTGTCACAAACATCAAATTGCAGGTCCCGGCCGCGCAGGCCAACCCGTCTCCGCCCATAGGGCCGGCGCTCGGTCAGCACGGCGTCAACATAATGGAGTTCTGCAAGCAGTTCAACGCTAAGACCCAGGGGCAAGAGGGGATGATCATTCCGGTGGTCATCACTGTCTTTTCGGACAGGTCCTTTACGTTCATTACGAAGACGCCCCCGGCCGCCATTCTTTTGAAAAAGGCCGCCCAGATAGCGAAAGGATCGAGTGAGCCCAACCGCAACAAGGTCGCCAGGGTCAGTAAAGCGCAAGTTGAGGAAATCGCAAGATTGAAGATGCCCGACCTGAACGCCCGTGATCTTGAGGCGGCAGTGGCAACTATTTCCGGAACGGCGCGCAGCATGGGAATCGAGATTGAATAAACTAGGGGAAGGGAGTTTCGACAAATAAGATGGCAAAGCATGGGAAGAAATATGTTGCCGCTCGCGACAAGATCGATCCGGCGAAACGCTATACCTTCCAGGAAGCCGTTCATCTGGCGGCCGAGACGTCTTTCGCCAAGTTCGACCAGACATTGGACATTGCCGTCCGATTGGGCGTTGACCCTCGCCATGCGGACCAGATGGTCAGAGGGACGGTCGTCTTGCCTAACGGGTTGGGTAAAGTTGTGAAGATTATGGTGTTTGCCAAGGGCGAGAAAGTGAAAGAGGCCCTTGATGCCGGGGCCGACTATGCGGGCGGCGACGATATGGTTGACAAGATCCGCGAGGGATGGCTCGAATTTGACAAGGCTGTGGCCACGCCGGACATGATGGGTTCGGTCGGTAAGATCGGCAAAGTGTTGGGTCCAAGAGGGCTCATGCCCAACGCCAAGCTGGGAACGGTTACCTTCGATCTGGCCCGGGTTATTAAAGAGATCAAGGCCGGCAAGGTGGATTTTCGGGTGGAAAAAACCGGAATAGTCCACGCTCCCATGGGGAAGGTTTCCTTCGGAGAGGAAAAGCTGCTCCAGAACATCTCGGCGTTTATTGATACTCTTATGCGGATCAAACCTTCGGCTGCCAAAGGGACCTATATGAAAGGGATCGCCATATCGACGACGATGGGCCCCGGCATTCAGGTGGATCCGCTGGCAGTGAAGTCTATCGTCGCGTAGCGGGGCAGTTGCCTTGGCGAAGACTAATGTTGGTTGCTCTTAACAACTTGACTGCCGTTTGGTGTTTTCAGTTATCGGAGACCGCAGGTACAGCGATAGATGTTTAAATCCCCGACCGGGGGACCTGCAGAGATTCCTGAGAGCCAACCAGGCGCAAGGGCTCATGATAAAAAATCCTCCCGTATTGGATTTCTCTCACCCGGAAGGATCGGTCGAAAGCACACCGGCAGAAACGAAAGGAGGTTTATTTCACCTTGGATCGCTCCAAGAAAGAACAGGTTATTGAGGAGCTTCACAAGAAACTGGGGCGCGCCAGCGCCGCCATTCTGACCGACTACAAGGGATTGACGGTGGCCGAAATCACGGGGTTGCGCGACTTGCTTGCAGCCGAAAAGGTCGATTATCAGGTGGTGAAGAACACTCTGATGCGCCTTGCGTGTAAGCAGACCGACGTATCGGTGATCGAGTCATCGCTCGTCGGTACTTGTGCTGTTGCGATCGCTTACGGCGACCCGGCCGTTCCGGCTAAGATCATCAAAAAGTTCAGCAAAGCCAACGAAAAGCTGAAGCTGAAAGCTGGAGCGCTCGGAAGCCGCCTTATCAATGCCGATCAGATTTTGGCCTTGGCTGATCTGCCGCCCAAAGAAGAGCTTCTCGGCAAGATGTTGGGGACGCTCAACGCCTTGCCTACCAGCTTGGTTACGGTTCTAAGTGGAGTTCCACGAGCTTTCGTCGGCGTGCTGGCCGCTATCCAGCGCCAGAGAGAAGAGCAGGCTGCTGCCTGAGATCATCGCGGGCAATCCCGCCAAGCGCGGGACCGCTTTTACGGAGGATTTATAATGGCTGTTTCAAAACAGGAAGTTGTTGAATTCATTAAAGGCATGACGGTTCTTGAACTCAGTGAATTCGTAAAGGAGCTAGAACAGACTTTCGGCGTCAGCGCCGCTGCTCCGGTAGCGGTAGCCGCAATGCCGGGGGGCGCCGCGGCTGAAGCGGCCCCGGTAGAGGAACAGACTGAATTTTCGGTCATCATAACCGCTGTAGGCGACAAGAAGATCAACGTGATCAAGGAAGTTCGGGCGATCACCAACCTCGGTCTCAAAGAAGCCAAAGACCTTGTGGAAAAAGTTCCCGGAACGGTAAAGGAAGGCATTCCCAAGGCAGAGGCTGAAGCCGTTGCCAAACAACTTACGGAGGCAGGTGCGACAGTCGAGATTAAATAAAGACCAAAATCTGGAAAACATCGGAAATTGGCTGCATGTGCTGGTTCGACCGGTCGGTTTCCGATTTTCTACTTTTTAGTGGCATACCAGCGGGAAATGATGAATGGGCGAGGTTTTTTGACAGCTTTGGTTCAAGCCTCTCCCATTCGTCTCAATTTCATTTGCAGGAGAGACTATGCCCACCGCACTGACCCATGAATACAGGGTTCGGAAAAGTTTTGGCAAGATCCGTAAGATCGTGGAAATCCCAAATCTTATCCAGATGCAGAAGGAGAGCTACGAGCTTTTTCTGCAAAAAGACGTGCCTCCCGAAGCAAGAGTCGAAAGAGGTCTCCAGGAGGTCTTCAGGTCCGTTTTTCCTATAGAAGACTTCAGCGGAACGGCCTCACTGGAATTCGTTCAGTACAGTTTCGGCGACGTGAAATACGAAGTCGACGAATGCCTGGCGAGAGGAATGACCTACGAGGCCCCGGTCAAGATCGTGGTGCGCCTTGTCGTATACGACATGGATAAGGAAGCGAACACCCGATCCATTCGCGACATAAAAGAACAGGAAATTTATTTCGGCACGCTGCCCCTCATGACCGATAACGGTACTTTCATCATCAACGGGACGGAGCGCGTCATAGTCAGCCAGTTGCATCGTTCGCCCGGTATCTTCTTCGACCATGACCGGGGAAAGACTCACTCGAGCGGCAAGATACTCTACTCCGCCCGCATTATTCCGCTTCGCGGTTCCTGGCTCGATCTGGAGTTCGATCCCAAAGACATCCTCTATATCCGCATCGACAGGAGGCGAAAATTCCCTGTCACCGTCCTGCTTAAAGGTCTGGGGTACTCGACCGAAGAGTTGCTCAATTATTTCTATCCCAGCGAAAAGCTGTTTCTTGCCGCCGACAGGCAAATGGAAAAGGAACTCAATCCCGATATTCTTCTGGGAAGCCGGGCCTCGGAAGATATCGTGCACCCGGAAACGGGGGAGATCCTCATCAGAAAAAACAGAAAGCTGGGCAAACAGGCCCTCAGAAGGCTCCTGGATATAGGAATCAACAGACTCCCGGTAAAGACCTCCGAGCTGATCGGTCAGGTTTTGGCCCAGGATGTAATCGACTATTTCACGGGCGAGGTTATCGCCGAGTGCAACGATTCGATAAACGAAGAGATGCTCGGCGATTTCAAAGAGCGTGGAATTAAGGAAATCGAACTGTTGCACCTCGAAGGCCCTGACATCAGCCCATCATTTAGAAACACCCTTCTCATGGATAAGGTCAACACCAGGGAAGACGCTCTGATTGAAATCTACCGCAGACTTCGCCCGAGCAACCCGCCGACCTTGGAGGTGGCGAACGAATTCTTCAAAAACCTGTTTTTCAATCCCGATCACTACGATCTGTCCGAGGTGGGGCGGCTGAAACTCAATCTGCAGCTCGGCCTCGATGTGCCGCTCGACTTCCGGGTGCTTCGAAAGGAAGATATACTTTCAGCGGTTCGTCAGTTGATAAAGCTCAAAGACTCGCAGGGGCCGGTGGACGATATCGATAATCTCGGAAACCGCCGCGTGCGTGCGGTTGGCGAACTTCTCGAAAATCAGTACCGCATAGGTCTGGTTCGTATGGAGAGGGCCATCAAGGAAAGGATGACCCTTCAGGAAGTCGAAGCCCTGATGCCCCACGACCTCATCAACGCGAAACCGGTTTCCGCAGTGGTAAAGGAATTTTTCGGAACGAGTCAACTTTCTCAGTTCATGGACCAGACAAATCCGCTCTCCGAAATTACCCACAAGCGGCGCTTGAGCGCGCTTGGCCCGGGTGGCCTGACTCGTGAGCGGGCGGGATTCGAAGTCCGCGACGTGCACCCCACTCACTATGGCAGGATTTGTCCAATCGAGACCCCTGAAGGCCCGAATATCGGTCTGATTGTTTCTTTGTCCACCTATGCGCGGGTAAATCCCTACGGGTTCATCGAAACGCCATACCGCAAAGTAGAAGGATCGCATGCCCGCACCGAAGTCAATTACCTCACCGCTATGGATGAAAAAGATTATCCAATCGCACAGGCCAACGCGGCGCTCGACCAAAAGGGGCAATTCAAAGACGAACAGGTATCCGCTCGAAAAGCAGGCGAATTCGTAATGGTGCCGCCAAGCGAGATCAGCTTTATGGACGTTTCTCCGAACCAGTTGGTGAGCGTGTCCGCATCGCTTATCCCTTTTCTCGAACATGACGATGCGAACCGCGCCCTCATGGGGTCCAACATGCAGCGCCAGGCTGTGCCGCTTATCCAAACCCGCGCTCCTCTGGTGGGCACGGGCATTGAACGCATAGTGGCCAAGGACAGCGGCGTAACGATAATCGCGAAGCGGCAGGGCATAGTTGAATATGTGGACGCCACCAGAATCGTCGTGAGGGCTACCGACAGCATCGACATAGGACACGGCGTCGATATCTATAAGCTGATCAAGTTCCAGCGGTCGAACCAGAATACCTGCATCAACCAGAAACCGCTGGTAAGGCAGGGAGACTTTGTAAAAAAAGGCCAGATACTTGCCGACGGCCCTTCAACGGACCACGGAGAACTTGCTCTCGGGCGCAATGTCATGGTGGCCTTCATGAGTTGGGGAGGCTACAACTTCGAAGATTCAATCCTGGTTAGCGAGCGTATAGTCAAAGAAGACGTGTTCACCTCTATCCACATCGAAGAATTTGAAGTGGTTGCCAGAGACACCAAGCTCGGCAAGGAGGAGATCACAAGAGACATCCCCAATATAGGGGACGAAGCCCTCAAGAACCTCGACGATAGCGGAATAATTCGCATCGGCGCCTATATCAAGCCCAACGACATTCTGGTCGGCAAAGTCACCCCGAAAGGTGAATCCCAGCTGACCCCGGAAGAAAAACTGCTGAGGGCGATTTTCGGTGAAAAAGCCAGTGATGTTAAGGACACCTCGCTCCGCGTTCCGCCAGGGGTAGAGGGGATCATAATTGACGCCAAGGTTTTCTCCCGGAAGGGGGTTGAAAAAGACGATCGGACCCGCCAGATTGAGGATTTCGAGATCGGCCGGCTCATGAAAGACCAGCGCGATGAGCTGGACATCATACGGAAGACTGCCGTGAGGCAGATGGCTCAGGCGCTTCAGGGAAAGAACACAGAGTCCTCGATTAAGGACGGAAAGAAGATATATCTTAAAAAGGGCGAGCCCTTTACGGAAGATGCGCTCATGGAGGTGCCGAGCGGAATCTGGGACCAGATAGGCGCTGCCAAAGATCCGGCGGCCTCTATGGAGGTGGATGCTATCACTTCCAATTACCGCCAGCAGGTGCAGGCCGTAAAGGAGCTTTTCGAGGAAAAGATAAACAAGCTTAAAAGAGGCGATGAGCTTCCGCCGGGTGTCATTAAGATGGTGAAGGTTTACATCGCCGTAAAAAGAAAACTCCAGGTGGGAGACAAGATGGCCGGCCGGCACGGAAACAAGGGCGTCGTTTCCCGAATTCTTCCTGCCGAGGATATGCCTTACTTTCCGGACGGCATTCCAATGGACATCGTTTTAAACCCGCTTGGCGTGCCCTCTCGTATGAACGTCGGGCAGGTGCTGGAGACACACCTTGGCTGGGCGGCAAAAGGCCTTGGCCAGCAACTCGCGGCAATGCTTGAGGATTATCTTCGCAAAGTAAAAGAACGCGAGACCATAGATCAGAAACTTCGCCGCATATACAACCAACTTGAGTATGCTGAGTTCTTCGAAAACGCCACTGAAGAAGAATTCAAAGAACTGATTCCCGACCTGAAAGAGGGCATACACGTAGCGACTCCGGTTTTTGACGGGGCCGAAGAGGCGGAGATAAGGCGAGTGCTGGGCGAAGCCGGCGTGCCAGAGACGGGCCAGTCAATTCTCTATGACGGACGCACCGGTTTGCCTTTCGACCAGCCGGTTACCGTCGGCGTCATGTATATGATGAAACTCCACCACCTGGTCGATGACAAGATTCATGCCAGGTCCATCGGTCCGTACTCTCTGGTCACTCAGCAGCCGCTTGGAGGAAAAGCTCAGTTTGGAGGGCAGAGGCTGGGTGAAATGGAGGTCTGGACCATGGAAGCCTACGGTGCAGCCTATGCGCTCCAGGAATTTCTTACGGTAAAATCCGACGATGTGGCGGGGCGCACGCGAATGTACGAAAAGATTGTCAAGGGCGACAACACCCTTGAAGCCGGACTCCCGGAGTCCTTCAACGTTCTGGTGAAGGAGCTGCAGGCGCTTGCTCTGGATGTCAGGCTACTCGAAGAAGAGGAAGGGAATTAGATATGAAAGAACTATATTCTCTTTTTACAAAACCGAAGGATCCGTTGAATTTCAACGCCGTCAAAATCATGATTTCATCTCCCGAGAGAATCCGGGAGTGGTCCTACGGTGAAGTTAAAAAACCCGAAACCATTAATTACCGCACTTTCAAGCCCGAACGCGACGGGCTTTTCTGCGCCAGGATATTCGGACCGATCAAAGATTATGAATGCAATTGCGGCAAATACAAAAGGATGAAACATCGGGGTGTGGTTTGCGAAAAATGCGGTGTCGAGGTTATTCAGTCCAAGGTTCGCCGCGAGAGGATGGGCCACATCGAGCTGGCTTCACCGGTTGCCCACATCTGGTTTTTGAGAAGCCTGCCCAGCAAGATAGGAAATCTGCTGGACCTGACGCTTCGTGAGTTGGAGAAGGTGCTCTATTTTGATTCCTATATTCTTCTGGACCCAGGCGAAACCAAGCTGGAAAAGGCAGAGCTTCTGACTGAGGAACGCTATCGCCAATTGGTGCAGGAGCATGGGAGCCGTTTTACCGCCGGCATCGGCGCCGAGGCGATCAAACAGTTGCTTGCCGGCCTTGACCTGGAAAAGCTTGCCACCGAACTACGTGATGAGATGGTTAAAACCAATTCGGTGGCAAAACGCAAGAAACTGGCCAAGCGACTCAAAATAATAGACGCATTTCGCGAGTCTGAAAACCGGCCCGAATGGATGATAATGGACGTCATCCCGGTTCTTCCACCCGACCTGAGGCCTCTTGTTCCCCTGGACGGCGGAAGGTTCGCCACCAGTGACCTGAACGATCTCTACAGGCGCGTGATCAACCGTAACAACCGCCTCAAACGTCTTCAGGAACTCAACGCGCCGGACATCATCATTCGCAATGAAAAACGGATGCTCCAGGAGGCCGTTGACGTTTTGTTCGACAACGGGCGCCGAGGAAAGACCATAACCGGTGCGAGCAAGCGTCCCCTCAAGTCTTTGAGCGACATGCTAAAAGGAAAACAGGGTCGCTTCCGGCAAAATCTTCTGGGAAAGCGGGTCGATTATTCGGGGCGCACAGTGATTGTTATCGGCCCGAATCTGAGGCTTCATCAATGTGGCTTGCCCAAGAAGATGGCCCTCGAGCTGTTTAAACCTTTCATTTACAACAAACTGGAAGAAAAAGGGTACGTAACCACCATAAAGGCGGCCAAAAAAATGGTCGAGCGGGAGACTCCTGAGGTTTGGGATACCCTCGATGAGGTGGTGCGGGAGTTTCCGGTAATGCTAAACCGCGCTCCGACCCTGCATCGGCTTGGCATCCAGGCGTTTGAGCCCATACTTATCGAAGGCAAAGCCATCCAGCTCCATCCGCTGGTTTGTACGGCTTTTAACGCCGATTTCGACGGTGACCAAATGGCCGTCCACGTGCCGCTTTCAATTGAAGCCCAGGCTGAGGCCCGTGTGCTGATGATGTCCACGAACAACATCCTCAGCCCGGCGCACGGGGACCCGATCATTGTGCCTTCACAGGATATAGTTCTCGGGATTTACTATATGACCCGCGAAAAGCCGTTCGCCAAAGGGTCCACTTCACCTTTTGCGACCGCAGACGAGATCAAAGACTTGATCGCCAGGGGCGAAATCCGGGTTTACAACAGCCCCGAAGAAGTACGGTCGGCTTTTGATGCCGAAGAGGCCGATTTACATGCGGGTATTGTTGTCCGGTTCCGCATAGCTGCGAAACAGGACGGGGTTGTCGATCACATAAACGAGAAAGAAATAGTTCTTCGATCCGATGGTAAAAGGCCCGTCTATGCGTTGACCGAGGGTCGCTCTGTTCTGTCGGGCAGACAGTTGGTCAAACCCGGCGACGAAGTCCATAAAGGGCAGGTGCTTGCCGAGGAACTGGTAAGGACCACCGTTGGGCGGGTGATCCTTTCGGAGATTCTGCCGGAGGGAGTCGATTTCTCAGCGGTAAATAAAGTGATGAACAAAAAGGCCATCGCACAGTTGATAGACAACTGCTACCGGACCGCTGGAGTCAAAGCCACTGTCATCTTGGCCGACAAGCTCAAGGATACCGGTTACCACTATGCCACGAGATCCGGAATCTCTATTTCGATCAAAGATATGACAATTCCGGGTCGCAAGAGGGAAATCCTTGAAATTGCCCGTGACCAGGTGCAGGAGATCGAGCGTCAGTACAACGAAGGTCTGATCACGGAGGGTGAAAAGTACAACAAGGCCGTCGATATCTGGGCCAAGGCGACTGAAGACGTAGCGGCCGAGATGATGAAGGAGATCGGAGATACGGAGATCGCCGGGCCTAAAGGCGAGACGACTCGCGCCGGGTCCTTCAATCCGATTTACATGATGGCGGATTCAGGGGCGCGCGGCAGCAAGGACCAGATGCGCCAGTTGGCCGGGATGCGCGGCCTCATGGCCAAGCCTTCCGGAGAAATCATCGAGACCCCCATTACGGCAAACTTTCGCGAGGGCCTGACCGTTCTGGAGTACTTCATATCGACTCACGGCGCCAGAAAAGGTCTTGCAGACACCGCCCTCAAGACGGCCAACTCCGGCTACCTCACACGTCGCCTGGTTGATGTGTCTCAGGATGTGATAATAGCTGAAATCGATTGCGCCACAATGGACGGAATCGAGGTGGAAGCATTGCTCGAGGCCGGTGAAATAATTCAGAGGCTGGGGGACCGTATCCTTGGCCGTACGGCCCAGGAAGACATTGTAGACCCGGTTACAGGAGAAGTGATTGTCCCCATGGGGGCGGAGATAGATGAGAAGAAGGTCGTCGAAATTGAGGACGCCGGCATAGAAAAAGTCAATATCCGCTCGGCGCTTACATGCCGATCTCCCAGAGGCGTTTGCGCCATGTGCTACGGGCGCGATTTGGCCCAGGGGAAAATGGCTGAAATCGGCGAGGCGATCGGTATCATAGCCGCTCAGTCCATCGGAGAGCCTGGAACTCAGCTCACCATGCGTACTTTTCATATCGGCGGCACGGCAAGCAAGAGCATCGAACGAACGTCGATCAGCAATCGGTACCATGGTACAGTCAAGTTCATCAATCTCAACATAGTTCGTAATCGTGACGGCGACCTGGTTGCCATGAACCGCAACGGTGAAATAAGCGTCATCGCCGAAACCGGTCGCGAGCGCGAGCGATATGTGATTGTCTATGGGGCCAAACTGAAGGTTTATGAAGGTCAAAAGGTTGAACCCGATACTCTGCTGGCCGAATGGGATCCGTTTACCACACCGATTCTGACCGAAGTCTTAGGTACCACCAAGTTCGGCGATATTATCGAAGGCCAGACCATGCAGGAAAAACTTGACCCGGTTACGGGCAAGTCCAGCAAAGTGGTTGTCGAATTCCGGGAAGCCGATGTCCGGCCCAGAGTCTCCATCAAGGATGAAAAAGGCAAGACTGCCAAAGTCGGTGAAGGCGGCTCGGCGCGCTACTTCATGCCGGTCGGCGCCATCCTGATGGTGACGGAGGGCGATCAGGTGTTCCCCGGCGACGTTCTTGCCAGAATCCCGCGTGAGACCACCAAGACAAAGGACATCACCGGCGGTCTGCCCAGGGTCGCTGAACTCTTTGAAGTGCGAAAGCCCAAGGAAAACGCCGTGATTACCGAAATTGACGGCGTGGTTGGTTTTGGCAAAGACACCAAAGGCAAGCGTAAGGTCGTCATTACACCGCAGGTTGGCGAGGCGAGAGAATACCTTATCCCCAAGGGCAAACACATCAGCGTGCACGAGGGCGATTATGTGCGTGCGGGGGAAGCCCTTATGGACGGCTCTCCCAATCCCCACGACATCCTGACGGTGCTTGGCGAAAAGGAAGTCGCCAAGTATCTGGTCGATGAAGTCCAGCAAGTGTACCGGCTCCAGGGCGTCAAGATCAATGACAAGCACATCGAGGTTATTGTCAGACAAATGCTCAAGCGCGTCCGGATCACTGACCCGGGAGATTCCGAGTTCCTTATGGGCGAGCATGTGGAAAAGCCGCTTTTTGAGGAAACCAATGCAGAGCTTGTCGCCCAGGGGCAGCGCCCCGCTGTTGCAGAACCTTTGCTGTTGGGCATCACCAAAGCGTCACTTAGCACACAGAGTTTCATCTCGGCTGCTTCGTTCCAGGAAACCACCAAGGTGCTGACGGATGCGGCGACTGCCGGAAAGGTTGACAACCTTCTCGGACTAAAAGAGAATGTGATAATGGGCAGGTTGATTCCCGCCGGTTCGGGCCTGAAGCAGTACCGGGATGTAAGGAAGTGAGTTTTATCTTGACATCCAACGTCGTTTCTTTTAGAAAGAAAGGATTTCCCAGCTCGCAAAAGCGGTGGTCCTTTGTTTGAGCTGGACCCTTTTTTGATTTACTTTAATCGGAGTCTGATACTGCAATGCCCACTATCAACCAGTTGGTTAGAAAAGGAAGGGAAGAAGTGCGAAAAAAATCCAGCACTCCCGCCCTTCAAAGCTGCCCCCAAAAACGAGGTGTTTGTGTTCGCGTTTATACTACAACACCAAAAAAGCCTAATTCGGCCCTGCGCAAAATCGCCCGTGTCCGGCTCACTAACGGTATAGAAGTCACTTCCTATATCCCCGGCATCGGACACAACCTGCAGGAACACTCCGTTGTGCTCATTCGCGGTGGCCGTGTTAAGGACCTTCCCGGTGTACGCTATCATATCATTCGGGGCACACTCGACGCGCTGGGCGTTGCTGATCGTAAACAGGGCCGCTCAAAGTACGGCGCTAAAAGGCCAAAGTAACCAGAATTGGAAAAGTTCTGGGCCATGGTTTTGGTTTTTCCGCCATGGCCTCTCTTTTGCCTCAAATACAGTGAATCTCTCGAAGGAAAAGAGATGCCCAGAAGAAGAGAAGTCCCAAAACGCTATGTGTTGCCGGACCCTAAGTTCAACAGCAGGCTTGCGGCAAAATTTATAAATAACGTCATGCGCCGAGGGAAAAAAAGCACCTCGGAGCAGATCTTCTACCAGTCGCTCACGATAATAGAGCAGCGTTCGAAGCAGGACCCTCTCGACGTATTCCACAAAGCTTTGGAGAACGTGCGGCCGGTTGTGGAAGTCAAATCGAGGCGGGTTGGCGGGGCAACCTACCAGGTCCCGGTGGAAGTTCGTTCTGAGCGGCGCGATGCTCTGGCGATGAGGTGGATCATAAGTTACGCCAAGTCGCGTTCCGAGAAGACTATGACTCAGAAGCTGGCCGGCGAGTTGATGGATGCTTCGCAAAACCGGGGCGGAGCGGTTAAAAAACGCGAGGATACCCATCGGATGGCTGACGCCAACAAGGCGTTCGCACATTACAGATGGTGATTAGTGAATAGTGATGAGTGATCAGCGGCTGGAAGGAAAGGCGGACGCCAGCCACTAGTCATCGGTCACTGAATTTTGAGGAGCGCCCTGATGGCTAAAAAGAAATTCGAGCGGACAAAGCCGCATGTCAACGTCGGCACGATCGGTCACATCGACCATGGCA
>Ga0326728_10017906_pt1 | contig 14076 bp, 12 predicted proteins | sample MB3enrmetagenome_FD_207602 | JGI IMG/M metagenome (GOLD analysis project Ga0326728, IMG submission 207602) | Lab enriched peat soil microbial communities from McLean, Ithaca, NY, United States - MB31MN | ecosystem: Environmental > Terrestrial > Soil > Wetlands > Peat | place: USA: New York...
CAGAGCGTAGATCAGAGACGATTGTCCTAATATTTTCCCGGATACGGTCGAATTCGAATTTGTGGATTCGATCGTATGACTGCTGAGAGAACCCGCTCATTGAGAAAAAGATGCTAATGAGGTTCTTGACAAAAGCCTCGTCGATCTGTGGGACTATAGATGCGTTCGTGCTAATCGAATAACGAAGATTGTGATCGTTGATAACACGCGTGATACTCTGCAGGTCTGGGTGAAGGAAGAGTTCTCCCCAGTTAAAGAGGTCTACAAGAGTCCGAGAATCGATCAAGTGTAACCGCTCGAGATTACGGAGGGTGGCGTCGAAGGTGTCGGCCTCCATGAACCCGCCGGGATTCGCGTTCTTTGCCCCGGTGACGCAGTAACGACAGCGTCCGTTGCACGCGCCGGCAACCTCAAAGCAGATCTTTTTGAACGGCATCCCACCACCCGTCTTTACAATCGACGCTGAGTTCTGTGATTGACGACAATAGCGTTATCTCTATATCAACTTTCTTTCATTCATAGTAATGCCAACGCTTTTTATATAGTAAATGAACTTATTGCAATCGTTGGGCCCGCATCATAGGTGGTCAACTTGGCAGCGCTGGAAATCAAGGACAGAGTGAGAAAAATCGTTGGGCCCGCATCATAGGTGGTCAACTTGGCAGCGCTGGAAATCAAGGACAGAGTGAGAAACCTAAACGAGCACCTCGCCCGATACATCCCGCCCCGCGAGACGTGGACCCCTGCCGAAGAGGCCCTGTACAAGCCGATCGACCTCTTCAGTGTGCCTTTAGACGAAGCGCAGACGATGCAGATGAAGGCAATAAAGAGCGCCTTCGTGCACCACTATAATAACAACGAGTTTTACCACAAGCTCTGCACCACGCGCGGTGTCTCACCCGTTGACGTCAATACCGTCGACGACTTGCTTAAAATACCTCTTATTCCTGATCAGACCTTCAAGCAGTATCCAGAGGGAAAGGACTTCGCGTACTGGGTCACGGTCATGTCGACAGGTGACCTTCCGCAAATCGTCATCAAGGGCGCTAACCCCACCTTTGACGACGTGATTAACGCCTTTAAAGCGCGTGGAATGGTGCTTACTTACAGCAGTGGCACGAGCGGCCGGTTCACCGTCATTCCGAGGGATCAAAGGACGTTTTTAGCAGCCGAATATGGGCTTGCGAAAGGGATTGTCAACATGTTTACAGGAGATATCCATAGCACTGACGGCTATCTCTTCATGCCAAACCCTGCGAAGACCGACCTTTTTGTCGGGAAGGTTACTTCGGTGTATTTCGATATGGTAACTCCTATAGAGATGGCGATAGATCGAGAGCTCACGTCGAAGGACATACAAACCGCAATGAGCGGCGGTCAGGGGCTAAAAGGAAGACTGTACGCCTATGTGCAAAACAGGATGCAAGAGAAGGCGATCGATAAGATTATTCGGTGGCTCGAGCAGCACGATGAGGCCAACGGAAACATAAGCATCATCGCCACGCCGCCCTTGGCCTACTTTGTTATGAAAAAGCTACAGGCACTTGGGAAGAGCTTTGATTTCGGTGAAGACAGCTTTATTGTGACCGGAGGCGGCTGGAAGGTTCGCGAGAATATGCGGCTGCCTGTCAAGGAGTTTAGAAAACTTGCGCGGGACGTGTTAGGCCTCCCAGAGACCTGCTGCTTAGATTGTTATGCAATGGTCGAAGGGAACGGATTTATGCTTCATTGCCCTGAAGGGCATTATCTTCACGTGCCGCACACCTTCTTCAAGCCTCTAATCATTGACCAGGATTTGCAACCTGCGCAATATGGCGAGGTTGGGCGTTTTGCCTTCCTCGACGGGCTCGCGGGAAGCTACCCGGGCTTCATCATGAGCGGCGATGAGGCGCGGATGCTCGAGCACTGCCCCGTCTGCGATCGACCGGGCCCGGTCCTGGAGCCAGAGATTCGCCGCGCTCAGGGTGAGGAGACGCGCGGATGTGCCGAGGAGGTGCGGCGACTCTTTGCGCAGACGTTAGAAGGAGGCAATGGATGACAAAAGTGGGCGAAATCGTAGGGGGGGTATGCCACGCAGCAGGCGCCTAAGCAGTCGAAGCTAATATGGGGATTGACGGTCGCCAAGTTGGTGTTCAGGAACCCCGGCGCCTTCAAGAAGTTGATGGTGATGGGCCCGGACGAGCCGCGGTACGTCCGGCCGCCGAGGGCGTATGAGCTGCCTGAGTACCGCGAGGGAATGAAGCGCTGCACCTCGAACGAGAAGTACCTGAGACCGACGCGGTGGTGCAACCCGCGTGAACCCCTAATTGTCGCGATGGCGCACGAGCTCGGCGCGTACGAGCTGTCCGATTGGGAGTTCGCCGATGCGGCGCATTGGTGGGTTAAGACCAATGTAGAATCAGAGCTGCTGCCCCTTGATAGCGTGAGTGCGACTTTGAGGAGAGGCACGGGGTCGTGCATTCATGCGACCTGCCTTTGGATCGCGCTCTGCAGGGCCGCTGGGATCAAGGCCCGATATAAGGAGTTTAAGACGATGATGAATGATGTCGCCATGCGCCTCGACGTAGTTGACCTGATGGACTTAGGGGAGACTGAGCAAGCGATGATTCCGAGCGTGCTGAACACGGAGACACCTGTTGTAGAAGGTGAGGCGTGCATCGGCGGGAGATGGGTAGTTGCCGACGTGGGGGACAGGCCCGAACTCCATGCTCAGTATGGCACCCCTGTACTGAAGTTGGGAGAAGATGCGATGGATTTAGTCGTGACTGCTATCCCGGGCACGACGGTCAAGCACCTTGAGTCCGTCCCGTTAATGTCTGGAATCACACTTAGAGTGGCCTGCTGGTTCGCTCCGGTGCTGATGGAACGTGCCAATGTTATCCATTCAGCACCCGTGGGCAGGAAGATTATCGAGGAGGCGGGCGGCATCGAGGCGTACGATCAGAAAGCGAGGGGGAGAAGAGGAAAACTCTTCGTCACCGAAGAAATAACGGAAGAAATAACGAGACTAACAAAGGACGCTGAGCGCAAACAAGTCGTTGTGTTTAAGGACTGATAAGCGAAATAAAAGCACAAACACAAGCACTTGAGATTGCACAACTAGGAGAACACAGCAACACTCGCAAAAGCGAGAGAATGGCCTTTTTGATCTTGAAGCGACCCTAGACTCTTTCCGGCCTTATAAAGTTCAGGTTCCAACTCGTTGGAAACCAGTTTCGCACGCATAAAAGATATCTAGACAGCTGATCTGTGAGTGATCGCGAAGGCAAAAAGCTCATTTGGGGCGATATATCCCCTGATGTTGGCGTTTTTTTGAGGCGCTCATAAGTGGGTTGAATACCGTACTATCGACTACGGCAAGTTGCTTCGACTAGACACGCCCCACAACTTAGAAGATGTTGAGTAAGAACAAAATCATCGAGGTGCAACTCGCAGACCACACGATGAGATGAGAGATTGAGACGGCTGTCGAACGGGGCAACTCCACCGCCCAGAGGGTCTTGTTTACCAAGGGCATCCTCGAGAAGCATATCTCCGAGGAGCTGGCTCTCTACGAAGCGATTCATCCGGAGCAAGCTAACTAATAGCTCGTAACACGTGCGGCAAGTCATAATAATAACAAGATGGCGCCGCATTAGGTACCTAACCAGCAATAACCTAAAACAATGGATACTATTTTTAGGCCACCTCCCGCCCGATAAATAGCGGTACGTTATCACATCCTCGAAAAGTGTTCACGGTTTCTGTTGCCGCCGTGCTGGGGAGTTTGCTGGCCACGCGCCTGTCACTGTCTTCAACGCTAGCGTTGCGTAGGGGCGCGCGCTACGACTACCATGAGGGTTTTTCGTGAGAAGAACGAGCCAAATAAGCCCCAGAAAAACAGGTTCGGGTTAGTAGCTATGACGTGGCATATACTCTTAGGCTCTAAGCCGGCATCGATGTATCCTCCACCGCTTTGAACAAATCGCCACAAAAACGCCGTGTTATGAACGGAATCCGCGTGTCTGCGAATAAATCCCTATTGAACTCAATGACCTGCCAGCCTCCTTCCGAAGTCATTTTCTGCAATTCGGCAGCCGAGGGGATGTGACGGTGGAACGGCTGATGCAGAGGGCCGACCTGGTCAAGTGGGTTATAGGGGTCAATCGCATCTGCGTTCGGTGTGCCAATTTCTATGCAGCCATTAGGAGCCACACAGCTCTTCAGCTCTGCAACGAGGGCGTGGGGGTCGTCCACGTGCTCGAGGACGTCCTGGGCGGTCACGAACTTGTAACTGCCGTCGAGCACGGAGGCATCCCCAAACTCCTCGGAGTAGGGATCATAACCCTCAGCCTGCACTCCGTGCTCCTGCGCGTAGCGTACGAAATCTCCACTGCCACAGCCGTAGTCCAAAAGCGTCGTGCCTCTTTTCAGCCTAGCACGTTTAAGAATCCTCATCCGTTTGCGTAACCAAAGTTCCCGAAGATGTAAAACTCCACACGAGGATACAGATAATGTTGATAGTAGCGGTCGGGGTCGATCGGCTCCGTCGCGTGTAGGGACCCGCACCTGGCGCACCGCCAAACCGTAAAGGTCTCGTCGCCGAATTCCTGACATTGCAACGACTTGAGCTGAATCGACGGCAGGGAGTTCGGCCGTGCTCGTGCCGCAAAATACGCATCTGATCCCGCCGTTCATTCCCGTCACTCCTCTCCCGTTCGGCAGCGCAAGCCACAAAATAGCCGTTCAGACTTCGTCTTCTGTAGGCTTACTGATCACATTGGATGGGGGCCTAGCATTAGATATATGGTACCCCTCTTATTCTGTTCATCGCAATCTTCAGCACCCATCTTCGATTCTTCAGCAGCCATTTTTGAAGGTCACCTTTAAACGTTGGGTGACTCCAGCCGTAAGCCATTCCGCTTTCCATACACGTTTTACATACCGGCAAATTGGGGCGATTTCGCAAGCGCTTTGTAATCCCCTCATCGACAGTCCCAAGAGAGTACGATGGATGATTGTTTGGCAGGTTACAACATACTGGTACCTCTCCCCGTTCATCAATAACCAAGAAATCCCATTGAAGACACCGCCACCTCTTTCGAACGTTCCGCAACCTCTTTCGATCAATAAAGAGATCATCAAGGATTTCACGACGCTTCTCATTAGGGAGAGTCTCTTGAATGAATGCTTCAAACTGCCACCAGTCGTTCAGATAAGCGTCAAAAAACACCGGGGTTATACTCAGATCCTTCGCGAACCTTTCGCACTCCCGAATCTCATCGGTATTGAATCGGTAAACGTGAAAACAAATCTCAATCCATTGGTTGTATCCCAATGATCGTAGACGGGAGACTATTGTACTGATATTCCCCCTGATGCGGTCGAATTCGAATTTATGGATTCGATCATATGATTGCTGAGAGAATCCGCACATTGAGAATCTGATATTAATTAGATTCTTCACCAAAGCCTCGTCTATTTGCGGGATTATAGATGCGTTCGTGCTGATCGTATATCGAAGACCGTGATCATTGATAACACGTATAATATTCTGTAAGTCTGGGTGAAGGAAAATTTCTCCCCAGTCGTAGAGATCTAGCACCGATTTAGAATCGATCAGGTTTAACCTTTCGAGATTATGTAGGGTGGCATCGAAGGTGTCGACCTGCATAATACCCCCGGGATTCGCGTTTTTTGCCCCGGTGACGCAGTAACGACAGCGTCCGTTGCACGCGCCGGCAACCTCAAAGTAGATAGTTTTAAAAGGCATCTCGCCGTCCTTCCTTACAATTGACATCGCGAACCCGAGCTTTGCTGCACCGGTACAGCATCTTGTCCTGTCCAACGTGCAAAACGTGCGTGCTATCTGCCGACTTCGTCGGCGCCGCTGCGGCAACAGCGACTACACGCGGTAAGCGCTATAATCGCATCAGCAGAACCGCGGTTAGTTTTCGCTTATCTGTGTCAAGTCCTTGCTATTCGGCGGCGGTAGCGCCTCGTTTTCTTTAAACCAAATACCGCCGTGAAGGTATAAAAGTTGCGCGGCGCGCGACCGGCGCTGTTATAGCGAAATCGCAACGATTATGCGCAAGCACCGCGTTCTACGAAGTATGCAGCCGATCTGCAGCATACTATCAGTTTTAAAAGCGTGATGCAACCACATGTTTATCTGATCACGGGCTTCCGCGATCTGGCACGAGAAAGGCGTCCCGATCACGCTCGACATCTGCGGAGCGAGTTCCTTGCACGACGATCTAGTTGAATTAGTCAAAGATAACCACTTGCGGGTATAGTGACATTTAAACGGAAAATAGACTACGATGTTTTTCTTCGCGTTCTAACAGAATATGAGGCTTCTATTGCCAAACCTGAGTGGACAGCAGCCCATAGTGCCGTTTGATGCAACGGGAAAGGGCTTCCGCGTTATAGCATCTGATATCGTCTCCATGCGTGCTATAATCACAATCATCCGGGACGTTGAGTGGACTTTGACGGTTAAGGGCTAATGTGAGACCACACATAAGGGATTATATGAGATCGGATCCGGTTCAAAAAACAAAATAAATTGTGTTTGTTGATGTGATGAGAGCTGAAAACAAGTAGCGGTCTTCTCTCTATCAACTGCTTTGTGCCTTGTCTCCGCGATCTGTAAAAAGATAATTAAGCTAATATCTGTCGTACGGAACATACATGCTCAGCATTCATCAAGACGAAGTGGTCGCTTATAGTCCGGAGCCGTAATTCAGATGCATACCAAAGAGTGAGTTGCAGTTATGGTGTTGAGTCTGCCGCATCGCAGTATTCAAGTCAGATGGAAGACCGCTCGTATTTGAGGCGGTCTGACCCGGTTCGTTGGCGATCATAGTGTGACGTAAACACTCAAGGGATGGCGGGATGTGAAGAAAAAAATTTTGTTCATTGTCGAGGCCTTGACGTGGTCACAGGTGGTTCGATGCTTGGCTCTTGCACGCGGACTCGACCCACGCAAATACGAGGTTCATTTCGCCTCTGCGTCTTTCGACGAGCGCATGTTTGGTGGCACGAGTTTTAAGCGGTGGCCGATCTACTCGGTTCCTTATGAGACGGCTTACGAATGGGTCACCGGCACAGTGGATGTACAAACGGTCCCGTATACCAAGGCCATCCTCGAGAAGTATATCGCCGAGGAGCTGGCTCTCTACGAAGCGATCCATCCGGACTTAGTGGTCCAAGATATGCGGTTTTTTTCAACCCCGGTTTCCGCACCGGCGTTCGGCGTTCCTTGCGCGAACCTCATTAACTCGTTCTACACGTATTGGATCCGTCGCGGATCGTATCGCGGATTTCCTCTGCCCGAAATCCGACAGCTCCAATGGGTCAATCCAACGATTCTCGAGTACTTTATTCCTCTTGCGATGCCCATTGGACTTCGTTATTTGGCTAGGACCTTGAACAAGCTCCGTAGAGAGCACGGCCTGCCAAAGATCCGTGACCTGTTCCACCAGATGACGTGGGGCGATTACGTGCTCTTCCCTGATGATCCGTTCCTCGTCCCGCTGAAAGAGCGCGCCCCAAACGAGACGTTTCTCGGACCGATCCTGTGGTCACCGCAAATTCCACTGCCTGAGTACTGGGACGAACTGGGTCGTGACCGGCCGATGGTGTATGCCACCCCCGGCTCATCGGGCGGGCCCAGCGCGGTGCCGACTGTAATCGAAGCACTCGGCAACATGGACGTCGACGTCGTGTTCTCAACTGCTGGGTATACGGTTCCAAAGCACCTACCACCCAACGTGCACGTAGTCGACATAATTCCTGGCGACCTCGCCGCACGAAAGGCGACAGTCGTGGTGTGCAACGGCGGCGCGGGCACGGCGTACCAGGCCCTCGCCGAGGGGACGCCGACTGTGAGCACGCCATTCACCGCCGATCAAGTAATGGCAGCCCGCTTTGTGCGCGACGTTGGAGCAGGGGTACTCCTGCCTAACTCCTCGAAGGTAACCGCAGCAGAGATCCGCACTGCCGTCGAACGCGTCATGCGTGACGAGAGCTTCACGCAGGCAGCACAGCGTGTGGCTGCCTCGTTCGCCCACTTCGATCCGCACGCGCGTTTTGGCGCGGTTATCGACAAGGCTACTGCGAACGGTGGAGCGGCGACTTGAGAGACAGGACACGGCTTGACTTAAATCATCGTAGCAGTCGGCATTCGTCTGTATTAGATATATAAGACGAGTTTTAAGCGGTGGCCGATGTACTCGATCCCTAGTAATCCAATGCTTGAGTGCCTTCGGCATCGAGGAGGTTTACGAGCTCAAGAGAGAGGTTGCTGTAAGTGCGTTTAGACGCCGCGGCCCAAGACGGTGGTGACAAAAAGGATATAGGCCAGAACAATGAGTACGATGTGGAGCAAATCAGTGAAATGAACCTAGTGTCTTGCATTGATCGTAGGTTATCTCCAAGGTGGCCGATCTGATGGGGCTTGACGTAATTAACGCCGAGCACCTCACGAAAAAATTTGGAGATCAAACAGTCGTCGATGACCTGAGTTTGACGATTCGAAAGAGGGAAGTATTTGGGTTCCTCGGGCCTAACGGGGCCGGAAAGACCACTTCTATCAAGATGATGGTGGGTCTTTTGCGGCCAACAAGCGGGCGCGTGTTCTTCGACGGAGGGGAAACCGCCTCCATGCGAAAAGAGCGGATCGGCATTTGCCCGCAAGAGATTGTCTTATGGAACGCGCTGACGTGCAGGGAGAATCTCGCGTTCATGGGCAAGACGTACAGAGTTCCAGCAAGCGATTTGCGCGAGAGAATAGACAAGTTGCTCACCTTCCTCTCCCTCTCCGACCAAGCTGACCGAATGGCCTCAAAGCTCTCCGGCGGCATGAGACGCCGACTCAACATCGCTCTCGCGCTCGTTCATAATCCTGAGATCATCTTTCTCGACGAGCCGTCGGCCGGCCTCGATCCCCAGACGCGCCAGCTCTTGTGGGATTTCATTCGCTCCTTACGAGACGATGAGGGCAAAACGATTGTGTTGACTACCCACCTCATGGAAGAAGCAGACGCGCTCAGCGATCGCATCGCCATCATCGACCACGGCAAGCTGCTTCGACTAGACACGCCCGACAACCTAAAGAAGACGCTGGGGAAGGGTGACATCCTAGAGCTGCAGCTCGCGGACCACACGATGAATGAGACAGTACTCCGACGTCTCAGTGCCCTCGGCGGCATCGAGGAGGCCTATACACTCGAAGGAGGACGGGTAGCCGTACGAGCTCTAAACGCCACAAGCAGGCTCACTGATGTTATCAACCTCATCGAGGGTGCCGGCGGGAGCGTCTCCGACATCACCATCCGCGGCAACACGCTTGAAGACGTATTCATTTACTTGACGGGGAAGGCCCTGAGGGAATGAACGTGCTGAGCATCGACGTGGCTTCTAAAGGACTACGAGAGAACTTAAGAGACAGGCGGGGCTTATTGTTCTTAGTCGCTTTGCCTGAGCTCCTTATGGCCATGTTTGCATTCGCATTTGGCAGCGGCCAATTCATTTCCGGCGGCAGTCTCCCTCGCGAAGTCGTCATCGTCAACAACGATGCCGGAGTAAGCCTCGCCGTCAACGACACCATTCAGTACGTGAACTACGGCACCAACTTTGCCGGCGTGCTTGAGAACGCTACCGCTGAGAACAGCCTCGACACGACAGAAACTACACGACAGAAACAGGTGTAACTTGTGCTAAGTTCCATGCGCAAAGCGCGACTCGCAACGGTGCTCGTTCTTGTGGTTGTGATTACCGGTGGCTTTGTGCTAGCGGCCCTCCCCGGGGGGGTACGCCCCGTTGGCGCCCAAGCATCGACGGCGCCCAGCAGCACAACCGTGACGAATACTATAACGGTCAGCTCAAGCAGCATCTCGCTCGGCAGTGTGCTCGAAGCACGTGGACAGGTGAGCGCCGATGGTAAGCCGCTTCCGAACGCGTCGGTAGCGCTCCATATGGGCGACATCAACGTCGCGAACACGCAGACGGACCAAAACGGCCGATACGCGTTCTCGGTTCCCGTCGGGGCGAACTACTTTCCAGCGGCGTTTTCGAACGGGGCGATGGTTTACACGGTCGTGGAGCCACAGAGTCCCTCCTTCGTTGAGACGCTGAGTCCGGCAACAAGCGTTCCTGTAAATCAAGCGCCCCTGTATACGATCATCGCGCTCATCACCGCAGCCGTGGTCATTGTATGCGATCTGCTCGTGCGGCGGCTCCGTGAAAAAGGCTCTGCCGTCGTAGGTGCCGCGAGGCCATCAAGGCGGGCCGCGGCACCCGTCGTGGCTTCCGGAAAAACGGCTGAAGCGTCGCCGCCACGCGCGTTCGTGCGGCGGCTCCGTGAAAAAGGCTCTGCCGTTGGCTCTGCCGTTGGCTCTGCCGTTGTACGTGCCGCGAGGCTATCCAGGCGGGCCGCTGAGGGAATGAACGTGCTGAGCATCGACGTCGCTAGGAAAGAACTACGTGAGAACTTACGAGATAGGCGAGGCTTAGTGCTCTTGGTCGCCTTACCCATTCTCCTTATGGCCCTCTTCGCATTTGCATTTGGGGGCGGCCAATTCACGTCCGGCGGAAGTCTCCCGCACGAGGTGGCAGTCATCAACAACGATGCCGGGGTCAGGCTCGCCGTCAACAACACCACCCAGTACGTGAACTACGGCACGAACTTTACCGGCGTGCTCAAAAACGCCACGCTCGAGAACAGCACGACGCACCTGTTTCACCTCAACAACGTAAGCGAGGAAAAAGCGGACGACCTGTTGCAGAGCAGGGGCATCGACGCGCTTATCATTATCCCCAGCAACTTCTCAGCCGCGTTCGTCACCATGGTGAACAACTCGACTAGAACGGCCATCTCGTCATCCGTTGGCCAACAGGCGATCGCAAATCCCTCCAACGCTAGTCTCGGAGCGGGGGCCACCGTGCCCGCGGCCGGCGTGACGCTCCCGACCGCCGGGAACACAACCACAGCCCTCGTCGTTGAAGGAGATGGTAGTTTCACCGGTTTTCTCGGGTCACAGCTTCTCGTCACACAAGTCCTCGATCAGTATAGGGACAGCGTGCAGCAGAACGCCTCCGCGCACGCCGCGTCGAACGGCGACAGCATTTTCGAGAATTACGTCACGGTTGACGTGCTGCCCATGGCAGGGACGGGTTCTGAGACACTGTTCGATTCCATCGTACCGGGATTGATCGTCTTCACTCTATTGCTGCAGATGAGTATTGTTGCTAGCTCTATAGTTCGGGATATTGAAACAGGGATGTTAGATAGATTGAAGCTCTCGAAAATCAGGGCAGTTGACCAGTTGTCTGGGACGTTCCTCGCATGGACGTTAATCACAGTTGGGCAGATACTGCTCCTTCTCGGAGTCGCGGTAGCGTTTGGATATCATTACCAAGGCGGTTTCGATGCACTTGGTCTTGCCGTGCTGATCGGGCTGTTCGCTGGGATGGCCTCGATCTCGATGGCTTTAGTGATCGCATCATTTGCTAAAAACGACGTGCAGGCAATGTTCTTAGGCGCGATGATCGCGACGCCGCTGGGCTTTATGGCCGGAGCTTTCCTCCCGCTGCCGCAACAAGTCCTTGCCGAATTTGCAGGACAAACCTACATCACATGGGATGTTCTCCCGTGGACCTGGGCAATCAACGCCCTCAGGTCAGTTGTGACCTACGGAAGCGGGCTGAGTGCAGACGTTGTCTTTGATATCGCTTGGCTCATCTTCTTGACGGCGATACTGTTCGTCATTGGGGTCGCGATCTATTCACGAACCAGGCTGAGAACTGAAAGCTAACACGAGCTGTATTTGCCTGGAGCGGGATGAGAGCCTCTCTTCGTCCGCTGTTCGTTCGGCAACACTGAAGCGAGTTAATTGTGCGGCAGGTAATGGTGATCCTGTTTAATGCCACCGCGAACAAGGCCGTAAAATAGGATGTAATATCCTGACCTACACGAGACTCGAGAGATACGGAGGAGCGCGCTTCCCACGCCCTGCAGCTCGAATGCCATACTCACGTAGCGGTGCCGGATATGATCAACAACACCGCATTGCTGAATACCCACGGCCCGCTTAGACTCTTATTCTATCTGAACGAACGCCTTCTGAGCGACGGTCTTCACCGCGTCAAGAACCTCAATGGCTTGCGCTATTGACTGAACGCGATGGACGTCCACACGGCCACTTCTGCACAAGGTTATACCGCAATCATCGAATAAGAATCGCGCTACGCCGAGCTTTTCTGCACATTTTCCCCTATTCTCAAGAATCCGACACAATATCTGCATAGAACACGGTTTGCCGAACGTGGCCTCAACCAGGATTCCTCCGCCTCGACAGGGCCTTACCGAACGCGCGTTATACTTTTGTTCCGGCATGCTTTTCAGTCAATCAGTGCGCTGAGCGCTCGAAATGGGTTGTTTGCTCTGCACGTTTCTTGTAACTGTTTTTTGAGTCCCAGCGTGCGCATTGCCAGTGAAGTGCTGTGCTAACGGATGTACTTGTTCGGGGTAGTGAGACGCACGCCGCCAATAACCTTGCTAGCCCCTGCTTTGACCGAGAAAGACCACGGATGTGCCGCGTTTCTACAAAATTGTTCCTGCCGCTAATATACACGCTTTTAGGGCCTACGCCTCTTATGAGGCTGCGCTCTCGCCCAACTAAATAGATCAGATGAGATAAGCGTCGCCACTCGTTCGCGATAGTCAGTACTGCAAGACGCACAAGTCGACAAAATCAAACTTAGATCTATAGGAACATAGCACGCGCCAACTGGGCCAGCAGAGGCAGGAAAAGCTGCAGCACCTAGTCATTACTCGATGTCTAACGATTTCGATTGCTAATCAATTTCAGATCCATGCTCCCCGACCGAAGCCATTCAAGATCTAAGGTCACGTAGCTAAATCCGAGCCCCGAGAACATTTCTGCGATGGCAGCCGAGTTCGCTATGACTTATTCGGCCTCCTCACGATAAAGCCTCGATGCGGGCAAAGCCGTCGTAATCTTTTACTCTTGCTCGCGTGATGCCGATCCCATTTAACGCGCGTTCAGCGCTTATCAGTCTTTCAATTCTTTCCTTGGTTACTGTCGTTCCGTACGGGAAAGTGAGTAAACAGGCACCCGAGGGCGTATCTGCATTCGATAAGCCAAGCAATCGTGCCAAGCTTCTGACTTCGTCTTTGGGTACGTCGCGCAACGGCGACACAATGTGCATTTCTTCTGCAGCTTTAAGACCGGGTATATATCCGTTCAAATCAGATGCGTTCGAACCGTCCAAGACGGCATTAAGTATCAGCCTATCACTTAATCGCCGCGATCTGGCGCGCACACGACTAGGGATGCTTAACCGCGCACAAAGAATCCACTGCCGTGTGCTTCGACCCGTAAGTCCACAGTACCTTTCTGCGCATTTAACCCAGCAAACTGCGTGGTCACACTCGAACGAAAACGATTTTGAGTGTCAAAAAGGCTCGGATAGCCCACTAATTGTTTTCACCGCCCTTTTGCTGATCGTCCCGTTCGCCGAACCGCCCTGCGCAATGACCCCGTCGATGACTGCGCGGAAGCGGGCGTGGGGGTCGAATGCGGTGAACGACTCGGCCACGCGCTGCGCCGCCTGCGTGAAGCGTTCCTCGCGCATCACGTGCTCGACCGCAGCGCGGACCTTCGCCGAAGTAACCGTCGCTGCGCGCAGGAACAGCCCGGCACCCGCGTCGCGCATCGCGGTGGCCGCAAGAAGCTGGTCGATGTTCGACGGGATGCTAACGATAGGCGTTCCCTCAGAGAGAGCCTGGTACCCGGTGCTCGCGCCGCCGTTACACACCACCACCGAAGCCTTACGCGCGGCGAGGTCGCCCGGGATCATCTCGACCACGTGCACGTTGGGTGGGGCGTTCTTCGGTGTGACGCGCCCGGCGGTTGAGAACACCACGTCGACGTCCATGTCGCCGAGCGCCTCGAGCACCGGCGGCACCGCCTTAATAGTGCCCGACGAGCCCAAGGTGGCGTAGATCATCGGCCGATCACGACCAAGCTCGTCCCAGTATTCAGGAAGAGGGACCTGCGGCGACCAAAG
>Ga0326728_10017907_pt1 | contig 14075 bp, 11 predicted proteins | sample MB3enrmetagenome_FD_207602 | JGI IMG/M metagenome (GOLD analysis project Ga0326728, IMG submission 207602) | Lab enriched peat soil microbial communities from McLean, Ithaca, NY, United States - MB31MN | ecosystem: Environmental > Terrestrial > Soil > Wetlands > Peat | place: USA: New York...
GGTTCGAGTGGTCCCACTCGAAATAGACGGCGCCGCCATGGTCGCCTTCTTTCGGTAGAAGCGCGCTCGAGCCCACGTCGAACACGCTGCAGCCGCAAGCGCAGGCGAGCGCCTCTGCGGGGATAAGGCTGCTCAGGAGAAAGATGCCTGCGATCAGGCGCGCTCTTGCGAAGGCGGGCGGGACGCGGAGAGAATTGAACTGCATTATATGCACTCCTTTTGGCGCGCCTCGCGCAACCAAATCAGAATTGGATTGGAAGGAATCTTGCGATGCGCCCGGAATGGCAGCCGCGCGGCGATGACCGCGGGCAAGCCTCGATGCGCTGTGAAATTTCAGGCGAGCGGCGGAGCGCGCGGCCTCGCGTGGTCTTCGGCTTCACGGGCAGCATTCAACTCGCCGCCATAGGGAATTACGGCTGCGCCGGCTTGGCGGACGCTGGGCAGGAATACCAAGCTGCGCTGTGCAACGGCCGGTGAGAAATGCTGAAGCGCAAGGCAAAGAGGACAGGATTTCTTGCTGACGGGGGCCTCGTTGCCGGCTGGAAGACCGGACGTGTCCTCGTCCTGGTGATGGCAAATCAACTCGCCGGAAGCCCCGGCCCCGTCTCCGGCTAAAGCCTGAATCCCCGCGAGCGCGAAGTCCGGGCCCACCGCCTGTTGCGCGGCATGCCAGGATGGTATGAGCGTGCCAAGGAGAAGAACCAGAGCGGCAAACAAACTGACGGCATTGCCCCGGCGGCCTATTAGGCGCAACCGGCCGGTAACGCGGCGCGCGCGCTTGCCCCCAACCAATCTGTGCCCATTAACGCCCATAACGCCCACTAATGCCTTAGCCCCGAATGATGTTACCGTGCGAAAAGGTCGCAGCCTAGTGCGCAAAATCCCCAGGCAAGAATAATTTGGGCGTGTGGAAGCATCGCTCACCTAGATTTCCCCAGGCGCTGCCGAATGTAGGGACGAGCGCGGACGCGGCGTTGAACGGCCCAGTTCGCCGCGATAGCCTTGCAATGAGCAATTTGATTCGCATCGCAGGACAGTGGAGGCAAGACCTTGGAAAACGGCGCCGTTTCAACATCTGCAGAGAAAAGCATCGCCCAATCGGCAAAAGATCAGCTGCGCTCCTACGTTGAGCGCATCGAGCGCCTGGAGGAGGAGAAGGCAGCGCTTGCCGGCGATATCAAGGATTTGTTCGCGCAGGCGAAATCGTCGGGGTTCGATACCAAGGCGCTGCGCAAGGTCATCCGGCTGCGCAAGCAGGATGCATCGGAGAGGCGCGACGAGGAGGCGGTTCTGGCCACCTACATGCACGCGCTCGGCATGCTCGACGGCGAGCAATAGTTCCGGTCCGGCCGGTGGGACCGGGCGCGGATTTCACGCCCGGTTATCTCATCGCCTGCTTGGTTCGCGTATCCGTCGCAGCTGCGGCCATGCGCGCTCTTAGGCGCTCCATGAAGGCGACGGCCCGGCCCTTGAAAACGTTGGTTTCGTACAAATCCTCGATTTGCAAGCGATGGTCGAACTCCTCGCTCGCAAGGACGCTCGCCGGCGACATCAACAGCCCGATCTTCTGGAGCACGGGTTCGCGGGCTTGGCCGTCCGGCACGTCGGAATAGGTCAGAGGCTTCTCGGCGAGCAGGAACGTCGCGGGCAACGGCTCGAACGAGATGTCGTCGTCTTGTTCCTCGCCTTCCTCGGCAAGAAGCGGCTCGGGTGCCTCGGCCGGCAGCGGCGCCAAGCTTTCCGGCTTCGGCATCAAATCCGGCTTGGCGGTGTGCTGGCTTGGCGGGGCGCTGGGGAGCGTCAAGCTCGCCCGCTGTAACAGAGGCGCATCGGCGGGGGTGAGGCTCGCGAGCATGGGTCCCGCGTGCCTATGCGTGATGGCCCACGGCTTTTCTGCGCCGCTCGCCTCTAACCTTGCAAGTGCGATACGCGCATCGGCGGGCGTTAGCGGCCGGCCATCCGAGGGAACATGAAGCGAGTGCCCCTTGGGAAACAGCGCCGCCAGTTCCATGCGCGGCATGCGCGGCCAGTGACGCACATTGCCCGTGTCGACATGAACGAAGGGCAGACCGGAGGCCGGATAGTAGCCCACGCCGCCCCGCTCGTGGATCAGCGCGGAATAGCGCAGCTGCTTCAGCGGTACATCGGGAAAGGTCAGGTCGGCCGCTTGGCCGGTGATATGGCGGCTGTTGCGCGCCTGGCCGCCCGACGTACGCCGGAGCATCTCGTTTGTGCCGGGCGAACGGTAGCCGCAAATCAAATGTACGGGCTGCTGGGAGCCAAGCTCCTCGTGCAGTTCCCAGATGAGATCGATAAGGGCGGGGTCCATCTTGATTTCCAGGTTCCGCCGCCAGTCCCGCATGAAGCGATTGAGCTTCGCCAATCCTTCGGGGTCGAATTTGCCATTCCGCTTGAAGGTGACGGTGATCGTCTCCTCCGTGTGAATGTTGAACATGGAGAGGGTGCGATCCTCGGCCCGCGACGCATTCGTCTGCGAAGCGAGAAATCCAGCACACGTAACTACCAGCACGAGCCTTTGCAGGCCCGTGGCGACGCCACATTTTACTAAACGCACTCTATACGCCCTCTGAGAAACCCGCAGTTACTGTTCGTTTTCCTCTGGTCTTCTACCGCTCAGTCCGAAGGTGAACATTGCAAGGTTACACGCATAAGTAGGTAAACCTTATCGGTTAAAAATTCGTTAAGGTCGAAATGCGCGCAAAACGTGGCGGGCACTCTTGAAGGCTGGCATTTATGCACCGGCGCAAGCTAAATCGCGATGCGTCAATGAAAAATTGCAGCATCGGCTTGGCCCTTCATGCCGTTTACGATTGCCGTAGGAGATCATAGCGCCAGCGCCCGCTTTATTGAGGCACCATGCTAGGGAAAAGCGCCTTGCCAAAGGCTTAAGGCACGGGCGTGGCTTGCTAACGTATGGATAATGCAGGAAAAAGAGAAACCGGAGCGGCGCAGATGCCGCGGCCGCCCCGCGCCGTTACATGGTTAATAGCCGGCTCAAAATATATTTAACGGACTTTTTGAATCGCGCTTTTTCGCGCAAAAACGCGTAAAATCTCGCATTTTGTGGCGGGACCATATTAAAATGGCCCCGCATTTACCATCCCGGAATTAACCATGGCCTGGCGCTCCATGAGGCCCGCGCGCGCGGGCGCATTCTTCTCAAGGCACCAAGGCGAAATCGAAGTTGCGCACCGCATGCGGCCTCAGATCGACCGGATGCTGCTGATCGCCGGTCAGCCTCGGCACGTTATTCTTCATGTAAAGGTTCAACGCGTCGACGGTCACCTTGCCATCGTGGTCGTAGTCGGCGCCTCCCGCCAAGCCATCGAGCAGCGCCTTGGTGAAGGCGCCGTGCTGCCAATCGTCGCGCTCATGGCTTAACTCGGCCCCCGTGGAGCTTGCGAACACTATGGCGTTGGCTTTGCCCGCCACCCCATTGATAAGCTTGTTATAGTCGAGTCCCCCGCCTTCGGCCGCATCGCCCGCAAAGCAGGTATCGAAAAAGAAGAGCGCGTTGCCGGAAAGAAGCTTCAAGGCGTTGGTGAACTCGCTGCCGGGCACCGATGTGGCGCGTACCGGCATCAGTCTGCCCTGCTTGCTCTCCATCTTGGCGTTATACGATACAAAATAATAATCCCCGCTGGGGTCGGTCATGCCATGGCCGGAGAGGAACACCACGCCCAAATCGTCTGGACCGACCTGGCTTTCGAGCGTTTGCAGACTGTTGATGATCGAAGCGTTATCCGCAGTCTTTTCGACGAGAAGCGTGACAACGACATCGCGGTAGAGGCGGCCTTTTTGCCGCTCCAGTGCTGCTGCGAAGTCGCGCGCGTCCTTGGCAGCCCATTTGAGGCGGTAGCGGTCCTTGACATTCGGGTCCTCGAATTCGCCGACGCCTACGATAACGGCATAAAGCGAACCCTTGGGGGCGTTTGCCGCCGGCGTGCCCCGAAACTTCAGCAGGATGCAGGCGGGGTTGTCTTGGCAGTCGGGGCTGCTTTCGAGATCGCCCGAACGGGCCACAAGCGTGAGCGTTACGTCGCGCTGAGGAAGGCCGGTGAGCGTTAGGGTTCCTTCCACATCGTCCGAGGCGCTGACCGGTACAATCCCCTTGGTTGTGGCGCCGGGGAGCGGGCGGCCGTCCACGAGCGCGCTCACCTGCGAAACCGGGAGGCCCGAGGGCGAGCGCAAGGTGTAGCGGATCGTGAGGCTGCCGGTTGCAAAGGTGCCGCCCTCGGCCGGCGGCAGGACTGTAATCACCGGCGGGAGCTGTTTTGCGATTTCCTCCGCCCGTGCCACGCCCGCGAGGCGGTTCGCTTCCGCGATGGCCTTATCCTCGTCGAGGTCGCCGAGCACGCGCTTGACGATATCGGGGCGGTTGAATTGATCGTGGAAGCGCGAGGCGGGGAAGAAGTCCGAAACGTGGTCCCAGTCGCGGTTCACATGCCAGCCGATAAGATCCTCGGCGCCCGGCGAGGCGGCGTAATAGCCCTTCGGCGTCCAGGCGACGAAGCGGTGGTCCTTCGAGTGCACGAACAGCGCAAGCAGCTCCTTACCGTCGGAGAGCCGGTGCCAGCGGACGGTTCCGTCGCCATAGGTGGCCACCACAAGCTTGCCGTCGCGGCTGATGTTTACACCAAAGGCCACGTCTGGGACAGGCTTTTGCCAAAGCTTGCCGCCATCGGCACGATAGGCACGCATCGACCAGTCCGCTCCAATCACAAAGCGCGACGCATCGGGCGCGATGGCCAGCGCACGCGCCATCTCATAACGTTCGAGCACGATGGGCTTGCCGGCGAGCTTCAGCGCGCGATCATTTTCCCATTCGCTAACGGCGATGCCGCTTATTTTCGGTGCTGCGAGGCCGGGGTCCGCTTGCGGCGCGTTGCGAAGATCGAACGCGGCGAGGTCGAACAATACCGGCGTTGCCTCGCCTTGGCCAAGCCCGAAGCGGACGCGGCCGCCGTCGGATGACAGGGTGAAGGCCTCGCGCTTCTTATCGCGCATATCGGCGGTGACGCCCTCCTGCCAGACGCGTTTGGCGCCATCCGGCCCGGAAAGGCCGAAGGCGGGATCCCCAGCCCCTGCCGCCATCCCATCGCCACAGGGCAAAACCTGCATGATGATGTCCGCCGACAGCGGCACATCGCTGCGGCGGCCGCGGCCCGCCTCCTGCCATATCACAAGAGGATTTTTGCCGCCGACCTTATAACCGCGCCCGCCCGCATAAAGCCGCGCGCCGTCGGCAGACCACCCGGCACTGCTAAGGGCGCCGGCCGGAATCCCGCTCGTATCGGCGGCGTAAAGCCGCTTCAGCGTGCGTGCGTCGTAGACCTCCACCGCCGCGGTGTCATCGAAGCCCACGGCAAACTTCGTCCCATCGGGGTGCACGGCGATGCTGTGAAGGTCTTTCCCGCCTTCGGACACGGCCTTGGCTTCGAGCGCGCCGTTCGCGCCATAACGGCGGAGCGCCCCGCCATCGGCGACGGTATAGAGCGTGCCGTTCGCGCCGAACGCCGCGCCGTAGCTATCCATGCCGCCATAATCCTTGTCCTCGGCGATTAGGCGCCAGCCCCCGATCTCCCACAGCCGCATGCCTTCGCCGCCGTGAAGGGTTGCGGCTAACCGGCGTCCATCGGGCGAAAAGGCGAGATGGTTGATAACATTGCCAAACCGGCCGAGACGGGTAACGAGGCGCCCCGTGCCGGCCTCGAAGATGTAAACGAACATCGTCTTGTCGATGGAGTAGCGCGCATCCCAGCCGCCTGCCGCCACATATTTGCCGTCCGGCGACAGCGCCACGGCGTAGATCTTGCCGTCATTGCCATCGCCGATGGGCACGCGCAAGGTGCGCAGCAGCCGCGGTGCGCCGTGTCCGTCCTCGGGCCGTGGCCGCAGCCTGTGCCAGATGCGCTGCAGAAGGCGCGCGCCCCGCGCGCTTTCCGGCAGCGCCCAAAGCCGTGCCGTCTTGTCCTCCGAGCCCGTCACTATCAGTTTGCAGGCCCGATCCACGCCGATGCGCTTGATCTGCGCCGTATGCATCCCCGGCTCGATCCGCAGCATGGGCCTCTGATCCGGCAAATCCTGCGCCCGCGCCGCTCCCGCTAGCACCGCAACCGCCGCCACTATCGCCGCCACTCTGCGCATGACATATCCCCCGCCGTTTTCGTTACTGCGAGGGGCATCGCCCCGAAGCAATCCCGAGGCAACATGCGTCCGCGCTTGCCGCTTATGGATCGCCACGGCGGTTAGAGCCGCCTCGCATGGCTGCGAGACCTGGACGCCTCGCATCGATGCCCGCGCATCATAGCGCAAGCGCGCGCGGGGGGCCATCCATCTTCTTCCGGCGCGGCGTGCCCGGCAGGCATTGGGCCGCATTGCCGGCTGGGCGGTTGACCGCTCGCGGAAAATCGCCAAATGCAGGCGAGCAAAAGCACAGTCGCAACAGGAGAGCAGCGCTCATGATAAGGCAGTCCCCGATCGATCTAGCCGTGCCCGTCCAAGCGCTCGAAGCGGACCGGGGCTTTCTGGATGTGGCGCCAGAACCCATCGGCGAGATGCCTGGATGGAATTTGGGCGACCTTTATCCCGGCGGGACCGCGCCGCTCAATGCCGATTTCGAGAGGGCGGCGGGGGAAGCCGCGGCGTTCCGCGAGGCCTATCTCGGCAAGCTCGATGGCTTGGCGCGGAGTGACGCGGGCGGGCTTGCCAAAGCGATTGCGTCCTATGAGGCACTTTCGGACCGCACGGGCCGCATCGGCTCGTTTGCCTATCTGAATTATGTCACCAACACGGCCGACCCAGCGCGCGCCAAGCTGTTCGGCGACGCGCAAGACAAGCTCACGGCGGTCAGCACGCAGCTCCTGTTTTTCGAGCTGGAACTGAACCGCATCGAGGATGCCGCCATGGATGCGGCGCTTCAGGATGCCGCGCTTGCCCATTACCGCCCCTGGCTCACCGATTTGCGCAAAGAGCGGCCCTATCAGCTTTCCGACGATCTCGAGAGGCTGTTCCACGAGAAGGCCATGACCGGCCCCGCCGCCTGGAGCCGGCTTTTCAACGAGACGCTGACCGGGCTTAGGTTCGAGATCGATGGCGAGACGTTCACGCTCGAGGTCGCGCTGAATTTTCTGAGCGACGCCAATCCCGATAAACGGTCCGCGGCGGCGGCAGCGCTCGCCAAGGTTTTGAAGACGAATGTCCGGCTGTTCACCTTGGTGATGAACACGCTGACCAAGGATAAGGAGATCTCCGACCGCTGGCGGGACTTTCCCGACGTTGCGTCGTCGCGCCATCTTGCCAACCGGGTCGAGCCGGAGGTGGTGGACGCGCTCGTGAAGGCCGTGCGCGATAGCTATCCGCGGCTGTCGCACCGCTACTATGCGCTGAAGGCGCGGTGGCTCGGCCAGGACCGGCTCAACTATTGGGACCGCAACGCGCCCATCAGCCGCGAACCCGAGCCCGTCATCGAGTGGCCGGACGCGCGCCGCACCGTGATCGAGGCTTACCGCCGCTTCTCGCCGGCCATGGCCGGTATCGCGGACGGCTTCTTTGCGAAGAATTGGATCGATGCGCCGGTGCGCGAGGGAAAATCGCCGGGCGCATTCTCGCACCCGACGGTGCCTTCGGCGCATCCCTACATCATGATGAACTATCTCGGCAAACCGCGCGATGTGATGACGCTTGCCCATGAGCTCGGGCACGGCGTGCATCAGGTGCTCGCCAACGCGCAGGGCGCGCTGATGGCCTATACGCCGCTGACGCTGGCCGAGACCGCGAGCGTGTTCGGCGAGATGCTGACGTTCAAGGCGCTCGTCGCGCAAGCGCAAAACCCGGCCGAGAAGAAGACGCTGCTCGCGCAAAAGGTCGAGGACAAGATCAACACCGTAGTGCGGCAGATTGCGTTTTATCAATTCGAGCGGCTGGTGCACGAGGCGCGCCGCGAAGGCGAGCTGACCGCGGACCGGCTCGGCGAGTTCTGGCTGCAAGTCCAAGGCGAAAGCCTCGGGCCGGCGATTACGCTGAACGAGGGCTATGAGACCTATTGGACCTATGTCTCGCACTTCGTGCATTCGCCGTTCTACGTCTATGCTTACGCGTTCGGCGATTGCCTGGTGAACTCGCTCTACGCGGCTTACGAGCGCGCGCCGGAGGGATTCGAAGGCCGCTATCTCGATATGCTGCGCGCGGGCGGGACGAAACACCACAAGGAGCTGCTGGCGCCGTTCGGGCTCGATGCGTCCGACCCCGGCTTCTGGGCCATGGGTTTGAAGGTGATCGAGGATATGATCGCGGAGCTGGAGGCTCTGGAGGGGTGATCTCAAATAGACGTTGTTTGACCAACAAGCCGATCTTCTTGGTACGGTGCTTACTATGGCCAGGTTTACTTCGATAAATTGTTCTCTGCCGGTCCGTCAGGACCGGTGCGATCTTGCAAGCGTAGAATGGAGTTCCGGCAAGCTTACCGCGGTATTCTGGACTAAAGAGTTTTTAGTCAAAGTCACATTCGAAGAAGTGTTAAGCTATAGAGTGATGGATGAGATGATATACAGTATTTATGGCGAACGCGTCGATGGGGTGACCCGAGAAGGATTTGGCTACACGGTCCACGACAGTGCCATCTTCCCAAATCTTAATGACCTCTCACGCCATGGTTGGAGGAATTTGCGGCACTACGCATTCATGTCTTTGAATAACTTTCTGGATGTTCTTTGTAACAAAGAGCCAAGTTTCGAAATCATCGCCCATGCAAATCCTCGATAGGCGAGGCTGATCGTGGGGGATCAATTGTAAGGGAAGTGAAAGTTTTGGCAGAAAGTTCCGGCCGGGATGGCGAAGGCGATACCCCCGAGGGCGTGCACGACCGCGAGGGCAACCGCTTCTCGCGGCGCGTGCGGCGCTATGCGCATGTCGGTGGAAATGTGGGCGGCGTCGCAGCAAGGATGGGCGCCAACTACCTCTTCGGCGCGAAAGACAGGCAGAAGAACGCGGCGCAGCTCGCGGCCGCGCTCGGCGGGCTGAAAGGCCCGCTGATGAAGGTCGCGCAGCTGCTCTCGACCATCCCCGATGCGATCCCGCCGGAATACGCCGCCGAGCTGTCGCAGCTGCAGAACCAGGCGCCGGCCATGGGCTGGCCCTTCGTGCGCCGGCGCATGGCGGCCGAGCTTGGACCCGATTGGCGGGCGAAGTTCGCAGGCTTCGGCGAGCAGGCCGCCGCCGCCGCCTCGCTCGGCCAGGTGCATAAGGCGAGAGGCCAAGACGGACGCCCGCTCGCGGTGAAGCTGCAATATCCCGAGATGCAGTCCGCGGTCGAGGCCGATCTCAACCAGCTCCGCGTGGTCATGAGCATCTATAAGCGGATGGACACCGCGGTCGACACGTCCGAGGTGGTACACGAGATTGCGGCGCGCTTGCGCGAGGAGCTGGATTACGGCCTCGAAGCGCGCCACATGGCGCTTTACAGCCTGATGTTCCGCGGCGATGAGGCGATCCGCGTGCCGGAGTTCTTGCCGGAGCTCTCGACCAAGCGCCTGCTCACGATGACCTGGCTCGACGGCCGGAAGCTGCTCGACTACAAGACCCGCCCCCTCGAAGAGCGCAACGCCATCGCCCGCGCGCTGTTCCGCGCCTGGTGGTATCCCTTCAGCCATTATGCGGTGATCCACGGCGATCCGCATCTTGGCAATTACACGATTTTCGAGGAGGAGGGCCGCGCCGCCGGCATCAACCTCCTCGATTACGGCTGCATCCGCACCTTCGAGCCGAAATTCGTGGGCGGCGTGATGGACCTCTATCATGGCCTGCAGACCAAGAACCGCGAGCTGATCGTGCACGCTTACGAGACCTGGGGTTTCCGTGGCCTCTCCAACGATTTGATCGATATTCTGAATATTTGGGCTGGCTTCATTTATGGGCCGCTGCTCGACGACCGCGTCCGCCCCGTCGCCGATGGCGTGAAGCCGAGCGAATACGGGCGGCGCGAGGTGTTCCGCGTGCACCAGGGGTTGCGGGAGAAGGGGCCCGTGAAGGTGCCGCGCGAGTTCGTGTTCATGGACCGCGCCGCGGTGGGCCTCGGCGGCGTGTTCCTGCATCTGGCGGCGGAGTTGAATTTCTACCGGCTGTTCAACGAAGTGATCGAGGACTTCAAGCTTGAGGACACAGCGCGGCGCCAGCGCGAGGCGTTCGCCGCGTCGGGCGTGCCTCTTCCGTCCAACGAGAATTGATTGAACAGATTTGCGGCTTACGCGTTAGAGGATTGGCGGACCGTTTAGCCCGGCTGGGCATCGATACGAAGGATTGCTCGAATGAACGGAAAATACCAAGGCATCTGGATCGCTTTGGCGGTGCTCGCCGCCGCCGGCGTTGCCGTTTCGTGGTATTTCTCGAAAGAGTCGACTTTTGCCTGGTGGCACGTTTTGGGGCTAGGCCTCACCGTTTTCCTCCTGGCCCTCGTATGGCTGTGGCCGGGATCGCGGCAGCCCAAGCGGCCGCCGTTATAGGGCGCGGCCATCGGTTCGAATAACGTCCGGTTTCGGGCCCCTGCAGCCTAAGTACGATAGCCGAGGGGAAAAATTGACCCCGAACAGACATTTCGAAAGACAGGGCTCACGAAGCCCAGCTAGCTGGACATCGGCATTCGGCGCCGAGAGACAATGGCCAGTTTAAGACGGCGGCTCGGCGCTAACGGTTGTTGGTGGCGCTATAGGTAGAATCCGAGTCTAACGCAGCCAAGCAAAATCCAATTACTATTCTCGGTGAGTGGCACGCTCTTAGACCGCTTCGCGCGTGCCATCTACGCCATTTGGGTTACGACTCGACCAGACTGTTGCCCGGCCGTTCACAACCGCAGGGTAGACAAAAGCCATGACACAACAACTCACGACCGATCCAATGGTGACGGGCACCGTGGAGTTTTACGATATCGGGACGGGGTTTGGCTTCATTCAGCCGGACGGCGGCGGGAAGGGTGCTTTCGTTTACGTGTCAGCGCTGGCACGCGCCGGTATACCGGACCTCGTCGACGGCCAAAAGGTTTCTTTCGACGTCGAGGTCGACGAACGCTCAGGCAAATCCTTCGTAATGCGCATCAAATAGGCGCGCAGGGCAAAAAAGCCGCCGGGCGGCGCCGAAGCAGTAGCGGAGTTGCAGCATAGGGCCCCAGAAAATCCGGCCCTTTTTGGGCGCGCAGCGCCCTAGTAAATGTTGGAGGTAGCTATGCATGTTTACATAAAATACGGGGCGTCTGTGGTCGCCCTTTTGGCCACATTGTCGCTCGCCCAAGCGCAAAGCGAGCGCCAGGGCGGCGGCGAGAAAGGCGAGAAAGGCGGGGAAGCGGTTGAACACGCTCAGCCTGAGCGCGGTAAGGAAGGCGTTGCAAAGGAGCGCGCACCAGCCGCTCAGGAGCGCAGCAAGGGTGAAACCCGCGCAAGCCCCACAAAAGAGAAACAACCGGCGGAGCACCGCGAAGGCGAACGCAAGGCCCAAGACAAGGCCCAAGACAAGAAAGAAGATCAGCGGCAGTCGAACGCCGCGAGCGCTGTCACCCGCAGGCCCAATATCCACATCAGTGGCGTTCAAAAGACCAAGCTCCATGACGCCATCAGTGGCAGCACGGCGATCCGCCGTTATCGCGCTTCCGAAATTCACTTTACCGCTGAGGTCGGAACTAGGGTCCCGGACGACGTCATATTTTACGACGCGCCCGTGCAATTCATCGACATCGACCCGGAGTTCAGCGGGTACAAGATTGTGGTGCTCGACGACGAGATATTAGTTATCGATCCCGAAACGCGCGAAATTGTAGAGATCATCCCAATTTAAGATGCAGCTTACCGTCGCTGTTTGAGATTGAATTGCGAGACCCGCGCCAGCACGCGGGTCTTACTTTTTGTGCGGCCTGAAAAGGTTTCTGGAAAAAATACCGCGCATAAATCGTTCGCTTCAATTTCGCTAAACGCTACGTGCTAACCAGCGTCAGTATTCTGACGTCCCTGGCACGATACGTCATGAATGCAGAACATTGAAGAGGGGGTGTTTACTACGCCGCTTCACAGCCGATCTTGGCATTCAGCCGGGTGTCTGTTAGTGCCCAATCAAAGACCAAAGCGGTGGCCAATCGATTTGATGGCCAAAACTTCGTCATCGTGATGTCGCGACCGCTTTTGGTTCATCGCGTCATCGGCCCATCGTCAGCTTGCGGCGTTCTGCGGTCTCAACGCTTCGGCGCAATCCGTTGGCGGTGTAACGCGGCTGGCTGAGCCCGGGGGGATTGCGCCCGCCCGATAAAGTGAATAGACGGCGCGCTCAAAGGCGGGTAATTCTGCCCGCGGCGAGTAAGCTTGCGGGCCTTGACCTCAATCAACGACCTGCAACCTAAAAGGATGGCATTTAGCGGCATGAGCACATCCCGGTTCGACGCGGTGATCATCGGTTGAGGCCTGGGTGGCCTTACGGCGGGCGCGCTGGTGATCGGGCCAACCTTGTACCGGGACGCGGCACCGCCAAGGCTTCTATCGCGTTCGATCAGACAAACGCTATGGCCAGCCTTCGCGAGCATCGAAGCCGCGCTGCAACACCCTTCAGATAAATATGTGGATTGAGCGGGAGGCATTTTACTTTTTAGCTGGCGTTTAGCTTTGTAGTTCTCTAAGAAGCTGGCATGGTAACCTAAGGCTGTGCCATCCGGTGCGATCAAAGCTTAGACATGCGTGAAGTGTAAGTGCAGCCGCACGTTTGACGGGCGCCACTAAGGAGGTTTGATATGCCGGTTTTCCGCTTTCTGATCATGGTCGTTTTCCCGGCGCTGCTTGCCGCTTGCGCTGCAAGTTCGGGTAATGAGCGCATAGCCGATCTCACGCAGGCAAACCTTTCAACGGATATTGTCAAAGGGAAGACCACTCAAGCTCAAGTGCGTCAGCTCTATGGCGATCCCATAAAAACATCTTTCACCGATAGCGGTAATGAAACTTGGGAGTATGAGTTTAGCCGGCTGGAAGCAAAAGCAATAAACTACGTTCCTTATGTTAACCTGATCCAAAGCGGCGCGGATGGCGACAAGAAGACTATCGTTTTCTTATTCGATAAGAATAAGATAGTCCAAAACTATACGTTAAGCGTTTCGAAAGTCGAAGTGACGCGCGGTCTTGTTACCCGTTAAATATCGAGGTCTTGCGTTGCGTCGCAGCTTGAGCGGTGCGGTGCGCGCGGCCCCGCCGGCGGGATCTCCGTGCTTTGCAAAGGGAATAGACGGCGCGCTCAAAGCCGCGTATTGCTGGCCCGTGGGCAGACACCTTCTAGCGTTAGAGACGGTTCTAGCGGCATGAGCACATCCCGGTTCGACGCGGTGATTATCGGTTCAGGGCTTGGGGGCCTTACGGCGGGCGCGCTGCTCGCGAAGGCCGGCCACAGCGTTTGCCTGATCGAACGCAATACCAGCCTTGGCGGCGCGGCTTCCTGCTACAAGGTTGGCCCGCTCACCATCGAGGCCGCGCTACACGAGACGGCCGACCCGCGCGATCCGCGCGAGGTGAAGCATGGCATCCTCAAGCGGCTCGATCTCCTCGACAAGATTACGTGGCTGCCCGTTGGCGGCCTGTTCACCACCCAGGGCGGACCCGTTGGCGAACCTTTCTCGCTCCCTCACGGCTTCGGGAACGCGCGCGATGCGCTCAGCGAGCGCTTTCCTGAATCCAAGGACCCTGTTGCGCGCGTTCTTGGCAAGATGGAGCGCCTGCACAACACCGTGGGGCGCCTCAACGCGGCGCGCGAGAACCGGTCGCTCGGCGGGCTTCTCGGCGCTTTCGCGAGCAGCTATCCGATCCTGTCGGGATGGCGCGCGTCGCTCGATGAGGTGTTCAACGCAGAGTTCGGCGCCAACGAAGCTGTCAAATTTGGGCTTGCCGCAAATCTTTCCTACTACTCCGGCGATCCGAAACGGCTTTGGTGGCTGTTCTTTGCCGTCGCGCAAGGCGGCTACCTCGGCTCGGGCGGGGTCTACATACAGGGCGGCTCGCGCCAGCTCAGCGTGAAGCTTGGCGGCGTCATCAAGCGGGCAG
>Ga0326728_10017909_pt1 | contig 14075 bp, 11 predicted proteins | sample MB3enrmetagenome_FD_207602 | JGI IMG/M metagenome (GOLD analysis project Ga0326728, IMG submission 207602) | Lab enriched peat soil microbial communities from McLean, Ithaca, NY, United States - MB31MN | ecosystem: Environmental > Terrestrial > Soil > Wetlands > Peat | place: USA: New York...
GGCATGGGGCCGTCGTCGGCGGCCACCACCAGGATCGCACCGTCCATCTGCGCGGCCCCGGTAATCATGTTCTTTATGTAATCCGCATGGCCGGGACAGTCCACATGTGCATAGTGGCGCTTGTCGGTCTCGTATTCGACATGCGCGGTCGCAATGGTGATTCCGCGTTCTCGCTCCTCGGGCGCCTTGTCGATCTGGTCAAACGGAACGTAGGTCGCTTTGCCCTTCTTGGCCAACTGCTTTGTGATCGCGGCCGTAAGGGTTGTCTTTCCATGGTCGATGTGACCGATCGTTCCGACGTTCACATGTGGCTTCGTCCGCTCGAACTTCTTTTTAGCCATTTGGGGATCCTCCTCGCCGGCTTTCAGGCCATGCCTTATATCTTTTAATCTCTTTTGCCGTGGATAAAATCAGAGTCTACCACCTGTAGTGGGCAAACGCCTTGTTGGCATCGGCCATCCGGTGGGTATCCTCGCGCTTTTTCACCGAGCCGCCCCGGTTCTGGGCCGCATCCATCAACTCGCCCGCGAGCTTCTGAGTCATAGTCTTTTCGGAACGCGACTTCGAGTAATTGATAATCCACCTCATGGCAAGGGCATCGCGCCGCTCCGAACGAACTTCTACCGGGACCTGGTAGGTTGCTCCACCAACGCGCCTGGACTTGACCTCAACGACAGGTCTTACGTTGTCGAGCGCTTTATGGAACACATCGAGCGGCTCCTGCTTCGAGCGCTGCTCTATCAGCGTGAGCGCCTGATAGAAAATCTGCTCGGCAGTGCTTTTCTTGCCACGGCGCATGACGTTGTTGATGAACTTTGCCGCCAACTTGCTGTTAAACTTGGGATCCGGCAGCACGTAGCGCTTTGGAACTTCTCTTCTCCTGGGCATCCCTTTTCCTTCGATTATCCAGTTTTTAAGGCAAAAGAGAGGCCATGGCGAAAAAACTAGGAACCATGGCCCCGGAACCGGTCAAACTCCGGTCACTTTGGCCTTTTCGTACCGTACTTGGAACGGCCCTGTTTCCGGTCGGCAACCCCCAGAGCATCGAGAGTGCCGCGAATTATATGGTATCGCACACCGGGAAGGTCCTTGACACGGCCGCCACGAATGAGCACTACGGAGTGCTCCTGCAGGTTGTGCCCAATGCCGGGGATATAGGAGGTAACTTCTATACCGTTTGTCAGGCGGACACGGGCGATTTTGCGCAGGGCCGAATTAGGCTTCTTTGGCGTCGTAGTGTATACGCGAACACAAACTCCGCGCTTCTGCGGACAGCTTTGAAGAGCGGGGGTGCTGGATTTTTTCCGCACCTCTTCTCTTCCTTTTCTGACCAACTGATTAATAGTGGGCATTCCTCTATTCAACTCCAGTCAATAAATTAGCGACGGTCCAGTCCGGACAAAGGATCGCGATTTTTCCGAACTGGAAAATCCTCTTTTTAGAAGAATCCGTCAGAAATGTCAAGCTCAAAACGGGGATCGGACGCCGGATATTGGATTCGGACCCCTTTGAACTCTCCCGGTCCATGCTCCGGACCACCGTTCCTGCTCCCTACTTCCTTATGTCCCGATACTGTCTCAGCCCTGAACCGGCGGGAATCAACCTGCCCATGATGACATTTTCCTTCAGCCCGAGCAGATGGTCCACTTTGCCGGCCGTAGCCGCGTCGGTGAGCACCTTCGTCGTCTCCTGGAAAGATGCCGCCGAAATAAAGCTCTGGGTGCTCAAAGACGCCTTCGTGATGCCGAGCAACAGAGGCTCGGCAGCAGCCGGCCTCAGATCCTGGGAGACCAACTGTCCGTTTACTTCCTCGAAGATCGGCTTTTCCACATGCTCTCCGAGCAGGAACTCGGAGTCCCCGGGGTCCGTGATCCGGACCCGCTTGAGCATCTGTCTCACAATGACCTCAATGTGCTTGTCATTGATCTTGACGCCCTGGAGCCGGTAAACCTGTTGGACCTCATCGACCAGGTACTTGGCGACTTCTTTTTCGCCAAGGACCGTCAGGATGTCATGAGGATTGGGCGAACCGTCCATGAGGGCCTCGCCCGCGCGCACATAATCGCCCTCGTGAACGCTTATGTGTTTGCCCTTCGGAATCAGGTATTCGCGCGCATCTCCCACCTGGGGCGTAACCACGACCTTCCGCTTGCCCTTGGTGTCTTTTCCGAAGCTAACCACACCGTCGATCTCGGTAATCACGGCGTTTTCCTTCGGCTTGCGAACTTCGAAGAGTTCAGCAACCCTTGGGAGACCTCCGGTGATGTCCTTGGTCTTCGTCGTCTCGCGCGGAATCCTTGCGAGAACGTCCCCGGGGAAGACAGCGTCGCCTTCGCTCACCATCAGAATTGCGCCAACCGGCATGAAGTAGCGCGCCACGCCACCTTCTTCGACCTTGGACGTTTTGCCTTTTTCGTCCTTGATCGAGATCCTGGGCCGCACGTCCGAATCCCGGAATTCGACGACCACCTTGCTGGATTTTCCCGTGACCGGGTCCAGCTTTTCCTGCATCGTCTGGCCTTCTATGATGTCACCAAACTTTATGGCGCCCTGGACTTCCGTCAGAATCGGGGTGGTAAACGGGTCCCATTCCGCAAGCAGCGCTTCGGGCTCGACCTGCTGGCCCTCAAAGACCTTGAGTTTGGCCCCGTAGACAATGACATAGCGTTCGCGCTCGCGGCCCGTTTCGCTGACGATGCTGATCTCACCATTTCGGTTCATGGCCACCTGATCGCCCTCGCGATTGCGGACAACGTTCAGATTGATGAATTTGACCGTGCCCGCATAACGGTTGCTGATCGACGTACGTTCGATGCTCTTGCTCGCGGTGCCGCCGATATGAAACGTGCGCATGGTCAACTGAGTTCCCGGCTCACCGATGGACTGGGCCGCGATGATGCCTATCGCCTCACCAATCTCGGCCAGTTTTCCCTGAGCGAGGTCGCGTCCGTAGCACATCGCGCAAACGCCCCTGGGCGAGCGGCAGGTGAGCGCGGAGCGCATATTGACTCTTTCTATGCCCGCGTCCTCGATCTCGATGACTTTTTTCTCATCGATTTCAGCCCCCATCGGGACGATCACTTCACCGGTGACCGGATCGACGATATCCTCCTGGGCGGTACGGCCAAGAATACGGTCTCCCAGCCTCTGGATTATTTCACCGGCTTCCAGAAGCGCTTCCACCTCGATGCCGTCCATCGTACCGCAGTCTATTTCCGATATGATCACGTCCTGGGACACATCGACCAGACGCCGGGTAAGGTAGCCCGAGTTCGCGGTCTTGAGGGCCGTGTCGGCGAGACCTTTGCGGGCGCCGTGCGTCGAGATGAAGTACTGCAGAACCGTGAGGCCCTCACGAAAGTTGGCGGTGATCGGAGTCTCGATGATTTCACCGGAGGGCTTGGCCATAAGTCCGCGCATCCCGGCGAGCTGGCGCATCTGGTCCTTGCTGCCTCTAGCCCCTGAATCCGCCATCATGTAGATCGGATTGAAGGATTCGACGCGGGTTCTTTCCCCGTTGGGACCGTCGATTTCCGATGCGCCGATCTCCCTCATCATTTCGGCCGCAACGTCTTCAGTCGCCTTGGCCCAGATATCGACCGCCTTGTTGTACTTTTCACCCTCCGTTATCAAACCCTCGTTATACTGGCGCTCAATTTCCTGCACCTGTTCGAAGGCAATCTGGAGGATTTCCGACTTTCGCCCCGGAATGGTCATATCCTTGATCGAAATGGAGATGCCCGAACGGGTCGCGTAATGGTAGCCGGTATCCTTGAGCTTGTCGGCCAGAATGACCGTGGCTTTCACTCCCGCGCTCCGGTAACAGCTATCGATCAACTGGGCCAATGCCTTCTTGTTCATGACCCTGTTGACGGCTGAAAATGGAACCCCCTCGGGCAGGATCTCGGACAGGATCACCCGCCCGACCGTCGTTTTGACGAACTCTTCGGCAAGCATCTGTCCCCTGAGGATCTCATCACCGGGCTTAACGAATGTTTTCCGGGATATGAGGGCCTTTCCGTCAGTCAGCGCATAACGGGGCTTTTTCCCGTCAGCTTTGAAGATGATTTCCTTTTCACCCACGGAATCGATTACGCCGTCCTGATGCGCCGGTATGCGGAACCGGACGACAATGCCGGCGTGCAGGTCGGCCTCTTCGGAATCATGAGCCGAGCGCACCTCCGCCGGGCTGTTGTAGACCCGAATTTCACCTTTGGTGATTGCCCTTTTCAATTCCTCGGCGTCTGCGAACGGGGAGGTGGACCCTTTGGCGAAAGGTTTTTCGCGGGTCATGTAGTAAATCCCCAGGACTATGTCCTGGGAGGGCACGATGATCGGATCGCCATGCGCGGGGCTGAGAATATTGTTGGTGGACATCATCAGCACGCGCGCTTCGGCCTGCGCTTCGATTGAAAGCGGAACGTGGACCGCCATCTGGTCGCCGTCAAAGTCCGCGTTGAAGGCCGTGCAGACCAGCGGATGGAGCTGGATGGCCTTGCCTTCGATAAGGATGGGTTCGAATGCCTGGATACCCAGCCGGTGCAATGTCGGAGCACGGTTGAGCATGACAGGGAATTCGCGTACAACCTCATCGAGAGTGTCCCAGACCTCCGGGGTTTCACGCTCGACCATCTTCTTGGCGGCTTTTATCGTGGTAACGTATCCCTTTTCTTCAAGCTTGTTGTAGATAAAAGGCTTGAAGAGCTCCAGGGCCATTTTCTTCGGCAGTCCGCACTGATGCAACCTGAGATTGGGGCCGATGACGATAACGGTGCGGCCCGAATAGTCAACCCGTTTGCCCAGAAGGTTCTGCCGGAACCTGCCCTGCTTTCCCTTGAGCATGTCGCTGAGGGATTTGAGGGGACGTTTGCTTGCCCCCGTTATGGTTTTGCCTCGGCGCCCGTTGTCGAAAAGTACGTCAACGGCTTCCTGAAGCATCCGTTTTTCATTTCGAATGATGATGTCCGGAGCGTTGAGTTCCTGAAGACGTTTAAGGCGGTTGTTCCGGTTTATAACGCGCCTGTAGAGATCGTTGAGGTCGCTCGTGGCGAACCTTCCGCCGTCAAGCGGAACAAGGGGCCTGAGGTCCGGAGGAAGAACGGGGATAACGTCCATTATCATCCATTCCGGCCGGTTTTCCGACTCGCGGAATGCATCGATGATTTTAAGCCGTTTTGCCAGTTTTTTGCGCTTTGCCACGGAGTTGGTCTTCACCATATCTTCGCGCAGTTCCGTGGCGAGCTTCTCCAGGTCCAGGGTTGCAAGCAACTGCTTGATCGCCTCCGCGCCTATGCCCGCGGTAAAATGCGTTCCGTGTTCCTGCACCAGTTGGCGATAACGCTCTTCGGTAAGAAGTTCTCCTCTTTCCAGATTCGTCTCGCCGGGGTCCAGCATTATATAGGAATCGAAATAGAGCACCTTCTCCAGTTCACGGAGCGTCAGGTCCAGAAGGTTTCCGATCTTGCTCGGCAAGCTTCTCAGAAACCAGATGTGAGCCACCGGGGAGGCAAGCTCGATATGGCCCATGCGCTCGCGGCGGACCTTGGACTGAATCACCTCCACTCCGCACTTTTCGCAAACCACTCCACGGTGCTTCATTCTTTTGTATTTACCGCAGTTGCATTCATAGTCCTTGATCGGACCAAATATCCTGGCGCAAAACAGCCCGTCGCGTTCGGGCTTGAAAGTACGATAGTTTATAGTTTCAGGTTTTTTCACCTCGCCGTACGACCATTCCCGGATTCTTTCGGGAGATGAAATCATGATCTTGACGGCGTTGAAATTCAACGGATCTTTAGGTTTGGTAAACAGAGAGTAAAGTTCTTTCAAAAGAACCTCCTTGCGTGGTCAGCCAAAAAACCGAATCGGACGTCGGACCGCTGTCCGGCGCCCGGACAATGACCACTGCTTTAATTGCCTTCCTCTTCTTCGAGCAGCCTGACATCCAGAGCAAGCGCCTGCAGTTCCTTTACCAGAACATTGAAGGACTCCGGCAGTCCGGCTTCGAGGGTATTGTCACCTTTCACAATCTTTTCGTACATTCGCGTACGTCCGGCGACATCGTCGGACTTGACCGTGAGAAATTCCTGCAGCGCGTATGCGGCGCCGTAGGCCTCCATGGTCCAGACTTCCATTTCACCGAGGCGCTGGCCGCCGAACTGGGCTTTTCCGCCAAGAGGCTGCTGGGTAACCAGAGAGTAGGGTCCGATAGACCTCGCATGGATTTTGTCATCGACCAGGTGGTGGAGTTTGAGCATGTACATGACGCCTACCGTGACGGTCTGGTCGAAAGGCAGCCCCGTACGCCCGTCAAAAAGAACCGACTGGCCGGTTTCCGGCAGCCCGGCTTCCTTTAGAAATCCCCTGATCTCGGCCTCTTCGGCCCCGTCGAAAACAGGGGTGGCGACATGCATGCCCTCCTTGAGATCGGGTATAAGTTCCCTGAATTCGCTCTCCGAGGCGTTTTCAAAAAATTCGCCGTATTCCAGGTTGTTGTATATCCGGTGAAGCTTTTCCTCGATAGTCTCGCGCTCCTTGATTTTGCGCAGATGCTCTTCGAGCATGGCCGCAAGCTGCAGGCCAAGTCCCTTGGCCGCCCAGCCCAGATGAGTCTCAAGCACCTGCCCGACGTTCATTCGGGAAGGTACCCCAAGAGGATTCAAAACGATGTCCACCGGGGTCCCGTCCGGAAAATAAGGCATATCCTCCGAGGGAAGGATCCGGGAGACCACGCCCTTGTTGCCGTGCCGGCCGGCCATTTTGTCCCCTACCTGGAGCTTTCTCTTGACGGCGATGTAGACTTTCACCATCTTGATTACGCCCGGCGGAAGCTCATCTCCTCTTTTAAGTTTGTTTATCTTTTCCTCGAAAAGGTCTTTTACCGTCTGGACCTGCTGGCGATAATTGGAAGCGATCGTATCCACTTCCATGGAAGCGGCAGGGTCCTTGGCCGCGCTTATCTGCTCCCAGATCCCGCTCGGAACTTCCAGGAGGGCCTCCTCGGTCAACGGCTCTCCCTTCTTGAGGTAGATCTTTTTGCCGTCTTTTATGGTGTTGTCGCTGTTCCTGCCCTGGACCGCCCGGGCAATCTGCCTCACGGCCGTCTTTCTCAAGATGTCCAGCTCATCGCGCTGGTCTTTCAAGAGCCGCCCGATCTCCTGCTCCTCTATCTGGCGGGTCCGTTCATCTTTCTCGACGCCCTTTCGTGAAAAAACCTTGGCGTCGATAATGATGCCCTCCACGCCCGGCGGAACGCGAAGCGAGGTGTCTTTGACATCGCTTGCCTTCTCACCGAAAATCGCCCTGAGCAGTTTTTCCTCCGGTGTAAGCTGCGATTCGCCTTTCGGCGTAACCTTGCCCACCAGGATGTCGTTGGGTTTGATGTAGGCTCCGATACGAATTATACCGCTTTCGTCCAGGTTCTTTAGCGCTTCCTCTCCTATGTTGGGGATGTCTCGCGTGATCTCTTCCTTGCCGAGCTTGGTATCTCTAGCCACGATTTCGAATTCTTCGATGTGGATCGAGGTGAAGACGTCTTCCTTCACTATACGCTCGCTCACCAGGATCGAATCTTCGAAGTTGTAGCCGCCCCAGCTCATGAAGGCCACCATGACATTGCGACCCAGTGCGAGTTCGCCGTGATCGGTCGAAGGCCCGTCGGCTATTATCTGCCCCTTCCTGACGAAATCGCCCTGCTTGACCAGAGGCTTCTGATTTATGCAGGTATTCTGGTTGGAGCGCTGGAACTTGATCAGCTTGTAGATATCAACGCCGCGCCCGACATCTATACTGTCGGTGGCGCGCACGACAATTCTCGTGGCATCGACATATTCCACGACGCCCTCGCGCCTGGTGATTATCGTGACGCCGCTGTCCCTGGCGACTATGCGTTCAATTCCGGTCCCCACGAGCGGGGCCCGGGTCTGAACAAGCGGCACTGCCTGGCGCTGCATGTTGGAACCCATGAGAGCACGGTTTGCGTCGTCATGCTCCAGAAACGGAATTAACGAGGCCGATACGCTCACGAGCTGATTCGGGGAAACGTCCATGTACCGGATCTCTTCGGGCGGCACCATAACGAATTCGCCCGCTTTTCGAGCCGAAATCTGCTCATCCCTGTAGCGGCCCTTTTCATCGAGCGCCGCATTGGCCTGGGCGATCGGGTAATCCTTTTCGTCCATCGCGGTAAGGTAGTTCACATCCGCGGCCGCAATCGAATTTTCGACTTTACGGTAGGGAGTTTCGATAAACCCGTAAGGGTTAACCCGCGCATAGGTGGAAAGCGAGACAATAAGGCCGATATTCGGACCTTCAGGAGTCTCGATCGGACAAATCCTGCCATAGTGCGTGGGATGTACGTCGCGAACCTCGAATCCGGCGCGCTCACGCGTAAGGCCCCCCGGCCCGAGTGCGCTCAGGCGCCGTTTGTGGGTGATTTCGGATAGCGGGTTTGTCTGGTCCATGAACTGCGAAAGCTGACTGGTCCCGAAAAATTCCTTTACGACGGCGGAAACCGGTTTTGCATTGATAAGGTCGTGAGGCATCAATGCTTCGACTTCCTGGAGGGTCATTCTTTCCTTGATGGCCCTCTCCATGCGCACGAGGCCGATGCGGTACTGGTTTTCCAAAAGCTCGCCGACCGCGCGAACCCTGCGGTTTCCGAGATTGTCTATGTCGTCCACCGGCCCCTGTGAATCCTTTAGCTTTATTAACTGACGCACGGCCGTAAGGATATCTTCCTTTCGGAGCACTCTGAAGTCGAGAGGCACGTCGAGACCGAGTTGCAGGTTGAGCTTCAACCGTCCGACCTCGGACAAATCGTAATGGTCCGGATTGAAGAACAGGTTCCTGAAAAATTCGTTTGCGACCTCGAGGGTCGGTGGATTGCTCGGGCGCAGCCTACGGTAGATTTCGACCAGGGCGTCTTCCCTGCTGTTCACCTTGTCCATCAGAAGGGTGTTTCTGAAAGACGGGCTGATATCGGGGCCTTCGAGGTGCAGCAGTTCAATTTCGTTTATTCCGCGTTCGATAAAGTCGTTGAGCATCTCCTCGTTTATCGAATCGTTGCACTCGGCGATAATTTCGCCCGTTTTGAAGTCGACCACGTCCTGCGCCAGGACCTGACCGAGAAGTTCCGGGGTGGTAACCGGAAGCCTGCTGATTCCGATTTCCTGAAGCCTTCGCAGTGCCTGCTTACCCAGCTTCCTGTTCTTTTTGATAAGGACTTCGCCCGTTCCCGGGTGCACGATATCTTCCGAAGCGCGGCTTCCGAGAAGAATATCCGGGTTGAGTTCCTTTTCAATCGGCCTGTCCGCCGCAAGAAATACCTTCTCGCTGGGATAGAAATAATTCAGAAGCTCTTCGGTCGGATATCCGAGCGCTTTGAGAAGCACGGTTACAGGGAATTTCCGCCTTCTGTCGATGCGTATGTAGAGAATGTCCTTGGGATCGAATTCCAGATCCAGCCAGGAGCCGCGCAGGGGGATAATGCGCGCCGAGTAAAGTATTTTGCCGCTCGAGTGAGTCTTGCCCCGGTCATGATCGAAAAAGATGCCCGGCGACCGGTGCAACTGGCTCACGATGACCCGCTCGGTGCCGTTTACGATGAATGTGCCGTTATCGGTCATGAGGGGCAGGGTGCCGAAATAGATTTCCTGTTCTTTTATGTCGCGAACGGACCGTGTGTTTGCCTCCTTGTCCACGTCGTAGACCACGAGGCGCACCACTATTTTTACTGGGGCCTCGTAGGTCATTCCCCGTGCAAGACATTCCTCGACTTCGTATTTGACATCACCGAAGCTGTACTGAACAAATTCCAGTGACGCCGTGCCGCTGAAATCCTCGATAGGGAAAACTGACTTGAATACCTCATGGAGGCCTCTTTCCACCCTGGCTTCCGGAGGGACTTCCTTTTGCAGAAAAAGCTCGTAGCTTTCTTTCTGCATTTGGATCAGATTGGGGATTTCCGCGATTTTCCGGATTTTTCCAAAATTCTTACGAACCCTGTATTCATGGGTTAGTGCAGTGGGCATATTCTCTCCTGCAAATGAAATTGTGATGAATGAACGGGCCCCCCGGCGCTCACTATTACCGCCGGTCCGCCTCCATCCCTCACTTCAAGCTGGTATGCCTCTAAAAAGAAGAAAATCGGAAATCGGCCGGTCGAACCAGCGCATGCAGCCGATTTCCGATGTCCTGCAAATCTGTGGTCTTATTTGATCTCGACGGTTGCGCCTGCCTCTGTAAGCTGTTTGGCAACTGCTTCGGCCTCGGCCTTCGGAATGCCTTCCTTGACGGTGCCGGGGACTTTTTCAACCAGGTCCTTGGCCTCTTTCAGCCCAAGGCTGGTAATGGCCCTGACTTCCTTGATCACGTTGATCTTCTTGTCACCCACAGCGGTAATTATAACCGAAAATTCGGTTTGTTCCTCTACAGGGGCAGCCTCGGCGCCACCTCCGCCCGGCATTGCGGCTATAGCGACCGGGGCGGCGGCGCTCACGCCGAAAGTCTGCTCAAGTTCCTTTACGAATTCACTCAACTCCAGAACCGTCATATCCTTGATAAAATCGACAACTTCCTGTTTTGTCACAGCCATCTATAATTCCTCCACGTTTAAGCGGCAGCCTGCTCTTCTTTTTGGCGCCGAATAGCATCCAGTACACCGACAAAAGCTCTTGGAACTCCACTGAGAACTGTTACCAGGCCGGTGGGCACCGCATTGAGCGTGCCCAGCATCTTGGCAAGCAGTTCTTCTCTGGGCGGCAGATCGGCCAGGGACATTATCTGATCGGGATTAATCAGGCGGTCTCCGAGCGATCCGGCCTTCACCTTCAGCTTTTCATTGCCTTTGGTGAATTTCTTGATGATTTTAGCCGGAGCGACCGGGTCGCCGAATGCGATTGCAATCGCGCACGTGCCCTTGATCCGAGGCTCGAGCACCGATACGTTCGTTTTCTCGCAGGCAAGGCGCATCAGGGTGTTTTTCACCACCTGATATTCGACCTTTTCGGCTGCAAGCAAATTACGCAGACCGCTTATTTCGGCAACCGTCAATCCCTTATAGTCGGTCAGAATGACCGCGCTGGCGCGTCCCAGTTTTCTGTGAAGCTCCGCAATTACCTTTTCCTTTTTGGAGCGCTCCAAAGTAAAACTTGCCTCCTTTCCCTTCTGCCGGTGTGCTTTCGGCTGATCCTTCCGTGCGCGCCGAACCGAAAACGGGAGGATTTTATATCATGAGCCCTTGCGCCTGGTTGGCTCTCAGGAATCTGGGCGGGTCCCGAAAAGCGATTTAAACATCTTCCGATGTACCCGCGGTCTCCGATAACTGAAAACACCAAACGGCAGGTAAGTGGTTAAACGCATCTGCAAGCTGTTGGCGACCAGCCGACAGGCTAAAAATAGCTAAGTCATGATCGCCTTTACGGCCAGCGGATCGACCTGGATGCCGGGCCCCATTGTCGTCGAAATGGCGATCCCTTTCATGTAGGTCCCCTTCGCGGCCGAAGGTTTGATCCGAATCAGCGTATCGATGAAAGCCGAGATGTTCTGGAGAAGTTTTTCCTCTCCAAACGATACCTTGCCCATGGGCGCATGGACTATCCCGGTTTTTTCGACCCGAAAGTCTACCTTCCCGGCCTTGATTTCTTTAATCACCCTTGCAAGATCGAAGGTAACCGTTCCCAGCTTGGCGTTCGGCATGAGCCCTCTTGGACCGAGGACTTTACCGATCTTGCCCACCGAACCCATCATATCCGGAGTGGCAACGGTCTTATCGAAATCGAGCCATCCTTCACGGATCTTTTCGATCAACTCGTCGCCACCCGCATGATCGGCGCCCGAATCGAGGGCTTCCCTGATCTTCTCGCCCTTGGCAAAAACCAGCACCCTCACGGTTTTGCCCAAGCCGTTGGGCAAAACGACCGTACCCCGGACCATCTGGTCGGCATGGCGCGGGTCCACGCCCAACCTCACCGCTATATCCAGCGTCTGGTCGAACTTGACGTAGGACGTATCGGCCGCAAGCTGGACAGCCTCCTGGAAGGTATAGCGTTTCGCTGGATCGATCTTGCTGCGGGCGGCAATAAATTTTTTCCCATGCTTTGCCATTTTAACTCTCGAAACTCCCTTCCTCTGGTTTATTCAATCTCGATCCCCATACTGCGGGCAGTTCCTGAAATGGTTGCCACCGCTGCCGCAAGGTCGCGGGCATTCAAATCGACCATCTTGAGCTTGGCAATTTCTTCAACCTGGGCCCTGCTGACCTTGGCCACCTTGTTGCGGTTGGGCTCATTGGAGCCTTTGGCAATCTGCGCGGCCTTCTTCAAAAGAATTGCGGCCGGAGGCGTCTTGGTGATGAACGTAAAAGACCGGTCCGAAAAGACGGTGATGACCACCGGAATGATCATCCCTTCCTGGCCCTGGGTCTTTGCGTTGAACTGCTTGCAGAATTCCATGATGTTGACGCCGTGCTGACCCAGAGCAGGCCCGATCGGCGGCGATGGGTTCGCCTGTGCGGCGGGAACCTGCAATTTTATGTTGGTGACTACTTTCTTTGCCATTGTCGAAAGGACTCCTTACGATACGCGATGCGGCCTATGTGCGGTTTACCTGAACAAAATCGAGTTCCACGGGGGTGGAGCGGCCGAATATGCTTACAAGGACCCTGATCTTGCCTTTTTCCGGAATCACTTCATCGATGGTTCCGTTGAAGTTGGCAAACGGGCCGTCTATTACGCGAACTTCGTCTCCTTTTTCGAACTTGAATTTTGGACGCGGCTTCTGGGCACCTTCCTGCATCTGCTGAATTATGACTTCGGCTTCGCCGTCGGATAGAGGGATCGGTTTTTCCTGGCTTCCGATAAAACCGGTAACCTTGGGAGTATGGCGGACAAGGTGCCAGGTGTCGTCATTGAGCTCCATCTGCACCAGGATATACCCCGGGTAGAATTTTCTCGATGACGCCCTCCTTTGCCCCTTGACCAGTTCGATCACCTTCTCGGTCGGAACCAGAATCTGGCCGAAATAGAGGCCCTTGTCTTCAGCCTTTACGCGCTCCTCAAGGGCTGATTTCACCTTGTGCTCAAAACCCGAATAGGTGTGAACAATGTACCATTTTAAATTTGCCACACAGATACCCCATGCGCTCGCATCAGAGCTCCAACTTTGGTTGGCGCGCCCCGGCCGCCGTCAACCGACCAGGAGCTTTACCAGCCTGCTCAAAACAAGGTCCACAATCCCAAGGAAAACGGCCGCCAGGCCGACAATCACCAGAACGACGGCCGTCGATCCCAAAGTTTCCTTGCGCGAGGGCCAGATCACCTTCTTGAGTTCGACGATGACCTCCCGCAGATACTCCCGCGCGACGCCGATCCAGGCCATCGAGGTCTCACCGGCCTTTTGGGACACGGTTTTCTTCGCGACCTCCGCCTTTTTCGGCCTCGCCGCCTTAACGGCGGCGGCCTTCGGGGCCGGGGACTTCGCAGCCGTCTTTCGCGCCGTCTCTATGCTTTGGACTTTCTTATTCGAACTGTCGTCTTTTTTTTCGGAAAGTTTCATTTGTCTCTCTAAGGCTCGATCCGGCGGGAAGGCCGGGGATCGTTTCCGGGGCTCAAACCGCTAAAAAAACCGCTCGCTGTTAGGACCTTAGGCCCTGCGCACGCCGCCTACTTGACTTCCTTGTGCTCCGTATGCGTGTTGCAGAACCTGCAATACTTCTTGAATGCAAGCTTCTCAGGCGTAGTCCGCTTGTTTTTTGTCGTATTATAGTTGCGCCTCTTGCATTGGGAACAGGCCAGAGTAACAAGAACTCGCATTTCGATTCCTTATTTAATTATGTCTGTAATGACCCCAGCGCCCACGGTGCGGCCGCCTTCACGGATTGCAAACCGCAATTCCTTCTCCAGAGCCACGGGAGTGATAAGCTGCACTTCACAACTGATATTGTCGCCGGGCATGACCATTTCCACCCCTTCGGGCAGGGTCATTACGCCCGTTACGTCAGTAGTCCTGAAATAGAACTGGGGTCTGTAGCCGGGAAAAAACGGAGTGTGCCGCCCGCCTTCTTCCTTTTTCAGGAC
>Ga0326728_10017910_pt1 | contig 14074 bp, 13 predicted proteins | sample MB3enrmetagenome_FD_207602 | JGI IMG/M metagenome (GOLD analysis project Ga0326728, IMG submission 207602) | Lab enriched peat soil microbial communities from McLean, Ithaca, NY, United States - MB31MN | ecosystem: Environmental > Terrestrial > Soil > Wetlands > Peat | place: USA: New York...
GGAATGGAACGCCGCATTTCGATTCGATTAAATCGGAAAGGGTACGAAATCAACTCCGATATCAGCGATTATTCCGTCAAAATCAAACTTACCCACAATACAGTACCCCTGAACGTAACGGTCTAGAACTCAAATCCGCTGTGGTATGAGCGTTGCTCGCTTCGCTATCTGCGCTGAAGAACTTTTATGAGTGCGACAATATTCTTCGCAACCATTCGCAGTAATCTCTTCTACGTATCCGAAACCGCAAACCTCACACAAGTAGACTCGCTTTCCTAAGTAGCTGATTTCCATAACCAATCGAATTCTCCCCATTTACATTCTATACTTCGTCAAGAAGCTGATAAAATGTGAGCATGGCAGTATCATAGATCGTCCTAAAAGAAATTAACCGACTTTAGTAATCGTTATATGCGATCTAATAATGGAACGAGGCAAGGCGTCCTTGTACTTTGGGTAGAATGTATATTGTGCTTTCAGATGAAGTTGAGCGAAGACTCAGATTAGCAGCGGTAACCGTGTACGGCGGGAAAAAAGGGGATCTAAGTGGAGCGATTGAAAACGCTGTGAGAGAATGGCTCGATAAACATGCAACACAGGATAACATATCGAAGTGGGTTAACGACCAACTAGGCAAACCTAGTAGTAAACCCACACACAAACGGCGGCGTTAAATAACTCAAAACTGAACCAGCGCTTCCTTGGTGGAGTCTCACCACAAAATTTTCAGCCGCGACTATCCGTTAGTCAAAGAGACTACTATTACGGTACCTTGCATCCAGTGATGATAAATGCAAACATATACATATGTTCCTGGCGTGTTGAACGTGTGTACAAACGACTGGCCCGGCTCAAGGTTTCCTGAATCGAAACTTCCGTCGACGGCCGTAACCGTATGCGCCATGCTGTCATAATTCACCCATTTCACCGTGTTATTGATGCCGATAACTATGGTAATGTTCGGAGGGGAATAACCCGGTGAATTAGGATTAACTCCGGCCCCATTCACAATACTGACCTGTACGATACTCAGACTTGTAGAATTCGTCGGATTGGTATGTAATTGTCCGGTGAAAAGAATTATTGATGCTACTGCGATTGCTACGATCGCTATGGCCACAACTCTATTTTGTTTTTTTGTAACACGGCTCTTCGACTTCGCCGTCATTTTAGCTTGTTTTTTAGAGTTTGACAATCACACGACCTCACTTGATTCCCGTACCCCCAGGTGATCTCGTCCTGGCTCTTGAAGCTAGATGGACCTATTATTTCTCTTATCATCTTTGGCCATTACATTCGCTTAATGTAACTGCGTCAATTCGTATCTTCCAAGATTTGACCAATATCCGCGAGAAAGTCAATTCAACACAAGTAGCATAAGCGCCAACTTATTGTCGGACGTGCACAATGACGAGTAGAGTGCTGACTCTGGTTTACGCGGTAGTTATCATTGGGCTAGCTGCTCAGTTAGGACCTTTTGCTTATGCATGTTTTTCTATTTACACTCCCAGTACAGACGTTCAACTTCTTTGGCCCTTGAACAATAACTACTCGATCAGCATAGACCTGAAAGTAATCTCCTCTCCCACGAACAACACTTCTGTCTTCTGGGGGCACATGTTCACTTTCATGAACACACAACAGGGCTACATAGGATTCGGATTGGGTGGGAATGTGAAAGTAGCTACTGTAGCAGTTTTCGGAGCCCTTAACGGTACAACAACCAATCCTACGGGATACTGCGGTGTTGGCGTACCATTCTCAACCAGCGGCATAGGGTGGCAGTGTTTCATAACATACGATTGGAACCTAGGTAACGACTATACTCTAACGTTCGCGAAACAAGCAACAGATGGCCAAGGAAACATTTGGTGGCAAGCTTCTATCCTAGACCATTCAACCAATTCAACTACAATAATTGGAAGTATACTTGCTCCATCATACTTCGGTCTACTTGGCTCAGAATCATCCACATGGGACGAATATTCGGCCGCCACAACTTGCAGTGTCGTAGACACGAGCGCGATCTTTTCGTCACCCTACGAAATCAACGCAGCTGGAAACCATGCACCAATGAAAGCACTCGTTACATATGGAAACGCAACTTGCCCAGATTCGAATGTAAAATATCTGGGCGGCGGAGCGTATCAAGTCTATGCTGGTGCAAACGTAAATCGCACCACTGCTAAACAGACTTATCTGTGGACGCAGGAGCCGACAACAATCTCGGAAGCTTATTCCTCAGCTCCTGAACTTCCAACCACAAATCAAATCCCCTGTTAAAATTCCCAGGAAACTATCATTAGGGCATCAGAAGTAATGAGCAGTAAGCGCTTGGCCTAACCATGGTCAGACGTAACGATATAACCATCAAGCACGATTATTCTTTGCATGAACGTTAGCTCACAAAAAGGCCGATATCCGTCTAGAATGAAGGCAACATTCTATGACGAATAGACGACGAATACTGCCTCTTTGTGTCGCGTTAGTCCTTGCTATCATGATACCGTTTGCATGCCCTGTTTTCGCAAATTCGCGAGTTGGTGAATCAATCAATCACGTTCAGCACTTTTCGACTACCACACCTGACACTGATGTTCAACTGCTATGGCCCTTGAACAATAGTTACTCAACCAGTGTCAATCTGGAGGTAATCAACTCGCCAGAGAATACATCAATTTTCTGGGGACACATGTTCACTTTCATGAACACACAGCAAGGCTACGTAGTACTCGGATTGGGTGGCAGTGTTAAGATAGCCATGGCAGCAGTATTCGGCGCACTCAATGGAACAACCAGCAACCCAACTGGCGGATGCGACATAGGTGTTCCGTTCTCAAAAAGTGGCGTAGGTTGGCAGTGCTTTATTCTCTACAACTGGAAAATCGGCTCCGATTATGCTTTACAATTCTCAAAACTCAGCACAGATATCAACGGCGATAATTGGTGGCAAGCCTCCATCCTAGACCATTCAACCAATTCAACAACAATAATTGGAAGTATGCTAGCTCCGCCATACTTCGGTCTACTCGGCTCAGTATCCTCTACGTGGGATGAATACTCCACTGCCGCGAACTGCAATGTTGCAGACACAAGAGTTGTTTTCTCATCACCTTACCAATTGAACGCCGCCGGAAAACATGCGCCCATTAAGGCACTGCTTACGTATGGAAACACTACCTGCACAGATTCAAACGTCCAGTACCTAGGAGGCGGAGCATACCAAGTCGACGCCGGTTCTAATGTGAATCGCACAACTGCGAAACAAACATGGCTATGGACCCAGGAACCCTCAACCGTCTCAGAAGAATACAATCAGATTCCAGAATTTTCAATAATCAATCCAACGTCCACATTGATGGCCACAATTTCATTCTTAACTATACTAAGAGCATGCGGAACTAGGCGACAGCGCCGAATAATTAAAATGAAAATGTGAGTTCGAATCTTGTCCCAAAGAGCTTAACAGCCACAAATGAAGCTTTTCGAGTCTATGTCGATTAAACCTAGGCTGGTATTGTTTTCTCTCGTGCTCTGCGCGTGCCTCATGGTTCTCGCTAGCGCTCCATCAGCGTGGGCGCATGAACATAGGGTGATAACAATCAATGGCCAACAGGTCGAGTTAATTGTTGGTTGGGTTAACGAGCCGCCGTACGCGGGCGAAGTTAACGCCGTCGACTTCTGGGCACATTATATTAACGCCACATGCCCGCAAGGTACAGAAAGTACGACATGTCCAGTCTATGGGCTGGATCAAAGCCTCCAAGTTCAAGTTACTACTGGCCAACAGTCGACGACTCTCACCTTCTCCCCCAACCTGTCGGATGACATACCTCCACAGTTCTATGGTGAATATACCGCCGATCTTATGCCTACAGCGGCAGGTGATTATTCGTTTCGAATATTCGGAAACGTCAACGGAACGATGGTGAATCAAACATTCACATGCGGACCGACAACTTTTGAATGCGTGGACCCAGCCACTGAAATCCAGTTCCCTACGCAAATGGCGTCAGGAAGCGATCTCCAAACTGCTCTCTCGAACGCTCAATCGCAGGTTGCAAATATGCAAACACAAGTCACGAATATGCAGAGCCAAGTTCAAAGTGCTTATCTTATTGGAGGAGTCGGAGTTGTTGTAGGGATTATAGGAGTGGCCATTGGCACAGTGGCCATTCTCAAAAGCAAGAAAGCTTTACGAACGCGGCGTTCCAGAAAGAGGTAGAAACGGCGCGTAGTTGAAAGTATTGCACCGCCCTAAGAGCGGTAATAGATCCGTACTACTGTTTGCAGCAACAGCGCTTCTGCTGCTTATGTGCCTCATTGTTCCAGCTTATGCGCACGCTAATCTGATTAGGTCAGATCCACCAGCAAACAGTGTCCTTCCGACCTCGCCACAGCAAATCAAGCTTTACTTTACGGAGCAAGTTGATCCTAAACTCAGCGGGGCAAAGGTGTACGATTCTACCGGGAAAGAAGTTGATACAGGTTATTCAGTGGATCCAACAGATCCCACCATTATCATCATAACTCTTCCAACCTTGCCGTCTGGAGTGTACACGGTCTCATGGCACGCTATCTCAGCCATTGACGGTCACCACACTAGTGGCTCGTTTGCTTTCGGCGTGGGAAATGTTACAATAAACATACAACAGACAGGCACCAGTACGGCGTACACCTTTCCTTCTCCCCTAGAAGTCATTGAGCGTTGGCTTAACATCATTGCGGACACGCTTTTTCTAGGAGGGAGTATTTTCGCGATTTTTGTGTGGATTCCAACTGTCTCCGATCAGCAAAATGAATTGTCAAATGACGTAAAACAAAAAGTGTCGCGACGGTCTTCACGGCTGCTTATAACGTCAACCATTATCGCCATAATTGCAACAATATTATTGTTGATTGTCGAATCTATTGCGGCCGCGCCGACAAATTCCCTAACAGACATTATTGCTACCGCCTACACGATATTGTCATCCTCACGGCTTGGCCAATACTGGATTTTCAGAACGGTAGTAGTGGCTGTGGCGATTTCCGCTGCAGGTATCCTACTCAAGATAAAGAGATCTTCGAAGAACTATTGGAAACTGATACTCGCGGTCGGACTCGTGCTGTCACTTTCCACAAGTCTAACCAGCCATAATGCTGCAGCAACAGAATATGATCCGATAATCAATTTGCTCGCCGATTGGATTCACTTATCAGCCGTGGGCGTCTGGGTTGGCGGGTTAGCTTATCTGGCCGTTGCGGTTGCGTCGCTAAGCAACCTGAAAGCGCCAAAAGGGAAACTGGTATCAGAATTACTCAGACGTTTTTCGTCAGTTGCCCTAATTGGCGTAGGAGTTGTGGGGCTGACAGGAATCTACAATTTAGTGTTAGAAGTAGGTAGTATATCCGCACTATTCGGGACAGCGTACGGGAAGATTCTGCTCGTTAAACTATGCATCTTTGCTCCTATGTTGGCCTTCGGTGCCATTAATCAATTCGTACTTTACGGCCATATCGTAGACGCGAATTCTAAATCAAGTCGAAGTCAACGGCAACTCAGACGTTGGGTTAGACGATTCAAATTATCACTTCGTTCTGAATTGACACTCGGCGTAATCCTGCTTTTAGTCGTCGGGGTTCTTACGGCCAGCTCTCCTGTAGCGCAAACACCCGCGACGCCTCCATCTTATCAGCCTCTTCCAACAGTCCTTCAGGGATACTCAATGCAAGGAGTCAATATAACCCTGAAGATCTATCCATTACAAGTTGGCGACAATCATTTTGAGATCGATTTCACTAATCCGCAGGGTACTCCGATTACGGACGTTAGCTCAGTATTTGTGAAGTTCAAGTACCTTGACAAAATTTTGGGTGTATCTATCGCGAATGCCACGGCCTCAACAACTACAGGCACGTATGCGTTCGACGGAACTTACCTAAGCTTTGCCGGTAACTGGCAACTGCAGGTCTGGGCTCAGAGAACGTCTGGACTTGACGTAATAGTGCCATTCCAAGTCGATGTTCCGCCCTTTTCATTAAGGTTCTCCGAACTTCCCCTCTCAAATGACGTTGCTCCGTATGGGATAGCTGTCGATAAGAACGGCGTAGTCTGGTTCGCAGAGACAGGGACAGGAAGCATAGGCCGCTATGATCCAACAACTGGGGTTCTGAATGAATATCCGCTTCCTCAAACCGGATCGAGACCATTCTATATTACAACCGGCAATAACGGCACCCTCTGGATTTCTGAAACGCAATACAACCAGATCGTAATGTTCGACACGTCAACGAATACCTTCAAGACGTATTCAATCCCAACATCTGGATCTGTTCCAGGTGGGCTTGCTTTAGATAATCTCGGGAACGTGTGGTTCACAGAGGAGATTGGTAACAACATTGGACGATTGAATCCATCCACTGGCGTAATTACGGAGTTTCCAATCCCAACCGCAGATTCCATACCCATACAAACCGCGGTCGATCAGCGCGGATTTGTGTGGTTCACTGAGTCAAAAGGAGCAAAGATAGGAATGATCAATCCTTCGAATGGAATGATAACTGAATTTCAGCCTCAAAATGCAACAAATGAAACACTGCTAGGACCAACAGGAATAACAATTGCTCCAGATGGGTCAGTATGGTTCACCGAACATGGCGGAAATCGTATCACGCAATTCATTCTTGCCAATGATACGTTTCATCAACACCCACTTCCAACCGAACGGGCCTTTCCTTTCGGCATTACTTACCAATCTAATCGAGTTTGGTTTGTGGAACATGTTGCCAACTCGATAGCAACGTTTGACCCAACTACAGGTTCGTTCAATAGTTTTCCAATACCAAATAATAGTTCAGATGTGCAGTTGTTGGCTGTTGATCAGGCTGGAAATGTATGGTTTACTCTTCCCGCAAGCAATGTACTTGGCGTCTTGACACCGAACACGTCATCCCTTCAACTCACTTCGAATTCAAATAATGGCAGCTTTATCCAGATCGCCGTAATTGCAGCAGTAGCAATAGTCGGCCTTACCATTACTTCTCTTCTGCTCGGTCAGAGAAGAATGAAACACAGAATTCGACGTCGATAAGGCGAGGTTCCAGGGATGCCTAGTTCAAGGAACGTAAGAAAGAGAAAATCCTCAACGCCGAGAAAGTCGAGAAGGAAGGCTACGAGGAAAAGAAAGGGTAGAAAGCCGCTCATAATCGGTTTGGTATTGATTACTGTTATGGCTCTGGGTTTCGTGTTGCTCTACGGCGGCCAGGTACCAATTAACCCTACCAGTCCAAACATAGTGGAGGTGGTCGTGACCATTCCACAAGGAGCCGGGGACAATCCTAAGCTTGGCTTTGAGCCTGCAGTAATGGTTATTGTTATTGGAATAAATAACACCGTAGTTTGGAAGAATGAAGACTCAGACTGGCACACAGCTCACAGCAACATTCCGGAGTTCTACTCTGGAATAATTCAGCCTGGCGCCAGCTTTACTCACACATTCGAGAGACCTGGAATATATCCGTACCACTGTGATCCTCACCCGTGGATGACCGGACTAATCACTGTGGAAGCCCCATCATCATCCTCTGCTGGAGGCTTCAGCTTTAGCGCATGGAGAATTATTACGTTTAACTGCCCGGTCATCTGTCCAACTTCAAAGGTCTACTTCAACGAAAGCTAATTCTTTGCCACGTATGCACTTATCCACGCCGCGTTATGCAAATCTTTTAGATCTCTTCGTTCCTTTTCGTCTACCAGAATTCGATAATCGCATTGCATACGTTACCACAACAAGTCCTGCTGCAACGAGCAGCCAGGCAATTTGACGCAGCATGTCAAATGTAATTGGCGTAGCTAGAACTGTCGCCAAATATTCCACGCGTATGTAGTCTGGATGTAATACAATGTTCGTGAAAACGTCGGTTTGGTCAGCATTTTGTGGAGGTTGATGTTCCTCCACCAACGCGGTCGCGGTGCAGCCAGGACAGATTTGGATTGGATCGGACACCCTAGGGACATTATCCAAATCATTCTTTATGACGACTACTACCGTGACATTTTGTAATCCATGATTGTGGAGAGAAAACTGATCAAAGTAAACGCCACCTATTGACGTCAAGCCGCTCTGATCAAGTAGTACATCGACGGGTGGTGTGCTTTGGCTTGTGGTAAGATAGACAATCGTTATACCCAATGCGATAATGAAGATTCCCGCGAGAATGGCATAATTGAACTTTTTCATAACTTACTGGCCCTTTGGACATCAGGGGAAACGATTGTAGTTTTGTCTCCATAACTTTTCTTATCCGCTAACAGTCCTAAGGCTAGAATACCTGCGGGGGAAATCTAGTTCTAGGATTTCTTTAGTATTCCTGCCGCCAGAAACACAACAGTGCAGAAGCTCACTAAATGTATTATTTCGATGCCTAGAAACGGTACAGGAAAATTCACGTAGAATGATCCAAGAGATTCGGAAAGCTCTAGCAACTGATGTAAAGTCAGGAATAGGAAGGCGAAGGCGAGAAGACCTATCTTTGGTCGTCGGTCTCGGAAATAAGAGGTCCAAGAGATTAAGGCGAGAAGACCGGCAAGCAATACGTCTACTACGTGCAGAGACAGATGAAGACTAAATCTCGCGGTGAGACCGAAACCGATACCGGCGAAAGAAGCTAGGCATATAGCGCTCAAGTTATCAAATTTTAGATTAATAATAAAGCGCGACGATAGATCGTAGAAATTTTTGGATACCATGGTCATAGTTTAGGGTTACCGGACGTATTATGAGCTTTTGGGACAAGATTCGAATAAGATACTTCAGCGAAGCATAGGTTTTGAAGTTTCTATCGGCTGATTTTAATATCTGTCTGATTCGGCAGGCATGGAGATTTGTAAGACTTGCCAAGTTTATTGGAGATGCTTGGTCTAGGTGCTGTTTTAGGTTTAGCCCCTCTGATTTTGGGTTTCATTCCGGCTTTTCTAATGAATGGACGAAAGCAGTTATGGGTTCAATTTTCTGCTGGCGCAGCTCTGGGTTTTCTCTCTCTCTTTTTCACTGAGTTGATAGATGATTCAGGTTTTCTGGGAATGTCGTCCGGTCTTCCCATTACACAGGATCAAATCGTATTGGCGTCGTTATTCGTTGTGGGGTTTGTTTTCCTTATGCTGCTTTCTGGGAGAAACTCTATTGCTAAGTCTGCTCGTTCGCGATTCGGTGCAGCTTATTTAGCGTACTTGATCGCAGTGGGGATTGGCTTGCATTCTTTCGGTGAAGGAATGATTATTGGTAATAGTCTTGCAAGTCAAGTACCAATTTTTGAGCTGTCATCAATCTTCCAGGGTGTGAGTTTTTCTATTCACAAGTTCCTAGAGGGGTTCACGCTCGCGGTGTTTTTTGAATCCCAGCCGCGGGTGAAGACAGCGTTGATTTGCATGGCTCTCGCCAGTTCACCTCTCCTGATTGGCATTCCGTTTGGAATGTCAACCTACCCCGCGATTTTTGCTAACTTATTCTTTGCAGCAGGAGCGGGCGCCGTTATTTTCATGATACTTCAGCTTGCACCTATGCTGAAAGCAAGCGGCATCGGTTACGCGGCACTTTTCGGCTTTGTCCTAGGATTTCTACTCGTATACGTAGGCACTCTAATTCATTACACTGGATTCTTCTATTAGCATATTCTTAGGATGAGAAAATATCGAAATCACCTGCACACTTAGGAGAACGGTACGATAGATGACAGATCCTGGCATGAGTTAATGCGGCAGGGCATTCACTCGATCAAACCGAGTACCTGCTTCAGCTTGGTACTAACGTTCTTGTTGATCATCATACTGTTGAATCCGACCAAAGCATACGCCGCCACACCTGATACACACTACATAACCGAGGTTGAGGTTCCCACCCCCCAGTCCGGACCGCTAGCCGTAGCAGTGGATAGCAAAGGCGATGTCTGGTTTACAGAATCGAACGCGAGCAAAATCGCGAAATATGATCCTGTCTCACATCAATTCGAAGAGTTTCAGTTACCTCAGGGCGAGGGCGATATGTGGGGAATTATAGTCACACGTGAGGGCGAGGTATGGTTCACTCAATACGGAGCAAGCTCAGCGTCAACGTATGCTTCAGGTGGCTTCCTGCCGGGAGGCCGCGGAACTCTCTGGAATTTTGATCCCCTTAACAATTCATTCCACTCATACTCGTTGAATAAACTTGGAACTATGCCTTTCAGATTAGCAGAGGACAAAAGTGGGCGTATATGGTTCACCGAACTCCTAGGAAACAGCCTTGGAGTATTCGATCCAAAAACACAACAATTCAGCCAGTTTACCGTACCGACCGAGAATTCCGGACCAGCCGACTTGTATATCGACTCTGCGAATCGCATCTGGTTCACCGAATCAACTGCACGAGCAATAGGTGTCTACGATCCGAGTAATTCGACATTCAAAGAGTTTCGGTTCGATTCGATTCTTGCTCCAGTAGGAATATCGATAGATCGAAACGGACTCGTGTGGGTCGCTGACCACGGTCTCAGTCAAATAGGACAATTCAATCCTGCGACTGGAGAACTCATAACATTCCCAACGTCGAACCCAGCAAACGGAATATTCCCATACTCATTACCCAACGACCTATCGATTGATCGTTACGGCGAAGTATGGTTCACTGAACATGTTGCTAACCGGATCGCAAAGATAGACCCGGTCCATCGCACGTTGACAGAATATCAAATCCCAACCGGACCAATCTCAACAGCATTATGGCTAGCGACCATGCCGAATGGAAATATTTGCTTCACGGAATACTCTGATAACAAAATCGGAATCTTAGATCCCGCTATCCCGATTTCTTTTGCGGTCACTTTAGACCACGATTATGCGCAAGTTCGACAAGGATCAACAGCACCAGTGGAGTTGACCATCAACGGACAAGCCGAAAATCTACAACTATTTGTAGCTAGTACATCGACCAGCCCCAACACACTGAATGCTTCGTTTAGCAGTAATCCCATTACCATTGAGCCTTTACCAAACACTAGTCCGGTTGTCGTCGTAGATATCGAAGCCAGCCAAAGTGTGATCCCTGGACAATACGTTATGGCCATAGGTGGCTCGCTGAATCAAGTTTCAGTTTCAGTACTCTTGCCAGTTACTATTACCGGGCAATCTTGGGCCACCATAATAATTCCATATGTTTTCGCTGGACTTGGAATTGGACTCTTACTAGTGTTCGCCAAGCGAAGACGAACCCCGCGTCGTAAAAGGCGACGCAATTCACACCGCATTCCAAATCCGATAACGAGTCTCCGCAACTTTACCGAGGAGCATAAGATTGGGTTACTAATCCTAGGCGTCGCTACAACCAACTTATTTGGAGCGGCAGGAGGAGGGTTGCACCTACTGATACTGGAGGCACCGACAAGAATCATTCCGTACTCGAACGCCACACTCAGTACCTACGGATTCTTCTCTTTTTGGTTGGACGTCGCAGAACTAGGATCCGGATTACTTACCGTCTACTTTGTTTTGCTTGCGTGGAAGCCTAGAAAACGGATCGCGATGTCGATCATGTTAGGAATAATCCTTATCGCGTCAAGCTTATTCATAGTCACTTCAATTCCTAACGCGAGGCCTGCCAATTGCGATATAGTGATCAAGAACTCGTTGTTCTATGGCGGCTACTACCCAGCAAGCTTTACAGTCACCACAACGAATAATGTTGCAACTGTCACTTGGTGCGTTGATAGTAATAGTATCCATTCGGATACCGTGACGAGTGATACAGGAATATTCAATTCAGGACCAATTGCGCAAAGTGCATCATGGAGTTATACCTTCACCCAGCCCGGAGAGTATCATTATCATTCGCTCATCCATTTCTGGATGCACGGTACAATAATAGTGCAAGAGACCCAGAGCATATCGGAAACTACACAGACGTCTCAGTATGCGAACGGAGGATCAATTTTTCAAATCGGTGAATACCAGAAAGCAGGCGTCTTTATCCACGACAAGTTAATGTGCATTTCATCGAAGGCATCAATCGCCTCAACGACGCCTGTAGGCTGCAATCATGTTTGCTGACGTATCGGCATGCTGCAGAACATTTATTCTAGGGTATACAGATGGATGGCTAATCGGCTAAGTGACGATCATGTCAAAAGAAACTAAGAATTCTAAATCTACTTCGAAATCTAACAAGAAGACCGAAGTTAAGCGTTATAAGCTAAGCAAGGCCGAAAAAATCGCGATCCCCATAATCATTATAATTGCGATTTGGGCTGCGTATTCATTCACTCAATCTTCACCTACTCCCGCTTCTTCAAGCCTCTCCGTTACATTCTCATCAACCTCCCTTTCAGGTGGTGCGCCAGACTTCACGCTACCGATCGTAAGTTCGAATGGCCTAACGGGGCAAACCGTGACGCTGTCTTCGTTCCGCGGAAAAGTTGTGCTGCTGGAATTTATGGAGCCGTGGTGTCCGCATTGTCAACATATGGCGCCGATCCTGGATACCCTGTATGCTCAATATGGCGCCAACGTTGTCTTCATCTCAATCGCCGGACCATGGAATGGTGCGACGGCAGGTGATACTGCAAACTTCATCAGCACTTACGGCACAAATTGGACATTTGTATACGATTCCTCTGGAATAGTCTTCAGCAACTACGGAGTTCAATCAACTCCAACTTTCTTCATTATCGGCAAAGATGGATCAGTATCAAGCACATTTCAGGGGGAACAAACTTCTGATACATTGGCCGGTGCAATATCGGCCGCGAGCTAATTCGAGGCCAGGTTTCGTTCGCAACGTGATCTCACATCGCTCAGGCTACGACCGTATAGTATGGCGTTGTAACAGTAGTGGATACTTGAAGAATTATCCACATTCCTGACTCTGCGTGCGGTGTAGGAAACGCCATGGCGCAGGCTATCCAATAAGTTCCGGGCAACAGATTCGTAACGAGTACCGATCCTGATTGACCAGAGACTAAAAAGTTGCCACCAATCGCATTCTCAGGGATCTGTGCGATAATAGTCCCGTCATTCGCTAAGTCGTATGTGGGGATAGGCACATCAGGTTTTATGAGTACAGCGTTATGAGTGATGCCTTCCTGATTTGTGAAGACCAAGTCAATCGTCCAATTAGCTGGAACGTAGACTACCATGTGCCCGTACTGAGTATTATTGAAATTATACGGGATTGACGATTTTGTCTCTGCAACAAGAGATAGGAAAACTGTTTTGTTTGATGCGTTATACGGAATTGTAGAACGCTCGATTGGAGGAGCAACCATCTGTGTTGTGTATGCGCTCTCGGAACTACGCGAAACTTGTGAAAGATACAGTGGTAGAAGAATCGGCCTAAGCCCCATGACAATGGTTCCTATCATTAGAACTGCCAGCATCGTTTTCCAGGTTGGCAACGTGGCCCAGTTGAACCAGAAACGATTCGCCGGAAGTAGACAGAGAACGGAAGCTATCGCGTACAAAGCGAACAGTGCAGATGTACCAAATGGAACAGAATTACCATTGAGCCCCAAGAATAGGTATTGGAAAGCTTGCACTGGCGTGATGCTAGGATAACCTGGTGGCAGCTGCAATCCGACGAAGACATCAGCAATAACTGCAAGCAATGAGACGACCGCCCAAATAGCTGCAAGTCGAAGAACAATTCTATCCCAGACTCGGAGAAGACCTGTAAGAATAAGTTGCATAGCAAGGATGAGATCCACTGCAGTAAATCCGACTAAAGCATACCAGTGATAGTTAGGAGTCAGTTGAAGAACATAATCATACCGTAGAATGTATATGCTGATCAACGAAGAGGCGATGAACAGTACGGCAATTATGAGATTTCTAAAGCGAGGTATGACGAGTTTCCGCTTATGCCTATGCATTATGTGTTGGTGAGTTACCACGGCCGCACATACGGATGGCCGAAATAAATTCTTACTGACGAAGACTCGGTTCCGTTCTTCCTAACATCAGAGCCGAAACAGCAGCAACTTCCGCGAGTCAACGAGCATTAAAATTTTGAATCGTGTTAGAATATCGATATCTGAGTAACGTTGTATGATTGCTGTTAATAGTTGA
>Ga0326728_10017911_pt1 | contig 14073 bp, 7 predicted proteins | sample MB3enrmetagenome_FD_207602 | JGI IMG/M metagenome (GOLD analysis project Ga0326728, IMG submission 207602) | Lab enriched peat soil microbial communities from McLean, Ithaca, NY, United States - MB31MN | ecosystem: Environmental > Terrestrial > Soil > Wetlands > Peat | place: USA: New York...
ATCCCTTAAGGCCCGAAAATACCGGCTCCAGGTCAAGGAGATCAAAATCAAGGTGATCCTCTATAACCTCTCAAGATTGATGATAGATTTTGTTGTTCTAATTGGGGGAGAGGAATTCTACAGAGCCGATAAAAGAATATCTTTTAAAAGGAAGTATGCGGGAACAAATCCCGTTGAAATCCTGTAAACAATCAAAAAAAAATTATGCGGTACTACCGGCACTCTCATAAACCTGAGTGAGATACCGTGCCTCGAAAACCGCGATAACGGGAAGGACAATGAGCAGGATGATCCCTGCAATAACCATGCCGACAAGCGAGAGGGTAATGACCAGTGCCATGAGAATGAACCAGAGGATAAGGAACGGGATCCCGACAACGACAGCAACCACAATGAGTGCAAGGATATAGGAAAGCCAGCCGATCTTTTTTATCGTGGTAATAATTTCTCCGAAATTAAAAGCATCGCCAAAGTTCCCGGAGCGTGCAAACCGGATGATTCCGATGGGTGAGATGATGGCAATGATAATGGCGACTATGATCAGGATAACCGCAAGGATACCGGCACCTGCAAGGCTGGCCATCATTGCAGTCGGGTTGCTCTCCATCGTTGTCGCAAAGGTTGCGCCGATCATAAGGAACTCTAATATGATAACAGGAATTGCGTAGATAATACTTACAATAAAGAGAAGAATCCCATCAACGAAGAGCTTGCTCCAGCCTTCTACTTCGGGTGCGGGTTTTGTTCCCCGGTATACATTCATGACATATCCCATCAGGGGAATTGTCAGGATAAGCGTCCCGATCATCAGGAGCAGCCACGTGTTCACCTTGTCGATTATACCCTCTTTTACATAGGTAAAAGAGTCCCCGATCATGGTTCCGTAATCCATTTCATTCCCCACAACGATGCGGTCTCTCATCATCCATGACTGTCATCAGCCACAAACGATTTTTATCCGGTATGCTACCTTCGCAGAATAAATAGGTATCTGGAAATTCGCCTTAAAAAACGAAAAAACCAAAAAATTACCAAAAATCAGTGGCGGAAGTATCTCACGCCCGTAAAGATCATGGCCATATTCAGCCGGTTTGCCGCTTCAATAACTTCCTTGTCGCGTATGGATCCACCGGGCTGGACAAGCGCTGTGGCACCTGCCTTTGCCGCAACCTCAAGGGTATCCGGGAAGGGGAGGAATGCATCGGACGCGACGGCTGATCCTGCGAGCGGGGCGCAGGCTTTCTCGATCGCGATCTTCGCCGAGTCAACCCGGCTCATCTGTCCGGCACCGATGCCAAGGGTGTGCTTCTGATCGGCAAAGATGATCGTGTTGCTTTTAGTGTGCTTGCAGACTTTCCAGGCAATCTTAAGCGCCTGCATCTCGTCGGTGGTCGGGTCGCGGTCGGTAATCACTGTCCAGTTTTCTGTGTAGGGAGGGGTCCGCTGGACAAGGATACCCCCGTCGATGGTGCGCACTTCATCCGCATTCACGCGCCCCGGGAGGATAAGCACCCGCATATTCTCTTTCTTTTTCATCGTGTCGAGGGCTTCTCTGGTGAACGATGGGGCGACAACAACTTCGACAAAGGTGGAGTCGATCGCTTCTGCAAGTTTTTGGTTCACTTCGCGGTTGAGCGACACGACAGAGCCATAGGCTGATGCTGGGTCGACTTCGCGGGCGGTCAGGTAGGCATCGAGGATATCTGTCCCGATCGAGACACCGCAGGGGTTGTTGTGCTTGACAATCACGGCCGCAGGTTCCGCAAATTCCAGCAAAAGGGCGGTGCCGGCATTGACGTCGAGATAATTGTTATACGACATCTGCTTGCCCTGCAATGGTTCTGCGCCGGCGATTCCGACAGTGCCGTACACGGCTGCCTGCTGGTGCGGGTTCTCGCCGTACCGGAGCATTCTCCCATGGGTAAACTGGAGTGAGAGGATGGGTGGAAATGCCATATCCAGATTGGACAGGTAATTGCTTATGGTCGCATCGTAGGCCGCGGTCCGGGCAAACGCCTTTTTGGCAAGCGTCAGCCGTTGTTCAGGTGTAAATCCGGCTTCTCCAATGGTTTTGATGACAAGAGGATAATCGCTTGGATCGACAACGACAGCCACATCCTTGAAATTCTTTGCCGCCGCCCGGATCATTGCAGGTCCGCCCACATCGATATATTCGATCAGTTTGTCGAGTGCCATCACCTGCCCTGATATCTTTTCGAAAGGGTACAGGTTAACGACCAGCAGGTCTATCCGGTTGATCCCGTACCTCGCCATTACTGCATCGTCAATCTGGCGCCGTCCCAGGAGACCCCCGTGTACCTTGGGATGGAGCGTCTTGACCCTGCCGTCCATCATTTCGGGAAATCCCGTGTAACTCGACACTTCGGTAAACGGGACGCTGGCCTCGGCAAGCGCTTTGCCAGTCCCACCGGAACTCAGGATACTGTACTTGTTCTTAACCAGTGCCTGTGCCAGTTCCACGATCCCGGATTTTTCCCATACCGAAAGAAGTGCCCATTTCATGGACTAGTGTATACAGATAAAGACCAAAAAAGGTATGTAGTGCTGAAGATCGCTCCTGAATGCCCGGCAAGCCTATACGACAGGACACTAAGTTATTTCCCCAAGTCGGGGGGAAAAACGATCCTGCAGATAAAAATACCCGTACGCCCTTTTTCTACATCATAGGCTAATATGAGCCGAATGAGAAGAATACCACGGTTCAGATCCCGGCTCCCTAAAAAACCTTCAAATTCTGCAGATACAGTCGTTGGGCTTTACTTAAATTTTATATAGAACCACAATTCAATAGATAATGGAACATCGAATGGGATGAATTATGGAAGATCACGATACCACCCCTGTGCCTGATGACAAAGTAGCAGTGCCGGAAACACCGGGATCCTCACTACTTCAGACACCCGATGAACTTGCGGAACAGAAAAAGCAGTACGAGAAATTAAACGACCGGTATCTCAGGCTTGCAGCGGATTTCGACAATTACCGGAAGCGGATCGCCCGAGACCACGAGGCCATGGTGCAGCATGCAAACGAGCGTTTTGCTGTTGATATCCTGGAAATCGCAGATAACCTTGAACGGGCACTCAAAAGTGATGATACTCATCTCCGCACCGGTGTTGAACAGATCCACCAGCTACTGTGCGGGATTCTCGCACGGCAGGGCATCACGCCCATAGATGCCTTGAAAAAATCATTTGATCCTGAAGAGCACGAGGCGGTCGCGCACATTCCCTCCAATGAAGCAGAAGGAACTGTGGTCGATGTCGTATCTCCCGGGTACCGGATGCACAAGAAATTGATTCGGTATGCAAAAGTTGCTGTATCAAAAGGAAATAACATTCACGATGAAGTGGCTGTTGAAAAACCTTGAAAAAACAAAAAATAAAGGAGGACTGACATTATGGCAAACGAGAAAATACTGGGTATCGACCTTGGGACCACCTTCTCCTGCATGTCAATCATGGAGGCGGGAAAACCTATTGTCATCCCGAATAGTGAAGGGGCACGAACAACCCCGTCCGTTGTCGCATTTACTAAAGACGGGGAGCGACTTGTCGGGAGCCTTGCAAAACGTCAGGCTGTCACCAACCCACAGCGTACGATCCAGTCTATCAAGCGTAAGATGGGAACATCAGAGAAAGTAAAAATTGGTGATAAGGAGTATACGCCGCAGGAAATTTCAGCGATGATCCTCCAGAAGATGAAGGTTGACGCGGAGGCGTATCTTGGTGAAAAGATCTCAAAGGCCGTTATCACTGTCCCTGCCTATTTCAACGATGCCCAGAGGCAGGCTACAAAAGATGCCGGGAAGATCGCCGGCCTCGATGTCCTGCGTATCATTAACGAGCCGACGGCAAGTGCGCTCGCGTACGGTATCGACAAAGAGCAGGATGTCACCATCCTTGTCTATGATCTTGGCGGGGGCACGTTTGATATATCCATCCTCACTCTTGGCGATGGCGTGTTCGAGGTCAAATCCACCGCAGGCAACAACCATCTTGGTGGTGACGATTTCGACAAGCTTATCACGGACTACCTCGTGGACGAGTTCAGGAAGAAAGAGGGTATCGATCTCAAAAACGACATGTATGCCATGCAGCGCCTGCGCGATGCATCGGAAAACGCAAAGATTGAACTCTCCCAGCGCCAGTCGACCAACATCAACCTCCCCTATATCACGACTGATTCAACGGGCCCCAAGTTCCTCAACATCGATCTTACCCGTTCAAAACTTGAGCAGCTGATCGGTGATCTCGTGGAATCCACCGTAGGGCCGGTCAATCAGGCACTGAGCGATGCAAAACTGACCGCAAAGAACATTGATCATGTGCTCCTTGTAGGCGGCTCGACCCGTATTCCGCTTGTTGTAGAGACGGTGAAAAAACTACTGGGCAAGGAACCAGACAAGGGAATTAACCCTGATGAGTGTGTAGCGCTGGGTGCCGCCATTCAGGGAGCCGTGCTGACCGGTGAGACCAAGGACATCGTGCTCCTCGATGTGACGCCGCTCACGCTTGGGATCGAGACACTGGGCGGGATTGCAACGAAACTTATCGAGCGCAACACCACGATCCCCACCCGGAAAAGCCAGATCTTCTCGACCGCAGCCGATGGCCAGACCAGCGTCGAGATCCATGTCGTTCAGGGAGAACGCGCCCTCGCAAAGGATAACTTCACGCTGGGCAAGTTCCAGCTGACCGGCATCCCGCCGGCGCCCCGGGGCATCCCGCAGATCGAAGTCACCTTCGATATCGATTCAAACGGCATCATCCACGTGTCGGCAAAGGATCTCGGCACCGGTAACGAGCAGGCCATCTCCATTAAAGGGGACAAGAAGCTCTCGGACGAAGATATCAAAAAGATGATGAACGCGGCCAAGCAGTTCGAGGCCGACGACAAGAAAAAACGGGAAGAAATTGAGGTAAGAAACCAGGCGGACACGGCAGTCTTCACGGCCGAGAAGATGATAAAAGAAAGCGGCGACAAACTCGAGGCTGCAGACAAACAGAAAGTCGAAGAAGGCATAGCAGCCGTAAAGACCGCTCTTTCCACCGACAACCCGGACGAGATCAAGAAGGCCATGGAGGCACTCACTGAATCGGTCTACGCCGCGACCACGAAGATCTACCAGAAGATGCAGGCAGAGAATGCAGCAAAGCAGCAGGGTCCGCAGCCTGACGGCAGTGCAGGAGCCGGCGCCGGCCCATCACCTGAACCGGAAAAGAAACAGGACGATAACGTCGTCAACGCAGATTACAAAGTCAAAGACGAGTGAGCATCCATGGGATCGGGCGACTATTACGACACCCTCGGAGTACCGAGGACTGCCGATGAAAAGGAGATCCAGAAAGCGTACCGTAACCTCGCCCGGAAATACCACCCGGATGTCTGCAAGGATCCGGGAGCCGAAGAGAAATTCAAGTCGATCAACGAGGCATACAGTGTGCTCTCCGACGCCCAAAAACGGGCGCAGTACGACAACATGGGCCACGAGACGTTCACCAATGCCTCGAAAGGATCCTATACCGGCGGGGGCGGATACGGGAGCGGCGGCTTCTCCTCCGACTTCTCCGGTTTCGGGGATATCTTTGACTTCTTTGGCGGGAGCCAGCGCAGGTCCGGCCCGCAGCCCGGTGCCGACCTCTTAATGCGCATGCAGCTCACGCTTGAAGAAGCAGTGGCAGGGGCAGACAAGGAGATCGAAGTCCTGCACAGCGAGGCCTGTTCCGCATGTGCGGGATCGGGCAGCGAGACAAAAAAGACCAATGTCTGCCCGCGCTGCGGGGGCAGCGGACAGATGCGCCAGACGGCACAGTCGGTGTTTGGCCAGTTTGTCCGGATGACACCCTGCACGATGTGTGGCGGCCGGGGCAAGATCCCGGAGAAGCAGTGCCGCAGCTGCCACGGTACCGGGCACACCCGGGTAAAGCGGAAGGTCTCCGTCCATATCCCGGCTGGTGTGGACAGCGGGATGCGCCTGCGCATGGAGGGTTATGGCGAGGCCGGGGAGTACGGTGCCCAGAACGGGGATCTGTTTATCGAGATGTTCGTCCTTCCCCACAAACACTTTGAGCGGACGGGCGACAATCTTGAGACCACGGTCGAGATAACGCCGGCACTTGCGGTGCTCGGGACGATCGTTGAGATCGAGACCATCGACAAGCGCCACATCGACCTGAAGATCCCGGCCGGCATCCAGTACGGTACCGCGCTCAGGATCGGCGGCGAGGGTGTGAAAAGGCGCGGAAAACCCGGCGATCTCCTTGTCCGGGTAAAGATAGTCACCCCGAAGGGGATAACAGGCGAACAGAAAGAACTCTATGAGAAACTCGCCGATCTTGAGGGCCATGGGAGCAAAACCGGCGGAATCTTTTCCGGGATCATGGGAAAGAAGAAAGGAAAGAGATAATTTTTTTGCAATTGGATTTCCCGTTAGTTCCTGTTTTTATCCGCTGGTTCACGCAGGTATTTCTGGGCAGGCGCCTATTTATAAAAGATGAAGCTCCTTTTTGAGCTGTCCGGTGAGAACCCTACCCTTCCGTGCGCCGAGATCGAATGCGTCGCATCGGTCACAGATACAAGGCCGCAGGTTGCCGTTGCTGAATGCCCGGAACCGTCCGCGGCCCGGCGCCTCGCGATGACGCATGTCGTGCTTGAGTACCTGGGCGAATGTGTCCCGGATATTACCTCGTTCCGGCACCTGCTTTCCGATCTCTCCCTTACCACCGACCAGCCGTTTGCCGGCCGGGCAAAACTTGTCCACGAGGGCTGTAAGGAGAAAAATCCCTGTTCGCAGCGGGAGTTTGAACGACTGATCGGTACCATGATCGCCGGGCCGGTCCAGCTCCTCAACCCGACTGAGGAGTACCGAGCGATTCTTTCACAGGACCGGTGCTATTTCGGGAAAGTCCTGTACCGTATCGATCGCGGGGCATACAACGAACGCAACCCGGGCAAACGCGAGTTCTTTCATCCCGGGGTCATGATGCCCCGCATGGCACGAACACTTGTCAACCTCTCCCTCGCCGGAACCGGTACGACCCTGCTCGACCCTTTCTGTGGGACTGGCGGTATCCTGATCGAAGCGGAGATGCTCGGGCTCCGTGCTGTGGGAAGCGACTTTGACCCGTTGATGATCCGGGGGGGTAAGGAGAACGTAAAAGAAAGCGACCTTCTCCTTGCCGACACCACCCGGCTCCCGGTAAAGGACAGCAGCGTTGGGGCAGTTGTGACCGATTTTCCCTACGGCCAGTCGGTCTGCATAAAAAAGGCTGACACCATGGAGCACCTGTACCACAATGCAATCGAGGAAATCAACCGGGTTCTGAAGACCCGCAGCCGTGCAGTCGTGGTCACGCACCGGGATATCTCAGCAATAGCTGCAGAGCATATGGCTGTGTTCCAGCACCACACTCAGAGAGTGCACAAGAGTCTCACGCGCCATATCTTGGTGCTCAGGAACTGATGTTTCTAGGGTACTGGGAGCAATTTTTATGAGGGAACTATGCCCCATATATGCTTTAACATGAGATCGAGAACCACTGTCCTCGCGATGCTCCTGCTAGTACTGAGTATCTTCACCCTCCCTCCAGTCGCTGCGAACACTCCGATCAATGCCGTAGGATGGTATACACTTGGACGTACCTTAACAGATGAAGGAAATTACACAGAAGCCCTGCAGGCATACAATCAGTCACTAACCCTTGATCCCAGCTATGCCGAGGCATGGAATGGCCTAGCGGATGTCCTCAACCGGGCAAACCGGTACACCAATGATCCCCTCGCCACCCTTAATCTTGCCCTCGAAGCGTCCAACCGATCACTGGAACTCAATGCCTCTTCCGCCACAGCCTGGATAAACCATGGGCAGATCCTCTACAATATCGGTCATTACTATCAGGACCAGCTCAACGACAAGATCACCGCGAGCTTGTATTACAACGAGCAACTGGACTCCTTCAATACTGCCATCAGCGTCGAACCGGACAATGCCGATGCATGGTTCAACAAGGCGTACGCGCTCTGCGGCATGGGCCGGTGTACCGAGGGCGTTGTCGCATTCCAGAAGGTAGAGGCGCTGGATCCCAGCTATCCTAATCTCGAAGCTAACCTTAACATGGCAGAAAAACTGGCGGCAACCGAGACACCGTTTTACGTAAAATATGATGTAGAGATCGTGCTTGCGGTAATTGCAATCATCGGTGCTGCGCTCTGGTTTATCGCGGTCAGGAAGAAATATTGAGTACAGGGAAAGATCTTTTTTTGTTTTTGTTTTCGTTTTTTCTAGGAGCTGGTACGGGCCGACTGGGTTCGCACCGGAACTATGAAGATTGTTAAGAGAAAATTTTGGGAATGGTTCCTGCCGGAAAATAAAAACCGGTAAAATGCGTGAGGGGGTTCCCCACTGCGATCGCCTTTCGGGGCACGGCGAGGCAAGAATCTCTGACACTTTAGATTACCGGATTTAAATCCATGTTTAACGGCCAGGACGCGGATTCTGGGGGAATGATGCCCCATCAATGTATCCAATCCGGGCTCAATCCGACTTTCGATTACCCCTGACCTCTCAAAAAGAAGCCCGTATCGGGCTCCGTTTTAAAATAAGCCCAAATCGGGCCATTTTTGAAAACGGGTAAATTAAAACGGGCTCAATAATGCGGTTCTTTTGGCAGATCTCATGTGAAATTGCCACTTGAACGATCCGGAAAATGACCGCTGCCAGAACGCGAATATGGCCCGCCAAAGGGCATTATATGGGGTTTAATTTGGGCGTATTTCGGGAAACGGGGGTATATAGTGGCACGGATTTTCACGCAGGGGAATCGGGCGGTTTTACGGGCTTTTCCATGTCTTGTGAAAGAAGATACCCGGCCCAAATCCCTACTGCGCCTTATCGTAGCAGATCTTTGCTTCCTCGTGCTTGCCCAGCTTATCCAAGGTCGCACCGATCTCGTTCCAGACCTCTTTTCTTGAGGGATCGATCTCGATCGCACGTTTGAACGAGGTCAGGGCTTCCTGGTACTTTTCCAGTTCCTGGAGGGCACGGCCCTGGTGGATCCATGCATCGACAAAATCCGGCTGGAGGGAGATCATCGCACGGTACGACTCGGCTGCATCCTCAAACTGCCCGAGCGCCTCAAGCGCACTTCCCTTGGTGAAGTAGGCAATCGAGAACGAGGGATCGATCGAGATGGCCCGGTCATAGGATTCAATCGCGGCCTTCTGGTCCTTGAGGCCGGCAATGGACATGCCCCTCCGGGTCCAGCCGACTGCATTCTCCGGATCGAGCCGCAGGCCTTCATCGTACGCGTCCCGTGCCTCGGAAAACTTCCCGACATCATAGAGAGCGTTTCCTTTGCCAAACCAGGCGCCTGAAAGCCCCGGGTTCTTTTCGAGCGCCTTCTCGAACGCTTCGAGCGCATCGCGGAACATGCCGAGCTCGGCAAGGGAGGTCCCCTTGTGGGAGAAGGCTTCAGCATCATGGGGATCGAGTTCCAGCGCCCGGTCATAGGACTTGATCGCATCGCGGTACTGCTCGATCGCTGCGTACGCAAGACCGCGGTCCCGGTAGAGTTCGGCAGAATCCGGTTTTATGGCAATGGCCCGGTCGTACTCCGTGATCGCTGCATCGTAACTTCCTTCGTCATTTAAGGTCCGCGCTTTCCAGTAGTGCGCCTGGTAGCAGGACGGGTTTATTTCGAGCGCCCGGTCGAATGCCCGTATTGCGCCGTCGGGATTCTGGAGCGCGAGGTACGTCCGTCCTTTCTGGAAGATGGCATCGCCGGATCCCGGGTTCGCAGACAATGCCCGGTCAAAGACCGCGATCGCATCCTTGTATTTCCCCAGGTGGTAGAGCGCACGGCCCTCCTCGTACAGGGCATCCGGGTAATCGCTCTTGATCCTGAGAGCCGCATCAAACGAGGCCACGGCCTCTTCATACTGCTCGTGGCGGGCGAGCGCTACACCCTTGTAATGGTACGCTTCTGCATACTGCCGGTTGATGGCGATCGCATGGTTGAACGCCTCGACCGCCTTGTCGTCTTGGTTCATCTTAACGTGGGTGAGCCCCTTATAGTAATAGGCTTCGGATGACTCCGGCTGGAGGGTGAGAACTTTTTCTAAAGCAGCAAGAGCCTCCCCGGTCCGCTCTAGGCGGATAAGTGCTCTTCCCTGGTTAAGAAGCGCCGGTGCATAGGATGTGTTTATTGCAAGAGCGTGGCTGTAGCAGTCCAGAGCCTCCTCGTACCGGTCAAGGCTTGCCTCGGCTACCCCCCTATAGAGCCATGCCTCCGGGTAATTCGCTTGTCCGGCGAGTGCCCGGTCGAACGCGTTGATCGCTTCCTGGTACATACCGACGCCGCACAACGCCCGCCCTTTTGCAAAGAATGCCGGGGGACAGTCAGGGTGCTGCACCAGCGCCGCATCAAAATTCTTTATCGCTTCCTGGTACCGCCCCAGAACCGCGAGAGAGAGTCCTGACTGGTAATACGCGCGTGCATCCTTCTTGTCAAGGCCGATGGCCTTGGCATAACAGGTAACGGCATCCTTATGACGGTCAAGTGCTGCAAAGGCCATCCCTTTTCCTGTCCAGATATAGGCATAGTTCGGGCGGAGCCGGAGCGCGAGATCAAAGGCAGCGGCTGCATCCCCGGGACGCTGGAGCCGCAGGAGAGCCATACCTTTGTGGTACTGTGCTTCATCGTGCTTGGGGCGCTGTGCGAGCGTATTGTCGTACGCGAGGACGGCTTCGTTATACATACCCAGTTCGAAGAGTGTCCTGCCCTTATAGTAATGTGCGTCCGGAAACCCGGGATTTATTTCAAGTGCCTTGTCGAATGCCCCGACCGCATCTTCGAAGTTGTTGAGTGCGAGGAGCGCACGGCCCATCAGGTACCAGGTATCTGCGTTGGCCGGATCGATCTCCAGCGTCTTTTTATACGCCGTGATGGCGTCGTTGTATTTCCCAAGGTCATACAATACCATCCCCCGGTGGAGCCATCCCGGAACAGACCCGGGTGCGGACTGAATCACATGGTCAAATGCCTCAATTGCTTTACGGAGTTCGCCGGTTGCAGCAAGGGAGATTCCTTTGTGGTAGAACGCCTCGGTGTTTCCGGCATCGAGGTCAATGTCCTTATTAAACGCGAGGATAGCATCGTCATGCCTTCCCAGCTCTGCGAGAGCAAGGCCCTTATGGAAGTACACCCCAGCGTAATTCTTGTCTATAAGCAGCGTCTTGTCAAAGGTCTTGACCGACTCGCGGAACATTCCCAGCGTCGCCAGTGCCTTACCCTTCTCAAAGAGCGCATCGGCAAAGACCGGATCGATCTCCAGCGCAGCGTCAAACGTTTTTACTGCATCTTCAGGGCGACCGCTCCGTGCAAGTGCTATGCCCTTATAACAGAGTGTCTTTGCATCCGAAGGCCGGAGGGCAAGCGCCTCGGAATAACTCTCTATTGCCTCTCTGTACTGTTCGAGCTCGTCAAGCGAGCGTGCCTTCTGGAACTGTGCATCGAAATGCTCCGGGTTTATGTGGATGACATGGTCAAATGCGGCGATTGCATCCTCGAAGTGGCCGAGCCGGGCGAGCACGCAGCCCTGCTCGTACCAGGCATCCGCATTTTCCGGGATGTACACCAGCAGACGTTCGAACAATTCTGCGGCCTCTGCATAGCGTTCCAAGGCAGCAAGCGATGCCGCACGGAAGTACAGCGCATCGGTATTTTTCGGATCGCCGTCAAGGGAAGCATCAAGCGCCGCAAGCGCTTCTTCGTATTTTTGAATATAAAAAAGCGATCTCCCGCGCTCTAAACTGGCGGTGGGATCCATCGGCTCAATCTCAAGCATACGGTCGAACGAACCAATGGCGTCTTCGTATTTCTTAAGTGCAACAAAAGCCCGGCCCCGCTCCAGGTATGTCCCGGGATCACCAGGCCGGAGTGCAATTGCATGGTCGTACGCAGAAATCGCTGCCTCGTAATGGCCGGTATGCACAAGCGCCCCGCCTTTTTTAGTCCAGATATCCGGGTTATCGGGATTAAGCGACAGCGCAGCGTCAAATGCCATATCGGCTTCCTCGTATCGTTCGAGCACGACCAGCGACTCTGCCCGGAGATATGCAGGTTCATAGTTGTCGGCAAGCTGGGTGAAGGCAAGACGGAAGATTTCCTGTGCCTCGTCATGACGGTCAAGAACGGCAAGGGTTTTTCCTTTCTCAAAAAGGATTTCGCCATTGCCCGGTTCCTTCCCAAGCGCGATGTCAAAGAGGTGGAGCGCATCCTCGTACTGTCCCAGACGGTACCATGCCTTTCCTTCAGAGAAGAGCAGGGGAATATCGTGGGGCTCGATATGGCGGGCTTTCTCAAAGGCCTGCACTGCGTCATCGTCTTTTCCGATTTGCACCGATGCGAGGCCACGGTGGTACCAGGTTCCGAAATGATCCGGTTCATGGGAGAGCATGCCGTCAAATGCGGTTATCGCATCATTGTACCGGCCAAGGTGTTCCAGTGCAAGACCCAGGAAATAGGCAGCATCGGCAAACGTGGCTTCAAGCTCAAGAACCCGGCCAAACGTGGTGATCGCCTCATCGTCATGCCCGAGTTCGAACAGCGCACGGCCTTTTTCGTAATGGGTCTCTGGTTTCCCGTTGTCAAGAGAGATTGCATCAGAAAATGCGGTGACAGCATCCTCGTACCGGCCAAGCCGGGCAAGCGCCACACCTTTTTCGTGATACGCCAGGTACTGTTCTTTGTCGATGCCAAGCGCCCGGTCAAAGGCAGCAACCGCGTCGTCATACTGCCGGAGCCGGGAGTGTGCGCAACCCTTGGCAAACCATGCATCGTAGCCTGATGGATCCAGTTTGATGGCAGAATCAAACGCAGCAACCGCGTCATTAAATTTTTTGAGGTTTACAAGGGCACGCCCCTTGTTCAGGAATCCCGGTGCACTGGATGCATTGATTGCAATTGCCGCGTCAAAGGCATTTATCGCATCCTTATTCTTTGAGAGCCGGGCAAGTGCCAGCCCCTTTTCGAAATATGCCTGAGCAAAATTTGGATCGATCGATGAGGCCATCTCGAACGCTTCAATTGCCTGACGGTCACGGCCAAGCCGGGCAAGCGCACACCCCTTATCATAGTAAGCGCTGGCATACTTCGGATTGAGGGCAAGCGCCCGGTCATAAGAGGGGATGGACTCTTCGAATCTCCCAAGACCGGCGAGCGCGAAAGCCCGGTCGTACCACCCGTTTGCATTTTCGGGTTTAAGTTCGAGGGCTTTTGTCAGTGCCTCTATAGCGCCTTTAAGATCACCGCCCGAGAGCAGGGAACTGCCTTTACGGAACCAGGCCGAAGCGCAGCCTGGATCGGCAGCGATGACCCGGTCAAAGCAGCCAATCGCTTCCGTATATTTGCGAAGACCGGCAAAGGTTTTTCCCTTACGGTACCAGGCGGTAACAGCGTCTGGGGTCAGGGCGAGGGCACGATCAAAAGATTCCAGAGCATTCTCCAGCCGCTCCAGATCGAGAAGTACGGTCCCTTTAAGAAGCCAGACATCGGCAACGTTGTTCTCAATGTTAAGGGATGCGTCAATCGCGGCAAGGGCCTCATCGGGTCTCATGAGTTTTGCTAGTGTGCGCCCCTTGTGGTAGAGTGCCTTCGCATTCTGCGGCTCAAGTTCCAGCAGTTTATCAAATGTGGCAAGTGCCTGCGTATACCGGCTCATACCGGCGTACGCCAGTCCCGACTGGAAAAGTGCATCATTGATGGAGGGATCGTGTTCAAGGGCATGCTTGAAGGATCGTATCGCTTTTTCATATTTCCCGAGGGCAAAAAGAGCCAGGCCTTTCTGGTAGTGCGCATGGGCGTGCTCGGGAACAAACTGGATTGCCTGATCGCAGGCCTCGACGGCCCCGGCATAATTTTTCAGCCGGAACAACGCCAGCCCTTTTCTGTACGCGACTTCTGGATATGAGGGATCGAGGCCAAGGGCAAGATCGTACGCATGGACGGCCTCTTCGTCATTACCCTGCAAAGCGAGGGATTCTCCTTTATA
>Ga0326728_10017912_pt1 | contig 14071 bp, 7 predicted proteins | sample MB3enrmetagenome_FD_207602 | JGI IMG/M metagenome (GOLD analysis project Ga0326728, IMG submission 207602) | Lab enriched peat soil microbial communities from McLean, Ithaca, NY, United States - MB31MN | ecosystem: Environmental > Terrestrial > Soil > Wetlands > Peat | place: USA: New York...
ACCGAGCGCGCTAGCGACGCTGCGAGCTGCGGCGCTGTCACGCGCTGTTCCCGAACCACAGGGAACTGATCCAGGAGCGGGACGAAGGCCACGATCACCAACACGAGCAGGCCAAGGATCTGAAGGTTCGGGTCCGATCGGATACGGGACATGACACGCCACACCGGAGCCTCGCCAGGACCGCCCGAAATCCTCTGGGCTCGCCGAGCGTGCTCGACTATCCAGATACTCGTGTGGTCGAGGCTCACTGCCAGGATGACCCCCAGGAAGAGCATCTCGATGCCAGTGATCCTGACCGGTTCGAGGTCGACGAGAACCGGGACGTGCTCAAAGATTGCCTCGGGAAGCCAGATCCCGAGACTTCGCCCGTCGACGGTGAGACGTGGACCGAGGGACAGCACGAACGCTGCGCACGCGCACACGGCAGCGAACCTGATCATCCCGAGCTTTCGCCACCACACGACCAGTGCTACCAGGCCGATGAGCAGCGGAACGCCAAGGTAACCGGACGAGTTGGTCAGCTGTGCGCTCGATCGCAGAACCGGCCGGAGAAGATCGACGTGGAACGCTGCGATAGCCCCGGCGGGTTGAATGCCGTGAGCAATCCGCCGAGGACCTGCGAGGAAGTATCCGATCGGATAGGCGGCGACCACTCCGAAACAAGTGCACGCCGTGAGCAGCCCGGGGGCCGCCACGCGGATGCGGGCACTGACCTCGTGGCGGTGGGTGAGCCCGAGGAAAACAAGGCCGATCACCGCCATGATGGCGCAGTACGCCAGTACCTCAGGGTCGATGAAGAGCTGTGCGGCACTCAGAAGGCCGAGCAGGATGCCGACCTTGATCGCCGACGCTTTCCGGGTCACGAACAGCTCGTCGAGGCACCAGAGCAGGAGCGGAGGAATGACCATGAACGCCAGGTCGAGGTGGACGGAGCTCTCGAATGTCATGTACGACCCGAACCCGTAGAGCAGCCCCGCCGCGAACGCGGCGGGCCACCACCTCACCCATCTTCGAGAGACAAGGAACATCGACGTCGCTGAGCCTGCGAGCGCGATACGCATCAGGAGGTTGAACGACGCGATCGGACCCAGCGCGAACGTGACGGGCGCCGCCAACAGGCCGAGCAGCGGAACCGACGTGTTCGAGGCGAGGTTCACGCCAAGGGGGAAATCGATGTAGTTGGTGAAGAAAGGGTTCAGCCCGTGCCCGAGCGCGAACGGAGTCCATGCAAGAAACCACGCCATCTGCGCCGGGTCCCCCGCGCCCGCTCCGAGGGCGTGCGGCAGCTTGCTCGCGTCCAGAGGCATCACCGGCCAGTAAGCCAAGACGGCAAGAACCACGTAGGCACCGATCGCGAGCGCGAGCAAGAGGATCGGTCTCCGCACCGCCTGCACATCGCCCGAAGGCCGCATTGGCACGTCGTTCCCTCTGAGCCGAGCCTTCGGCTTCGCCGCCACCCGCGCACCCGCGCCTTGCACCGATGCGCTGGTGCAGAAGGATAACGGTTCGGGCAACCTGGCTGGAGGCGGCTGGCACCCTCGCCTGTGCGATGGTGACGGCCTGCCGCAATTGGCCCATCCACCGGCGACCGCGTCTATGGTTCAGCGGAACCCATGTCGCACTCTCCTCCAACCGCTACTCTCGGTCCGCGAGACCCGGCAGGAGTCAAGACCTCCGGGGAGATTCCCCGGCGTTGGTCACTTGTCGCGCGGGCCGATAGATGGGCGGTTGCGCTCTTCGTCGCGATACCTGTGCTGCTGGGTGTCCCACCCGCGCTCGTAGGAAGACCCCTCTTTCCTGGGAGTGGCACGGCCGACAACCTGACTCAGAACTATCCGCTGAGAGTGCTGGCGGGCGAGCTGTTGCGTCACGGTCGGCTGCCTTTGTGGGACCCGTACATCTGGAGCGGAACTCCGCTGCTGGCAGGATGGAACGCGGGAGCCCTGTATCCGGGCACGTGGCTCTTCGCCATCCTGCCTCCGGGCGCAGCGTGGACAATCAACGTTACTTCAGTGGCGGTGATCTGCGGCATCGGGATGCACGTCTTCCTGCGCCGGCTCGGTTGCTCTCCGCTCGCGGCGCTGCTGGGCGCGTTGACCTTCACATACACCGGGTTCATGTGGGGCCAAGCCGTACACCTCGGCCTCGTGCAAGGCATGAGCTTCACCCCCTGGATGCTCCTAGCGGTCCACGAGCTCGGAACATCCCCTGAGCCGCGAGAAGCTCGGCGCTGGATTGCGCTGTTGGGTGGCTGCGGTGGCCTCGTCGTGCTTGCCGGCGATCCTCGTGCCGCCTCCAGCGTCGCGTTCGTCGTGGTCACGTACTTCCTTGCCGTCTGCTGGCGAGCTTGGCGCACCCGCCGGCGTGTCACGGTCGCCGGTGTCGGCATCGTGGTGGCGGCTCTCCTTGCCGTGGTCCTCTCCGCGGCACAGTGGCTACCAGGTCTCAGCTTCCTGCACGAATCCGAACGGGCGGCCGTCACCTTCACCCGCTTCGCGGCGGGGTCGTTATCGTGGCACGATCTGGAGCTGCTTTTCGTGCCGTTCCTCGTCGGCGGCAACGGCACCTTCGGCCTTCCGGGGTATCTGGGCTCCTACAACCTCCCCGAGCTGAGCTATGCGGTTGGCATCGTGCCACTCGTCGCGGCCTTTGCGCTTTTCAGGCGCGCGATGCGCCGACACACGGTTGAACGACCTCTCGGGGTCTGGTACGCGTTGCTTCTCGAGGGCGCCCTTCTCTCGGCCGGCGCTAGCACACCCCTTGGCCACCTTCTGATGGACATTCCCCTCTACGGGGGCCAGCGCCTCCAGAACCGCAATGCCGTCATAGTGGATCTCGCGCTCGCGGTGCTGCTCGCCGTGTTCGTCGACGTGCTGAAGCCTCGTGCCGCACGCGCCGCGTTGTCAGATCCGGTACCCGATACTCACTCGGGACTCACCCGCAACGAACGCCTGGCCGGCCTGGTTCCTATCGGCGTCGTGGCGCTCCTCATACTCGGCGCGTACGTGCTGGGTCGACAGATTCAGCGCGGCTTTGGTGTCTCGCGTTACCACGCGGGGCTGGCCGTGGCCCTGAGCCCGTACTTCGCAGCCGTGCTTGTCATCTCGGCCGGCGCCGCTCTCCTGCTCTTTCTCGCACCTCGTCTCAGCTCAAGCGGTCGTCGGCAACTGGTAACCATCGTCGTTGTCGCCGACGTGCTGATGTGCGTGCTCAACGGGTCCTACACCTTCCCCGCCAAAGCCACGATCACGAAGAAGAACGCCGCCGTCGTCACCCTCGCGAAGCTGCTGGGACCCCAAGGCCGCTATGCGATCTTCAATCCTGCCCAGAGCTTGCCGTCCGGGCTCCGCGGGACAATCCTCGCGCTCGGTCCTTTCAGCCTCGGCATCCTGCACCAGCTCCAGAGCGTCCAGGGTTACTCGTCAGCCGTCGCCGGCAGCTACCAGCTCGCCACCGGAGCCCATGACGTCGAGAACCTGCAGCCGATAGCCCTCACGCGTTCGGACCTTGACATCTTGAACCTGAAGGAGTTGGTGACACTTCCCGAGTACCTCGTGGCGGAGATCCCGGGCAACCGACCGATTCCCGTCGCGCAGGGAACTCCCGTGCCGCCTGGTACCGAGCACGTAGCAAAGGCGCTCGACGCCATCGCGCCCGACAAGCCCCTTCCACATCTTCCGCCGTTTCTTCTCTCCCCTGGGCGCTCGTCGACGTGGATGCTTCCGGGCCCCATCGCACTCGACTCGGTCACCATCGTGCTCGTCCCCTACGACCACGAGGTCCCTCACACCGTCGCGGTAGGCATCCTCAATGCTCGCGACCAGATAGTCGACGACCGTCGCGTGGCGGTCACGGGCTCACAAGCCCAAGTCGCCCTGAAAGGCGGGCTCGCATACGGAATCGAGGTGGGATCGCCGAAGGGCACCTCGGTCGCCGTCGGTGCCGTGGCTGTGACCACAGTGAGCCCCACAGCCGTCAACGCCGGTCCGCTCACACATCGTCTCGTTCTCAACCAGGTCCTCCAGGGGGTGCTCGAACCGCCGCGGTGGCGATACCAGACCGAGATCGGTGGACTGCCCGTGTTCGCCAACACACTGACTCGCGGTGCCTCCTGGATCGAGCGGGCGGGGTCTACGACACCGCTCGCATCGCCACTCCCGCTGGCGCACTCAGTAACCCCGTCCGTCGAGCCGTGGCAGAACCCTCAGACAGTCGTTTCGACGCCGCGCCCGGCACTGCTGGTCCGAAGCGAGGCTTACGACAAAGGCTGGGTTGCGCGGCTAACTCCGATCGGCGGGGGCTCGACGATCACGGTGCGGGTGAGGCCGCTCGGGGTGCTCCAGGCGGTCTCCATCCCACCGGGCAGGTTCATCGTGACCTGGGTCTACACCGCCAAGCTCGCGAAGTTCGGGATTCTCGCCAGCGGGGCAGGTGTGCTCGCGCTGGTTCTCCTGGTGTTCGCGCCAAGGCGACGCAGATCAAAGTCCCGCCAAAGGCGTCCTCGTTCTCCCGAACCGGGACCTGCGTCCTAGCCGGAGCCCGACCCAAGCCGGAGCCCGACCCGAGCCGGAGCCCGACCCGAGCCGGAGCCCAAGCGCGATGTCCATCCTTTGCTCAGCCAGCAGGACCAGTGGTGAGCCGCAGGGTCGTGCTATGCCGCCCACCTGCAGAATCGGTCCAACCAACCTGCACACGGTCGCCGGGACGTCGCAGCTGCATCAAAGACGTGAGCGCCGGCGCGGAGCGGACCGTGTTCCCGCCGAGCGAGGTTATGACGTCGCCTACGACCAGTCCCGCCGATGCAGCCGGCGAGCCCGGCAGCACCTCGTCTATGACCGCTCCGGATGGAGAAGAGCCACTCTGGGTGGAATACACCTTGACGCCAAGGAATGCTGTCGGCCCGATGTGCACGTTCGTCGAGGCTTGACCGAGTTCGATCTTCTTCACGATCGCCAGCGCGGAGTTGATCGGGATGGCGTAGCCGTCGGTACCTGTCGTCTCGAACGAGAAACCCGCGGAGGCTGCCGTGTCCATCCCGACAACCTGTCCTGAAGTGTTGACAAGCGGACCGCCGGAGTCACCGGGCTCGATGTATGCGTTGACTTCGATAAGGCCCGTCAGGGTCTCAGGGTTGCCCCCATCTTGTTCGGTGGCTGTGATCGACTGGTCGAGAGCCTTCACCGAGCCGCCCGCCACACTGGGAGTTCCTCCGACACCGCCTACATTTCCGATGCCCACGACCGCCTCGCCCACACGAACCGTGGACGAATCGCCAAGCGACGCCACCTTCAGGCCGTACGCATCGTGCAGCTTCAGCACCGCAACGTCGCCCGAGCGGTCGTAACCGACGACTGTCGCCGTGTAGACCTGACCGTTGCCCAAGTCGGTCACCTTGATGCTCGTGGCGCCATCGATGACGTGATTGTTGGTGAGTATCTCGCCGGTGGACGTGAGGACGATTCCCGTGCCGGCCGCCTCCTCACTTTCATAGCTGAGGTCGGTATTCACGTCCACTAGGCCAGAGTCGACCCTCGAGGCGATTGCGGAAGCGTTCGCGGGGCCTCCAGGTGCCGACGAACTAGAGCCAGACGAGCCCGAGCCGAACGGGAAGGTCCCCGAGCCGAACGGGAAGGTCCCCGAGCCGAACGGGAAGGTCCCCGAGCCGAACGGGAAGGTCCCCGAGCCGAACGGGAAGGTCCCCGAGCCCGACGAGGGCGAGTTGGCTGACGGCTGCAAGGTAGACGTCGAACGCGATTGCCAAGCAACGCGACCTATGCCGAATCCCGCCGCCATGCCGATCACCAGCAGCACCACGACCGCCAAGCCCGTAGCAGCCAGACGCCTCCTCGGCTGCGGTGTCGGCGACACGGCCCAGTACGGCCCAGGAGCGTACATCCATTGCCCTCCACCGCCCATTGCTCCGGGCGCACCCGGAAGCGGAGGAGGCGGAGGCGGAGGAGGCGGAGGCGGAGGCGGAGGAGGCGGAGGAGGCGGCGGCGGAGGAGGCGGCGGCGGTGTCCAGCCACCGGCTCCGGTGGCTGTGCCGGTGGGCGCGGCTGTGAACTCGGGCGGCCCTGGCGTGACAGCCTCCACCGATGCCGGCCCATCGACTCTCCACTCCGTGTGTTCCTCGCTCTCGTGGTCCTCGTCCATCGCCCTCTCCTCCTCAGGGACGGTAGCGCGCATACAACTGTCCGCATTCAGTAAACCGCGTGCACCTGAGGATTTGCTGAGCCGCCGCTAGGCAATCCCTGGGAAAGGCCCAAGACAGGTCGCGGCTCGTTCACAACAGACACTGCCCGCACGCTGCGAAACTCCGGGCGCCACTGGCTAAAGTAAAGGTTGTTGTGCCCGGGTCCGCGATGCCGCGCTGGCACATTGCTCGTAGTGGACAGACCCTAAGCAAGGAACGACCTTGACAAGCATGCTCGTCGTCTTTGGAGCCACCTGCCGGGAACAGACAACCGAAACCACCGACCACCTCGACAAGGGACCGAGGAAACGGAGGTGTTGCCCGCGGACCTCCCTTCGACACGGATCATCCGCCTCTCGGTGAGCACCTCTATCTCCGGTCCTGAGCCCGTGGGCACCTCACAACCGGAGCCTGCAGACCTGGCCGCTGGCTCAGAGAGGTCTGGAGTCCCACCAGCCCGAGCTGTCCGGGACCGTCGGCTCATCCTCGCCGTGCTCTGCGTGAGCCTGCTCATCGTCAGCCTTGACAACACAATCCTGAACGTGGCGCTGCCGGTCATCGTGCGCACCCTGCACGCTTCGTCGAGCTCATTGCAGTGGATCGTCGACTCCTACGCGATCGTTTTCGCCGGGTTGCTTCTTCTGGCCGGCAGCCTCGGCGACCGCCTAGGACGCAAGTGGGTCTTCATGGCGGGACTGGTCATCTTCGCAGCCGGTTCCGCGGTGTCCGCCTTCTCAGGTACCGCTGATCGGCTCATCGCGGCACGGGCCTTCATGGGGATCGGAGGAGCAGCGATCATGCCTTCGACCTTGTCGATACTCACCAGTACCTTCACCGAAGCCCACGAGCGAGCCCGCGCCATCGGAATCTGGTCGGGCACCACTGGGCTTGGCGTAGCTGTTGGCCCTGTGGCAGGCGGCTGGCTGCTCACTTCTGGTGGGGCTCGGTGTTCCTCGTCAACGTGCCCATAGCGGTGATCGGGATATTCGCAACAACCTGGCTCGTACCGAACTCGAAGAACTCAAGCACCAAGCGTTCCGACCCGATCGGCGCCGGCCTGTCCGTCGTGGGCATGGGACTGTTGTTGTGGGGCATCATCGAAGCACCAAATCGCTCGTGGACCTCCCCTCTCATCGTCGGCGCCATCGCCGCCGCGATAGCAGTGCTCGTCGTGTTCACAGTCTGGGAACGGCACTCGTCCCACCCGATGCTCGAGGTCTCCTTCTTCAGATCTCGGCGCTTCTCGACAGCCGTGGGAGCCATGGGGCTCGTCATGTTCGCATTGATGGGCGGTCTCTTCCTTCTCACCCAGTACCTGCAGTTCTCGCTCGGCTACACAGCCTTTGAGACCGGCCTGCGCATTGCGCCAATCGCGGCTGTGTTGCTGGTCGTTGCTCCCCTCTCGAGCATGGTCGACCGCATAGTCGGGACAAAGCCTGTTGTCTTCGCAGGAATGGCCGTTGTCGCCCTGGGCTTCGGGCTCCTGACGAGAGTTACCGTCCACGACACGTATATGGACGTGCTTCCCGCGTTCTTGCTGATCGGCCTCGGCACGGGCCTCGCCTTCGCCCCCAGCACCGAGTCTGTGATGGGATCCCTGCCTATCGACCAAGCCGGTGTGGGTGCAGCCACCAACGGCGCCGCGCTGCAAACTGGTGGCGCACTCGGAGTCGGTGTTCTGGGCAGCCTGCTCAACACCCGCTATCAGAACCGGCTGGCGCCGGTACTCGCCCACTACAAGATGCCGGCGTCGGTCCTGCACCTGATCACCGGCTCGCTCGGCGGCGCTCTCGCCGTCAGCGAGAAGATCGGAGGAGTGCTCGGACCCGAGCTTGCCGATTTCGCGCGGCGGTCGTTCATCAGTGGCATGGACCTCGCCGTCAGCGTCGCAGCGCTCGTGGTCGGCACGGCAGGGCTCGTCGTGCTCGTCGTGCTGCCGAACCGCAGTGCCGGACCCAGCCAAGACCAGCTTCAGCAAGCAGCAGAGACTCCCACACGGTCAGAACGAAGCTGAGGGCTCTGCCCGGCAGGCGTCGATCACGCGGACAAGTCGCCAGACTGGAAAGCCCGATCAGCCTGCCCGCTAGGCTTTCCCGATGCCAGCTGATCTGCCGACAATTCTTGCGACCTCCGGAGGGGTCAAGCGAGGGTCTCGCACCGACCTGGCGTTCGCTCCCCTGGTCTTCCATGCCATCGAGCTGGCCGGCGTAAACGCCCGGCGCCCCCGGCTGTGCCACATAGGAACGGCCGGCGGCGACCAGCGCTGGTGGAACGGCTTGTGGGACGAGGCAGGGCACGCGGCTGGGATCGACGTGGTGCACTTGAACTTGTTCCCGATGCCGAACGTCGAGGACGTAGCTGGATTCCTGCTCGACCAGGACGTGATATGGGTCGGCGGCGGCAGCGTGGCGAACCTGCTCGCGATCTGGCGACTCCACGGCCTCGACAGGGTACTTACCGAGGTTTGGCGGGCAGGGGTGGTGCTCGCCGGGGTCTCCGCCGGGTCAGTGTGCTGGCATGTCGGCGGCACGACTGACTCCTTCGGGCCCGAGCTTCGGCCTGTGACCGACGGCCTCGGCCTCCTGCCATACGGCAATGGGGTCCACTACGACTCCGAGCCCCAGCGCCGCCCACTCTTCCAGCAACTCATCGCCGACGGCGTATTGCCCGACGGGTACGCATCTGACGACGGGGTCGGCCTCCTCTACCGAGGAACCAGCTTCGTAGAGGCTGTGACCGAGATCAGAGGCAAAGGGGCCTACCTGGTCCGACGAGAGGGCGACCGGGCCATAGAAGAGCGGATCGAGCCCAGGAGCCTGCCCGGAGCGGTCTGAGCCTTGGCTCCTCAGCTGGAGACCAGGAGTCTCGACGGCGAACAGGTCGCGTATGCGGCCTGCGACTGCGCCTGACCTGGAGCGGCACCAAGGCGCGTCTCACGTCGTGGACGTCACACACGCGTCGCAGGAAGACGGCTCGCCTCGACTTCCGCCTGCTCCGACAGTCACAGCTAGCCTCCCCCTGTGACCAAAGAGCCACCTGAACCGAAACTTCCCACCCGGGAAATCGTGCGGCCCCAAGGTCTCTGGCGATTCGTCATCACCCGCGTCCTGGCGGTGGCCGCATTGGGCTTCGTAATGGCCATCGGACTGGACCACTCATCGAAGGTGATAATCGCAGCGACGATATTCCTCGCCCTCATGACCCTGATCGCCGCTGTACAGGTGCCGCTGTTCAAGCGCAGGTGGCGCCGGCTCGAAGAGAACCGACTCAGGAGCCTGGCGGGTGACGCCATCTATGCGGGGCCGGCGCGGGCCGAGAGTCTGCCTGGCGCCCGTGGCAGCCGGCAGGTGGCAGGCGAGCTCGTGCTGGACAGGCGTGGCCTTTCCTTTGCGCCACGGCGCGCGACGGAAGTTCCCCCGCTCCACATCGCTTGGGAGGAGATGACCCACATCCGGCTCGTGCCGATCCCGAACGCCCCGGTTGCCGGCTCGCTCGAGCTGACCCTGTGCCGGGGTTCGACTCAGAACTTCGTGGTACAGCGCTGCGAGTCTCTAGCCGACAAGCTGCAGAGCCTTCCTGAACAACTGTGAGCCGCGACGGCTCGCATTTGTCGCCTTTGATCTCGACCTGGCAGGCCGGATAGAACACAGACCACCCCTATTGGGGAAAGGCGTACTCACAGACTCCTGATTAGAGCCTTTCTCCGTCCAGGCCTGGGTCAGCTAGCACCCAACTGCCGGCTTTGACGTGCCACGATTGTCGTGTCGGTTCACCTGCCACGAGTTGAAGCAGGTCACGCCTCTGCCGAGCGCGTGGGGCCCCGTCGCCTTTGGCCGGTGGGCGGCGGCGCGTCGCCAACGGCTGTTACGAAGCTGCCTTCGGCGTTCTCTCGTCCATGCCCCACGGAGCGCCACTGTCGTTCAGCAGCTCCAGGAACGGCTCGGACTTGAGCGCCTCCGGACCGAGCAATCCGACGCCTGACCAGGCTCCCGAGTCGATAAGCTCGAGCGCCACTATCGGGTTGATGGCAGTCTGCCAGACAACTGCCTGCGAGTCGTCCACCGACATGCACCAATCGTTGTCGACCGCGTGGTACAGGTAGACCTCTCGGGGCGAGCCGTCCTTTCCAATCCCCGTCGCCCAGGTTCCGGCGCAGGTGACACCGTGCATGAGGTGGCCGATCAAGGCCGGGTCCGGCAGGCACGCCGCGACGACGTCCCGAGGCGAGACCTTCTCCCCGCCCACCAACACTGGCGTCGTCGAGTCGAGTCCGAGCATGTGGAGCGTCTTGAGCACGCCGATGAAGTCGTCCCCGAGGCCGTACTTGAACGTGACTCGCTTCGCGTCGAGCCAACGCGGCATTAGGAGAACCTCCTCGTGCTCAACGTTCACGCACTCGACCGGTCCGATTCCGGCCGGGAAGAGGAAAGTCTCAGGCTCGCTGAACGGCTCGGTGGTGAACCATCCACGCCCCTTCTCCCAGATGACAGGAGGGTTCAGGCATTCCTCGATCGTCGTCCAGATCGAGAAGCTCGGGCAGAAGTCGTATCCGTCGATGACGAGGTTGGCGCCGTCGCGCACGCCGAGCTCGTCGACGGAGCTGAAGAGGTTGTCCACGGCGTGGCGGGCGAACACGTCAGACAGCCCAGGCTCGACCCCCATGCCGGCGAGGGCTAGCAGCCCGCGCTCCTCCCACTTCGGGGCGAGCTCGAACTGCTCGTCTCCGAGCTTGACTCCTGTCTTGGAGTAAGGGTTCTCGGCGTGCGGGTGAGACAGCGACATGGCCATGTCCATGTAGTTGACACCCGCTGCAAGAGCTGCGCGGTAGATCGGCATTACAAAGCGGGGGTCGACAGCGTTGAGCACTACGTCGCAGTTCTCGGCCCGGATCAGCTCGACGATCGCCGACTCGTCGGAGGCATCGAGCTTGAAGCCCGAGAAGCCGTCAGTAACAGACGCCGCTTTCTGAGCGCGCTCCTTGTCGTAGTCGGCCATAACGACCTTCTCGAAGTTGCCCCGGCGCGCCGCTATATGGGCAAAGGCACTCCCGACTCCCCCGGCTCCTACCACGAGAACTCGCATGAGAAGGTCCTTTCTCGGCAATCCGGCCGAAGATCAACAAGGCGTAGCACGTTGAAATGCAACCTCAGACGCGCGTCTTCTCAGTTTAGAGGAAGCCCGAGTCTTCTCCATGGGCCGAAAGTCCCTATTCAGGCTCGGATGAGGGTGACACAATTGCTAAAGTCCCCGTTCGCGATCAGGAAGGACCGCATTGGATCAAGAACGTCACGTCGGTCGTCTAGGACCAACGACAGAGGGCACAGAGCGCGGCAGATCGGCATGGCCGAGCAAACGAGAAGCCAGACGTGCACAACGAAGTGCACAGGGAGGCAACTGAAGTGAGCAACAACGTCAAGAACATCCTGAACGATCTCGAGGTGCGCAACGCAAGCGAGCCCGAGTTCCTGCAGGCCGTGCGTGAGGTGCTGACATCTCTCGAGCCCGTCGTCGAGCGTTACCCCAAGTATCAGGAGATGAAGGTCCTCGAGCGGCTCGTAGAGCCTGAGCGGGTGATCATGTTCCGGGTCAGCTGGGTCGACGACAAGGGCGAGATCCAGGTCAACCGCGGCTACCGGGTTCAGATGAACAGCGCCATCGGGCCGTACAAGGGCGGACTCAGGTTCCACCCGTCGGTCTACCTGGGATTGCTGAAGTTTCTCGCTTTCGAGCAGGTCATCAAGAACTCCCTCACGACCTTGCCAATGGGCGGGGCAAAGGGCGGGGCTGACTTCGACCCGAAAGGCAAGAGCGACGGCGAGGTGCGCCGCTTCTGCCAGGCCTTCATGACAGAGCTCTACCGCCACATCGGCCAGTTCACAGATGTGCCGGCCGGCGACATCGGCGTCGGTGCCCGGGAGATCGGCTACCTGTTCGGGCACTACAAGCGGATCGCCAACCAGTTCACGGGCGTGCTTACCGGCAAGGGCCTCAACTGGGGAGGCTCGGAGATCCGACCGGAAGCCACCGGCTACGGCGCCGTCTACTTCGCCCAGGAGATGCTCGCAACGCGCGCCGAGAACCTCGACGGCAAGAGGTGTCTCGTCTCCGGCAGCGGCAACGTCGCTCAGTACACCGTCGAGAAGCTGATCGAACTGGGTGCGAAGCCCCTCACCCTCTCAGACTCCGACGGTTTCATCCATGACCCCGACGGGATCGACACCGAGAAGCTGGCCTTCGTGATGGAACTGAAGAACGTCCGACGTGGACGCATCCGCGAGTACGCCGACCGGTTCCCCACTGCGAGCTTCACACCGGCAAACGACGAAGGGTTCAACCCACTCTGGGCTGTCCCAGCCGAGTGTGCCTTCCCGAGCGCGACCCAGAACGAGATCAACGGCACGGACGCGCGCAACCTGGTGGCCAACGGAGTCAAGCTCGTCGCCGAGGGCGCGAACATGCCGACCACGCCCGAAGGCGTCGACCGGTTCCTAGAGGCCAAGCTCCTCTATGGACCGGGCAAGGCTGCCAACGCGGGCGGCGTGGCGGTCTCCGGCCTGGAGATGACCCAGGACATCGAGCACCTCTCGTGGACCAGAGAGCAGGTTGACAACAAGCTGCGCCAGATCATGCGTGCGATCCACACCAACGTGCGTACCGCAGCCGACGAGTACGACAGGCCGGGCGACTACGTCTTGGGTGCCAACATCGCAGGCTTCGTCAAGGTGGCGGACGCCATGGTGGACGAGAGCACGGTCTGATGTCCACCGGCCCCGACTTGCTGCCAACTGAGGAAGGGGTCGACAAAGGCTTGAAGTCGGGGGCAATTGGGCTCCTCTCGAGCGTGGTCATCGGGACCGCGTCCACTGCCCCCGCTTACAGCCTGGCGGCAACGCTTGGTCTCGTAGTTGCCGATGTCGGCTTCCATGCGCCATTCGTCGCGATTGCCGCATTTGTGCCGATGCTGTTGATCTCGATCGGCTACAGCGAGCTCAACAAGGCGGACCCCGACTGCGGGACGACCTTCACCTGGGCCACACGCGCCTTCGGTCCGAAGACGGGCTGGGCGGGTGGCTGGGGGATCATCGCCTCCGACGTGCTCGTCATGGCGAGCCTTGCCGAGGTGGCCGGCCAGTACGGCTTCCTGCTCTTCAACAGAGATCGCATCGGGGACAACCCGACCAGCTTCTGGGTGCTCCTCGTGGGCGTCCTTTTCATCGTCGTCCTGACCTACGTCTGTTACAGGGGCATCGAGGTTTCGGCGCGGGTCCAGCAGGTCCTGTTGTCGATCGAGCTCGTCATGCTGGCCGTCTACGCGGTCGTGGCACTGGTCAGGGTGGCCACAGGCCACGCGCCGACAGGCCACCTCGTGCCGAGCATGTCGTGGTTCAACCCGACGACCGTTTCTCCAACCAAGCTCGTCGACGGACTCGTCCTGATGCTGTTCATCTACTGGGGCTGGGACACCTCGCTGTCGGTGAACGAGGAGACGAGCGACAAGAAGCGGCTGCCCGGTCTGGCGGGGATCATCGCCACGCTGTTGCTGCTGGCGACGTACGCACTCGTCACCATCGCGGCGCAGGCCTTCGCCGGTGTCGGCAAGACGGGCATAGGCCTGGCGAACCCAGCGCACTTGACCGACGTGTTGTCGGTGCAGGGGACTGCCGTGTTCGGATCGGCCTGGATCGGCTCGGTCTTCGCGCACCTGTTGCTGCTCATGGTCCTTTCGTCGGCCGCCGCGTCCACTCAGACGACGATCCTGCCCACGGCCCGCACGGTCCTCTCCATGAGCGTGTACAAGGCGGTGCCCGACGCGTTCGGGACCATACACAAGAAGTATCTGACTCCGACGGTCGCGACGCTGGTGATGGGCGGGGTCTC
>Ga0326728_10017914_pt1 | contig 14068 bp, 11 predicted proteins | sample MB3enrmetagenome_FD_207602 | JGI IMG/M metagenome (GOLD analysis project Ga0326728, IMG submission 207602) | Lab enriched peat soil microbial communities from McLean, Ithaca, NY, United States - MB31MN | ecosystem: Environmental > Terrestrial > Soil > Wetlands > Peat | place: USA: New York...
CTTGAAGCCGTGCACCGCGTAGGTGAACGGATCAATCACGGTGATGGCTTTCATCCAGGCCGGGAACGCCGCCGTGGGATACACCGCGCCACTGGGGAAGAACAAGACGGTGTTGAGCACACCAAAGATGGCGCGCGGCACCAGCGGATCGCTCACCCGCACCATCAACAGAAACATCATGCTGATGAGCGCCAGCGATGTCGTTACCACCAGTAACATCATCCGGGCAAGGCGGATCAGATTCAAGGGATCAGGGATGCCGGCGATGATGGAACCGATCGTCACCAGCACAAATCCGGCGATGATGGCCTTGATGGCGCCGGCGACGTTGAACCCGAGGATCAACTCGAACTTGCGGATGGGCGTGACGAGATAACCTTCGTGCAGCCCGCGCGCCTTGTCGTCAATGAAGATGATGCCGCCGCCAATCATGGCGGAGACAAAAATCGCCAGCGTGATGGTGCCTGGCAGCAGATATTGGATATACGGCACGTACGGATAAATTTCCACCACGTCGAGCCTGGCATCGGCGGTTTCCCGCGGCGGATCCGCCGGGGCGTTGTACGTCGCAAACAATTCCGTCAGCGCGCCACCCAGCCCCGAGGTTGAAAACTGGTCGGTATTGTCCTCGACCAGTGCCACACGGGGATTCGCGCCGGCAAGCACCTTGCGCGAGAACTCCGGCGGAATGGTCAACACGCCGTTGATTTTACCATTGCGCAAATCGCGCAACGCGGCGGCCTGGTCATCGTAGGCAACGGTGTCAAACGTCTGGGCATTGGCCGCGACTGCCTGAAGCATTTCCTTGAGCTTGATCGCCGGCACGCCGTGGTCCTGGTCCACCACGCCGATTCCCAGATTTTTGACCTTGCCGCCAAACGCGTAACCGAGCACCACCAGTTGCACCAGCGGCATGATCATGGAAATTACAATCAGTGTTGGGCTGCGCCGAAAGCGGCGGAGATCGCGTTCGATGATGGCCCAGATGCGGTGCATGTTAATAAACGACGAATGACTAAACCATAATGACTAAAGAATGATGAAGCCCGAATGACAAACCACCGGCGCGGACAAAATTCCATTCGACATTAGTCATTTGGATTTCTCTCGTCATTCGGATTTCGGATTTAGTCATTTCTGCAAAAGTGCGGTTCTTCAACCTCGTCTCATGAGATAAGGGCTTTCGGCCGCCGACGGCGCCTGCAACGTGTCGCGCAGTTGGTGGCCGGTGTAATGCACGAACACGTCATCCAGCGTCGTGCTTTGTACGGAAAGCGAGGTCACGGTGACGCCGACGTTGCGTGCGGCTTCCATCAACGCCACCGTCGTGCGCGGGCCATTGTGCGACGCGAGCCGGAAGACGTGGCCCTCCGCCTTCAATTCGGCCACGTCCGGCAGGGTTTTCAAGGTGGTTTCCCAGCCGGGCGGCACCTCGGAAAAACTCACTTCCAAAATATTTTTGCCGGGGATTGAAGCCTTCAATTTCAGCGGCGAATCCAGCGCCATCAGCTTCCCGTGGTCCACGATAGCCACGCGGTCGCAGAGTTTGTCGGCCTCATCCATGTAATGCGTGGTGACGAGAATCGTCAGGTCGCGCTCGCGTCTCAGGCGCGTCAGCATGTCCCACACCGCCACGCGCGAGACCGGGTCGAGGCCGGTGGTCGGCTCGTCGAGGAAAAACATGTTCGGTTCGTGCACCAGGCCGCGCGCGAGTTCGAGCCGCCTTCTCATGCCGCCGGAAAACATCTTGACCGGCTTGTCCGCCCACGGCGTCAAATCCACGGCCTGGAGCAGTCGCGGGATGCTTCGCTTGCGCTGCTCGCGCGGAATGCCGTAGAGCTTGGCGAAAATGTTCAGGTTTTCCACGGCGCTCAATTCCAAGTCGGAGGTCATCGCCTGCGGAATCACGCCGATGGACTGGCGGACGGCGTTGGCGGCGTGGACGATGTCGAAGCCGTTGACGCGCGCCGTGCCCGACGTCGGCGGCACCAGCGTCGTCAACATGCGGATGAGGGTGGATTTGCCCGCGCCATTGGGTCCCAGCAGGCCGAACACCTCGCCGCGCCCGACGGAGAAATTCAACGCGTCCACGGCGCAAAAATCGCCGAAGCGCTTCGTCAGATTTTCAACTTCAACGGCGAACATTTTTGTTTTCGGTAGGAGACGACGTGAGAAGTCTCCATTCTTTAATTTGAGCCTCGTTACCTCGGCTCCTACGAATTTCATTTTAGCGGCAGCGTAACGTACGCCGTCATGCCCACGGCCAGCGCGCGATCGCGGTTATCGCAACGCAGGCGGATTTCAAAAGTCTTGATGTCGCGCTTGGTGCGGCTCACGTCACGCTGCGTGGCGTAATCGGCGTCCACGCCCCGATAAAATACCGTTCCCTCACGCACCGCGCCGGACGGCAGCGTCACCTTCAGCTTCTCGCCGAGCCGGATGCGGTCAATCCAAGTTTCCGGCACATCGGCGCGCACCCAAAGGTTGTCCTGATTGATGAGCGTGACAATGGCCTCACCGGGATTGACCACTTCGCCCTGCAACGCCACGCGCGTGTCCACGATGCCGTTGATGGGCGAACGGATTTCAGTATAGCCCAATTGCACCCGCGCCTTTTCCTCCTGCGCGTGGGAGGCCTGGATCAAGCTCTCGATGGATTCGACCTTCGCCTTTGCGGCATCATACGTGGTCCGGGCCTGATCGTAAGTCTCCACCGATTCCACCTTATTGCTGTATAATCCCTCAATCCGTTTGAAATTCAGGCTCGCGTTTTCCAGGTCGGCTTGGGCCTGCGTGAGTTGCGCGACCGCTTGTTCCTCGCTGCTTTTGTAAAAATCCAGGCTGGCCTGCCATTCCTGGGGCTGAATCTGCGCCAGCAGTTCGCCGTTGGTGACCGTGTCGCCTTCCTTCACAAGCAGTCGTTGTAACTGGCCTTGAATTTGCGAACTCACAATCACCTCGTCCGTGGTGACGATGCCGGTGAGAACCAGTTTATTTTCCGACCGCGAGAGGCTGTAATAAATGCCGCCGGCCAGCGCCGCCAGCAGCAAAAGAAGGATGAGAATTCTGCGTTTCATGTCAAAGGTGCATCAGGATTGATGAACAAACCGTGGCGGATAAAATCGAGCACTTCCTGTTTGCGGCGTTTCAGGCTGGCCTCGGCGTAGGGATTGGCATAGCCCATCAACTGCAACATCGGCGCCGCCGAAAAATAAAACACCACCAGGGCAGCGATGGAAGCCGCCGTATGAAAGGGGTCCATCTTTCGCAATTCCCCCGCGAGCATCCCGCGCACCAGCAATTTCCGCAATGCTTCGCTGCGTGGCACGATGTATTGGCGGAACAACCGTTCCGGCGCTTTGCCGCCCTTCATCATCAGTTGTTGGAACAACGGCGCATGACGGTGCCGCCGGCTGATAAAATCAAAGTGCAGATTCACGTAACGCAGGAGGAGGGTGCGCGCCGAGCCGGGAGCATTGAGAATTTCCAGCGCCTGCTGGTTGAACTCGCGTAGGTGTTCTTCAATCACCGCTTCATAAATGCCCGCCTTGCTCTTGAAGTAATAATACAGCAGGGCCTTGTTGACGCCGGCGGCGGCGGCAATGGCGTCCGTGCGCCCGCCCGCCAGGCCGTCCTGCGCAAAGGCGCGCTCGGCGGCGGCGAGGATTTTCGCCCGCGTTTCCGCGCGGCGGGCCGGCCGGCGTTCCCGGCCGGCCATGGATTTGGCCGAGGGCATAATTTAACTAACTGGATAGTTAAACTAAGTGCCCCCGCTTTTTTGTCAAGCCGGGGTGGGCGTCGTCTGAGAGCGAATCGGTTGCAGCCCTAGGTTCTAATCTGCCCGCTGCCGATGCCGATCCATTTGTAGCTGGTCAATTCGTCCAGGCCCATCGGGCCGCGCGCGCCAATTTTGTCAGTGCTGATGCCGATTTCCGCGCCCATGCCGAATTCGCCGCCGTCGGTGAACCGTGTTGAGGCGTTCCAGTAGACCGCCGCTGAATCCACTTCATTCAGGAATTGCTTCGCGTGGGCTTCGTTCCTGGTGACGATGCTGTCCGAATGCGCCGAACCATAGTAATTGATGTGGTCAATCGCCTGCTGGACGCCGTCCACGACGCGCACATTCAGAATATAATCGTTATACTCCGTGAAAAAGTCCTGCTCCACGGCAGTTTTCAGTTTCAAGTTTCCAGTTTTCAGTTGAGACAGGGCGGCGAGACTCTGCGGATCACACCGCAACTCCACCCGTTTTTCTGCGAGTTTCTGCGCAATCTGCGGGAGAAATTTTTCCGCAATGGCCTTGTCCACCAGCAGCGTTTCCATGGCGTTGCAAACGGCCGGGCGCTGGACCTTGGCGTTCATGGCGATGGCCTCGGCCATTTTCAAATCCGCGTCGGCGTCTACAAAAACGTGGCAGACGCCTTTGTAATGTTTGATGACCGGCACCTTCGAGCACTCGGCTACGGCGCGAATCAAACCTTCACCGCCGCGGGGCATGCACAGGTCAACATATTGCGTGAGCGAAAGCAAAATGGGAATCGCCTCGCGGTCGGTCACGGGCACAACTTGAATCGCATGTTCGGGAAAATGCGCGAGCGATTTTTTGCCCGCTTCAACCATCGTTTTGGCGATGAGCAGGTTGGAATTTATCGCCTCCTTGCCGCCGCGCAAAATCGTGGCGTTGCCGGACTTGAAACAGAGGCTCGCCGCATCCGCCGTCACGTTGGGGCGAGACTCGTAAATGATGACGACGACGCCAATGGGCGTGGAAACTTTTTGCAGCTTCAATCCGTTAGGCCGGACGCGCTCATCCAGAATCCGACCAACGGGGTCGGGCAGCGCCGCGACTTCACGCAAACCTTTGGCCATCGCGGCAATGCGTTTGTCGTCGAGCTTGAGCCGGTCCAGCATGGCGGATGAAAGCCCCAGCTTGGCGGCGGTGTCCATGTCCAGCGCATTGGCCTCCTTGAGCGCGGCGGCATTTTTCTCGAGCGCCTCGGCCATGGCGAGTAAACAATCATTCTTCTCGCGGGTGGTCAGTTTCGCGAGTTCGCGTGACGCCGCCTTGGCCTGCCGGGCCAGTTGCGTCATTTGTTCAGTCAAGGTCACAAACGGGACAATACGTCAAAAAGGCCGGAGTGAAAAATAAGAAATTCCTTACCGCCCGCGCGGGTATTTTATTTGCTTTTCGATTTGGCTTCGGCGTCGGCGAGTTTCTTCATGTATTTGTCTGGGTCCTTGTCGAAGTCCGCCTTTTCAGACTTGTCGCAGACTTTGATCTCCTGTCCCTTATAGACGAAGACATACGGCTTTCCCATTTCGCCCAATTTCATGCCACAGACTAGGCAGGTGTTCAGGGGATACGGTTTGGGCGCGGCACGCTTTGTACCGTCGGCGCGAACAGCCGTCAGAGTGCCGGCGAGAAACACAACCGTCAGAATTATTGCAGCAATCCATTTCATGTTTTTCATATCGAATACACTTTCTACTTTGGTTTGGAAAGGCCGCCTCGCGAATCAATCATGCGGCAGCTGAATCGGTTAAAACATATAGCTCACGCTTACTTTGAACAGCACCGGCGCAGCGAGCTGATTTCCTGTAAAATGTTGAAAAACGGGAAATTCCGCGTCCGCGTAAATTTTCACCGGATGAATGTGGAACTCGACTCCCGGTGAAAGCATAAGGCGCTGGTAGCCTGACGCGACGCCGTCTTCCGGATCGTCGTTCGAACCGCCCGCTGCGTTGGATCCGCTGTCACTGGTACGTTCGGAAAAGATCACTTGCGCCACCGGCGAAATCCGCACGCTGCCGAGCGAGAATCCCTTATAATCAATCCCAGCGTCCGAATCGAGTTCGACGCCCGGACGATAGCCGGCTTGTGTCAACGTCGGCACATCTAGCTTTAACTGCGCAAACCAGTCCCATTTTTCATCTTCTGTGATATTGCCGCGATAAAATCCTCCAAGCAAAAGGTCCGTGCTGCCGGTTCCAATTTCGCTGTCGCGATCAACATCGCCATAGGCATTGTTGTAGGTGTAATCGCCGGTCGGCAGCTTCAAACCGAAGGTGATACCCGCGGACTGATCCGCAAAAAACCCCGTGTAAATGCTTTCTAACCGGATATCGCCGAGAGCCCACCAATTGATCGTTGTTATAGGATTGCCAGGAGCGGAACTGGTTGTCTTGAAGGAACGATAGTCATAAGGCACTTCTGCCCTAACACCCCAACTGTCATTAAACATATATTGGAGACCGCCAGTGATGAAGTGCGTCACAATCTCCTTGTCGCCGTTGTCCGCCGCCGGCGCTTCCGAAGTGCCATTCCAGTTGCGATTTTGGTCCTGATAATCGTATTGGAGAAAAGCCATTCCACCCTGGCCATTCGGAAACATCGAAGTGCCGCCTACATCGAAAACACCACAGCCGCACGCACAGGCGTGGACCACGCCCGGCACCGCCATCACCGCCAACAAACTGCCGCCAATTTTTACTGCCATTGAATCAATTTTTTTATTTTTCATTTTCAAGTTTCAAAGTTGCGAGACACCGCCGCCCGGCAGATCTCAAGGTTAAAATTGTTGTTAGAAAATCAAGTAGGAATGCTGCACTGCGATGTCCGTTGAAAACTGAAATTTTCACCGGTCACCTCGGCGAGGCGACCCTACCCTCAAGGGATTAAACGAAGAATTCGCGGGGAGGAGGCGTCAACGGCTTTTGGGACAAGGATTTTGCAAAAGAATTTTCGAGCGGCAAAAGTCGAAAATGTGATGGCGCCACCAGCATGAAATTTTCGGGCGCGGGCGGAAATTCGAGTTTTTTGACTTGAAGCGGGTATTCGTTTTTCCGCTCAGATTTTTTGGCGGCGGCGATGACTTTGCACAAACAACAAGGATGTTTGCCGTCGAAGGTGTGGGTCAACGCCACTTCCAGCGGCGCTTTTTCCGAATAACTGACAACCATGCCTGCCCATGCAACCGATTGCAACACAATCCATTGCGCATCCGTCGCCGTGAGCAGTGTTATCATCAGGCAGAGATTACCAACCCATTTCAACACATACGAAGTCTAACCTCAATTTGTACCGTCGCAAGCAAGAAAAGATTAAAGCTTTTGAAAGCGGTCCGAAGCTTCAACAATTTGCGAGGCGGTGATCCAGACCAGCGCGCCGCTCGGCAGCAAATCAAAAAGCGGAATCCTGAACGCAAAAAGACATTTGCATGTCCCGCTGGATGGCCGGCGCTCCGAGATCGAGCCGGATGAATCTTTCCCTCCCCAATGCCGGAACCAGAAGATTTTGCAAATCCACGCTCAGGGCGGCGTGACCGGCCAGTTCACGACTCTGGACGATCAGTTGAAGAACACCTATGCGCTTCAACTCGGCGCACTTTACGGACCCAATCAGGTCAGCCTGATTACCCTACAGGGCAGCTTTGTGCCGTTTGCACTTACACCTAATCAGCGCGCCGTAGCCCAAAACCTTGACACCTTTTCCGGATTCCTGAGCACGAATCAATTACAGGGCGACCCGCGCGAGACGAATTTGATCGCCACCCTCGATGCCGTTCCCGGATCGCAACTCCCGGCGGACTTCGACCTGATCGCCCCGGAGGAATTGGGCGCGTTGTATGACATGGAATTTGGCAGCGTGGACAGCATTGTGGGAAGCGTGCAAAGCCGGATGAACGACCTTCGCAACGGCTTTGCGTCCCCCAGTGGTAACATGTCTCTTTTTGAGCCGGGTGGGCCGGTGATGCAACTAGCTTCCGCGGATCGGAGCCTGCCACCCATGACGAAGGCCGGGCCGAGTGACGATTGGAGCGCTTATGCGGGCGGCTACGGTCAATTCGTCCATGTCGGCAGCACGGCCAATGCTTCGGGTTATTGCCTTCAGAATTCCGGCGTCATTCTGGACTTCGACAAGCCGTTGGATAATGGTCTCATGGGTGGTTTCACGCTGGATTACGCCGGTGGTGAAGCGAGCTTGGTTAACGGCGGCAGCGCGGACATGGAAGGCGGCCGCGCGGGCATCTATGGAACCTGGTTCAGCACCAACGCCTACTTGGAAGCCCAACTGGGTGCTGGTGGAAGCCGTTACGACAGTAAACGCGCTGCGCTGGGCGGCTTTGCGAGCGGAGACACCAAGGGCTTTGAGATTGATAACATGTTGGGCGGCGGCTATGACCTGAAACACAACAATTTCACTGCCGGCATGTTGGCCGAGATGCATTACACTTACGTTGACATCGAGGGGTTCACGGAAACCGGTTCTTCGGCACCGCTTCAAATCGTGGAAAACGACAGTCACTCATTGTGGACCTTGCTCGGCTGGCGTTTCGCCTACGACTGGCACATCTCCAAGGAAACGTTCCGTCCCGAGCTTCGGCTGGGTTGGCACCATGAATTCATGGACACGACCCGGACGATTGAATCGCAGATGGCCAGTGGCGCCGGAACGGTCTTCCAAGTGCAAAGTCCGTCCGTGGGACGCGACAGCCTTTCTGTGGTTACCGGCCTGAGCACGCGATGCTCGCAGCACCTTTCGGTTTTCGTCTATTATGATGGTGAACTGGCCCGCGACGATGCCGCCAGTCACACCGTGAGCGGAGGCCTCAGCTGGGACTTTTGAATCGACACTCAAACCTTGCACAAATGGCGCGCCTGAAATAAGACGCCGCGATGTCAGACTTATTTCAACCGGCCGATGCCAAGCGATTTGCGGTCGCGCTTCGCCGTTTTGACAAGGAAAATGCGCGTGATCCGAACACCGAAACCGCCGCCGGCTTCGCGCAGCCGCGCGAATTGCTTTACGCGCGGCGATTGAGCGATTGGGTCTTGCAGCTTTGTCCGAATGCCTCCGAGGCGCTGCGTCTGGCGGCGCGCGGCCAGCACCTTTGCCGTTGGAAAATCCCGCGCAATTCGTATCCGATGACCCGCGCCGGCTATTTGCAATGGCGCGCGGCGTTGAAGAAATTCCACGCGCAAAAGGCCGGCGACATTTTGCGCGAAGTTGGTTATTCGGAAGACGTGATCCGCCGCGTCCAGGATTTGAACCTTAAAAAGAATTTTCCGGCTGATTCGGAAAGCCGCGTTTTGGAGGACGCACTTTGCCTTTTGTTTCTCCAATACCAATTCGCCAATCTGGTTGCCAGGACCGCGGAGGATAAAATCCTCAACGCCTTGCAAAAGTCCTGGCGAAAAATGACGCCCGCCGCGCGGGCCGAGGCGCTGAAATTAAATTACGGCGAACGCGAAAAAGCCTTGCTGGACCGCGCGCTCAAACGATAGGACAATTTTTGTTGGTGGAGTGAGCGTCCTCGCGAGCCGGAAATTTGACTTTTAAGCTGTGCGGCTCGCCAGTAGTCTCGTCCCAGCTTTTGATTCCGAGTGACAATGCCGCCACCGCCTGACGTCCCACGCGAAAGCCAGGTCCCGCTCTGCGTGGATTTGGACGGCACGCTCATCAAAACTGATCTGCTCTGGGAATCATTGTCCCAACTGCTCCGGCGGAATCCGTTCCAGATTTTTCCGATTCTTTTCTGGTGGCTGCGCGGTCGGGCGTTCCTGAAACGGCAACTGGCCCGGCGCGTCGCGATTGATCCGGCAACTCTGCCGTACCATCAGCCATTCCTCGCGTTTCTGCGCGAACAGAAAAGCGCGGGCCGGAAATTGGTGCTGGTCACGGCGTCCGACCGCGACATGGTCCGGCCGGTCGCCAGTTACGTCAGGCTTTTTGACGATGTGCTCGCCAGCGATGGCCGGACGAATCTTCGCGGCCAAAAAAAGCTCAAGGCGCTGGTCGAAAAGTTTGGTGAACGCGGTTTTGATTACGCCGGAAATTCATATCCCGACCTCGCGGTCTGGCGCGACGCGCGCTTGGCGATTGTCGTCAACGCCAGCCCCGCCTTGGTCAAACGCGCCGCCGAATGCGCCCGGCCCGGTCCGGCCTTCACAACGGACTATTCGCCGCTCGGCACGCTGAAACGGTTTCTCAATGAACTTTTCCTGCGTAGCGGCTACTTGGCCGCAATCGGCGCGGGGCTTTTCTTGACGGCGGCGTTTCCCAAAATCGGCATCGCCGGGTTTGCCTGGATTGTGCCGGGGTTGCTGCTTGCCATCGCGCAGGGCAAAAGCCGCGGTGACGCCTTTCGCATCGGCTACGTTGCCGGGTTGGCGCACTTTCTTTCGTCGCTTTATTGGCTGTTGCTGATTCCGGCGAGCTGGCGGCTTGTAGCACTGGGCTGGGTTTCGCTAGCTGCCTTCCTCGCGCTGTTTATCGCGGTTTGGGCCTGGCTGATGGCGGGAAGAATTGGTGAGGGCAATTGGCCGCGCCGGACACGCTGGGTGCTCGCGGGTGCCGCCGTCTGGGTGGCGCTCGAAATGGTCCGCGCGCGATTGCTCGGCGGTTTTCCATGGGATTTTCTGGGCGTCTCGCAATACCGCCTGATTCCGCTCATTCAAATCGCGTCGGTGACGGGTGTGTACGGCGTTTCGTTTCTCGTCGTGTGGTTTTCACTCTCGCTGTTCTCCGCCGCGCGTACGATGTTCGACGACCCGACCCGGCGCTTTATCTGGCAGGCGGAAATGCTTTTGCCATTGGCGGCCGTGGTGGGCTTGTTCATTTTCGGTTACGTGCGGGCAGGGCGGGGTAATTCACCGGGAACAATCCTGCGCGTGACGCTGGTTCAGCCGAGCATCCCGCAAACCTTGATTTGGGATCCGGCCCAGAACGAAAAACGATTTCAGCAATTGATCCAATTGACGGAAAAAGCTTTGGCCGAAAGCAAAAAGCCGGACTCGGAGGAACAGGTTGTACAAATCCTCAACCCTTCCGACTCGAATGGTGAACAAACTAACAAACCCCTCTCCCGTCCTGCGAACACCCTCTCCCCGCCCAGCGGGGAGAGGGATGGGGCGAGGGGTGCATCCAAAACGGATTTACTGATCTGGCCCGAGTCCGCCGTGCCGGGGTTCACTGAACCAGTCTTTGACGCCATTACAAATCTTGTTCGAACCCGTCATGTGTGGCTGATCCTCAACTGCGATGATGCTGTCTGGCGGCCGAACGCCAGAAATAAGGACGATTATGACGATTTTAACGCCGCGTTTTTGTTCGATCCGGAAGGAAGCTGCACGGGCATTTATCACAAGCGCAAGCTGGTGATGTTCGGCGAATATATTCCGCTGGCGCATTGGTTGCCGTTCATCAAATATCTCACACCCATTACTGGCAGTTTCACGCCGGGCCACAGGCCGGTGACGTTTGAGTTGGGTGACTTGCACGTCAATGCCGCGGCGCTGATATGTTTTGAGGACACGTTTCCAGAGGTCGCGCGGGCGTCGGCGAAGGACGACGTGGATTTTCTGGTGAACCTGACGAACGACGGCTGGTTCGGCGACAGCGCGGCGCAGTGGCAGCACCTGGCCAACGCCGTCTTCCGCGCCGTCGAAAACAACCTGCCGCTCATCCGCTGCGCGAACAACGGCATCACGTGCTGGATTGATGCCAGCGGCCGCGTTCGGGAAATCTTTCGGGACCGAACCGGCAACGTCTATAGCATGGGGGCGATGACTATTGACGTTCCGATGTCGCCGGCCGGCGAACAGCGCGCGCCGACATTTTACAACCGTCACGGCGACTGGTTTGGCTGGGCGTGTGTGGTGCTGGCGGCCCTGGTTTTGGTCCGGTCAAAAAAAATAACTTGAATTGTTTGCAGAAGCGGTAGATATAGGACTAATACAATAACCTTATGAAATCCCGTGTTCCCATCAGTGCGCTGATGCATCACAAAAGCACAGCGCTGTGGACTATCGCGCCGGAGGCGACGGTCTTTGAGGCCATCAAACTTATGGCGGAAAAAAACATCGGCTCACTACTCGTCATGTCGGGCGACAAGCTGATGGGCATATTCACCGAACGCGATTATACGCGTAAAATTGCGTTGCAGGGGAAGAAGTCCAAGGAAACGCAGGTGCGGGAAGTCCTTTCGATCAAAATTGTTTCCGCCGCTCCGCATCATACTATCGAGGAGTGCATGAAGCTGATGACGGACAACCGCGTGCGGCACCTGCCGGTTTTGGAAGACGGAAAAGTCACCGGCATTGTGTCCATCGGCGACCTGGTGAACTGGACGATTTCAGCCCAGGATGCGGCGATTGCGCAAATGGAACAATACATCGCCGGCGGGGCGACGGCGTAATTACGGCTTGGCGGGTGGTGAATTAGTGGCCGCTTTGATCTCGGATTTTGCCTCCGGCTTGGCGGCGGATTCCTTGACCCGTTTAGCCGTAAAATCCTCCTCAGCCACGTCGCCCACCTTGCGGTGGAACTTAATTTCGTTGCCGGCAACCTTGCCCGTATATTCGATGCGGAGTTCGTTGTCGCCGAACTTGAGCGGTTCGACAAAGGAAATTTCATCCTTGTTGATCTTGCCCTCGGTAATCGTCACGGTGTCGGTGCCCATTTCCCGTTCGCCGGTAGCCGTGCCGGTGAGCTTGTCGCCGTTGACTTTAAAATCGTAGGTGTATTTTTGCACCCCGATTTGCGAATCAAACTGAGCGGTCCATTTGCCGGCGACGCTTTCGCCGGCGCGGACGGTTCTGGCCAACGCCAGCGCGCACGCCGCGATGATGAGTGTTTGAATGCAGGTTTTCATAATGGTCTTGCTGGTTTGTTTGGACAACCAGTAGAAAGCCACAAACGGGCAGGGGAAGGAAGGGAATTTTGTCAACCTAATTGGCCTGCTGGCGGACAAAAGGCGTGGATTGACGGGATTTTTGAATGGTGAGTAAATCGTAATACTGTGAAAGGTTCGATGGCGACCAGCCCACGAGGCACGAATGGCATCATTATCACCTCGCCAGTGAGGAATCTATTTTCCCGGTAAACGTCAAATTTATGAATACTTCTTTTATCCGTCTCTTGGTGGCGTTCGCATGTCTGGCTGCCTTTTGTCAGATTACCCGCGCGCTGGGCTACCGCAGTTTTGACCATGACCAGTCGCTGTACCCGGTCCCTTCATCAAATCAGTATAGTGGTGTCCTTGTTGTAAAATTCCGCAATGGCAGCAATCTCACAGCAGCCCAAGGCGGCTTTCAATCGGCCATGACCGGTGACGCCGGTGATTTGGCCTGCATCCACGACGCGCTCATTCGGGCGAAGGCAAATTCTCCCGAGCGAGAGTTCACACGGCCAGCCAATGATCTTCAGGCGGAACGGATCCTCGCCGAGCGCAATACCGGAGGGGAACTGCCCGACCTGACACAATTCTTCACCATCCGCGTTGCCGACTATGGAGCCGCACGTGAATTGCTTCAAACCATGCGGACGAACCGGCTGGTGGAAGTGATTTACGCTCGGTCGCTGCCCGTGCCGCCGCCAACTCCCGACTTCACCTCTTATCAATATTATTTCGCTTCCGGCGCCTTGAACGGATATGACGTCTTTTATGCGCGAACCCGGCCGGGCGGCGATGGCTCGCGAGCCAAATTGATCGACATCGAATATCAATGGGAGTTGGATCACGAAGATCTGCAAAAGAGTCTGACGAACATTCTTTGGGGGACTCAATACACCGGGTACGGACCGGACCACGGCACGGCCGCACTTGGGATTAGTGCAGCCATCCACAATAACTATGGCATGGATGGGATCATTTACGGTGGTCATATTGACATGATCTGTTCCACCGATTCAGGCGGAAATTGGGTACTGGCTAACGCCATCAATCAGGCAATTTCGTTCACCGCGCCGGGCGATGTCATCCTGTTGGAACAACAGGGGTATAGCTATGTGCTAACCAACTACTGTCCGGTTGAATATTACTCCGACGTGTACAGTGCAATAGCCAATGCCACGGCCCTGAACCGCGTGATTATTGAGCCGGCGGGGAATGGTTACCTCAACCTGGACGATCCGGCGTGGGGCGGGATCTTCCAGCGCGCCACGCGTGACTCGGGGGCTATCATGGTGGGTGCCGGCTTGGCCGAGGATCGATCGCGTTGCGACTTCTCGGATTATGGCTCGCGCGTTGACATTCAAGGATGGGGCGACTGGAGTGTGGCTACGTTG
>Ga0326728_10017915_pt1 | contig 14068 bp, 11 predicted proteins | sample MB3enrmetagenome_FD_207602 | JGI IMG/M metagenome (GOLD analysis project Ga0326728, IMG submission 207602) | Lab enriched peat soil microbial communities from McLean, Ithaca, NY, United States - MB31MN | ecosystem: Environmental > Terrestrial > Soil > Wetlands > Peat | place: USA: New York...
TCCTGCTCGACCTCGCCGATGCCTTGAGGTTGGGGAATCAGGCCCGGCGCGCCCTCGACGGGGAGCTCCCCGAGGCTTACTCCCTGGCCGAGTCGATGGGTGACCGCGCCGGGGCGTCGCGAGCCTGCACGGCGGCCATACATTGTTTCTCCTTCTCCGGGGATTTTACCGCAACGGTATGGGTCGGCCCCCAGGCGGCCCTGTGGATAGAGAGGGCTGACCACTGTGCGGAGGAGGGCACCCTGGAGCGCGTGTGGACAGACCTGGCAATGGGACAGGCGAGGTTTTTTACCGGGATGTTCACGAAGCAGTATGGCTTCATGTCGGAAGGGGTCAGGCTTTTCAGCCGGGCCCTCGAGCTGGCGCGACGCCTCGGAGACCCTGAAACGTTATGGTGGGTCGCCTGGATAGCGCTTTTTTATGTTACCGCTCCGCATCACGCCGGGGAGAGACGACGACTGTCGGAGGAGTTCGCGACGCGATCGCGGGCAGGGGTGAGCGCGGTGACCCTCGGATGGACGCTGTCAATCACCGGTCTCGCGCTCGTCGAGTCGGGCCAGCGGCAACGCGCGGAAAAATGCTTTGCAGAAGTGAAAGCGATAGCCGAACGGAGCAGACAGGGGAATCTGCTGCTTGCTTCCATGAATCGTGACGCCTTCGTGGCCACCCTGGATGGCCGCCTTGATGACGCAATCGCGATAGGCCGGCAGATCGAGGCCCTCGGCGAGGAACTTGGTTTATCAACATGGGCTGTCATGATGGAATTATTTGGAGTCCGAACAGCCCTGACCCACCTTGGGAGGTCCGACGAACTGGTCCGGCTTTATGACTTGATGAAGTGGCCCCTCGACGCTCTGCTCCTGGCGTGCGTGCACCGGGAGTCAGAGGCGGTGGCCGCCCTCGATGAGCTTGTGGCCTCCCGCTCCAGTCTCGAGCCTTCGGAGGATGAGACATTTGGCTCTGAAGACCTGCTGTCATTACAGGCAGCGATCCTCGTCGCCCACCGTGAGGCAGCGGAGTTTCTTGTAAGTCGGTTTGCGCATAGCGGCCTGCATATGACGAACATGATGGGCGACCTCACGTGCCTCTCTCGCCTTCTCGGCACTGCCGCAGCCTTCCTCGGCAGGCCTGAGGAAGCGCGCGCCTCCTACGAGGAGGCGATGGATATGGCCACCCGGCTCAGATCCCGCCCCGAGATCGCCCTCACGAGGCTTGAGCTTGCCGAGTTGCTCCTTGCGCACTACCCGGACGAGAAGGCAGAGGCGCTGGAGCATATGGATTTCGCCATCGGCGAGTTCAGAGAAATGAAGATGCGGCCGGCCCTGGAGCGTGCTCTCAAACGGAGGGAGAATCTCAAGGCGTAGATAACGCAGATACCGATAAGGCGGCGACCATCGACCCCCTTGAAAGGGCGGATAACGAGGAGATACCATGAGAACTCCATGCATTGTCATAGTGGCCTGTTTGTCTATCTGCTTCGCTCTCAACGATTCGTGGGCACGGTCTGACACGGAGGAGATAGCAATCTCAGCCGCTCGAGCCTGGTTGACCCTCGTGGACAGCGGCGACTACTCGGGGAGCTGGAAAGAAGCCTCCGCATACTTTCGCGGAGGTGTCACGCCAGAGAACTGGCAAAGCACCATGGAAGCATTTCGTCGGCCCCTTGGCAAAGTGATCAGCCGCGAAGTGATGCGGGCAGAGGAATTGGCCAGTCTCCCTGGCGCACCGGATGGAAAGTATGCGGTCATACGCTTCATTTCGTCATTCGAGAAGAAACAATCCGCTGTCGAGACGGTGACATTCATGTTGGACAACGATGGAAAGTGGAGAGCGGTCAGGTACTTTATCAAGTAATTCTTGTGACGAGAAACAATCCCTTCACGTCGGTGAGCCCCGGTATCCTTTGTTGACCAACGCTGCACTTGGTATGAGTGCGAGAGGGAGGGTCATCACACACTATCGCGGTAATCTTCACCTTCAATCATATGGGGAAATGCGCGATTGGTAGGTGGCTTCGTTATCGACGTCTTCCTAGAACGTTGAATCCGTACTGTTTGCGAACCACTGAAGATTTCTTCCCGAAACGGCGTTCCTCTTCCTTACAAGGTACGTCCGGTAGTGTAAAGGCGTTTTCCGCTTCAGATCATAAAGACCCGTGAATGAATCCCGTATGGAGGATTTGTGAGGAGAACCCAGTGGCGCGGCCCACGGGGCCGCACCATCATAGACTCGCTGTAGCTTACAGGATCGGGATTCTCCTACATCAAAAAACACACTCTCCCGACAGACAGCCCGAGTCGTGGTGGGGTACATTCATTGTATAATAGGGTCGGACGGCATTGCCATAGGCAAGGTTGCGAGTGAGCTCTTGTAAGAGACTATGCGAGTGACCCGGGAGACTCTGGAGCATTACATCATGTACAGCTTCCAGACAAACAGGGTGTACGGCGGACTAGCACAATTTCTTTAAGCAGAGGCGCGATAAAAGCGTGAAGGAAGCCGCCCACGAAAAGCACGACTACTACAGAGCGCTTGATGAGTAAGGTGATAGAGGAGATACTATTGGAGGAGACGGAGGGATTGTCTGGCTTTGCTCAGACGCCGCTTCCTACGTTACCGGCGCCCTGCCCGTGGACGGAAGTTCAGCGGCTCTATGACGTCTTGAGGCTCAGGATGACAAAGGGGAGGAGAGGCAAGGTCTGGTGGATCGACCATGGAAAAAGGCATGAAAAACGTTCGGAGAGGGAAGACACAATGAAAGAAGGACTCTTAAAGGGGAGGGATGAGATGAAGAAGGGAGGGATGAGATGAAGAAAATGAGGGTAATGTGGATCATGTCCTGCGCGCTCCTCGTGGCGGCGGCGTTCTTTCTTTCGGTGATTTCCAACGAGGCCCTGGCGCAAACGAAGACCCTGAAGATCGGTCTGATTACCTCCGTGACGGGCCCCATGGCGCCCGGCTTTATGGAGATCGTAGAAGCATCAAAGCCCGCGCAGGATTTGATGAACCAAAGGGGTGGAGTTACCGTCAAGGGCGAGAAATACCGCATAGAGATTCTCACGACAGATGACCAATCATCGCCACCAGGTGCAGTTGCCGCGACAAACAAACTGCTGCAGGACGGCGTCAAGTTCATAATCGCCCCGATCTTCATTCCGAACTTCATGGCAAGCGGGCCGATCTCGGAGGAAGCAAAGGTTCTCCGTGTCCTTCCTGCCAGCATAGACCCATTGCTGTTCGGCCCTCCGAATCGCTACAGCTTTGACGGAGAGGCAACCCATTACGGTGCTCCATACGTGTACGACAAGTTGAAGAGCATCTATCCCAAGTTGAAGCGGGTGGCTATCGTCCGGCCGGACGACCCGGGGTTCAAGTACCCCGAGGAGTATACCGTGAAGGAGATCGAGAAACGGGGAATGGAAGTGGTCTCCCGTGAGGTGTTCAGGATGCCTACAGACGATTTCTATCCCATACTCACAAAGGTCCTGGCGCAAAAACCCGATTCCATCGAACTGCTCTCGAGTATTCTGCCGTTTACCAAGGGTGTCATCGAGCAGGCTCGGGAACTTGGCTTCACCGGACCCATCACGTCGGTTGCCCATGTCGCCGACGTCAACCAGCTCAGGAACGCCCTGAATCCAAAAGATGCGTACGACCTATACCTGGCAGGTCCCGATGTCAGGAGTTCCAAGATGCCCCCTATGATCCGGGAATACACAAAGCTCGTGGAGAAGGTCAGCAAGGACAAGATGGATTTTGTGCACGTTCTCGCCCTGCAAGCGCTCTGGATCATAGCGCAGGGTATAGAGAAGGCCCAGAGTTTCGACACCGACCAGGTAGCCGCTGCGCTCGAAAGCATGGCCAAAGTGGAAACCCCTTATGGACCGGGGAAAATGGTCGGCAAGGATCTCATTGGTGCCAATCGGCTGTTGCTCAAAGACATTCCCTTTACCCGATTCCTGAAGGGCGGAAAGATGGAGTTTGAGTTTCTGCCGGTCAAGTAGAATCATACGGATCCGTGAGACATTGATGGCAGGGTCAAAGACGTCTCTGCCATCTTTGCACATTTTAACCCGTAATGGTTGTCCTTCAGGGCAACCTGCAGGCGTCGACTTGAGGTGTACTCAATATACGACGGCTTATCTGCTCCTTCCTGTACTCCTCATTTTTGTTAATCTTGTCATTATGCACCATTTCTACCAATGGTAATCAGTAATAGGGTATACCGAATCCGGACGGAATGGGGTCACGTTGTTTTGTTCAGTACCCCGTACTTGACATTGTCTAGACATAGCGTCGCGAATGAAATAGCGTCACCAGCGGCCGCACACTCTTGCGCTCATACCAGCCGGGATGAAGCATTGCCCCCCATCGTTCGAAGGAGTGACAGGTCTATTCTCCACTTCAACGCCGGTCCGGGAGCGCAGCACGCAGATAACGTACGTCCTTGAGATTCTCCTATGGACACGGTATTCTTCAGAGAGCCTTCCGCGATGGATCGGCATTGTGAGTGTGGGACATCACGAGCCTTAAAGGCTTATCAGGAAGCAAAAGGAGGATGCATGCTTGCTCAAGTCGTTCTCACAACGGCGGAATCGAAAAAACTCATCGCCAAAGCAGTGGCCAGACTGGATGTGGTGCAACAGGCGGCGAAGAAGGGAATCGTGGCGCTCCATCCCAGCAGCAGTACGTATTTCATCGTTGAGGAGCTCACCGGAGCGAAACCAAAAACCAACTATTGGGTGTGCGGGGTCGTGACCCCGAGAGGCATGTGCGTCGAAATGGCGATGGTTTTGGGCGACGGCTATTCACCCCGGGAAGTCTCTTCAGACCCTGGAGACCTTCGTGCGACTTGGATAATCGAGAAGGGGAAGCTCTCACCCGAGGAAAGTCTCTCCAGCCTCCTGAACCGGATGGCCCTTTCGGATGTCTACATAAAGGGAGTAAACGCCGTGGATTTCGAAGGCAACGTCGGCGTTCTGTTCGGCCAGGAAGGGTCTTACGGATATATCCAGTCGGCCAAAAGAAAGAGAAAGTTCACTATTGTCCACCCAGTAGGTTTGGAGAAACTGATACCCGTACCGATAAGGGAAGCGGCGAAAGAGGCTAAGCGGACCAGGTACGAATATGGCATGGGAATGCCTGTTGGTCTTTTTCCGTGCCTTGCCGGCGTCACTGTCAACGAGGTACGTGCCATCGAGATACTGAGCGGTGCAAGAGCGATACCAATAGCCGCGGGCGGACTGGGAGGGGCAGAAGGAGCCCTGACGCTTGTCGTGAAGGGGGAGGACGATCAGGTGAGGACGGCACTCGGCTTCATCGAGCAATCAAAAGGGGCCAGACTGCCGGAGCTGCGCCTCTGCCATTGCGACGGCTGTCCTGTACCAGACTGTAAGTTCCCCATGGCGGACAAGAACTGGGCTTCTTTCTGAAGGACTTCGAGGGCAGCCAAGTCCTGGAGCCCCGAACAATACATCACTGCAACGTATCGGGCTGGCCGTCCCGGCTACGCGCCAGGACTCTCTCGCATTTCGGCAAGACGTTGCATTCGCCCATGAGCGACATGAGAACATGATTGGGGCTCTTGCCGTGCCGGCGCTTCCGTATGCCCCTCAAAATCCGCTAATCTTTACCTGAAAACTCGCAGAATACCTTCCCGTCCACGATTCCACTCAGGGCGATCGGCCTTCGGACCACGTGTTTCACGCCGAAGAAATCTTCCCCTGCCATCCTCCCCCGTCCGTACACGGTATCGATGGACTTCATGCCCTCCAGCGCCTGCGCGACCTTATCGGTATCAAGGCTCTGCGCTTTTTCGATACCCTGGACGAGGACATAGACAGCATCGAGAACCGCGAGGTGCGAAGTGTTAAATGGTGTCTTGGTGTACTGGGCGACGACGGCTCGATAATCCTTGACTATGGACGGCATCTTAGGGCTCTGGACGTCTGCGCCCATCTGGAAGAGGTCATAAGCATATTTCGGCTCGACCATGCCCTTGAGTATGTTGATGTCGCCAAGAAGGCCTACCGAGGCATAAATGGGTCCGGTGAAGCCAAGCTCCCTTGACTGGTTGATGATAGCCGCGCTCCACGGCTCAATAGAGAAGACGATATCCATCCCGTCGGGCTTCTTTTGCAACGCCCTCGTGAGCAACGGATAAAAATCCTCACTCCCGATCTTGAACTGTTCTTCAAACACGAGGTCGAGGGCCCGGGCCTTGATTTCTTTTTCGCTGAGCTCTCTATAGATCTTTCCGACAGGATCGTCGGGGGAGATTATGGCTATCTTCTTCGCCTTAGGGTAGTGCTTCTGAAGATAGTCATGACCAACAGGCGAATTGTAGACGAATGTGGAGGCGACGAAGCTGTATCGGAGGTTTGGGTTGGCCTGGTCTCGGACCGCACCCATGGCCTTCATCGAGAGTACTTTTGCATCCTCGGCAAGTGGAGTCATTGCCATGTTGCTCGGGATGAACAACGGCGGGAGTACGAACTTCACCCCCTGTTGGATCAGCCTGTTCGTTGCAGCTACGGCTCCGGGAGGGGACGACTGGTCATCCTCAGTAATGATTTCGATAAGGTACTTCTTGCCCTGAATGGTAATCCCGCCTCTTTTGTTCAACAAATCGGCCGTTGGTTTCGCTGCGTCTGCGAGATCCTTGAATGCCGGTGCCATCGGACCGGTGAGAGAAGTGATCATGCCTATCTTGACCGTGGACTCCGCCGCCTCGCTGCCGGTTATTGCGACGAGCAGCAGTGCCGCCATAAACGAGATGAAAACAGCAGGAATCACCTTGAACATTTTCATAGGGCCTCCTCCTTGTTTTGTCGTCGCTCTTTTCAGGTCGCTGTAATGGACCATCGAAATGCTGTTCGTCCGCAAAGGGGAACGTCCGCCAAGACCCCTCGGTGCTGTCCCGGTTACCGTGTCTCAACCCGCGTATATTTTGGAGCAAGAAGGGCGTGGGCGAATAAAACCGGTTTGTCGACTCTCTTGAAATTGAGCGGACAATGGATCATGCCTCTGGGAACATAGACGCTTGCCGGAGTTGTTATTGTGTGTATCTCTTGTTCCTCGCCCAGACCTATCTCAATCTCGGCTCCCAGGTCCTCCAGATCGTCCCGTCCCAGAAAGAACAGATAGAAATCGAAGTCGTGACTGTGCGGTGTCTCTTCCATGAGAACGGGTTGGGTGATGTGAAAGAACATGATTGAGAATTGGGATCCGTAGTGCTCTTCGCCGGTATACTCCGCCATGGGTCCGAAAGGGCCTCCCATCTTGATTGGGGGCGTCAGCACATACTTACCGTACCTGTTCTGTCCCAATGTCCGGCCCCTCCTTCCGGCGAAGGTCTTTTCGATTCTATCATGGATGCTGGAAAGCGCAAAGCAATTTGGGACGGGTTGGAATGTACTTCCTGAAATCGCGCATCCAGTTACATTCTCACCTGTACAACGTTTCAAGTCGAAATCGATAAAATCCAGTGAATAGCTCTACGCGCTATTGGTGAGTGAACACCTCATTTACGCGCAGCTCGCCGCTAGTGAAGAATATCACTTAAAATGGGAAGCACAATTCTCATAGGCGAGCTGTTTGAACCGAGGCATCCCCGTGCCCGGCCTCGACTACTCCATTCTCCCAGAGAATAACAAGGGGAACGGTCGAGCCGTTCGCAGAACGTGTTGAAGAATTGAAGGGCCGATCCTCGTTTCTCCTTGTCCGGCCTGACGAAATCGAGACTACGAATCGTAGGAAATCTGGGGAAATATTTTGCCAGAAACACCCGGTGAAAAACAGAGGTGATCCTTTCTCTCCCAAGGCTTTTTATCATAAACCTTCAACACGTTCTGCGAATGGCTTGAGGGACCCGTATGTTATTCTTCCCCTGGGTTGTCTATGTGGTAAGAAGTTCTCCCCTCGCCCAAACTCTTGCTTTCTTTTATTGCATAACGCCCAAATCGGGTGTCGTATCCGTCATAGCTTGCTATGCAGAAAACAGCAAGAGATATGGGTCGGCTTTCTATTCCTACAACTATCTTCTCATCCTCGTCGCGGCATACGTGGCTCATGCGTACGGTGCAGGGCAACACGGTGCCGGGCTTGACAACAAGTAATGAAGGTGCAATCATTGAAACACCGTCACAAAAGGAGGAGTGAGATGTTCAGTCCTGTGGTCTTTGATAAGGAAGCATGCAAGGGATGCAACGTTTGCGTCGAAGTATGCCTAATGGAGATTCTGCAGGCAAATCGGGAGAAAGGCAAGCCGCCCACAGTAGCCTATCCCGATGAATGCGCCTACGACGGAGCGTGCTGGCTGCGCTGCCCGGAGAGGGACAAGGGAGCCATCAAGGTCGTCCCGCCGCTTCCTATGCGGGTTTCGATACTCAAGGGATAAGGTTCCAAGGAAAAGGAGGTTCGGCTCATGAGTGCGATTCCGGAAATCGTTCCGATCGAAACGGATGTGTTGATAATAGGGGGAGGGCTTGCGGGTTGTATGGCAGCGATCAAGGCGAGCGAATACGGTGTGAAGGTTGCCATAGCGGAAAAGAGCAATACGCTGAGCAGCGGATGCGCAGGAACGGGGATCGACCACGTGTGGGGCTATATCCCTCCTATTCATGGACAGATGGGCTGGACGATTGACGATCTCGTTGAAGATCACGTGCAAGGCGTTGCGAGGGGATTCATCAACAGAGAACTGCTTTACCTCGTAGCCAGTGAGAGCTATCAAAGAGTGCTCGACCTGGAGAAGTTCGGGGTCAATTTCAGATACCCGGACAGCACGCTGCCCGGCAACTTCAGGATCGTTCCCCAGTTTCACAGCGTCCCGACCACGTTCAACTTCGACGGCAGGGATCTGAAGCCCATCCTCACCAAGGAGGCCAAGAAAAGGGGGGTTACCATAGTCAACCGCGTCATGATGGTCGAATTGATTCTTGCCGACGGGCAGGCGACGGGTGCGCTCGGCGTAGGCACGAACAACGGGAAGATCTATTCTTTCAAGGCCAAGGCTGTCGTCGTATCGACGGGAAGGGTGAACAGGTTGACCCGTGGGGCCACGGGCGTCTGGGGAAATCACCGCGTTCCCGTGAGCGAAACGGGCGACGGCAGGGCCATGGGCCTCAGGGCGGGGCTACCGATCATCAATTCGGAGTTTTATACTCCCGAGGGGTATTCCATCGGCGGCTTCGAGCTGAACCTCGGCTCACCGAGAAACACCGTGCAGCCTGCCGGTGCCGTGGTCGGTCCTTCCGGGGAAGCGATCGTGCCCAGGACCCATTTCTACAACTGGGAAAAGCTCGGCAAAGAAAAGATTGACCCCCTTGAAAGCCGGCGCGTCTTTCTTGAAGCTGGGTTGATGCCTCCATACAGTCAGATGCACCGGGAGGGGAAAGGCCCCTTCTATCTCGATCTCACGGGCGGCACTGAGGAGGAGATACGCTACATTGAGTGGTCGATCGGCAACGAGGGCAAGGGCTCTCTTTTCCTGGAATATCTCAAAAACCAGGAGAAGTTCGATTTCAGAAAAGACAAGCTGGAGTGGTTGCCTAACAGCCGTGAGATGGCCGGAACGGCTGCTTCGGGATACTTGGTGGACACGAACATGGAGACAGAAGTACCGAATCTCTTTGCCGCCGGTGATGACGTCGGCGGAGTGCCGTGGATGTGTTCGCCCGGGGCATTCACGATGGGATGGAAGTCAGGCGAACATGCGGCGCTCGCGGCGAAGAAACAGACTGCTTTTCTTTCGGCGGGTCAGGAAAAGCTGGAATCGCTCAAAGATTTCTGCTCCGGCGCGACCGGCAGAAAAGAGGGACTCTACTGGCGCGAGGTCGAGATGGCCATACAGAACATCATGGACTACTACGCCTGCGAGGTGAGGTCGGAGCCCATGCTGAGCCGCGGCCTGGAGCGTCTCGACGAGATAAGACATAAAGTCTCCTTACACGCGGAGAACCCTCATGAACTGATGCGCTGCCTGGAGGTGCGGTCCGTTTTGGACAACAGCGAGATGATACTCGCCGCTTCCCGGGAAAGGAAAGAGAGCCGCACGGGAACCAGGGGCCTCGGTTTCATCCGGGCCGAATACCCCGAGCGGGACGACAAGAACTGGCTTGCCTTCCTTGCCTTAAGGCTCAAGGGGAAAGGGTTCGAGTTTTCGAAGATACCCATTAAGAAATAAACGAGGTGCAATCAAAAAAGAGGCCTCCCGGGCGGTTGCAACGCCCCGGAGGCCTCTTTTTCGCCGCAAGGTCGGCTAGGCCGTCGCCGCTTCGACTCGTGCCGCTGCCGTCTTGATGTCGCCTTCCACGTACCTGGCGCCCCACATCGTTCCCAGGCCGCCCACGAGTGCGGCCGCCACAGTGATCAGCATGGAATAGCGGATCGCAAGCTGGCCGAAGGTTGGGCCGAACGCGTCGTTCATCATGCCGATGAAAAGCGGGCCGAGGCCCCAGCCAAAGAGGTTGCCGGCCATGAAGTAAAGGGCCGTTCCAAGGGCGCGCATGCGGACCTTCGCGACGGTCGGTACGAGGGCGGCAAGAAGAGGGGTCGGCATTCCCATGAGAATGATGAGCGCTATCAGGCTCGCCCAGAGCACCGGCATGGAGCTGGTGAAGAGGTAGATGAAGATGGCCGGCGCCATGAGCAGGAGGGCCAACCCGGGTACAATGATCTTCAATCTGTCGTTCTGTCTGCTCACAATCGTCGTGATAAAGCCACCAAGCAGGGCGCCCGGCACCCCGAGAAGCGACACCGTCCCGAGCCATCCCCCGATCTGGGCCATATTCAGGTGATGTACCCGAATGAGGAACGGCACGTTCCAGATGCCGAACGATATTCCTGAGAGAGAAAACATCGCCTGTCCCCACATGAGTATGAGAAAGGTTTTGTTCTTCGCAAGATATCGGCTCGTGTCCCCAAGACTGTAATCTGTCGTGTCCGCGAGGCGCCCGTCGGCGAGCCCGCGAGTCGGCTCCTTCACCGTGAGATAGAAAATGGCTGCAACGATGAGGCCCGGTATGCCGGCGACGTAGAATGCGGAACGCCAGCCGTAATAGTGAGCCATGAAGCCGCCGACCATGATGCCGAGGGCCAAGCCCAGGTTCGGGGCTATGCCGAAGATCGATGTCGCCATGGCCCGTTTCTCTTTGGGAAAATAATCGCCGATGAGTGACATCGCAGGCGACAGGCTGGTCGACTCGCCCACTCCCACGCCCGTCCGGTATACAAGCACCTGCAGGGCGCTGCGGGCAACGCCTCCCAACGCGGTCATGGCGCTCCAGACCACGAGCCCTGCAGTGAGGATCGGCACCCGCGATTTTCGATCCGCAAAGCGGGAGACGGGCAGGGACAGGATGAGATAGATCAGGGTAAACCCGAAGCCGGTCATGAGCCCCATCATCGTGTCGGACAAGACGAATTCTTTCTTGATAGGCTGGATCACTACGCCGAATACGCTCCGATCCATGTAGCTCAGCGTCCAAATGGCCGTGAGAAGAGCCAGCACCCAGCCCCGTCTGGCCGGGGATATCTCACGACGTACATTCGCGTCGCCAGAATCCGTCAATCCTTTCGCTTCCATCCTCTCCCTCCGTTGTCTTTGTGCGCGATGTTTTTTCACATCCAGCCCGCACCAAGATGGGTGTTCCCGGGAAACAAGCAAATAACCTCAAACAAGCGCAGAAAATCAGAACAGGCCACTTTGATCCACCCAAGCCTTTATCATCTCTGTTCACGCCGCATGCGTTAATCATTATCACCTATATCCATATACTGCAAGAAAAAACCTCGAGAAAAACATCACGCGCCTATGCGTGACGAAAGCCTATATTTCGCACTTTCTAAGCGATTGCACAAGAGCATTCTTTTTAGCACGTTCGGGACGGGGCCCCGAAACGATTCCAGAGTATATCTCACCACCAGGACCGGTTTTTTGGGGAGCGGGGCATGAGCAATAAACCACCCTGTAATAAGGTACGGGGAACTCTCAAGTTGGAGGAGTATTTCATGAGCTAAAACTATGCCTTCACCGGTTCTTCGGTATAATAGCTAATAGAACCGCCAGGATCTCTTTTTAAAACAACGTTCTTCAGCCAATTCTCATCATCACGATCGGGATAGTCTATGCGATAATGACCGCCAAAATGACCTCCGCGGGTTTCCTTTCTCACTAAAGCTGCCTGAGCTATAATCTTACCAAGCTCAATTTGACCCTCCACCTCAATACCACGAGCTATCTGTAAATTCGTTTTCTTTTCTTCTTCGTTCCAGGCGGTCAGTTCGGGTAATATGCGAGCTTCAATAGCTTCTAACTCGGCGATCGTCTTATTAAGACCGGTTTCTTCTCTGGCTACGTTGAGATATCGGTTGATAATGTGTTGTACCTGATTCCTTATTTCAGATGGTGAAAGGCCCGATTTTTTGTCCAACCAGCTTTGCAAATGTTCTTTGACTTCTTGTTTCTGGCTCCGGCTGATCACAGGTTGTCTGCCGCTATCTAAAGAAGAGCCTGCCGCGTTTTCTCCACATATCGCCCCAAAGGCGAGGGCTTCGGATAATGCCGAGCCACCGATACGGCTGGCTCCGTGAGCACCTCCGGCTGTTTCTCCGGCGGCCAACAGGCCGGGTACCGAAGTACGGCCATTTTCATCTATCTTGATGCCGCCAACCATATCATGAGGGTAAGGTAATATTTCCAGCGGTTGAGAAGTAAGATCTATGCCGCCACGAGCGGCTTTTTCCCGGAGAGAGGGGCAGTCTTTCTTCCACACATCTTCCGGCACGTCGGAGACATCCAGATAGACGCCGCCATGAGGACCGCCTCGACCTTCGTAGATCTCCCTGCTAAAAGCTCTTAGTGTTTCTTCATTATCACTCTCAAGGTCCCCTTTTTGAGGAAAATATTTACGCATAAAGCGCTGTCCCAGATTGTTATAATATCGAGCGCCACCTTTGATCGTGAGATTATTGATGAGTCCTACTACTACACCGGATTGTCTCATTGCTTCAGGGTAGCAAAAGGTCGGCAAAAAGTGACAGAATTCAATACCGATGATCTCGGCCCCAGCCTTGAAAGCGATGGAATAACCTTCTCCGGTAGCCATCTTGACGTTATCAGTATAGGGGAAAAGCTGCCCCATACCACCCGTAGCCCAAACTACAGTTTTTGCTGCTATGAAGAAAAGCCGGCCGGTTTGATCCTGGAATCCCCAGGCTCCGGTTACTCCATCTCCATCTCTAAATAAGCCGCCAATAATGGTGTGCCCAAGGACTTTAAACCCCATTTCCCTGCTTTTGGCGCCGAGACACTTCATGACCACGGCACCCGATGACCCATAATGGTGCACCATGCGCGGATAAGTGTGGCCTGCCCAGGGTACTTGAGACAATTTGCCATTATCTTTGATGAGATCGATGCCCCACTCATCCATTTCTTTAGTAAGATAGACTATCCTATCGGTCCAGGCTTTAACTATCTTTTCGTTACAAAGTCCCTGCCCGGATCGAATTATATCTTCAAAATAGACCTGGCTATTATCTCTCGGGTCAGCATTCCCTAGGGCTACTCCGTATCCACCGACGGCAATCGAAGAATTTCCCGAAGGGTAGGATCCCTTAGTAACGACCAGCACACGGACACCTTTGATAGTAGCCTTAATGGCAGCCATGGCTCCGGCTGCGCCGCTGCCCACTACCAATACGTCGGTTGAGAGGTCAATTACTTCGAATGCCATAGCAACCAAACTCCTGTTAATGGTCTCCTGACTTCACTCGACTTGATCTTTATTTGACTCGACTTTCAACCTTCAGCCCCATTCGGATGAAGGGCGCGGCAGGGAACGCAATCCACACCGGGGAGCGGCCTAGGGGCCAACCGTAAACAATTAAATAACTCCGCCCCCCGGAGAGAAAAAGAGGCAGTCTCCGTTTTCGGTCAGTGCCCACCTCGAGGAATTCGGAAATACCCCTCCCTCAAATCCACGTATGTGGGCACCGGGCCCAACGGCGGGACCAGGAGTGCAGGATCCACCCACCTACCGGCCTACGGGATAGCGCCCATTTC
>Ga0326728_10017916_pt1 | contig 14066 bp, 16 predicted proteins | sample MB3enrmetagenome_FD_207602 | JGI IMG/M metagenome (GOLD analysis project Ga0326728, IMG submission 207602) | Lab enriched peat soil microbial communities from McLean, Ithaca, NY, United States - MB31MN | ecosystem: Environmental > Terrestrial > Soil > Wetlands > Peat | place: USA: New York...
GTTGATCAGTACAGTCTGTCGGCTTCTGGGCGGTAGAATGGATCGTCATAAAGCTCAGTGTTTTCAAGCTCTCTGACGCCTCTGCCGCCCATTTGTTCAACCGGTTTATGAGGGATTCGGGCTAGGCGGTGCCCCGGCTCTGGCCGTTTGCCCGTTTCCCGCGTCTCGGCGACCGATCCGAACCCAGCTTGCCGCCCTAAACAGCCGAGTCTTGCTCCCCCTATTCCTCCAACCCTGCACCAGACGGTTCTGCGGGCTGCACCGGAGCCTCCCCGGAGCTACGGGGGTATGAGCGGGCGGTAGGGGACGCTGCTCCACCCATTACCCCGAAAATAGCGAAGAACCAGATTTCTGTATCCTATTTTCTGGCTTTTGCTTTCTGCACCCGCTGATGCGGCTCAAATCCGTGCTTCAACTCCGAACCCCGCGTTGGGGTTCAGACGAAATAGCAGCCCGTTCCTTGTGCGTTAGGATCCAGATTGAATTCGACGATGACAGTTTTTCGGGGGGACCGCCGCGTGACATGCACTTCCAGGTTCCCGGTCTGGCAGTCAGCCGGGGGATGGGTGGCCAACATGATTATCAGACCTCCAGGCGACTCCACCCATTGGGTTTCTTCAATGGGTACATCCGCGGGATTGACCAGGAGGCTTCTATTGTTCCTCACATCGTACAAGCCAGCTTTCCAATCCGGGGACAACCCCACGAGTTCAAATGCGTAAGCATCGCGCCTCCCCAGGCCCCCTGCCAGGAACATGGCCAGGTTGGTCCGCCCAGGATAAACTCGTAGCGCCCCCGCCAGATGTCGTTCGACGGGCCGAGCGCCAACAAATACGTTGAGGTTGCCTGCCCAATGCGGCTGGCCCCGTCCGAGCAGATCCCAAAGGTCGGGGGCCAGTGAGGCTTTTTCGGTCGGATCTCTCCCTGATGGGCGGGCCGTTGTTTCCCGGCGAAAAAGATTTAGCATCCCTACAAATCCGGTGCCGGACGGCGGTGTGGATCGGTCGGGGGAGTTCACTGCGGTGAGCAGCCTTTTCGGCGGGACGCGGTTGAAATCCCCGAGCGGAGTGGGATGCGAGCGCGTTACCTCGGTGGTGAGTTCACGTGACTCGCCAGCTTCCAGCGCGGGCACGAGCAACCGAGTCAGAGGTTGCCAGTGGACAAATGCTCCCAGCGGTGCGGATTCGAGCCTCATTGGTGTCGGAGGCGAACGGTGCACCCCAGCATTATGCACCGTGACCTGAACCCGGACCCGGTCGCCGGGCAAATCGTAGAACGAAATGTCTGGTCGTTCCACGCGGAGTTCAGTTTCGGGCCCGGAGTGGAGGTTGCGTTCCGGCCTTTTCTCGATGACAATCATATCATTACCTTTCTCAGAAGCCGTAGTGCCGAAGCGTCCGGCGCGGCGCGGGCCTGTCTGGCACCTCTCGCCTCGCAAACCCTGCATCGCGGCGAGAGTCCGGCCGCATTCCCCGTTGCACAAGCCGACTACTGCTTCGATATCGCTCAGGCGGCTTCATCACCCAGTAATCTTACACCAAAACCCGCAGACGTATAGCACGGGCGACGCTCGTGATGAGTCGCCGTGGGCCGGGGGCGCCCGACATGGAACTGAAGCGGGATTCGGCCGTCGCCTTGATCACGCTTTGTTCGGCAGCGCGGAACTGGTCATTTCTGCGGTGCCTGACTGGCTGGAACACTGGCCGTTCCGGTGGCGTTGAAAGGGGCTGACCAAGCGTTTACGGGCCAGGGCCGGGACTCCCCCACAAACAGTGTCGCTTTCTCCCTCATGTTGCGCCGCCCAGTGACCATGCCGTCCCAAGACCCATCAAACCTCGCAGGCTCCTGTTTCCAACGGAGAAACTCGTCACGACCGCCTAGATAATACCCACAATCGAAGCCTCGGCGATACGCATACGACCATGTGCCCCAAAGGGCGTGGATCGCCACCAGCAGGCTGCCAGCGCTGTGCAGCAGTACGACCCGTTTGGCTTTCATATCAAAAATATGAAACACCGGGATCGGGGCGGGGTTGCCGCAGAATCCGCTGGGTCAAGCGCGCCGTCACACTGGCTTAGCTCATGGTCAGTGAATTGCATAATAGTCTCCGGGTGACGCCGAACGATGAGCGCTGCCACGCCGGGCCATAGGCCCTGGGTTCATGCGAGCGCGCTCTCCTGGCGCTTGCTGACGCGATTTAAGAGTCCGGCTCATGTCTCGCCTTGAAGTATTCACGCAGATATGTGCCGAAGCCCCAGACCACTTTCTCCCACCAGATAGGCAGCGACCGTGGCCCGGTGGAAGAGACGCGCCAGTTCGCAGCGGGAAACCCATCCGCTGCAATCACAGCGGCGAACGCTCCCAAGATAATGGCGAATGGTCGGCAGACCCTGCCCCGCCTCAGCCAACCGCAAGTGCACTATGCGGATTACCGATCCGCTCGGGTCCTTGGAGTACCGCGCAAAGTCCGGTTCTCTGTCGAATACGACTGTGTGAGTGGCGAGTCGCATCCAGGCGCGTCGTTCGTTGCTTATGATCCGATGTGGCGAGAAGGGCATATCTCGGGCGCGAGAACGCTTAACGGCCCGAGTCGGGCACGCCGGGCCGATCAGGTTCGACTGCAAAGAGAGCGGCAATCCCGCCCTTGCCTGCAGCGCTCTTTGTTGGCCGGCATGCTCATCCTCACTTCGAGCCAGAAACGCTTTCGATCTCATCCGCTCGCAGTGAGGTCGAGCTTGTTCCCGCTGTAACCTCTAGGATAACCCCGCCTCTGCCGACGACCGTCCCGGTGCCCGTGCTGTATTCCAAATGGCCGGAAGAGTTGGCGCTCTCGATACTGACTGCTTCGGACGCTCGCACCCGAAGTTCGGCTATCGTAGCACCGCCCGATTTGAGCAAGAACATTCGTTCCCCCGACGCTTGCTTTTCGGCCAATTCCCTGGGCCCAGTTTGAATCTCATCGGCTCGCACCGAGACCGACTTGGTGCCGTCCGTGATCTCGAGAGCAGCTCCGTCAGTTGCCGTCACTCCGCGGGTTGCCTTATTGAACTCGGCCCGGCCGCTTGTGAGCTCAGACGCCGTGCCAGCCAGCGCCCGCAACTCCGCAATTACTTCGCCATTAGACTTGAGCAAGAACACCGTCGGCCGATCGCCCGGATACGATTTGAACCGGGGAGAGGCGATTCGTAGCGCACCTGCTGCATTACTAACCACCTGTCCGTACGCGACCGCTGCGAGGCTGAGGGTGGTGACGAGGACTGCTGCATATTTGTATATCATGTTTTCCTTTCTATGTTTTACGGCAAAGATGGTTGTCTGGTTACGCTCTGGACGGCCAACGATATGGTTGGGCCAACGTCATTGGTACAAAGACAAAGTCGCAGAAGCGCCTTTGTTCGCATCTGGCTGGCAGTTGCGCCTCCCGCCCCGATCGGGCAAACACAAAGTCCTCCAAAACGCCGACTCCGCCTCGCCGCCCCGTACGGCCTGACCCGAGGCGTTGGAATTCATCTCTCCTGCCTGACGGGTAATGCCCATCACAGGCGTCAGGATAGAGAGGGATTCGCGAACCGCCAACGCCGAATCGTGCAGGTTAGAGGACGTGCAGGGTGGATTCAGTGATCTTACCAAGTCGGGGCGCGGACGGCTCGTCCTCGACAAACCTGCGCTGGCGTCCATTGCTCGGGGACAAGCCATCCCCGCCCCTTTTGTTGAATGCACCCTGCCCGGCGGTTTCGCCGCGCGGTTTGGGCTTTGTGCCAGCCGCGGGATTTGCTTAAATGCGCCGGAAGATGAAGAACCGACGGGCAGCAATTCGCCGCGCGACCAAAGAAACCCGTGTTGCGGTTTCACTGAACGTTGACGGCGAGGGGCGGTCTTCCATCCGAACCGGCATCCCTTTTCTCGACCACATGCTGACCTTGTTTGCCCGGCACGCGGTCCTGGATTTGAAGCTCCGCTGCGAGGGGGACCTCGCGGTAGATGCGCACCATACGGTGGAGGATTGCGGGATCGCCTTGGGGCAGGCGTTCGGGCGGGCGTTGGGAGATAAGAGGGGGATTCGCCGGTACGGGGCTGGCTTTGACCCCCGAAACCCCTTCACCGGCGAGGCTTACGTGCCGATGGATGAATGCCTGGCGCGGTGTGTCATTGATTTTGGAGGGCGGCCCTGCCTGGCCTGGCGGGGACTGAATGCGTTCGCCTTCAAAAGCGTCAGTAAAGCTGAGAGAAAACAGGACATGTCCAGTGCGTTCCGGTTCGGCCTGGCCCGTGAGTTTTTTCAGGGATTTGCCAACGAGGCCCGGTGCAACCTGCATCTGGAACTGCTTTACGGCGATGAGCCGCACCACATCGTCGAGGCGCTGTTTAAGGCGTTTGGCAGGGCCGTGGATGCGGCCTGCCAGCGTGATCCGCGCCTGGCCGGCCGGCTTCCCACCACGAAGGGCAAACTCTAGGCCGGCTTGAATACCCATGCTTTGCCGTCCGTCAAACCGATGACTGTTAAAGATCATTCCTCCGCCGATGATCAAGCATTGGTGCGGGCAGCGCAGCGGGGTGACATGGCTGCGTTCGAGGAATTGGTGGCGCGACATCGCGATAAGCTTTACGCGCGTGCTTACAGCATGATGCACAATGAAGAAGAAGCGATTGATCTTTCTCAAGAGGCCTGGGTGAAAGGTTGGCAGCGGTTGCGCCAGTTCCAGGGGGAGTCGAGTTTCGGCACCTGGATGACGCGGATTGTCATCAACCTCTGCCTGGACCAGTTGCGCAAGCACAAGCGGCAGCGGACCGAGTCCATCGAGGCGATGGACGAAGAGTCGGGTGGGGTCGAGCGGCAAATGCCGGTGGTTATGGTCAACCCGACGGCGGGTCTGGAGCGCGGAGAACTGCGGCAGCGGATTGACCGGGCGCTCGGGCAGTTGTCGTATGAACATCGCACCGTGTTGGTGCTGCATGAATTTGAAGAGATGGAATATAAAGAGATCGCCAAGACGATGGGCTGCTCGATCGGCACAGTGATGTCACGGTTGTTTTATGCGCGCCGGAAGCTGGCGGTCTTACTGGCAGATTTGAAGAAACAGGATTCGGTGTAATGGATCACGATGAACAATTGAAGTTGCAGGCCTTCCTCGACGGCGAGCTGCCGGAGGGCGAGGCAAGAGAGGCGGCTGAATGGGTGGCCCGGGACCGCGAAGCGGCGGCCATGCTGGAGGAGTTGCGCCACACGCGCGAGGCCCTGGCGGGGTTCGAGACGGGAACCCAATTGCCGGAGTCGCGCGAGTTCTTCTGGTCCAAAGTGCAACGGGAAATTCAGCGCCGGGAGACACCGGCCCCAGAGCCCGCCCGCGCACCGCTTTTCACCGTGCTGCGCCGGTTCTTGGTTCCCGCTTCGGCGCTCGCGCTGGTTTTCGCCGCCACCGTGATGGTCATCCGGCCAGCGGGGCCGTTGGGCGGCACGGCCGGAACCGAGATCGAGACCGCGCTGTCCGACTCAGGGGCGTTTACTTATCGGGATTATTCGGCCGGCACGACTTTGGTTTGGCTCACCTATCCGGCGGATAACGAGGATGCGGAGAGCGACGAGATCGGCACCCTTGAATAATCAATGAGAGCGAAGTTGGGTCGGACAATTGGCGTTGGGTGGTTTGCGATTGCGCTGGCGCTGCTGGCCGGTGGTCAGGTTAACGCACCTGCGGCTGACATGAAGCTCCAGGCCTTTCTGCTTTGGGGCACAGATGACAGCAAGCCGCCTGAGGGCAAAGACTACAAACCGGTCCAGCTTGATGTCCGGCAGAAGCTCAAAGACCTCCCGCTCAAATGGACCAACTGGTTTGAGGTCAGGCACAAGGACATCGGCGTGGTGCAGGGCGCGACCTCACCGGTGCCCATCAGCGAGAAATGCCAGTTGAACGTGACAAGGGGCATCGGTCCCGAGTTGGAGGTCACTCTGATCGGCAAAGGTAAAGAGGTGGTGAGACGCAAGCAGGCCCTGCCCAAGGGAGAGATGCTCGTCCTGGGCGGAAACGCCCCCAACTCGACCGCCTGGCTGGTGGTCCTCAAGCGCCTGGAATAACGGCGATTGTTTGGTCTGATTCGGGCGTTGACATGGCCGGCGCCAACGCCTAATTTGTTTCCAACATTTAACTTGAACACCGAACCATGTTGATGCGAATCAGCTTAATTGTGGCCATCATCGCCGGGTTGGCGGTAGGCACCCTGAACTTCGTCAAGGTCAAGGAGAAGATCACCACCTTGCAGTCCGACCTCGACCGAGAGACCAAGGCACACAAGGAATTCGAGGGCAAGTACACCAGCACCAAGAGGGAATTGGACAAGACCAAGACCGAGCTGGCGCAGACCAAGACCACGCTGGAAGCCACCACGGCGGCCAAGGATAAGGCGGAATCGGACCTGGCGGCTCAAACCAAGCGGGCCGACAAGTTGACGGAGGATTTGAACAAGACGCGGCAGGAACGGGACGCAGCCCAGGCGGATTTGGCGGCATACAAGGCGACGGGAGTGACGCCGCAACAGATACTGAGCATGAACAAGGAGTTCAAGGCGGTCCAGGATAATTTGGTCGTGGCGAATACGGAGAACAAGCTTTTGGCGCAGAAGATCAAGAAGCTCGAGAGCCGGCTTGCGGTTTATGAGATTCCGGATTACTTCGTGACTCTGCCGGCGAACTTGAAGGGCAAAGTGCTGGTGACGGACCCGAAGTGGAATTTTGTGGTGCTCAACATAGGCGAAGACCAAGGGGTTTTGGAGCGCGGGGAGTTGCTGGTGAATCGCGATGGCAAGCTGGTGGCCAAGGTGATCGTGCGCACCGTGCAGAAGGACCGCAGCATCGCCAACGTCATGCCCGGTTGGGAACTCGGCGAAGTCATGGAGGGCGACCAAGTCATTCCCGCCCATCCCGCCTCGTGAAATTACCCGTTTCCATTTTGCGGCAAGCGCTTCTGCTCTTCCTGGTTTTAGCCGGGCTTGCCTTGGCCGGTTGTGCCAGCACCGAGTCGGACAACATGTCGGCGCGCCCGTGGAACTCGCCGCAAACATGGGAAAACGGCATGCCCAGCAGCATGTACGACCAATACAAGTAAGAGAATAGCCGGCGCCCGCTGTCTCGTCAGAATCTCCGTCAGGCTTTTAACTCCACCCAGCGTGTCGGGGTGAGAATGCAATGCAGGGTCATGTCATGCGGCGCCATGGGGATTTCGTCCACGACCTGCTGATCAAACGCCACGCCGCATCTGGTCCCGCGCAATGTCCCCAGGAGTTGATCGTAGAAGCCTTTGCCCCGGCCCAATCGGCGGCCTTGCAGGTCGAAGGCTATTCCGGGAACGAGGATTAAATCCAACCAGTCTGCGGAAAACCGGGCGCATTGGCTACGGGGCTCCCGAATGCCGAAATGCCCCAACTCCAAATCAGTTGTGGGATCGAGGACTTCAGAGGCCTCGTAGCGTTGAGTCGCTGCCACAAAGCGGGGGAGCGCAACCCTTTTGCCGGCGGCCAGCGCCTCAGTCAGTAGCGGCCAGATGTTCAGTTCCTCCCGCAAGGGGGCGAAGAACAGAATTGACTGCGCGGCTCTCCAGCGGCCCTGCGTTTTCAACAAAGCGCCTGCCTGCGCCGAAGCGGCCACTCGTTGCCCGGCTGGGATTCTCTGCAAAGCCGCACGCACCTGACGGCGCAGCGCCCGTTTGGCCTCTTCAATTGAGTTCTCCATGTCCTCGCGCCAATAGTGGCGTTGCCTCAGACTAGGACCCGGGTTTAGGACTTCGGATTCCGGATGCCGCGAATTGCGCCCGCCACTTCTCGACGCGCTCCTTGATCTTCTTCTCCACCCCTTGTTCGGTCGGTTCGTAGTAACGCTTGTCCGCCCCCAGGTAGTCCTGCGCGAAGAAATGGCCCGGGTGATCATGCGCGTACTGGTAGCCCTCGCCGTGGCCCAGCCGTTTGGCGCCCCGGTAGCTGGCATCGCGCAAGTGCTCCGGCACCGCCAGCGTGCGCCCGGATTCGACATCCTTTAGCGCGGCGTCTATGGCCATAACCGTGCTGTTGCTTTTGGTGGCCGTGGCGATGTAGATCGCCGCTTCGGCCAGCGGTATCCGCGCCTCCGGCCAACCGATGAACTCCGCTGCCTGAAAGGCCGCGTTGGCAAGCACCAGGGCCATCGGGTCCGCCAGTCCGACGTCTTCCGCCGCATGGATCACGATCCGCCGCGCAATGAAGCGCGGGTCCTCACCCGCGTGAATCATCTTGGCCAGCCAGTAGAGCGTAGCATCCGGGTCGCTGCCGCGCATGGATTTGATGAAGGCCGAAATGGTGTCGTAGTGCGCGTCCTCGTCGTCGTACACCACCGCCTTCTTCTGGATGCTTTCCTCTGCGACGGTGAGGTCGAGATGGATCAGCCCGCCGGAGTCGGGGGCAGTCGTGAGCGCGGCGATTTCCAGCGCGTTTAAGGCCTTGCGCGCATCCCCATCGGACAGCTTGGCCAAATGGCGCAGCGCCGCTTCGTCCGCCCGAAGGTTGAGGTAACCCAGCCCGCGTTCCTGGTTCGCCAGGGCCCGCTGGAGGAGTGCATAAAGTTCGTCTTCCGCCAAAGGCCGCAGTTCAAATATCTGTGAGCGCGAGACCAGCGGGGAGTTGACGAAGAAGAAGGGATTGTGGGTCGTCGCTCCGATCAACCGCACCACGCCGCCCTCGACGTCCGGCAAGAGCACATCTTGCTGCGCCTTGTTGAACCGATGAATCTCGTCAATGAAGAGGATGGTGGATTGGCCCTTATTCTCCAGCCGATTCGCCGCCAGGGCCAGCACGCGGCGCATGTCCGCCACGTTGGATTCCACGCCGCTGAGGCGCTCAAACTTGCTCCGGGTCTGGCGAGCGATGATTTGCGCGAGCGAGGTCTTGCCCGTGCCTGGCGGGCCGTAAAAGATGAGGGATTGGATGCGGTCCGCCTCGATGGCGCGGCGCAGCAATTGGCCCGGGCCGAGGAAGTGCGACTGCCCGACGAACTCGCTCAGGTCGCGCGGCCGCATGCGCGCCGCCAGCGGCTGGTGCCGAACGGCGCGTTCTTCCGGCCCTCCTGAATCCGCCGGCTTCGCCTCCGGTGTGGTGGAAAACAGTTCGTCCCGCGACATGGCATTAAGATACCAGTCAGCGCCCGCGTTGCCCAAAACAAAAAAGCCCGCCACCGGGCGCGCCTAATCTCCCCAGCAAAAAAGAACCCCGCCATTGCCGTGTGTAACAGTTCCTTTGAACTTCTTAGAAACAGTCGGGACCCGCCGGATTGCTTACGACTTCCAGTAAAGGCCTGTCGGCCACAACCTCGGCTAAAGCCCCTTGATTTATTTACTACGGTTCAAGGACATAGTTTCTAATCACGAGCATAGGCAGGGTAAATTCTGCGATCTCTCACATTCCAAAGAGCTGGCGCTGCGGTCTTTCTCATCCGATGTCCCGCGCGCTTCTGTATGCAGACTTTCGCCTCCCCACTCGAATTCTTCAAGTAAAAAATCGCTCCCACTGAAGGATTTGGCCGGGAGCGTCGTGTCTCTGGATGACGACATACAACGAAAGCACTCCTTATATGAAATCAGCCTTTTGCACAATCATCTGCCTCACAACGCTCGGCCTCACCCTTGCGTTGGCTCAGGAACCGTCCCCTCCCCCGCCGGTAATGCCACCACGCCCGATGGCGCCTTCGCCGGCGCCGCCCCCGGGCGGGCAGTTTAGCGAGCGTCTTCAGAGTATCATTCAGCGCGCTGGTGCCCCGCCATCGGCCGAGCCCAGCCTTACCAAGTTCAGCCTCGACTTTCCCGGCGGCACACCCAGGGAACTGGTAGCGGCCATCGAGAAGGCCACGGGGCGCCCCCTAAACGCGATCATTCCCGACGAGCTGGCCGCTACACGGCTGCCAGCGCTCAAGATGAACAGTGTAGATGTCTCCCAGTTGTTCCAGGCCCTGGCCGCTGCCTCACGCAAGAGCGAAGCGCAGATTCTCGGCCCCAGCAACATCTCGTTTGTCGATACCAGCTACGGTTTCCGGCAAGGATCTGAGGGAAGGGCAACCGACGACACGATCTGGTATTTCCGCGTCGAAAAGCCTGTGCAGGTCCCGTTTTCCGTTTCTGGCAAAGTCTGCCGTTTTTACTCGCTGAGGCCTTACGTGGACCGTGGCTTGAGCGTCGATGACATCACCACAGCCATCGAAACCGGCTGGAAAATGCTGGGCGAAACGTCCCCGCCGACGATCAGCTTCCACAAGGACACAAAGCTGTTGATCGCTGTCGGCGAAGAGAGCAAGCTGGAGACTATAGACGCTGCGCTAAAGGCGTTGGAGCCGCCAATGACCGGCAGAATAGGCGGACGGTTCGGAGGCCCAGGGGTCGGAGGCCCAGGGGTCGGAGGCCCAGGGGTCGGAGGCGGGGGATTCGCAGGTGGGGGATTCCAACCGACGACGCCAAGCACGAACGCTCCCGCTCCGGCAGCCAAAAAAGCGACGAGACCAGAAGCCGGGCCATAACCGCCCTCAGCCAGCGCATGATGGATCGATTTGAGCCTTCCAGCGCATCAACCGAGCGACTGCGCGACTCCGGCGGGCGAGACGCCGCCGGAGCCGTTGGACGTGGCTGCCTTGACGCGCCGCATGGCGGAAGGGGACGAACTGGCGTATCGCGCTTTCTATGACGCCTACTTCAATCGTTTGTCGCGCTACCTGCTCGTCGTCACCGCCGGAGACGAGGACGCCGCGCGCGAGGCGCTGCAATCCGCGCTGGTGCGCGTCGTGCGCCATATCAAGGTCTTCCCCAGCGACACCGTCTTCTGGAGCTGGCTCACCGTGCTGGCCAGAAGCGCCCTCAGCGACCAGACCCGCAAACGGCGGCGTTACCTGGCCTTGCTGGACCGGTTCACGTGGCACACCCGCGCGCAGCAGACGGCTCCGGCTGATCCCGAGGCTGATGCCAAGCTGGTCACCTTGCTGGAAACCAGCCTGGGAGCGCTGCCTTTCGATGAGCGGCGGCTGCTTGAGGCTAAGTACTTCGCGCGCCGCTCCGTCCGCGAGATTGGCGAAGAACTTGACCTCTCTGAGAAAGCAGTCGAGTCGCGGCTGGCACGCATTCGTCGCAAACTCAAGACCGCCATACTGGAGGGACTGAGGCATGAGTGATTTCAGGCAAAACGAGCGCTTGCTCAGTGACGTTCTCGGGGAAGGGATCTCTACGCACTTTCGCGAAGGCTTCCTCAACCAGACATTGCGCCTAGCCCGGCGGCGCCGGCGCTTTCGCGAGGGACGGCGAGTAGCCTCCGCCCTGGCGGTGCTGCTCGCTTTAGGGCTGCTAGTCTGGCATCGCCTCACTTCAAACCTGCGTCCCACAGGCTTCCCAGCCAAGCCTTATGCGATCGTCCGCACCCAGCCGCTGCCGCCGGCGGCTTGGGTGGCGACCAGACCATTCTCCCCTGCGAACGTCGTCGTATCCGCGAAGACCGGCAACGTTGTCGTCACCGCTAAGACCGGTGTGCCAGTTCGCGAGATAAACGATGATGAACTCCTGGCGCTGGTGCCCAAGCCGGCGGCATTGGTCCGGCGCGGGCCGCATTCGGCCGAGCTCGTCTTCGTCAACCTGGCGGACCGGGACGAGCTTTTGAAAGACTGAGGCGGAGGGGGCAGCTCGTGGGCGGGCTGCTCAAAAACAAGTCGGTGGGTAGGGCGCGCTGTCTCCAGCGCGCCGCGAGCGTCCGAAGATGTCCGAAACGTGAGGGCTTGGACGAACTACCACGGCGCGCTGGGGACAGCGCGCCCTACCTCCTATAGGTTAGCGGCGGGGTTGTGAGGTTGTCTTACGCCAGGATCCCGCGCATGAACTTGCAGTTGGCCTGGTAGCTTTCGAGCATTGGCTTACCGTCCGGCACGGCGCCTTCGATTTGCACCCAGCCGCGGTAGCCGATGTCATCCATCGCGGCGCGCACTTTGTGGAAGTCCACCTTGCCCTGGCCGAGCAATGAGCCGTTTTCCTTGGCATGGAATTCACAGATGCGCTTGCCCAGCTTACGAATCTCCTGGTAGATGTCGTAACCGCGGTCGTTCGAGTTGCAGACATCATAATAGACCTGCACTGCCTTCGAACCCACCCGCTCCAGAATCTCAAGGTGCTGGTCAGCGCTGAGCCAGCTCTCGATGCCGAGAATGACGCCCGCCTTCTCCGCTTTCGGCGCGACCGCTTTGAGTCGGCGCACAACTTCATCCACGCCCGCCTTATCGTCGCGCAAATCGTCGTTGCCGAAGAAGGCCAGGAGCACCACGCGCACGCCGAGGGCTTTGCAGACGTCAATGCTGTCACTCACCCATTGCACGGTGCGAGGGTCGCTCTTGTAGGGGATGTTGTTCAGTTCACCGATAGCCAGTGAGGCGACTTGCAGGCCGACCTTCTTCGCTGCCTCTTTGTATTGCTGCTGCACCTCCGGCTGGCGTAAGCGCATGTTGTCCGCCGCGGTGCCTAAGCTCACCATCACACCGTCGAGCCCGATTTCTTTGGCGACCTGAAACGCGCCCGGGTCGCCCATCTTGCCGATGGACCAGTCACATGCACCGAGCTTGAAGCGACGCTTATCCGCTGCCGCGAATAACGGGGCGCAACTGGCCGCGAGCGCCAGCCAGGCCGTTGCCTGGACCGACTGCCGAATCATCTCCCGGCGGGAAAGTCTAATCTTGCTGTCTCGCATAATGTCTCATCGTCGCAGTCCAGCGCCCCTGCCAGGCTACTTCAGCTCCATCGGTTTGACCCACAGGTTCCGATAGGCCACTGGCCCGTGGTCGCCCTGCAGCCGGATTGGGCCGGTCGGCTTTTCGTCCTCTGACATGCCGCCGCGGGTGACACCATTGAGCTCAACGTTTTCGTGAATGATTTTGCCGTTGTGCACGATCTTCACAACCTTCGCGTTGGAGATCTTCTTACCGCTGGGGTCAAATCGTGGCGCGCGGAAGGTGATGTCAAACGTCTGCCATTGGCCGGGCGGCCTGCTGGCGTTGACGCGGGGGGAATGGCCCTCCACGTCCTTCTCATTGATCCAGCGTGGGTAAATACCGCCGCATTCGATGCCCGGATACTGGTCCTTTTCTACGCCAAAACTGTCATAGACCTGGATCTCATAACGGCCCATCAGATACACCCCTGAGTTGGAATGGCGAGTGATGCAGAACTCGACATGGGCCTCCATGTCGCCGAACTCCGCCTCGGTAATGAGATCAACGGTGTGGCTGCTGGCGCTATTCACCAGCACGCCCTGGCCGGGGGCAATTGCGAAATGCTCTGGGTTCGCCGGGTCCAGCGAGACGCCCTTGGCGACCGTCCACGTGCCGGTGGGGGCGCGCCAACCGGCGAGGTCCTTGCCGTCGAAGAGCAGATGGGTCGTGGCGGCGCCAAAGCCAAAGGCCGGTGCGAGAGCCAGCACGGCAGCAACGATCAGGAGTTGGGGACGGAGGTTAGACTGGGTGGGGATAGATGTTCTCATAGTCTTCACATTAAAGCCGACGCTAGCGGCTTCCGGCCTATGCGGCAATCTCTTTCAGAATCTGCTCCGCGGCGGCACGCGGCGCTTCCGCAGCGCAAATCGGGCGGCCAATCACCAGCCAGTTGGCGCCCAGAGCGAGCGCCTCGCGCGGGGTGAGCGTCCGCTTCTGGTCATCGGCGGGAGCAGATTGGGCGCGGATGCCGGGAATGACGAGTTGGGTGCTGGCGGGCACCATCTGGCGCACTTCGGCCACTTCGCGCGGTGAACAGACCAAGCCGCGGAGCCCGGCCTGATTGGCCATGTTGGCCAAGCGCCGAACCTGGCGGTTGACGTTGGGGTCAAGGCCGATCTGACTGAGAGCGTCGCTATCCAGACTGGTCAACACGGTGACGGCGAGCACGAGAGGTGGCGTGTGGCCTAACTGCCAGGCGCTCTCCTGGGCGACTTGCTCGGCGGCCTTGAGCATTTCCACTCCGCCGCTCGCATGGACAGTGAGCATTTGAACGTCGAGCTTCACCGCGGCGGCGACGGCCTTGGCGACCGTGTTGGGGATG
>Ga0326728_10017917_pt1 | contig 14066 bp, 9 predicted proteins | sample MB3enrmetagenome_FD_207602 | JGI IMG/M metagenome (GOLD analysis project Ga0326728, IMG submission 207602) | Lab enriched peat soil microbial communities from McLean, Ithaca, NY, United States - MB31MN | ecosystem: Environmental > Terrestrial > Soil > Wetlands > Peat | place: USA: New York...
AGCGACCAGAAACAGAGTCAATGCAGCCACAATTGAGAGCGAAAGGACGATTCGTTTTTCCATTGTCATGACCTTTCCGCGCCCTTCGAGTGCGGCGCTGTGATTGAGCTAATGAACTTTACTGAGCCTGTAGGGGCGGTTCGCGAACCGCCCCTACGCCTGACTTAGGGTCTTACAGAAGCCGGATTCAAATTGCTCCCGCTCATCTGGATGAGCCGCTGCTGCTCCTGAGGAGTCAACTCGAACAGGTAGCGAACCAACAGCTCCGCGTGGTCGCCGTTATAACCTCTGAAGGTCGGCGGCGTAGGACCCGCGAAAACATAATGGTCCGCCTGAAGCTTGAACAAGCCTGACGGCATGGCCGTGCCGGGATCGATCAAAGCCGGGTCGAGGATCCAGTGGCGGGCCCAATCGGGCTTCAGCCGGTCAACTGCCAGCAGGAAATTCGGCGCCGTCGCATACTGGTCGTGGGACGGGGACCCGATCGCATGGCATTTCAAGCAGGGTGCTCCGGGGCTGGTAAACAGCGCCCTGGCCATGGCGATTTCCTGCTCCGTGAGCGGTTCTTGCTTCACAGGAATGTAAGGCATGGGTTGTTGTGACAGCGCCTGGAAAAATCTTACCAGCTTCCGAATCTCAATTGGAGAAAAATAAAAGGTTGGCATGCGCAGTCTCAAGTAGCTCCGCACGCCGTCGCGGTCGGTATCTTTCTCACTCAAGGCAGGGTTAGCGAGGAACCTGGCCAGCCACTCGGGGTTGACGCGCGCGCCTTCCGTCAGCAGGCGGGGCGGCAATTGGCCCTTGCCATCGGGCGTCTGGTACTGCGGCAAGTTCATCACCACGCTACTTTGGCCAAGAGTGAACTGGTGGCAACCCATACAGTTGTATTTCTGGACGATCCACCAACCTTCCTGGATATCGCGGCGGTAATCTGCCGGGCGGTAGAAATACCGCTCGGGGTACTGCGAGGTGACGCTGCCCATCAGAAATGTGGTGAGAGCTCGGATTTCACCTGGCTTGTTCTCAAAATCAAAGTCCGGCATCTTCAGTTCTTCGCCTTCGGCCTTGATCATCCCCGCGTCGAACAACTCCGACTTGGCCAGCTTGTGCTCGAAGAAGCCCTTATGGCTGTACCAATCCTTCTCCTTGGCTTGCTTGATGAAGAGGGCGAAGTCCATCTGCTCGAGGGGCTTGCTCCCCTCCGCCGTTAATTCGGTCCCGATCCTTCCCTCATTCTCAAGGCCCGCAATCTCATGACAGCCTGCACAGCCGTAACGCCGGACGATCTCTTCTCCCTGGGCCCTCATCTTGGGGTCAGTCAGATAAGGAGCCGGCGGATAACTGGATGGATCTTTCTCCTTCAAAGTGGTGAGGTAAGTTGCGATGTTCCGCGCCTCATCCCAGGAGAGCCGGAGATTCGGCATAGGAGTCATCTGCTCGACCAGCAGCTCGTGGCCGTCGTTCGGGCACTTCGAGTGGTCGATGTCGAAGACGAAGGGCAGGCCATGTTTCTTGTAATCATCCGCCGTCAGGTCGCGTTTCTCATAAGGGCAATAAGGATTCGTGCGCTGGCGAGGATTGTGAACCCAGCGCACGAGATAATCGTAGTTATCCTTCTCTCCCACTCGGCTGAGATTGGCGGCGAACCATCCACCCACGGCATTCGAACCTTCGCCCACCGAGTGGCATGCCAGGCAGCCGCGCGCCTGGAAGCTCTCCTTACCCTTCACGGGATCACCCCCAGGCTGCTTGGGGAGTTGCCCGCCAAGCCCGCTCTGCCAGATGAATGCTGCGACGGCAGGCAGTTCATCCTCATCCAAGCGGAACCGCGGCATTTTCGTTGTCGGCCGGAAGGCATGAGGGTTTTCGAGCCAGACCGGAACCCACTCCGGCCGGAGCTTCATGCGGACCTCTTTGAGATCAGGCCCGACCTTCTTCATGTCTTGCATCAAATTCTTGGCGCGAAGGTCTTGCTGGTCGATTTGCAGGTTGGTCTTACTCATGGAAACTTGAAGCTCGTTGGCCTTCAAATAGAGCTTCTGCGCAGTTTCGTTGTCAGGAGCCTGGTCGCCCGCCAGGATGCTCTTTTGCACCTCCAGCTTGTCTTCCGCACCCTGCCTCTCCAACTGTTCGATGGCGCGTTGGGTGGAAATCAGGTCTTCCGGCTCGGCGTCATATCGCTCGTAGCGATGACAGCCCATGCAGCCCCGCCACTCGAACAGTTGCTTGCCCTGTGAGAGGGTCGAAGCATGGTCGAGGACCATGTCGCTCGCATGGCATTGCTGGCATCCGGCCTCGACATTTTCCACGGGATGGAGCGGCCAGAGCCAGTGCTCGTCGTGCCCATGGGCCTTCTCCATTCGGGCGATTTCCATGCCATTGCCGTTGTGACAAGGCGTGCATCCGAATCGGTCCGGGTCGTGGATGCGGAGTAGTTCCGTATCAGGATGGGATGTGAAGGCTGCGGACAGGGGGTCTTTCATTCCACCCATGTCCTTGCGAGTCATCACCACAGGCTCGCGGATTCCCACATGGCAGGTCTCGCAGCGGTCCACAATCCCGGCGTCGGGGTTGTTGATCTGCTTGATCTCCACTGTAAAGTCTTCGTTCTTTTTCTGAAGACCCTGCAGAGCCTCGACCGTTAGCCCGTCAATGTGGTCTTTCACATAGGAGTCAACCTGGTTCTGTAGCTCAGAAACAGGGCGAAGCAGGCTCGCCTTTTCGAGCAGGAGTTTTCCTTTCTCCTGCTGCAGATCGTTGAACTTGTCCTCGAGCTCGTCGAAAGTCAGCCGCAGATTTTCTTCCTTGGCGCCGGGCTGGGCAGGAGGAAGGGTCACCTCGAACGGCCCTCTTTCGTATTTGTCGAGATCTTTCTGAAGTGACTGTTTACTCCGGCGGCTGGAGGTGTGCTCAATGACATATACCTGTGAGCCGACGTAAGCTCGCGCCGTGGTGAGCAAATTGAGGACCGCGGTGGTGCGTGCCTCCACCAGCGCCGCCTGCGCGTCAAGGTCTTTGACCTTGGGGGCCGTTTCCTTCTGCATGTCCTCGAGTTTCTGCTTGAGCGCCAGGAACTCCGGAGAGTTCTCAATCGCCTTTTCCTTGGCGCGCTGAACAGGCCCCTGCTTCCTCAGAAAGGCGCTGTACCGCTGGACGAATGCCCTCTGGTAAGCCTTCCAGGGTCGCAAGCCATAGAACTCATCATAGAGAGACCACACCAGGGTTACGAGCAGGAGTACCGAGGCGATGAGCAGGTACACCGCAAGGGATTGGCTCACGACCGGGTCTTTGTCCGGCGAGTCAGGCAAGCCGTACCTCCTGGCATTGATTGGGGTAGGACCTTAGACGTTGAACCATGGAGTAACCCAGATGTACTTGATCCGGAACAAATGGCGAATCAGAATCTTGATCGGTAACAGCAGCATCATGATCAAAAAGACTTGCATGGTTGCATACTGAAGGAAACTCATGCGCGCGTAGACTTTCCGGTTGAAGGCCGTGGCTGTAACGATCTTGTGCAGCCCGAAGCCCGCGGCGGCGAAATACAGTCCCATCGCCATCGCGCCCAAGACGACTTTCCCCCACATGGCGGTTATGCCAAAAAGGTCGGGGAGGTCGCGGTTCACCTCGAACACCACACGGCTTGGATCCCAGGTCTGCCCCGGCCAGAACCACATCCATCCCGGGCCGCGGATAAAGGTGCCGATGACCACCATCAATAACCACAGGAGCATGAATCCCACACAGAACGTCCCGATGGCGAATTTCCTCTGCTTCAGCGTGTAGTAGCCGGAGCCCAGCGGATTGGCGTCGATATAGGGGATAATCATCAGTCCGATAATAATAAGTGTCGGCATCACCACGCCGGCAATCCAGGGATCGAAGTAGACCAGCATTTCTTGGAGTCCCAGGAAGTACCAGGGCGCTTTGGCGGGGTTCATGGTCAGGTTGGGGTTGGAGGGCTCCTCGAGCGGGGCATTGAGTGTCAGCGACCAGACCATCAGAATGACGGTCAGGATAATCGCCGCCAGGAATTCAATCCGCATCAGGTATGGCCAGGTCTGGACTTCCCGCGCCCAACCGGGCATCCAGGGCTGCGTCTTGCGGTGATGCGTCTTGGCAAGTTGCGGGTCAGCTTCAAGCTGCGCAATCAGTCGATCGTTGGCACGCGCCTGCCGAATAGCATACCAAGTGTAGAAGGGCACCAGAAACAGAATGGCGACAATGGGAACATTGTCGGGAGCGGAGACGATTTCCCAGAGCTGATGCCAGTCCATTTACGAACCTCTTTGAAAGGGTTAAAGGGTGAAGGCTAAAGGTTAAAGGGTAAAGGCTCAGTTCTGGTCACCGTTGTCGGTCACCCGCTTGGTGTTCCTTTACGCCCTTAGCCTTCAACCCTTAACCCTTAGCCCTTACCCTCAGTCCTTTATCCTCTAGCCTTTACACTTCACCCTTTAGATCTTTCTTTCCGGCTTAATCTCGGATTCCAGCATCATCGGGGCCGGCCCGGAGATTCCACCGTCTTTCCTCACTCGCCAGAAGTGCACGCCCATGAATGTCGCGGCAATAAGAGGAATGGCGAGGCAGTGCCAGATATAGGCTCGAAGCAAGGCGTTGGCGTCCACAATCGAGCCGCCGAGCAAGGCGAAGCGCACATCGTTGTATGCGGTCATTCCGAGTTGCGGCCCAAAAGGCCCCTCGTGCCCCAGCAGCGGTGTGGCGCGCGCCATATTGGTTCCCACGGTGACCGCCCAGAACCCCAACTGGTCGTCAGGCAGCAGGTAGCCGGTGAAGGAAAGGAGCAGGGTCAGCACCAGCAGGACCACACCCACGCACCAGTTGAATTCGCGCGGCTTCTTATACGAGCCGGTCAGGAAAACCCTGAACATATGCAGCCAGACCGCAATAATCATCAGGTGCGCGGCCCAGCGGTGCATATTCCTGAGCAGCCTGCCGAACGGAACGTCGTTCATCAGAAAGACGATGTCGCGATAGGCCTGCCCCTTGGAGGGGTGGTAATAGAACATCAGCAGCACGCCCGTGATGGTCAGCACAAGGAAGAGATAAAACGTCATGCCGCCCATGCCCCACGTGTAGTTGTACCGCACGGCGTCGCGGTTGATCTTGGCGGGATGAAGGTGGAAGAAGACGTTGGTGAGGACGCTCAGCGCCCGGCTGCGCTCGCTCTCGTCGTGCTTGACGCGGAAGATCGACTTGTAGAGCTGGGTCTTTTTTGGCTTCTTGAGGGTCTCGAGGTCTTCTTTTGCCTTTTCCTTGAGAACTTTGACGTCCTCCCGGACTTCCTCGAGGACACCGGCAAGACCTCTCTTTTCCACGTTCCTGTTCTGCTCTTCAGCCATTCACCTCTCCGTTCAAGTGGTTAGTGGCTAGTGGCTGGTCACTAATCGACTCCATTGATCGCTAGTGTCCTGAGTCAGAAGTCAGCTGACAGAGTCTTCCCGTTTCCGGTGGCCGTTCCACAGCCCCGGTAGGGGCGTGAGACCGTAGCCCAGGGCGCCAGCCCTGGGGGAAGGGTCCTCACCCCGTCCCGCAGAGCGGGACACCCCACTCCCGCGCGGGCGGGAGAGGGGGCGGGGGAGAGGGAGGGTTCGCGTACCCACGGCTGACGCCGCGGGCTACCCTCTTTCGCCCGCTCCGCGGGCTGATTTCATCAACGAACTTCTGACTCAGGACAGTAGCTCCTAACCACTAGCCACTGCTCTCGACACTGCCCCTACACAGTTATACAAGCGCCGGGATCATCAAAGTTGTCCGGGCCGCCCTGGCTTTTGAACCAAGAATACAGCCGGCTGGTATCCACCACGATCTGCCCTTCGGACCCCAGCTCCACATGGGCGCGATCCATGGGCCGCGGTGCGGGCCCTTCAAAGTTGACCCCTTCGGGGGTGTAACCGCTCCCGTGACAGGGGCATTTGAACTTGTTCTCGGCCGGCTTCCAATCCGGCGTGCAACCCAGGTGCGTGCACTTGGCAAAAATGCAGAAAAGACGAGGAGGCTCTTTGACCACCCAAATTCGGTAGGCCTGCTTGTATTTCTCATTAACTCCGATCTGGAAGTCCGAAGGATAACCGATGACGTGTACCGTCTCCGGCTCAAACAGGGCGCGGGGGAAGAAAAAACGCAGGAACATCAGGAAATTGGCGATGACGAATCCCCATACACAACTCCAGATGATGCGCCGGCGCATCTTGCCTGAGTCAGGAATCTCTTGAGCGGAGCTGCTTGCAGGCTTGGGTGGAGCGGCTGGCTTTGCCCCCGCCTTAGGCGGAGTGATGACAGCACTAGCCTCTACTGCCTTTTCTGGGGTCGTAGAAGGCGCACTGTCCGCATTCGCCATGCTCGCAGCTCCTCTAATTACGGGGTAACACAGAAATTTATTTTCGAAGCCAGCCCGAAGAAAGTAACTATAAATGAAAGCTGAATCACCTGTCAATATCTGGCAGCAAGAAATCGCAAGAAAATCAAGAGTTGACGCAGATCAAGAGAAACCCGCCTGATATATCGCAGCGCGATTTGGTTCCCAGCGGAGGGTTTGGCAAGGAGTCCCATCCCAAATGCCACCGCTACCCAACTCTCTTACCGCTTGACGGTCCTCCTTATGACTTGGTATAAAGAAATGGGGCATGAAAATTAAAAAAAAGGCTTGGGCTTTAGCGCTCTCGCTTCTTCTTTTCTTCGTTTCAGGCGCAGGGTTGCTGGCGCAGAAAAGCCAGGGCAAAGGCTGTTGTGTCTCCTCGGCCTGTTGCTGTTGCAAGAACTGCCCAATGCATTCGTCACATTCCCCAATGCCTGAACGATGCCCGATGTCCAAGGCACCCCAGTCGCGTTCCATGACGGCGTGCACGTGCAGTGTTTCGCAGCATCCGCCAGCATCCGGACCGATGACCTCAGTTCGTTTAATCTTCGACCTGCCCGGGTCCGACGAGCCCGCGAAGCTGGACTCATCTCCTTACCGTCAAGTGGCCAAATCACTTGCACCAGAAGATGCTTTTATCCCCCCACCGGATCAACCTCCACGGACCCTCTAACCCCTATTTCTCACCAAAGTTGAACGGGTTTCTTTGTGCGGCCGGAAGGGCGGGGCTAAACAGGCTGCGGAAAGACGCTCCACGGTTGTCATCCTGAGCGCAGCGAAGGATCTCGCTCTGCGTATCTTCTTGAAAACGCCCAGGGCCAGATTCTTCGCTTCGCTCAGAATGACAGTTTCGAAGAGTTTTTCCGCAGCCTGTAAAGCCCCGCTCTTCCTCGCCCCGGTAAGAAATCCGAACTAGCAACTCGCTGTCCCCCAAATTCTGCATGGGTGGGTGTGTTTTCGAGGAGGTTAGACATGCGTCCACGGCATGGCTCTTTTGCCGTTGTGTTAGTGCTGTTGTCAGCATTGCAGTTCTACGCCTCAGTTCCGGCAAGTGTTCGCGGTATCGTTCACGATCCGACCCACCGCCCTATCCCGGGCGCGCAGGTGACCCTTCGCGCTCTCGCTTCGGGATGGACCCAAACAGCGCAGTCGAATGCCGACGGCGAATTTCAGTTCGACGCCGTCCCATTGGGGGACTACGAGGTCTCGGTGAGTGCCCCGAACTTTGGGCCCTCTCAGCAACAAATCACCGTGACCTCAGGCAAGGCTCCGATTTTCCATTTCCAACTGGAGATCGCGGGGCTCAAACAAACGGTGGAGGTTTCGGACAAGGAAAGCAAGCTCAAAACCCAGTCTTCCACGGTGCAGACCATGGTCTCAACCCAGGAAATCACCCGGACCGCGGGCGCTGACCAGACCAACAGCCTGGCCATGATTACCGACTTTACACCCGGGGCTTACATGGTTCACGACATGCTTCACATGCGCGACGGGCACCAGGTGGATTGGTTCTTCGACGGGATTCCGGTGATCAACACCAGCATCGCCGCTAACGTGGCGCCCTTGATCAATCCCAAGAACGTGGAATCGCTCGAAGTCGAACGCGGTGGCTACTCCAGCGAATACGGTGACCGCACTTACGGTGTCTTCAACGTGGTAACGCCTTCGGGATTCGAGCGCAATAATCAGGCTGAGTTGGTAACCTCCTACGGCAATTTCCACACCACCGACGACCAACTAAGTTTCGCCAGCCACACGGAACGCTTCGCCTACTACGCCAGCGTGGATGCCAACCGCTCCGACCTAGGCCTGACCACGCCCACCTCCGCCGTGCTGCACGATCAGAACAGCGGAGTGGGCGGGTTTTTGTCGTTGCTCTACAACGCGTCGCCACGCGACCAGGTGCGCTGGATCGTCTCCTTGCGCAACGACCATTATGCCGTCCCCAATGACGCGGCTGCCCAGGCGCAAGGCATTCGCGATCTCGATCTGGAAAGCGATGACCTAGTCGGTTTCCAATGGGTTCACTCCACCCCCAGCGGGTTGATCCTTTCTGTTTCACCCTATTTTCACTTCAACAGCACGCACTACGTCGGCGGACCCGGAGACACATCCACTATCCTGAATGAGGACAGCCGGTCAAACTACGTGGGGGTGCGGGCCATGCTCCAAGCGCTCAAAAAGCGCCACAACGCGCGCTTCGGCATGGAGAGTTGGGGGCAGCGCAACAACACTCAGTTCGACTTGACCGCCAACCCGGGAACGCAGGTGCTCCAACAACAGGAGATGCACTGGGCGAACACCGATTCACTGTTTGCGGAGGATCAGTACCGGCCAACCTCCTGGCTCACGCTGGATGGTGGAATCCGGCTGGTTCATTACGGCGGGATGCTCAGTGAAAATGCGGTTGACCCGCGCGTGGGCGGGGGCATCCGCATTCCCCATCTCGATTGGACAGTGCGCGGTTACTACGCCTACTACTACCAACCGCCACCCCTCGACAGCTTGAGCGGCCCGTTGCTGGATTATGCCATAACGCAAGGCGTTAGCTTCACTCCTCTGCCGGGCGAGCGCGACATCCAGCACGACGTCGGCCTAACCGTGCCTCTCCGCAGGTGGACGATGGAGGCGGACAACTACCACACCAACGCCCGCAATTTCCTGGATCACGATGAGGTGGGCAACTCCGACATCTTCATCCCGCTCACGGACCTCGCGGCGCTCATCAGCGGCACGGAGATCAGCCTGCGCACGCCGGAACTCTGGGACCATGCGCAACTCCGCATCGCCTACGCGAACGCCGTGGGTAAGGGGCTCGGCCCAATCACGGGAGGTCTGATCGAGTACGCGCCTACGAGTTACTTCTACCTCGATCACGACCAACGCAACACGTTCAGCACCGTGCTTTCCCTCAAGCTGCCACGCGGCTTCTGGGCCACGCCCGGCGTCAATTTCGGCTCCGGCTTCGTGAACGGCAATGGTCGCGCGCACCTGCCGCCCCACACCACAGCGGATCTTGCCTTGGGCAAAAACTTGGGAGAGCAGTGGTCATTCTCCCTAAACGGAACCAACGTGCTCAACAACCGCTTCTTGCTGGATACCAGCAATACTTTCGGAGGCACACACTTTGTGAACCCGCGCCAAATTTACGGCGAGTTGCGCTACCGCTTCCACTTTTGAGCAGACGGAACATTCTCGGGCGCGCTGCGTATGATTAAACCAGACGGCATTCTGGAGGTTGCCCGATGGTCAAATTCTTCCTCTGGTGTATACTCTTGGTTCTTTGCTGGCCGCTGGCGTTGCTGGCCTTGGTTCTGTACCCGTTGGTCTGGTTATTGCTTTTGCCCTTCCACCTCGCAGGCATCGCGGTGGGAGGGGTCTTTGAGCTGCTTACCGCAATCATCACCTTGCCGGCGCGCGTCCTGCGCTGGCCGCGCCAGGCCTGAGGCGTACAACGCGTTCGGGCGACCTCCCCGTCCACAGTGCCGTCACCTCATGCTGCAACTCGCCCCCGGCTCGCCCGAACTTTCTATAGGCGAGTTGTATCCAGCGCCACCGCGAAGCGGTGAACAGTAAGTCGTCCCGCCGGCGAAATCGAACCTAACCGAGATGACTAAGCGAAGCTGACCTTGACGTCCTCGCGGTCCGCGGCGGCCACTTGGAAGAGAGCATGGGGCTGGAGGCCCATAAACCCTGCGACGAGATTGGCGGGGATCCGGGCGATGCGGATGTTGAAAGCGTTCACATCCTCATTGTAAGAGCTACGTTGCGCTGCAATCTTGGTTTCCAGTTCCGTGATGCGGCCCTGGAGCTGCATGAAGCTGGTGTTGGCTTTCAAGTCGGGGTATTTCTCAGCCACAGCAAACAAAGTCTTGACCGCCCCGCTCACCACGTTATCCGCCTGAGCCTTTTCCGCCGGCGTAGTGGCGCGCATAAAGGCCGTGCGGGCCTCGGTGACAGCTTGCAAAGTTTTCTGCTCGTACTGCATGTAACCCTTGCAGGTCTCGATCAATTTGGGAAGCTCGTCGTGGCGCTGCTTGAGCAAGACATCGATATTGGAGGATGACCGGTCGATGTTGTTTTTGGACCTCACGAGGCTGTTGTAAAGGCCCACAAAATACATGATGACGGCGATGACGATGATTGCCAGCACCGCCAGCACCGCGAGCCCAACAATCAATCCACCCGGAAACAATGCAAGTACCATGGCGCCCTCCTCTCACATCCTTCGAGGTGAGTAGTCGGTGGACGACACGCAGGAGGATCTCCCCCTTGTTTTTCCCCACCTACCACATACCACCTACTAACTGAGTTTCACTTCCACGTCGGGGCGGTCTTCCTCTGTCACCTTGAATCGGAAGAAGTCTAGCAGGTTTTTGACGGACTACCCAAGGGGGCAAAGGTTGAGTATGATGAGAACCTATTTCCCGGCTGGTTTCAGCTTTGATTTGGAAAAGAGCCGCTCAGAATGATAGGTGGAAAGTCGACGGCTGAACGGTGAAAGACAAAAGATGCAGCCCTTTCGCGTGCTCGAGCACACGGCCGACATCGGCTTCGAGGCGTTTGGGGCCACGCGCAAGGAAGTGTTTGCGAATGCGGCCCGCGCCCTGATGCACTTGATGGTGGATCTCGATTCGATTGTGCCCCAGGAAAAATTGTCGCTGCGCGCAGAAGCTTCCGATATGCCCAACCTGCTGGTAAACTGGTTGAGCGAAATCTTGTATCTCTTCGACGCGGAGGGCTGGCTGTTTCGCGACTTCGAGGTTGAGGACCTCACGGAGCACTCACTGGGGGCCATGGCGCGAGGTGAGAAGTTCGACCGGACGCGGCATCAAGCCAAATTGCTGGTGAAAGCCATAACTTACCATCAGCTTGATTTGAGTGAAACAGCGCAGGGCTGGCGTGCACAGGTGTATGTGGACATTTGAGAAGAGTCGGAAGTTAAGAGTCGAAGAGCCGAGAGTTGGCAGTTCATACGCTGCCCTGAGAGCAGGCCCCCCTCCTCCGCTGAGGAGGGGGTTAGGGGGTGGTGGGTACGAGAGTCCGTCAGCCCGTCATGTTCGCCCATCGGATCCCTCCTCAGCGTGCAACCAACCCCTCACCCGTCCCGCTCCGGCTGGCGAAAGCGCCGGTAGCGGGACACCCTCTCCCCAAGGGAGAGGGCAAAGACCCAATTCCCTGTGTTGCCTTCTGCTTACGGCCTTTTGCCTGTTGCTTTCGGCTTACTGTCCGGCTGCCGGTTGGCTCTACAAGGTCCAGGAAGTGAAGCCGAATGTCTTCGCATGGGTTCCGGATGATGTTCTAGACCTGGACGGAGACCCTCAGTTCGACCGCGCCGGGACGGCGGGATTCATCGTCACCCCGCAGGGCGTGATGGTGGTGAATACAACCAATAGCCCTTTTCACGGCCGCGAATTGCTTTATGAGATCCGGCATCACTCCGAGTTGCCTGTGAAGTACGTTATCGACACCAATTCCAGCGGCGAACAGATCCTAGGCAACGAAGTCTTCACGGAGCAGCAAGCCACCCTGATTTCATCGGCGAAAACGCGGGAACAGATCTTCAACTACCGGCAACTACTGGCACGGCGTCTGGCCGAAGAAGATGACAATGGGAAGCTGCAAATCCGCATGCGCGGCTTCCACATCACAGTTCCCTCCGAAACTTTCGACAGCGAAATGTCGCTGCGGCTGGGCGGGCAGGAGATTAAGCTGCTGGCCTTGCTCAAGAATGGGCCGGGAGATGACGCGGTGGTTTATCTGCCCGCAACAAAGGTCTTGTTCCTCGGCGAGCTATTTCAGAACAGCTACTTCCCCCGCATCGATTCAAGGAAGGTCCATGAGTGGATTGACGCCCTGCGACAGGTCGAGAAATGGGACGTGGAAGTTTACGTCCCCGGTCATGGCGAGCCCGGCGGGAAGAAAGAGCTTGCAGAATTCCGGCAGTTTCTGGAATGGTTAGGAAAAGAAGTTGAGACGCGTTTCCAGGAAGGAAAATCCCTAAGCGAAGTGAAGCATGAAATAGGTCCCCTGTTGGAGAAGTATAAATGGCATGCACCGGAACTGGTTTCAGAGGACCTGGAGGCCGTTTACAAGCAAATGGTGAAATCAGAGCCGTCTAAAGACCCAGCCCCGCAACCGCCCGCCCTAGCTCCCCTGCCCGTACAGCCCTCGGCTCAGCCATAGAAGGAGCCGCCGGATTCGTTGCCTGTCATTCCGAGCGAACCGAGGAATCTCGCTCTGGGCTTTTCCAAGACAAAAGATCGGAGCGAGATTCCTCGCTTCGCTCGGAATGACAGGTAGGCGACAGTCGATCGACTTCACTCGGTCACAACCAACAGCTCCAAGAGGAGCATAGCAATGGAATGTTCGAGACGGGAAGTCTGCTGGCGCGCAGTCACCTGAGTTTTTCGTACTCTTCCTTGGCTTGTTTAAGGATGGGGATGTCGGGGTCGGCGTCTTTCCAGAGGGCGAGAAAATCCTGGTACGCGGTACGGGCCTTTGCCGTTTCTCCCTGAAGCGCGTAAGCGCGTCCTAAGCCCAGGTGTGCCATTGCGTAAAGCGGACTCACGGGCTGTATGCCGCGATGGTCCAGGATCCTTTGGTACTCGGCAGCGGCCTTTGCTCCCTCATGCGCGCGCCGGAAGGCTTCCCCGCGAATGTACATGGGCCCGTAATCGGTGAGATCGTAGGGGCTGGCAGCCTCCAGCAGCGTAAGAGCTCGCGTGGGGTTGTTATGTTGGAGCTCAATAATCGCCCGCACTACGGGAATGGAGAGATTGTTGAGCAGAGTGTCCAAGGGGGAATCTTTCGCCAACTCGTCGATGAGTTTCTGAGCCCGATTAGTGTCTCCGCATAGCGCCAGCGCGCTCGCTAATGTCATCTTCGTATCCCTGTCCACTGGGGAGGTGAGAGCTTCTGTAGCCCTTTGGTGAGCCTCTTGGATATTGCCAAGCGCGGCCTCCAAAACAATCTCCCCCGCTCGCGTATTAGCTACCACCTCTTTGAGGCCTTGGCGCTCGAGTAGATTGAGCGCGCGGGTGGCGGTCTCGTGGGCCCTCTGCATTTTCCCCAGCGCGTAGTCAGCCTGTGCCACGAGAAGGAACCCAAGCGTTTCCTCCGGTTTTCCGGCCGCCCACGCTATCTCGCGCTGCATGCCGGCGGCGTCCCCCCGGATGAAGGCAATTTGATAGAGCACCGCGTGGAGATCCTCAGAGTCAGCATTCTGCGCCATGGCCTGCTCCGCAACGGCCTTCGCCTCATCGTAGCGATCGAGCTTTTGGTAAGCGTCCATAACATTCTGGTAGGCGAAGCGATCCTTCGCGTCCAAGCGCATCGCTTCGCTGGCGTTGGTCAAGGCCTTCTCATACTGCCCGATCGCACTGTACCGGATCGCCACGTTGTCGCGGGGAACAGTGTCGCGAGGATAGGCTTCTTTCCACGACTCATAGACTTCAATGGCCTTGTCAATCTGCCCCGTTACCACCTCATAGTAATGCGCGGAGATGTATAACTTCTCCCTTTCACTCGCCCTCTCTTTCAAATCAAACGCCTTCTTCAGGCAATCCGAAGCCTGCTCCCTTTCCGACTGGTTGCCATAGACCACGCCCAGCGTGGCATAGGCCATGGCGAAATTGGGGTCCAGTTCGACGGCGCGTTTCAGATGCGGCAGGGCTTTGTCTTCGGCGAG
>Ga0326728_10017918_pt1 | contig 14066 bp, 13 predicted proteins | sample MB3enrmetagenome_FD_207602 | JGI IMG/M metagenome (GOLD analysis project Ga0326728, IMG submission 207602) | Lab enriched peat soil microbial communities from McLean, Ithaca, NY, United States - MB31MN | ecosystem: Environmental > Terrestrial > Soil > Wetlands > Peat | place: USA: New York...
TCGCGCCCCACAACTGGTCGCGCGGGTTCAGCGGGAACGGCTTGCCGGTCGCCTCGATGACCTTCTGCTTGTAGGCGGCGATGACTTCGCGCCAGTCGGCGGCGGAAAGGTCGGTGTCGAGCGCGAGGCCCTTGCGGTTCTTGACCCCCTCGAGAATTTCTTCGAAATCTTCATGATCGACTTCGAGAACGACGCTCGAATACATCTGAATGAAACGCCGATAGCTGTCGAAGGCGAAGCGTTCGTCGGACGAGGTCTTGGCCAGCGTCAGCACGGATTTATCGTTGAGGCCGAGATTGAGCACGGTGTCCATCATGCCCGGCATCGAGGCTCTTGCCCCGGAGCGCACGGAGACCAGCAACGGATTGGAGTCGTCGCCGAACTTTCGCCCAGCCTGCCGTTCGACCGCCACCATCGCGGCGTCGACCTGCGCGGTCAGGTCGGGCGGATAGGTCTTGCCGTTGGCGTAAAAGTAGGTGCAGACCTCGGTGGTGATGGTGAAACCAGGCGGCACCGGCATGCCGAGGAACGCCATTTCCGCAAGATTGGCGCCCTTGCCGCCCAGAAGATTTTTCATCGCTCCGCGGCCTTCGGCCAGTTCTGCGCCGAAGGCATAGACCCATTTCGTCATCGATCGCTCCTGAAATACCAAAATTCCGACCCGCGCATCAACGTCGCGCGCGCAGCCCCATGCCAAACGTGACCCAGCCCGCGCCATGGAATAGAAGGTCGACGCCGAGCAGGACGCCGAGCACATAGACGCTATCCGAGGGCCAGCGTATGACGATGATCAATCCGAGCAGCGCCGTCGCCGCCGCGGCGACCAGGATCATGCCGCGCGGATGGTTGGCCGGGAGCTGGAGCGCCAAATAGGCGCGCACCGCCGCCGCGGCGATCAGCCCTGCCCCCAGCGCCAGGGTCAGCGCACGCATGGCGAGATCGTGATCGATGATGCAGATGACGCCGACGGCGAGGTAGAGGACGCCGCCGATCACCCACAGAAAGAACCGCCGCCAGCCCTGCGCGTGCATGCCGATGCCGATTTCGGCGGCGCCGGCGACCAGGAAGAAGACGCCGTTCAAAGTCACGGTGGCCACAGTGGCGGCGAAAGAGAAGACCAGCGCCGCCGCGCCGAGCAGAATGAGCAGCGCGCCGAAGGCGACGATCGCGCACCATTTGCCGCTCAAGCGCTCGATCGCCGCGCCCAGACTATGCGGCTGCTGGTCCACATTCGACGCGTTCGACATCATGGCGTCCTCCGCTTGCTCAGCGCTTCTAGCGCAAATCGGCGCCGCGCACCAATGCGGCCGCTCAGCGCGCGCGTTTGAGGTCGCCGAGCACCTGGGCCGCATACTCGACCATCGGCACGACGCGGCCGTAGTTGAGCCGCGTCGGGCCGATCACCCCGAGAACGCCGGCGATGCGCTGCTCGCCAGCGCGCAGCGGCGCGGCGATCATCGAGGAGCCGGAGAGCGAGAAGAGCTTGTTCTCCGAGCCGATGAAAATCTTCACCCCCTCGCCGCTCTCGGCCCGGTGGAGGAGGTCGATGACGTCGGTCTGGGTCTCCAGATCGGCGAACAACAGGCGGATGCGCTCGAGATCCTCCTCGGCGCGCAAGTCGCCGATGAGATTGGCCTGGCCGCGCACGATGAGCTGGCGGCTCGCCTCCTCGACCCCGGCCCAGGAGGCGAGCCCGGCGTCGACCAGGCGCGCCGCCAACCCGTCGAGTTCGCCGCGCGCGGTCTCGCGCGCCTGCTCGATCTCCTCGCGCGCCTCGGCGAGCGTGCGTCCGCGCGCGTGGGCGGTGAGGTAGTTGCTGACTTCGACCAGCGTCGAAGCGGGCATCCCCGCCGGCGTCTCGACGACGCGGTTCTCGACCGAGCCGTCCTCGCCGACCAGCACCGCGAGCGCCTTTTTCGGCTCCAGGCGCACGAATTCGATGTGCTTGAGCCGCGCATTCTCCTTGGTGGTGAGGACGACGCCGGCGCCGTGCGTCAGATGGGAAAGCAGCGAAGTCGCCTGCGTCAGCGCGCCCTCGAAGCCGCCCTCCTCGGCCGCCGCGCGCACCGAAGAGTCGATGCGCGCGCGGTCTTCGCGCGCCAGGCCGCCGAACTCGAGGAGCGCGTCGACGTAGAAGCGCAGGCCCTGCTGGGTCGGCAGGCGCCCGGCGCTGATGTGCGGGGCGTAGATGAGGCCGATCTGCTCGAGGTCCTGCATGACGTTGCGCACCGAGGCCGGCGACAGCGAGATCGGCAGCAGGCGCGAAAGGTGGCGCGAACCCATCGGCTCGCCGCTGGCGAGGTACGAATCGACGATGCGGCGAAAGATTTCGCGCGCGCGCGAGTCGAGGTTGGCGAGAGCGCTCGATTCGGCGCCGGGTTTGTCGGCGGCGGGGGCCATGGGGCGCGACAATGCCGGGACGGGGCGGCGCGCGCAAGGGGGGCGGCGTCGGCGCCCGCGCTCACAATCGCTTGCCTTCATGGTGCGCCGATCCTAGGCTTTTGCTATACTCGAAACCACGACCTCGCCATGCCCGAGCACAAGCGCCTGCGGCGCCTCGACATCGTCTGGATCGAACCACCTATCTACTTCGTCACCGTTTGCGCGAAGGACCGACGACGGATTCTGGCCGACGCAGAGGTCGTTTCCATTCTTCGCGACGAGTTGGCCTCGGCGCGCGGCCGACATGGTTGGAGCGTGGGTCGCTATGTCGCCATGCCCGATCATCTTCACTTCTTTTGTGCGAGTGACGAGACTCCCGACGCCGCTTCGTTGTCGCGCTTCATCGGCTCGTTCAAGGAGTGGTCGGCAAAGCGAATGATCGCGGCGGGCCTGCGGGCGCCGATCTGGCAAAAGCAATTCTTCGACCATCTCCTGCGTTCTGACGAAAGCTACGAGAACAAGTGGACCTATGTCCGTGAAAACCCCGTCCGCGCCGGTCTCGTCGCCAAGCAAGATGACTGGCCCTGTGCCGGAGAAATTGACATTCTCAAAAGATAATTCGAACGCGACGACGGCGCTGCTGTAGACGCGGGCGCCGACCGCGTCTGCTTCCGTGCCAATAATCCCGACCGAATCGCAAGTTGACAAAGGCGCGGTCGGCGCCCGCGCCTACAGGACGGGCGCGTACTCCACGAAGGAGAAATCCGCCTCATCGCGCAACCTCAGCGGATGACTCTCCGGGTCAATTCGGCTACGCGAGCGGTTGAACATCGAGTCCGAAGCCCATAACGACCTGGAATGACAAACGTGGCGCCACAATTATCTGAACGCACAAGAATGCCGTCGATCTCCTTCATCGTCGCGAGGAGCCATCCCGGGAATGTCATCGGCTACAAGAACGCACTGCCTTGGCACCTTGGCAGCGATCTCAAGCGTTTCCGCGAAGTTACGACCGGCCATGTCGTAATAATGGGGCTAAATACTCATGTGTCGATTGGCAGAACGTTACCAAAGCGAATAAATATCGTGCTCACACAAAGCTATATGGCTAGCAATACGTCAGAAATTGATGTTGATGCTGACACTCAACTAATCTTTACGAACAAGCTGGAAGAAACACTTTTCGTTGCCGATGTTATCTCGATATGTAGAGGCAAGAAAGACATCTTCGTTATCGGTGGACAACATATGTTCGATTTATTTCGAAAATTCGTCAATAAGGTATATTTGACACAGGTGTATGCCGAAGTTAATGGTGACGCATTCTTCGATATGAAATTCGAACAAAAAGAATGGAAAATAATAGAAGAAATTTCTGTAACGAAATCTGAAGGAACGGACGATCATAATTACTTATACTCAATTTTGTCTCGTCGAGAAAGAAAAAACAGGTACGCGTTTGTCAAAAACTTTCTAACAGATTTGGACTCAAAGAAATTGTGGCTCGCAAGCAATATTACTAAACATCGGGAAGATATTGTGAATTATGTTCATGAGAATTTGGAACTTGACGTTTGAATTGCGCGCCACCGCCGCGATCAGCGCGAGGCGAAGCGCGCTCAAACCGCCACCGGCGCCTTGATCGCCGGCCAGGGATCGTAGCCTTCGAACGTGATCGCTTCCGCCTTCAGGTCGAAGAGCGCGCCGCGCGGCGACGGTTCGGCGGGCGCGAGCTTGAGCCTGGGAAGCGGGCGCGGCGCGCGCGAAAGCTGCTCGCGCGCCTGGGCCTCGTGATTGCGATAGAGATGCGCGTCGCCGAACGTATGAACGAATTCGCCGACGCCGAGCCCGCATTCGCGCGCGACCAAGTGCGTCAGCAGCGCGTAGCTGGCGATGTTGAAGGGCACGCCAAGGAAGAGGTCGGCCGAGCGTTGATAGAGCTGGCAGGAGAGCCGCCGCTCGGCGACGTAGAACTGACAGAGGCAATGGCACGGCGGCAGCTTCATCGCGCCGATGTCGGCGACGTTCCAGGCGGAAACGATCAGCCGGCGCGAATTGGGGTTGCGCTTGATCTCGTCGAGCAGCCAGGCGATCTGGTCGATGGTCCGCCCGTCGGGGCCGGCCCAGGCGCGCCATTGCTTGCCGTAGACGGGGCCGAGATCGCCGTTGGCGTCCGCCCATTCGTCCCAGATGGAGACGCCGTTGGCTTTGAGATAGGCGATGTTGGCGTCGCCGTTGAGAAACCAGATCAGCTCGTGGACGATCGATTTCAGATGCAGCCGCTTGGTGGTGGTCAGCGGAAAACCTTCGGAAAGATCGAATCGGATTTGCCTGGCGAATAGCGAGCGCACCCCGGTTCCGGTCCGATCGCCCTTGACGGCGCCCTTTTCCAGCGCTTCGCGCAGGAGTTCGAGATAAGCGCGCATCGGAGCTCCACAGCCTGACCGAGACCCTCCCTAAACGATTCGGCGCGTTGGCGGCAGTCCGCGCCCGCCGCCCGCTTGCGCGGGGGCGTCGAAACGAGGCGGCGCTAGTGCACGCTCACCGTCTGCAGTTCGTTCTGCCAGGCGTTGGCGATCGCCGCGTCTCTGGAGTCGGTCAGCATGATCGGCGAGCCGTCGGCGCCGAGCAGGGCGAAAAGCTGCAGGCCCGGCCGGATCGCCGGCGCCTGCGGGAACAGGCGCTGGGCGTCTTCGGAGCGGATCGTTTTGACGTAGGCGATCGAGCCGTCGCCGAGATGGGCGAATTCGTGCGGCGTCAACGCGCCGATTCTTTCGTTGAGGTCGACCATTTTCCACTCCTTTCCAGACTGTCCGACGCCGGACCCGTCTTCGGCGCGCACCTTAGCTCAGTCACGCGCCGCGATATTGATCTTCTTCACACTGCGCTCGGGCTGCGGCCGCACGATATCGATCGACAGCAACCCGCTAGCAAGTTCCGCGCCGCGCACCTGCATGCCGTCCGCGAGCAGGAAACTGCGCTGGAACTGCCGAGCGGCGATGCCCCGATGGACGTAGTCGCGCGTCTTGTCCTCCTGCTGGCGCCCGCGGATCGCCAACTGATTTTCCTCCTGCGTCACCTCGATCTGGTCCTGGGAAAATCCCGCAACCGCGAGCGTGATCCGCAAAATCTCGGGCGCGCCGTCCGTGGCCGGAATTCGCTCGATATTATAAGGAGGATAGCCGTCGGCGGCGGATTTCGACGCCTTGTCGAGCGCGCGCTCGATGCCGTCGAACCCGAGTAGGAACGGGGAGCTCAAAGCCGTGACGCGCACCATGATCGAAGCCCCTTTCAGGCGCTCCGCCGAACCGGCCTTCCCTCGAACGACCCGATCGGCTGTGGAACTGCAATCCTCCGGCCGCCTTCAGAACTCGACGCGCCGGATGGAAAAAATATGGCGTCGCCGGTCTCGCGTTCAAGGGCCTGGAGGGATTTCCCGGCCAATGCGGATCAAGCCCCCGCCGAGCCATGCTGGACCTAAACCTTGAATGAACTCTCAACGACTTCGCCCGGCCCGGGGGGCGCGCACGCGGGTCAGCGGCCCTCGGGCGGGCCGCTCGGAGGACAGCGGCCGGCGTTTTCGGCTATGAGGAACGCCGATCCCGGCGAGCCCCGCCGACTCGAGGTCCCGGCGCCCGCCGCTCCCTCGCTCACGAACGGCCATGCGCGTCACCAAGCTCGGAACCAAGCGCCGTTGCCAGGCCTGCGGCGCGCGATTTGACGATCTGGGCGAACGCCCGGTCGTTTGCGCCCATTGCGGCGTCGAGATCGTTCTCGGTCGGCCGGCGAGGCGGCGCGCGCCGCCCGAGCGCCAGGAAGCGGACGGCCCGACCGATCGGCGCGAGACCCCGGCCGCTCCGCCGATCCCGGCCAAAGGATCGCTCCCCCGGCCGCAATGGTCGGCCGAGCAATCGAACGCGCTCGACGCGGTCGGGCGATGGCTCGAGGCGGGCGAGCCGCAGGTGTTTCGGCTGTTCGGCTACGCCGGGGTCGGCAAGACGACGCTGGCGCGCCACGTCGCCGAAGCCGCGCAGGGCGAAACGGCGTTCGCCGCCTTCACCGGCAAGGCGGCGCTGGTCATGCGCTCGAAGGGCTGCGCCGGCGCTTCGACCATCCACGCGCTGATCTATCGCGCCAGCGAAGGCGAGGAAGGCGCGCCGACCTTCACCCTCAACCGCGACGGACCGGCCTCGCGCGCCGGGCTCATCGTCATCGACGAATGCTCGATGGTCGACGCGGAGCTCGGCCGCGATCTTCTCTCCTTCGGCAAGCCGATCCTGGTGCTCGGCGACCCCGCGCAACTGCCGCCGGTCAAGGGCGGCGGCTTCTTCACCGAGGCCGAGCCGGACCTCATGCTGACCGAGATCCACCGCCAGGCGGAAAACGATCCGATCATCCGCCTCTCCCAGATCGTTCGCTCGGGCGGCGAACTCGCCTATGGCGATTATGGCGAGAGCCGCGTCGTCCGCCGCGCCGAAATCGACGCCGCCGACGTTCTCGCCGCCGATCAGATCCTGGTCGGCGTCAACCGCACGCGCCGGCTCTACAACCAGCGAATCCGCGAATTGCTCGGCCTCGCCGAAGCCCTGCCGGTCGCCGGCGACAAGCTCGTTTGCCTGCGCAACGATCGCGTCAAGGGTCTCATCAACGGCGGCCTTTGGCGCGTCGAGGCGCTCGGCGGCATGCGCAAGGACTTCGTGCGCATGACCTTGCGCGCCGAGGACGAGGTAGGCCGCTCGCAAGCGAAGGTCGCGGTGCTCAAGCAATTTTTCGAGGGTGCGGAGGCCGACCTCTCCTATCCCCAACGGCGCGAGTCGGACGAATTCGACTACGGCTACGCCCTCACCGTGCACAAAGCGCAGGGTTCGCAGTGGGACTCGGTGATGCTATTCGACGAGAGCCGCGCCTTTCGCGAGCACCGCGCGCGCTGGCTCTACACCGGGCTGACGCGCGCCGCGCGCAAGCTCACGCTGGTGCGCTGATTACTTGGCCGGCGCCAGATAGCCCGCGTGCAGCGCCAGCCCGAGCACCGCCAGCGCGGCGACCACCGCCAGCGCCCACAGCGCGCCGGCGAACGGGCTAGCCTTCAGCGCCGCGACGACGCTCGACTGGGTCCACGAACCTCTCCCCGCGAGCGTCTCGGCGGCGAGGTGGCGGTAGGTGGCGAGCCGTCGCTCGGTGTTTTCGCCGATGATGTAGGCGCGCGACTCCGCATCGGTCGGCATGCGGCCGGTCGCCTTGACGAAATCGCCGAGCCAGGCTCGCTTGTTCTGCTTGTAGATGGAATAGGCGACCAGCCCGGTGACGTCCTCGTCAGGCGTCACCAGCGCGTCGAAGATCGGGTTGCGGTCCGATTCGCCGATATTCTTCGAGTCCGCGTCCGCTATGGCCAGCGCGACAGGGCCTCGCGGGGGCGACGCGGCTTCTACCACCTCGGACGTCTCGATTGGCGTTTCGATCGCCGCTTTCATGTCCATGCTCCCCGCCAACCCGGCGGGAAACTATACGTCATCGCGGAGATTTGTCATCTCCCGCGAATTCCTCAACCCAGGGGAAAGGCGGCCTCGACGACGTAGGGGCCGCCGCCGACCGACTCGCGCGCCGAATAGAGCACGAAACGCGACGCCTCGAAGGCCGGCGCGACCAACGCGCCGCGCGCGCTCAGGTAATCGGCGACGGCGGCCGCAGAGACCGAACGAAGGCGCGCCAGGGTCACGTGCGGGGTGAAATTGCGCGGCTCCGGCGGCAAGCCGATCCGCCGCAGCCGCCGCTCGTGTTCGCCCTGCAGCTCGATCAGCGGCGCCGTCGGCTTGATCTTGGCCACGATCGCGCGCGGCTTATCGGCGCCGAACCAACTCAGCCCCAAGAAACTGACGCGAACCGGCGGGCGTCGGATGGCGGCGAGCGTCTCGGCGACGTCGCGAGCCGCATGCAGGTCGACGTCGCCGATGAAGCGCAGCGTGATGTGGTAGTCGCTCGGCTCGACCCAGCGCGCGCCGTAGACGCCGCCGCGCGCGCTCGCCAGGGCCGCGACGCTGGACGCGGGAACTCTGAGGCCGGTGAAGAGGCGCGGCATCGCGGGCTCCCGATTTCGACAACGCGACGCCGCGCGCGAATTCGGCGCGGCCTTCGGCGTCAGAAATAGCCGATTCGCGGCGAGCGGGGCAAATTCTCGCAAGGGCTTTGGCGAGCCGGCGGACGACCGCCTCGTCGCCGAAGGCGGATGAAGCCTGGCGCTCCCCGCTCGACGCGCGCGCCGGCGATTCATCCCACGTTCGGCCGATCAGCTCTTGGCGCCGAGCGCCGCGGCGACGCGCAGTCCGATTTCGTCGGCCAGGGATCGGGCGATCCGGATTTCCGCGTCGCGCGAGGCCCTGAGGTTGGCGAAGCTGTCCAAAGTGCGGTCGTAGACGGCGGCGGCCGTCGCGTCGCCCTTATAGATGACCGCGCCGCCGTCGATCTTGATCAGCGTGAACGTCGCCTTGCCGATGACGGTGGCCGAGGTGGCGGCGTTGATCTGCGATTCCACGGTCGGCGTTTGTGAACTCTGCTCGACCGTGACCGTGAGGCGGTATTTGGCCGCGGGCGTCTCGCCCGAGCCGTTGAGATTGGAGATCAGGTCGTCGCCGAGATAGTGGCCGATGCGATCCTTGATCGGCGCGACCTCGACCGCGCGCAAATCCTCGACCAAGCCGGGATGCACGGCCTCGCCGTAAAGGGGTTGGAAGCATCCGCCCAGGCCCAAGGCCATGACGAGCGCAGCGGCGGCGCGCGCGCGATCAAACCACGACATTGACGATCCTGTTCGGCACGATGATCACCTTCTTGGCCGGCCTATTATCCATCGCCTTGCGCACGGCGTCCAGAGCGAGGGCGGCGGCTTCGACGTTTTTCGGCTCCGCGTCCCGCTCAATCGTCAGGTCGGCGCGCTTGCGGCCGTTGACCTGCACCGGCATGGCGACGTGCGTGGCGACGATGAGCGCGCGGTCGACCTGCGGCCACGGGCTCTGCGCAATGAACGTCCGGTGGCCGAGCGCCTCCCAGCATTCCTCCGCCAAATGCGGCATCATCGGCGCGAAACCATGCGCCAGGATGTCGCCGGCCTCGGCGAAGGCGAAGCGCATATCGTCGCCGATCGCCTCGGCCTCGATCGCGCCGACCGCCGCGGCGAGCGTATTGGCGAGTTCATAAATCGTGGCGATGCAGAGATTGAAGCGCAGGCGCTCGATGTCGTCTTCGATTCTCGCCAGCGCGCCGTGGGCCGCCTGACGGATCTTGGCGGCCGTTTCCGAGAAGCGCGCGGGCTTGGCCGGACGCTTTGGCCCGACGACGCGCTCGATCTCGCAGGCCAGGCGCCACAGGCGCTGGATCTGCTTATAGGCGCCTTGCACGCCCGCCTCGGTCCAGATCACGTCGCGGTCGGGCGGCGAATCGGAGAGCATAAACCAGCGCGCGGTGTCGGCGCCGTAGCTCGAGATGATTTCGTCGGGATCGACGGTGTTGCGCTTCGACTTCGACATCTTCTCGATCGGGCCGATTTCGATCGGCGCGCCGCCCCGAAGCGCGAACGCGCGCCGGCCGCCCGCCTCCGTCTCGATGCGCACCTCGGTCGGAGCGATCCAGCGCCCTTGGGCGTCGCGGTAGGTCTCGTGCACCACCATGCCTTGCGTGAACAGGCCGGCGAAAGGTTCGTCGAGATCAAGGTGACTACACTTGCGCATCGCGCGGGTGAAGAAACGCGAATAGAGAAGATGCAGTATTGCGTGCTCGACGCCGCCGATATACTGATCGACAGGAAGCCAATGGTCGGCAATGCTGGGCGAAGTCGGCGCGCCGGCGTTCCACGGATCGGTGAAGCGGGCGAAATACCAGGACGAATCGACGAAGGTGTCCATCGTGTCGGTTTCGCGCCGCGCCGGCGCGCCGCAGCGCGGACAGTCGACCTGCTTCCACGCAGGATGGCGGTCGAGCGGGTTGCCCGGCGCGTCGAAGGTCACGTCTTCCGGCAACAGGACCGGCAAGTCCTTGGCCGGAACGGCGACGACGCCGCAGGCCTGGCAATGGATGACCGGGATCGGGCAGCCCCAATAGCGCTGGCGAGAAATTCCCCAGTCGCGCAGCTTGAAATTGACCTGCCGGCGCCCCTGCGGCCGATTGCCCAGCGTCGCCGTCTCCAGCCGGCGCGCGACCTCCTCTTTGGCGGCCTCGATCGTCAGCCCGTCGAGGAAGCGCGAGTTGATCATCAGGCCGTCGCCGTCGTAGGCGACCTTGTCGACTGTGAAGGTCTTGGGGTCTACGCCGGGCGGGCAGACCACCGGCGTCGCGCCGAGGCCGGTGACGTTGACGAAATCGAGGTCGCGCTGGTCGTGCGCCGGGCAGCCGAAAATCGCGCCCGTGCCGTAATCCATCAGGATGAAATTGGCGACGTAGACCGGCAGCCGCCATTCCCCGTCGAACGGGTGGAATACGCGCAGGCCGGTGTCGTAGCCCTTCTTGTCCGCGGTCTCGATCGCGGCCGCCGAGGTGCCGATGCGCCGGCACTCCTCGATGAAGCGGGCGAGCTTGGGATCATGGCGCGCGGCGGCGAGGCTAAGCGGATGGTCGGGCGCGATCGCCATGAACTTGGCGCCGAACAGCGTGTCCGGCCGCGTGGTGTAGATTTCCAGCTCTCGCGCCGCCTCGTCGCCGGCCAAGGGGCCACGCGACTTGGGATCGACGGCGAAGCGCACCAACATGCCCTCGGAGCGGCCGATCCAGTTGCGCTGCATCAGCCGCACCTTGTCGGGCCAGCGGTCGAGCCGGTCGAGGCCGGCGAGCAAGTCGTCGGAATAGTCGCTGATCTTGAAGAACCATTGCGTCAATTCGCGCTGTTCGACGACGGCGCCGGAGCGCCAGCCGCGCCCGTCCACCACCTGTTCGTTGGCGAGCACGGTGTTGTCGACCGGGTCCCAATTGACCTTCGACTTCTTGCGCGCGACCAGGCCGGCGGCGAGAAAGTCGAGAAACAGCTTCTGCTGGTGGCGATAATAGCCGGGATCGCAGGTGGCGACCTCGCGCGACCAATCGAGCGACAGGCCCATGGATTTGAGCTGCGCGCGCATCGTCTCGATGTTAGCGTAGGTCCACTTGGCCGGATGCGTCGCGTTCTGCATCGCGGCGTTTTCGGCCGGCATGCCGAACGCGTCCCAACCCATCGGATGCAGCACGGCGAAGCCGCGCGCCCGCTTGTAGCGCGCCACCACGTCGCCCATCGCGTAATTGCGCACATGGCCCATATGGATGCGCCCGGAGGGGTACGGGAACATTTCGAGCACGTAATACTTGGGCCGCGGATCGTCGTTGCGAGTGGCGAAAATCGCCTTGTCGGCCCACGCCTTCTGCCATTTTTGTTCGGATTCGCGGACGTTGTAGCGCTCGGGCCGCATCGCTTGAAGGCCTCGTTTTCATGAATGTTCGACGAACGGGCGCGACCAAACATGATTTGCCCGGAGGGGTCAAATCGGCCGACCGCGCGCGGCCCTGCTCGCCGCGCCGCGCCGCCGGCTTGCATTGACCGCTGCGGTCCGCTGCGACATGCTGCCGAAAATCCGGCGCGGACCGCGCCCCATCGGTGAATGTCGATGACCTATCGCCTTCGCGAACCCGTCCTGCACGCGACGCCCGTCCTCGAACTCAGGCCGACGCAGATCACGCTCGGCATGGCCGAGGTGGCGCTGAAACGAAAATCCTGGAAAGAGGAGAATCCGGAAAAGCTCACCGACTTCCTCGGCTCCCACATGGTGCCCGTCATCCTCGGGCCTGGGGGAGAGCGTTTTCTCATCGACCACCATCACCTCGCGCGCGCGCTGCACGAAGAGGGGGTCGACAGCGTCTTCGTCGCCATCGTCGCCGATTTCCACAGGCTCGACGCGATCGCGTTCTGGAACATGATGGACTTTCACGGCTGGACCCATCCCTTCGACGGCAAAGGCCGACGCCGCGATTACGCCGACCTGCCCCGAACCGTCCTCGAAATGGAGGACGATCCCTATCGCTCGCTGGCGGGCGAATTGCGCAACATCGGCGGATACGCCAAGGATTCGACGCCGTTCTCGGAATTCGTCTGGGCCGATTTCCTGCGCCGCCGCATCAAGCCCAAGCAAGTGCGCAAGGACTTTTCGCGGGCGCTCGGCGCCGCGCTCGAATTCGCCAAATCGGACGACGCGAGCTACCTCCCCGGCTGGTGCGCGCCTCACGTCAAGGCGGAAGCCCTCGCGGCGGGCGCGAGCGCCAAGAAGCGGCGTGCGAGCCGTCGCGGCGAGCCCGTCTGAGCGAATCGCCGCGCTTCCCGCCGCGTCGATTCGCCGCTGCCGTGGGTCGACGCCTTCGCCCTCTGCGGCCGACGCGGCCCCAAGCGCGTTTTCGCCGTCCTCCGCCGCTTTCCCCTGGGCGCCGGCGCGGCGGTCTGACCCGCCGGCCCCTACGGTCGTCGTCACGCGGCCGTCATCGCTCTCCACTACCCGCTGCGGATCGTTTCTCGACGACGGTTCGGAGCAAGCGTGCAGCAGCCAACTTTTCGCGCCGCGCGACGCGCCACGGAAGAGGGCCTGCGCACGGCGGTCCATCGCAGCAAGCCGTTGTCGCGCGCCGGCGTCCTCGAGCGCCTGTTCACCGCCGCGTTTCGCGGCCTGGTCTATCCGCAGATCTGGGAAGACCCGGTCGTCGACCTCGAAGCGCTCGAACTCGGCCCGCGTCATCGCGTCGTCGCCATCGCCTCGGGCGGCTGCAACGCGTTGTCCTATCTGACCGCCGACCCGGCGGAGGTCGTCGCCGTCGATCTCAACGGCGCGCACGTCGCCCTCGGCCGTCTCAAACTGGCGGCGTTGCGCCATCTGCCCGACCACGAAGCGTTCCTCGGGTTCTTCGGCCGCGCCGATTCGCGCGCCAACGTGCGCGCCTACGACGCCGTGCTTCGCCATCGCCTCGACCCCGTCACCCGCGCCTATTGGGAGGCGCGGGACTTGATCGGACGCCGGCGCATTTCGTTGTTCGCGCGCCATTTCTACCGTCACGGGCTGCTCGGGCGCTGCATCGGCCTCGGGCACGCGTTGGCGCGCCTGCACGGTCTCGATCCGAGCGTCATGCTGAAGGCGGAGTCGCTGGCGGATCAGCGCGCGCTGTTCGAACGGCGTCTGGCGCCGATCTTCGACAAGCCCGCGGTGCGCTGGCTGATGCGCCAGCCCGCCTCGCTCTACGGCCTCGGCATTCCGCCGGCGCAATATCGCGCCCTGTCGAACGATTCCCCCGACGGCATCGGCGCGGTGCTGCGCCAGAGGCTGGAGCGGCTCGCTTGCGGCTTCGACATCCACGCGAACTACTTCGCCTGGCAGGCGTTCGGCCGCCGCTACGCCAGCGGCCCGGCCGCCGCGCTGCCGCCTTACTTGCAGCGGCGCCATTTCGACACGCTGCGCGAACGCAGCGACCGGCTGAGTTTCGCCCAACGCTCGTTGACCGAGACGCTGCGCGACAGTCCGGCGGCGAGCTTCGATCGCTACGTCCTGCTCGACGCGCAGGACTGGATGAACGACGCCGCGCTCGCCGACCTGTGGACGCAGATCACCCGCACCGCGCGGCCCGGCGCCCGGGTGATCTTCCGCACCGCCGCGGACGAGCGGCTGTTGCCGGGCCGAATTCCCGGCCACCTG
>Ga0326728_10017922_pt1 | contig 14063 bp, 15 predicted proteins | sample MB3enrmetagenome_FD_207602 | JGI IMG/M metagenome (GOLD analysis project Ga0326728, IMG submission 207602) | Lab enriched peat soil microbial communities from McLean, Ithaca, NY, United States - MB31MN | ecosystem: Environmental > Terrestrial > Soil > Wetlands > Peat | place: USA: New York...
CGCTCGGTCTTCTGATCGGCCTGCTGGGGTGGAAGGTGGCGTTGATCTATCTGACGTTCGGCCTGGGCGTTGCCATCGTTTCGGGCTGGGTGATCGGCCGCCTGCATCTGGAACACTGGCTTCAAGACTGGGTGCGCAACGTGCGGGCCGGCATCGCAGAGGTGCCGTCCGCGCAGCTCGATATGGTGGACCGGCTCAAGGCCGGACTGCACGCGGTGTACGACATCGTGGGCAAGGTCTGGCCGTGGATGCTGGCGGGCATCGGCGCAGGTGCGGCGATCCACGGCTACGTTCCAACCGGGGTTCTTGCTTCGATCATGGGGCGCGATGCCTGGTGGTCCGTTCCCGCCGCGGTCATCATCGGCATCCCGTTGTATTCCAACGCCGCAGGCATCATCCCCGTTGTGGAAGCGCTTCTAAGCAAGGGCGCCGCATTGGGAACGGTGCTCGCCTTCATGATGTCAGTCGTCGCGCTGTCGCTGCCTGAAACAATCATCTTGCGCAAAGTGCTGACAGTCAAACTGATCGCCGTATTTGTCGGGGTCGTGACCGTGGGCATTCTCGGCGTGGGCTTTTTATTCAACGCATTGTTAGGCTAAAGGGAGAGAAAGATGAAAAACGTCAAAGTTCTCGGTCCCGGCTGCGCGCGCTGCCAGACGGCGGCTGAAATGGTGAAGGCGGAGGCCGATAAGGCGGGCATCGCCATAACCCTCGAAAAGGTGACGGATTACGCCGCCATTGCGAGCTACGGCATAGTCTCAACACCAGGAATCGTCATCGACGGCAAGGTCGTGCATGCGGGTGGCCTGCCCAAGACCGAAGACGTGGCGAAGTGGCTAAGAGCCTGATTTCTGGTACTCTTCTTTGGGCGCAGGGGTGCGCCGCGCTTGCAAGAAATTCAGGTCTCCAGGACGCAGAGCTTTAGTGAGGGAAAAGAAATGAGCGAGCGGGTTTTCAATGTTCTGTTCCTGTGCACCGGTAATTCTGCGCGGAGTATAATGGCCGAGTGCATCATGAACCGTGCGGGCGCTGGGAAATTCCGCGCCTTCAGTGCAGGCAGCCAACCGCGTGGCTTCATCGAGCCAATGGTGCTCAACCTGCTCACGACGCTTAATTACTCAACCGGAGATCTGCGCTCCAAATCCTGGGATGAGTTTGCCAAGCCTGGCGCACCGGCGATCGATTTTGTCTTCACCGTCTGCGACAACGCCGCTGGCGAAACCTGTCCCTTCTGGCCGGGTCAGCCGATGACGGCCCACTGGGGGGTTCCCGATCCGGCCGCTTTTGAGGGCGGCACAGCGGAAAAAGCGGCCTTCTGCGCCGATGTCTTTCGCATGCTCGACAACCGCATCGGCATTTTCTGCTCGCTACCCCTGCAGTCGCTCGATAAGCTATCGCTGCAAAAGAGGCTCGATGAAATCGGCAAGAGCGGGGATTGAAAGGGAAAGGGCGGGATTGCCTTGGTTCGTTCGGAGAAGGACAGCCGAAGACGTCGAACCGCTACTGTCTTCCTGGGAAAGCCATCCCAATGATGTTAGCCTTTATGCTTGAGCAAACTGGTCAAAGGCTCTCAGGGCATCTGCTGCATACATGACGGAGGGTCCGCCTCCCATGTAAATAGCCGTGCCGAGAACATCGGCCACCTCTTCGCGGGTTGCACCAAGACGAGCCAAGGCCTTGACGTGGAAGCCGATACAACCATCGCAATGGGCAGCCACCCCTAATGCCAAAGCGACAAATTCTTTTGTCTTTTCGTCAAGAGCTTTCGTTTGAGTTGCCGCTCGCGCCAGATTTGAAAACTCCCCCATAACATCGGGAATGACCTTGCGTAACTCAGCTGTATATGCGCCGATGTCCGCAGTGATTGATTTGTATTCTTTCGCCATTACTGTTCTTTCTTAATAGGTTCCGCCGCTTTGATGCGTTGTCGATTTTCCGTCACCGCCCGCCAATATCGGAATCGTGCAGACAACGCGAAGAACCGAGGTGCCTGCATTTTTGATCTGGTGCTGTTCATGGGGGGCTGTGTAGAAAATATCTCCCGCAGATAGGGATGTTTCCTGCCCGTCGCCGTAGACAAGAACGCCTTCGCCCTCGATCAAGTAAAATTCGTGTTCTTCAAGATGACCATGCAAGGAGGTGTGTCCGCCTGGCGCAAATTCCATAATGCGTAAGGCGTAATGGGGCATATTGTCGTCTTTGGTTAGAGCAAAACGAGCCGTCATGCCCTTGAAACCAGGTTTGTCGATGGCGACGCCGGGAACTTCTGAGGCTTTCTTCTTAATCATGGTGATCTCCGTCTGTGTTGGTTGAGGAAAACGGTGCTTTTGCCCAGATATTGAAGATACGAAAGCCGTCCGAGAAACTATGAGGCCTGTGCCTGATGCCCTTGGGGACCCGCACGAAGCTTCCGGCGGTAATGGGCACATCGCCGGTCATCTCGGTCCACATTACAGCGTGACCTTGCAGAACGTAAAACATGTCGTCTTCCTCATCGTGGGCGTGCTCCGCAACGGCAGAGGTTGAATTCATTCCAACCAACGCACACCGGACGGCCGCTCCGGCTGCATTTTCAACAAGCTTGGCAAGCCGCACGCCGGTAAAATGCGGGTGCATCTCCCAGAGCATATTCTCCGAACTCGTGACAACCCGGTCAGACATCGTTTTTCTCCTGGAAACCGAAGCGGCAAATATGTACATTCCACACCTAAGGTTTACAAACAGCATACTGTGAAAGACAGTATAATGTCAATGACGAAATCCGCGCGCCAGCAATCCCGGCATTTGCCCGCTTTCATGCTGCTTCTTTTGGCCGAAAGGCCTCTTCATGGGGGCGCAATAATGGCCTCTTTGAAAGAGCGGTTTCCGGCATTGAAGGCCGACTCAGCAGCCGTCTATCGCGCACTCCAACAAATGGAAAAGGACGGCGAATTGGTTTCGGAATGGGACACTTCGGGTAAAGGACCAGCCATTCGCGTTTACAAAATTTCCAAAGCCGGGCGCGAAAGGCTGTCTTTTTGGAAACAAGATGTTCAAGAAAGGGTCAGCAGCCTGCAAGAATTTCTGCGTGCCTATGATGCTTTGACAAAACCGTCAAACAAGAAAAGATGATTATCTGGCCGTTGCGTATCAGCTCGTTCGTCCAGGGAGGTGCCGGACTCTGTTCGACATAGAGACTGTTCAATAGATAGAGTTCTGCTTGTTGGGGTAATACGAAATTTCGTTCGGAACCATTGACCCTCCGCGAGCGACCTGGTGCTTCCTTTCTATGTGGCATAGGTTGCCGAAAGGGATGCCGCCCCCCCTATCAACCTTCTCATTTTTTATAAAATCCCTCCGCGTAGCGGTAGTTAATAAAGTTATATAATCAGTTAGATAGTTACGGGGTGTGGATAAGCGAAATCCCCCCACGATTGCAAATACTTCTCGATCATCGGTGTTGCCAAAGGTGCGAAGATTGGTTGCCGGAAGTGCGAAGCATGGGGTTCCAAAGGTGCGAAGTTTGGTCGCCAAAGGTGCGAAGCGGTTGCTGATAGTGCGAAGTGGTTGCCCAAGGTGCGAGACGGTTGCTGAAAGTGCGAAGTGGTTGTCGAAAGTGCGAAACGGTTGCCAAAGGTGCGAAGTGGTTGGCGAAAGTGCGAATCAGTCTTTGATCGTGCGAAGCGGTTGCTGATAGTGCGAATCATTTGGCGAATCGGCGGCGGCTTGCTAAGCCTCAATTATGACTAAGTTTCTTCCCGAGCGTCATCCCGTCCACGATTTTTTCGTCCTCGATGTTTTGGATGTGACGCCGCGCTCGGATATGGCGTCGATGGAGCATCCGATTTTCTCGCTCTCGACCAAGCCGGAAACCCGCGTCCTTTCCTACGAACACGACGACACCAAAATCGAGATCATCCCCAGCTCGCGCGGCCTGCCGACCGTCTTTGACCGGGACATCCTGATCTACTGTATCTCGAAGCTGATGCACCTCAAGAACAGCGGCAAGACGATCGGACCGAAGGTGCGTCTGACGACGCACGACCTCCTCGTATCGACAAACCGGCCAACCAACAATCTTGGCTATGAGCGGCTCGAAGCATCGCTTGAAAGGCTGGCCGGCACGGTGGTCAAGACCACTATTGAAACCGGCGACGAGGCAACAGTGAGCGGCTTCGCGCTGATCAGCCGGTTTGAGTATAACCGCAAGGGCAGCATGCACGCGGAGCGCTTGCGCTACCTTGAAATCACCCTCAGCGAATGGCTGTTTCGCGCGGTCGATTCTGCCGAGGTGCTGACCATCAGCCGCGACTATTTTCGGTTGCGCAGTCCGCTCGACCGGCGGCTTTACGAACTGGCCCGCAAGCATTGCGGGGCTAAAGACCGCTGGCGCATTCACATCGACAAGCTGCAAAAGAAATGCGGCTCCAAGCAGGAGCGGAAGCATTTCGTGCGGCACATGCGCGAGACGGCCGAGGCCGACCGGCTGCCGCAGTACCAGGTTCAGCTTGAGTATGACTTTGTCATTTTCCTCAAGCGTGAGGCTGAGAACGCGGAAGGTAAGGCGAACGTGGCCCCTGCCCCGGCAAAGGAGCCGCCTGCCATCACGTTAAGCTCGCGCAGCATGGATCGGCCGAAGGGGATATTCATCAGCGCGGAAGCGATCGAGCGCGTGCGCGAAATCGTGCCCGGAGTCGATCCCTATTGGCTGGAGAATGCTTATCGCGAGTGGGCTATGGATCTGGAGCCTGCGAGAAGCGAAGACGCCCGCTTTCTGGGCTGGGCGCCGAAATTCGCAAAGAACGTGCGCGTGGCCTAAATCAGGATCGCGGCCCCTGCCCCGGCTGACCGGCACTGTTGGACGCAAAGTTTCCCGCTTCCCTATCCGTGCGCAGTTTGACTTTGGCGCGCGGGCGCGACTGGAGCCAGATTTCGATCTCATTGCGGTGCCAGGCGACGCTGTTGCTGCCGATATTGACCGGCACCGGGAAAGTTCCCTCGCCGATCCAGCGATAGACCGAGGCCGGCGTCAGGCCGAATTCGGATTTGAGATCGCGCATGCGCAGCAGTTTGAGGGGAGTGGGACTGTTCTCACGTTCCTGCATACCGAACCCTTTCGGAGACGTAAGCGTTGATATCGTTTGGGGTTTCTGTCTTTCGGAGCATTGTCATGCCCCGAAAGACGACCCCGCCCCATGACAATGCAGTGTGGGAATCATCCGATCAAGGACCTAGCCAATACGCTAGAAACTAGCGGCCAAAATTCTTCTAACAGCGCTATCACGATGCTGCGGACGCGCCCTGCCCCAGCTTGTCCAAATAGTCGGACCACCAGGACATCATCTTGACGCGCTCTTCGAGGAATTCGCCCCGCAGGTAAGCGCCGCGGACAGCACCTCCGCGCGGACGATGCGCAAGCTGAGCTTCGATGGCATCGGGATTGAACAAACCGGATTCGTTGAGGAGCGTCGATGCGGTCGAGCGAAAGCCGTGGCTGCATACTTCCTCTTTGGCGTAGCCGAGGCGTCTGAGCGCGCCGTTTAGTGTGTTCTCCGAGATGGGACGCAGCGGGCTGTGCATGCTCGGGAAGCAATATTTGCCTGCTCCAGTTAAGCTGCGAAGGTCTTCCAGCATGCCGCTTGCTTGAGGGCTGAGGGGCACCGTGTGAGGCTGGCGCATTTTCATCTTGGGTCCGGGGATCAGCCAAAGCTTGGCGGAGGTGTCCAGTTCCGGCCACTCCATGTGCCGAAGCTCGCCCGGACGGCAAAACACATGAATCAGGAGAAGCAAGCCGATACGTACTTGCTTTGACCCGTCGTAGCCCTGAATAGCCCGCAGGACGCCTGCCAAATCCTGTGCGGTCGTGATGGCTGCCCGCGACGTGGTTGGAGCAGAGGTCAACGCCTCCGACACGTCGGCGGCTGGATCGCGGGTCGCGCGGCCGCAAGCGATGCCATATTTGAAGATGCGGCTGAGAGTCGCTCGCATGCGTTTTGCGGAATGATATTTTTCGCGGTTTTCAAAGCGGCGAAGCGCTTTCAGCACCGCAGCAGTATCGATCTCGTTGACCGGAAGCCTACCCAGATCGTCTTTAAGCAGCCCGACGAACCATTCGAGTTTCGTGATCGTGGGTTCAGCGAGACCTTCTTTTTTGCGCTTGGCGAGCCAGTCATCGGCTAGAGAGGCAAAATTGTCGTTGGCGGCGCTTTGCACCTGCTTGATGGTTCCAGGGTCCCTGCCCTGAGCCAAGGCTTGGCGCGCATCGGCGAGACGCTGCCGCGCATCCGCGAGGCCGACATCGGGATATTTTCCGAGGCTGAGCGTCAGCCGCTTGCCTTGAAAACGGTAATCGAAGCGCCAAAGGCGCGATCCCTGTACCGTCACGAGGATATAAAGCCCCTGTCCGTCAGTGGCTTTGTAGGGTTTTTCCTTGGTCTTGAGCGCCCGAATCGCCTTGTCGGAAAGCTGCATACCGTCACCTCCGATACCCATACCGCTAGGATACCGTCGGAAATACCGTCAGAAGCGTGAGAAAGCAAACGTCGGGATGGGATGGAATGAGGCACCAGCGCGGACGGCGCCGCCCTGAAAAGGCGCGTTTAACGCCTTGAATTCACAGGGTTATGAGGCTTTGTGAAGTGGGGTGGGACCGGCTGGGAAAACAGGCCGGAAAAGAAAAATGGTGCCCAGAAGAGGACTCGAACCTCCACGCCTTGCAGCGCTAGTACCTGAAACTAGTGCGTCTACCAATTCCGCCATCTGGGCAGCGCTGCTAGAGGTAAAGGCCGCCGGCCTCTTTGTCAATTGAGGCCGCGGCTGCGCGGCGCTCCAGGATGCGAATTTGCGGGTGTGCATCACGGCATGGCTTTCCATTCGCGCAAAGGCGGGTTATGGCTAAGCCAACGAAACCTTGCGCAGGGTGCACGAAACAGACGGGTCCGCTATGGCAATCGCATTGGGAAATAATACCGTTGTCACAGTTTTCGGCGGATCGGGCTTTCTCGGCCGCTATGTGGTGCAGGCATTGGCGCGAGCGGGATGCCGCATCAAGGTCGCGGTGCGGCGCCCCGATCTGGCGCTGCATCTGCAGCCGCTAGGGGCTGTGGGGCAGATCGCGCTGATCCAGGCTAATGTTCGCGACGAGCGCTCTGTGCAGGACGCGTTGCGCGGTGCGGATGCAGCGGTCAACCTCGTTGGTATTTTGCAGCAGTCGGGCCGGCAGAAGTTCCGCGCCATCCATGCGGATGCGGCCGAGAGGATCGCAAAGGCGGCACGGGAGCATGGCTTGCGGGCCTTGGTCCATGTTTCGGCCATCGGCGCTAACAGGATTTCGCCTTCGATGTATGCGCGCACGAAAGGCGAGGGCGAGGCGCGCGTGCTTACCGCATTCCCGGAAGCTGTGATCGTGCGCCCGTCTTTGCTGTTCGGGCCGGAGGATAATTTCTTCAACCGCTTCGGCTGGCTGTCGCGTATCGCGCCGGTCATGCCGTTGATCGGCGGCAAGACCCGCATGCAGCCGGTTTACGCAGGAGACGTTGCGCTGGCGATTACGGCCGCACTTTCGGGCCGGGCTACCGAAGGCGCAGCTTACGAGCTTGGCGGACCGGTCACCTACACATTCCGCGAGCTCCTAAAAAAGACCTGCGAGTGGACCGAACACCCGCGTCCCTTGTTCCCGATCCCATTCTGGATCGCAAAAATTCCGGCCTTCTTCGTGCAGATCCTGCCTGGAGCGCCAGTCACGGTCGACCAAATCCGGCTGCTCGAGCGTGACAATGTGGTCAGCGCGGAGGCAGTTCGCGATCAGCGCACTTTGGCGGGCCTCGGTATCGGCGAGCCTCGCAGCGTCGAGGCGATCGTGCCATCCTATCTCCAGCGCTACCGGCCTCGCGGCGAGTTCTCGACCCGCAGCGTCAGCGTCTCGTAAGCGGGGCGCCCCCGTGTTAAGCTCCGCGCGATGTGGACCCTATTGCATTTCCCGCTTTGCCCCGCCTCGCGTGCCATAAGGCTCGCGCTCTTCGAAGGGGGCATCGAGGCGGGCTTGGCCGAGGTGAAGCCTTGGGCGGTTACGCGCGAGTTTCTGAATATCAACCCCGCCGGCACGCTGCCCGTTCTCACTTACGAGGGCAGGGCGATTTGCGGGGCCTATCCGATCGTCGAGTATCTGGCCGAGACCGGGGCGCGCGAAGGGCCGGCGCCGGCGCGCTCCGGCTATTGGCCGGGGTCGGCTTCCGAGCGGGCCGAGGCGCGCCGGGTGGCCGACTGGTTTTTGCACAAGTTCGACAGCGAGGTCAGTCAGTGCCTGCTTGAGGAAAGGCTTTACAAGCCGCTGTCGCGGCGCATTGCCCCCGACGTCGAAGCAATCCGGGTAAGCCGCAGCAATCTGCGTTATCATCTATCCTATGTCAGTTTTCTCAGCGAGCAGCGGAAGTGGCTCGGCGGAGATCATCCGAGCTTTGCGGACCTCGCCGCAGCAGCGCAGCTCTCGGTGGTCGACTACCTGGACGAAATGCCTTGGCGCGAATTTCCCGAAGCGAAGGCCTGGTATGTCCGGCTGAAGTCGCGACCGTCGTTCCGTGCGCTGTTGAGCGACAGAGTGCCAGGATTCAATCCTCCGGACTGTTATGCAAATCTCGACTTCTGATATACGGCAGCCACAAGAGCCTCTGCGCGGGCTTGAGGAATGGATCGAAGCACGCGCTCTCGCCGAAGGATTCGACGCGGCGGGAATCGCCTCCCCCGATGCTGTTCTCGAAGCTGGCGGCGGGCTTTACGCCTTTCTGGAGGCGGGATTCCACGGCGGAATGGCATGGCTCGCGGACAAGGCGGACCGCCGGGCCGATCCGCACGTTCTGTGGCCCGATGTCCGCTCGATCATCATGCTCGGCATGAGCTACGGCCCGCACGCAGATCCCTTGGCGGCGATCGCCAAGCGCGGCCGCGCCGCAGTGTCTGTCTACGCGCAAGGCCTCGATTACCACGATGTTATCAAGAGCAAGCTCAAAGCGGTGGCGCGCGATTTTGCAGCCCGCAGCGGTGCTAGCGTTAAGGTCTTCGTCGACACGGCGCCGGTGATGGAAAAGCCGCTGGCTCAAATCGCAGGGATCGGCTGGCAGGGCAAGCATACCAATCTTGTGTCCCGGCAATTCGGCTCTTGGCTCTTTCTCGGCGCGATTTTCGCAACCGCTACGCTAAGCCCAAGTGCTGCAGAGCAGGACCATTGCGGCTCCTGCCGCCGCTGCCTCGACATTTGCCCCACGCGCGCCTTCCCCGCTCCCCACCGGATCGACGCGCGGCGCTGCATCTCCTATCTGACCATCGAGCATAAGGCGCAGATCCCTTTCGAATTCCGTGAGGCGATGGGCAACCGCATCTATGGCTGCGACGATTGTCTAGCCGTCTGCCCCTGGAACAAATTCGCGAAAGCCGCGCGCGAGGCGCGGTTCCACGCGCTGCCGGGCGCGGACAATCCGCCGCTTGCCGAACTTCTCAGCCTCGACGATGCCGCCTTCCGGGCGCGGTTCCGCGGCTCGCCCATCAAACGCATCGGCCGGGACCGCTTCATCCGCAATGTGCTCGTAGCGGCCGGCAACTCGGGCGATCTAGCGCTTCTGAAAAGCGTCTTGCCGTTGCTGGAGGATGCCTCGCCCCTCGTCCGCGGCATGGCGGCCTGGGCGGCGCGCCGGCTCGCGGGCCAAGAGGCTACCGCAGATTTGAAAGTGCGGCATTATCCGCGGGAACACGATCCCGATGTGCTTGCCGAGTGGGATTGTGCGCTATGAATCAGCTCTTCGTATTCGGGCTCGGCTATTCGGCATCGGCGGTGGCTTCGCTGCTGTTGAAGAGCGGATGGAGGGTTTTCGGAACGGTCCGCTCGCCCGGGAAATCCGGCAGCGCGGCCGCTAAAGGCTTCTCCCCAGTGCTCTTCAGCGACGCTGCGGGCATCGGACAGGCCTTTAAAAGCGCAACGCACTGCCTTATTTCGGTGCCTCCCGGCGATGCGGGCGATCCTGTGCTTGCCGCCTATGCTGAAGCCTTGCGCGCCGCGCCCAAGCTGCGCTGGATCGGCTACCTCTCTACCATCGGCGTTTACGGCGATCTTCAAGGTGCGTGGGCCGATGAGGAAACCCCGGCAAAACCTGAGACGGGCCGCGGCGGCGCGCGCATCGAGGCGGAAGCGGCGTGGAGCGCCTTTTGCAAGGAGCGCGCCGTGCCCCTCGACATCTTCCGCCTCGCCGGCATTTACGGGCCGGGCCGCAGCCCGCTCGACCGCATCCGAGCGGGCGATGCAAGGCGCATCGTGAAGCCCGGCCAGGTGTTCAACCGCATTCATGTGGACGACATCGCGCAAGCCATTGCGGCCGCGATTTTTCAGGAGCGGCGCGAGCCCGGAACGCGGCTTTTCAATGTCGCCGACGACGAGCCCGCGCCGCCGCAGGATGTGATCCTCTATGCGGCGGAGCTGATCGGCGCGCCGCCGCCGCCCGAAATTCCGTTCGAGAGTGCGGAGCTTTCGCCGATGGCTCGGAGCTTCTATGCGGGCAACAAACGCATGCGCAACGATAAGATCAAGCGCGAGCTTGGCATCGCGCTGCGCTATCCGACCTACCGCGAGGGCTTGCGCGCGATAGCCGAGAGCCTCGACTAGCCCCGGCCAGGATCGAGCGCTTGATCATGGCCGGATCTCGCAACAGGCAGGACCTAAGTTAGCGCCCATAAGCGAGCCCAGCATCCCCGATGCAAGTGCCGCAAAGCCTCTTCCGCGTCCGGACTTTTTGGTTTAAATATGGTTAACGCTTTGATTTTTTGGGCTTACAGTTCGAGTTGTAGAGTGGTGGTGCCGGATGAGTCACATATTTCGCCTACTGCCGGTCTCGATCATAACCGCGGTGATGGCCTCCTCTGCGAGTTCCGCCTTTATGCCGCACGCGGCCCCGCAAAAGCCGGACCGTCCTTTGCCCGTGAAAGGTTTCAGCGCAGGCGGAAGCAGTTTTCGTAGTGTTCCTTGGGGCAGCCGGATCTTTTTGCGGAGCGTTCCTCCCATTAGAAACAATGCACGCCGCGAAAGCGCGCCGCACGGCCGGAGTTTCTCCGGTAAAACCATGCGGCGTCCGTTATTTGCACTGAGACACGTTTGGGACGGTGCCGTGCCGAGCCATATCCAGAGCCATTACCGGCATGTTCCAGATGAGCCAGGCACCTCCGCCTCTTACAAAGATGGCACGCATGGACAATCTGGCGTGAATGGCTTGCCTCCCAGGCCCGGGCATCTCAACCAAACTGGTCATTTGACACTTGCGAGCATCGGATCGGTTAGCCATGGTACCTATAACGGCCACGTGCTCGCCCACAAAGTGCTGGGATACCATCACAGCTTGCTGACCGGCCTGCACTTCAACAAACCCGGCAGTCATCTCCACGATCGGCTTGCCCGGCTCCGGGGCCACCATTGGCACAAGCGGTTTAGGCATGCCGTCATCGCGGGCTTTGCCGGTGCTGCCGCGTGCGATGCCGATTGCGAATTCGATGTGCCCGATGACGTCTATGGAGATTTCATAGCCGCCGCCAGCGCTGAGGGGACCGTAGATTCGGAAGCTTCCGCGCAGGAGGAGGCAGAACGCGCCGGCCGGAGAAGCGCGGACGCTCACGGCTGGAACAAAGCTGTCGCTATTTTGGAAGAGTCTGCCGGCGAAGACGATAAAAGAGCCGGGGAGGCGAAGAACTCCGGCGGGGCCGAAACTGTTTTCGATCAGCCCGAAGAACAGGTGGATATTAGCCTAAGGGGCGGTAAGAGGCCATCTGCCCCCGCGCTCTAAGGTTTTGTTTCCGCATGATCTTCTCGCAAAACCGGTGTCCACCCCCCGGTCAAGCCTCTAGGCATGCTTTTGCGGACCATGCTAAAGGAATTCTGCGAGCGTGGTGAAAAGAAGCGCGAGGTCGCCCGGGCGCGATAAGCGATGCTCGCCGTCCTTGATGAGGGTGAGGCGCATATCGGGACAGGCGATGACGTCGAGAAGGCTAAGCGAGCGGCGCCAAGGAACATCCGGGTCTTGGCAGCCGTGGAGGATGCGGATGGGCACGGCGAGCGGCACGGGGCCGGCGCCGAAAAGATGGCGTTCGCCGTCCTCGATCAGCGCCTTCGTGATCGCATAGGGCCCATCGCCATAGGCCGATGGCCGGTAATAGACCCCGTCGCGCAGGATGGATTCGCGCGTTTCAGCGGGGGCGCGTTCCCAAAACAGGCGTGTCATATCCCAGGCGGGCGCGATGAGCACAATGCCTTTGAGATGGACTTCCGTATAGAATCGCCTCGCGAGCAAAAGCGCGATCCAGCCGCCCATGCTCGAGCCCACGAAAACCGCCGGGCCATCGCCGAGGACGTGCCGGCAAAGCGCGGCGGCTTGATCGAGCCACGCGCCGATCGTGCCGGCCTCGAACCGGCCGCCGGATTTGCCATGGCCGGAGTAATCGAATCTGAGGCAGCCGGCGCCGTTCGCCTGCGCCCAAGCGGCCAGCGCATTGGCTTTCACGCTTTCCATTTCGGACTTAAAGCCGCAGAACCAGACAAATGTTGGTTGATTTTCCTTAGGCTTGCGGAAACGGTAAGCGATAGACACAGGCCCTTCGCTGCCGGCACTAACTGGGAGCAATTGCAGTTCTTCGCCGTTCATCCTATGCTTCTTCTATGAGACTTAGCCAAAAGCCCGGTACAGTAGCTTGCTCCCGCTGGGCAAGCGGGGCCGGGATCTACAGATTTGGGCCGCTGCGATGCTAAAACGAATGCCTTGGCCCGTCATTCTTCAAATCGTGCCCGAGCTGTCGGCGGGCGGCGCCGAGCGCTCAACGATCGAGATGGCGGAGGCAATAACGCTTGGGGGAGGCCGCGCGCTCGTGGTTTCTGCCGGCGGCCGTCTTGAGGACGAACTGGCCGAAGCTGGCGGCGAGTTGGTCCGCTTTCCGGCGAAAACGAAAAACCCGGCGGCGATTCTCTTTAATGCGGGCCGTCTTGGCGGGCTTATCCGTCAGAGGGGTGTGAGCCTCATTCATGCCCGGAGCCGTGCGCCGGCCTGGAGTGCATTCATTGCTGCACGGCGGACAAAACGCTGCTTCGTGACCACTTATCACGGGATCTACAATCAAGAAGGCCGCTTGAAAGCTTTTTACAACAGCGTTATGTCGCGAGGCGACGCGGTCATCTGCAATTCGCATTACACCGCGAGTCTTGTGCGTCACCGGCACCCCGATTCTTCGGCGCGGGTGGGCGTGATTTACCGCGGTGTGGACCTTGAGAGGTTCGATCCGGCAGCGGTAACGGCCGATCGCGTCCGGGCTGTGCGCGAGAAGTGGGGCGTGCCCGCGGGCAAGCGCATCGTTCTTTTGCCCGCGCGGCTGAGCCGCTGGAAGGGGCAGCACGTTCTTATCGACGCAGCGGCGCAATTGCATGCGTGCGGCGAGTGCGCGGACGCGATATTCGTTCTGATAGGCGACGAGCAAAACCGGTCGTCCTATAGAGCCGAGCTCGAAGCCTCCATCGAGACCCAAGGCCTTCGCGGCCGGGTGATCGTCGCCGGTCATTGCGACGATATGCCCGCCGCCTTCAAGGCTGCCGCGTTCACGGTACTGCCATCCATCGAGGCGGAGGCTTTCGGCCGGTCCGCGGTCGAATCGCAAGCCATGGGCTGCCCGGTGATCGCGTCCAACATCGGGGCATTTCCCGAAACGGTCACTGCCGGGCCGGGGCTATTCGCCCATGCCGGCGGCGGAGAAGGCGTTAGCCCCCCGGGCTCCTCTTGCGTGCCGAGCCACTGGCCTTGGCTCTTCGAACCTGGCAATTCCGCGGCGCTCTGCGACTCGCTTCGCTTCGCATTGGCGATGGATAACGGTGCGCTCGAAGCTTTGCGTCAGGTGGCAATGGAGCGTGCGCGGCGGGAATTCTGCAAGCACGCTTTACAGCTGCGGACCTTGACCGTCTACGATCGCTTGCTCGGAACGCAACTTGCAGAGTCGTTTAAGACGGCGACACAAAAGTGATGGTAAGCCGGTCTCGCGCAAGAAGGCACTTGACTTGCCGGCTGCGGTTTTTA
>Ga0326728_10017923_pt1 | contig 14062 bp, 16 predicted proteins | sample MB3enrmetagenome_FD_207602 | JGI IMG/M metagenome (GOLD analysis project Ga0326728, IMG submission 207602) | Lab enriched peat soil microbial communities from McLean, Ithaca, NY, United States - MB31MN | ecosystem: Environmental > Terrestrial > Soil > Wetlands > Peat | place: USA: New York...
CCGTCCGGATCTCGACGGCATCGTGCCCGACGCGGTAGGCGCCGACCACGAGGCGCGTGAGCACTCCGGGCGTGTCGAAATTGTGGGCCTGCACGAGGTACGGGCTCCCGGCGACCGGCTCCCCCGGCGTGGGCGCCGGCTTGAGGTAGAGGGTTCCGTCATCGTTCTGGTCGAACACCACGATGTCCCCGGGCCGGAGGTTCATCGCCTCGGCCCACGGTTTCGGGAGGGTGACCGCGATCGACGAATGACCGGCTTTCAACACGCGGCGCTCCCGACTCGGGGTGACATATGCCATGGCTTTCGTGTCCAACCTCTTACGAGGCTCGTAGCTTCCATTCCGAACCCCTCTTAAGCGCTCCGTGGGGTGTTTCATCGGGGAAACCCCGAGCTCATCGCGGAGGGAGCGGAGTCCCCGGGGCGGGCGGTTTGGGCTCGGGGTAGCCGAGACGCTCCGGGGGCATCTCGTGCTTCGCCCCTTCGCGCTTCCCGACGACGAAACCGAGGATCACGGCCAGCACGACCAGGCCGGCGATCCCGCCGGTGATGACGTAGAGGACCACGGGGATCGTGGGCGCCGGGGGCGGGCCGACGGCGACGCCCGAGCCCATGTCCCCCCACATCCCGAGCTGGAAGTGACCGGGCACCTCGCAGACGTACTCGTAGACCCCGAGCGGCGGGGCCTTGAACGTGACCGTCTGTTTCTCGCCGGGCGTCGCGTTGATCTGGAAGTAGGCGAGGGGCGGGTGGGCGGCGAAGAAGCTCGTGAGGTCCGCGGTGGAGTTGGAGTTCGTGAAGGAGAAGTTGGCGACCGAGGAGAGCGTGAAGGTGTGCTGCACATCGCCGAGCTGCTCGACGGTGAGCGTCACGGTATCGCCGGGGTTCACCTCGAAGCTGCTCGGGTCGAAGGCGAAGGCGCTGCTCACGGTGATCGTGATCGAATCGGTGGCGGCGGCGTGAGCCTCGGCGGGGGAGGCGCCTCGAACCGCGGCGACCCCCGTGCTCCCCCACAGGCTGATGACGAGAAGGATGGCCGCGACCAAGGGAAGGACGGAGACCGGTTTCATGCTCGGTGCTTCGGTCCGTCGATTCGGCGGACCGCGGCCGCTACCGAGGCGGGCTTCAAACACCTTCCGTACATACCGCACCGTCCCGGGCCGGGGCCGCGAACGAACGGCCGGCGCGGACGAAAAAGGAGGAGCCCGGGCGCTCCCGGTGAACGAGCGGCCGTACATACGCCGGGGATATGTACCGAGGACCATCCCATTCTCCCCGTGCGTGGGACCCTCGGCCGATGGGGAGCGTTCCTCGTGGCCATCCTGGGCGGCGTGCTCCTGCTCAGCGGCAACGCGGCCGCGAGCGGGCAGTCCGTCCTCCAGCAGGTGAGCCCGCTCGTCTGGGTGCTCGTCGCCCTCTCCGTCGGCGGGGCCTCGATCACCTACGCGTTCCTCGTCTACGCCATCTGGAAGTTCCGGGACCCCTCCACGCGGCGGCGCAACTATGGTTGAGAAGCTCGAGGTCGCCTGGACGCTCGTCACCGTCGGGCTCATCGCCGGCGTCGCGGTCTATTCGACGGTCCTCCTGTACAACATCGACGCCCTCCCGAGCAACCCCGGAGAGTACGTCGAGGTGACCGGTCACCAGTGGTTCTGGGAGTTCTACTACCCGGCGAACAACACCTACTGGAACGTGACGTGGAACGACGCGAGCCAGACGACGAGCGGCGGGGCGTTATGGGCTTTCGCCGGAGAGACGGTCCAAGTGAACGTCACCTCCGTGGACGTCATCCACTCTCTCAACATCCCCGGCCTGGGGGTCCGCGTCGACGCCATCCCCGGTCGGATGAACGACTTCGCCTTCACCGTCCCCTCCGGGGTCGCTCCGGGCACCGAGTATCTGATCCAGTGCACCGAGTTCTGCGGAGCGTTCCACGGGACGATGCGCGCCTACCTCGTGGTCCAGTGAGCGTCGAGCGACGGGCCCCGAAGGGTCCGTTCCCCCCCTCCGAGCTATCGACCCGAGGCCCAGCCGCTGGGCCGGCGCTCAGGGAGCCGAACCCCCGCGGGGAGCGCGGGGGAACCGACCGCTGAAGGTCGCGCCGAGGGTCAGCACCACCCCGATCAGGAGGAGCGCGCCGGCCCCCGCAAGGATGCCGGTCTGCACGACCGCCGTGCTGAGCGGGGCTGCGGGCGCCGGAGGCAGGAGCCCCACCCAAAGGGTCCCGTTCATTCCGTTCGCGAAGTGACCGGGGATCTCGCAGAGGAACGCGTAGACCCCCGGCGCGGGGATGGTGAAGGTGGCATTGACCACCCCGCCGTCCACGGCGGGGACGGCGAGGTTCGCCAGAGGAGGATGCTGCTGGAAGAAGGCGGAGAAGTTCGTCGGCGTGGGGAACACGTTCGGGAGCGCGCTCAACGTCCAGGTGTGGGAGAGCGTACCGACATTGGTCACCTCTACCTCGATGGTGACGGGGTATCCCGAGGCGTTGGCGACCAGAACGTTGGGGCTAAAGGCGAGCGAGGAGAGCGCCGAGACGCTGAGCAGTTCGCTCGGAGCGCCGGCGGCGACCTCGAGCTTGCCGCTCATGCCGGCCTGGAATTGGTAGGCTACGACCGAAACGAACTCGAAGCTGAGCCCGCTCGAGTTGCTCGGGAGGGTGAAGTTCGCCCAGCCCGTCGCGCCCGGGGCCACGGAGACGTTGGCGAGGCTCCCGTTCGCCGCGAACCACGCGTCGAGCTCGGCCGGGGTGAATCCCGCCGGGATCTCGTAATTGGGGATACGGGAGACCGTGAAGGAGTGCGGGAAGAGCCCTACATTGTCGAGCTTCACGCTCACGGCCTCCCCGGAGGCCGCCCCGGAGAGGGTGCTCGGCGCGAACGCGGGGGTGTCGGTCATGTTGACCGTGAAGTTGACCGGCGCGGCGAGGGGGTGGGCGGCCCGGGCATACTCGACGGCGTTCCCGGCGTGGCTCGCCGCGGCGATCGGACCGGCGAGAGGCAAGCCCCCCACGAGGAGGAGGACGGCCGCGACGGCCGTCCATCGAGAGCTCCGCCGGAGCCGGCGGGCAAGACCGGGTACCACCGGTTCCGTCGTCACGTCTGGTCGACGTGGGACCGGCGGGCGCTTGATATCGGTATGGTACGAATCCCCGCCCTCCGCGCCCGGCCCGCCCCCCTCTCGGGGGCCGGGCTACGGGTCGTTGTGGCGCGAGGCGGGGGGGCGCTCCTCGGTCTCGAAGCGACGGAGCAGTTGCGTGGTCACCTCGATGAGCGGGTGGTGGCCCGAACGGTCGACCTCGATGTCGTCGAGGCTGGTGAGCCCGTGCTCCCGGGCGAGGCGTTCCAACCCGAGCTCGACCTCGGCGAACTCATGGGGCTCCTCGCACGACAGGATGTAGGCCTGCAACTGGGTCAGGCCCATCTCCCGGGCCGCCAGCGCCCGGTGGTGCCCATCGATGAGGATCCACCGGTCCCCCTTCTGGACGACGAGCAGCGGCTCGGCGAACCCCCGCTCGAGCTCGTAGCGGCGTCCCTCGAGCTCGTCCTCGTACACCTTCCACTGCGTCGGGACCAGCCGCGAGATGGGGACGAGGCCCCGTCGGTAGGTGAACGGCAATAGGTAGCGCTCGGAGAGGAGATGCTTCAACGTCTCGGCCTTGGCGGGGTTCGCCCGTTCGAAGTGCGACCGGACGATGTCCAGGTTGGAGATGACCCCGCAGAGGACCCCGCGCTCGTCGGTGATCGGGAGGTCCCTCAGCCCGAACCGGAACATGATCCGGGCCACGTCGTCGAGGTCCATGTCGGGGTTGGCCATGTACGTCCCGGGTCGGATGACCTTCCCGAGGGGGAGGGAACGTTGCTGGGCGTGTCGGAGGAGCTCCTTCACGCTCACGAAGCCGATGAGCTTGCCCGCGGCGTCGGTCACCGGCATGCCGTGGTGGCGGCTGTGGAGCAGTCGGTCGATGGCGATGCCGACGGTGTCCGTGCTCGTGAGGTGCTCCACCTCGAGCACCATGTAGTCGCGGACGCGATGCGTCGTCATCCGAGAGGGGCCTAGGGGGCCTCGTCCCGCAGGTAGGCCGTGAGCACGTGGCAGATGAGGAGATGGGCGTCCTCGACGTGCTGCATCGAGTTGGAGGGGACCACGACGGGGATGTCGACGAGGCCCTTGAGCTTCCCGCCGCCGATCCCCGTGAGCCCGATCGTCGTCACGCCCAGGGTGCGCGCGAGCTCGACCGCCTTCAGCACGTTGGGGGAGTTGCCGCTGCCGCTGATGCCGAACGCCACGTCGCCCGCGTGGGCGAGCGTCCTCAGCTGCTCGGAGAACACCATGGAGTAGTCGGCGTCGTTCGCCCAGGCGGTCACGGTGGGGACGTTGTCGACCAGGGCGACGCACCGGAACCGCCGTCGCTCCCCCCGGATCGTCGCCTTCCCGATGTCGGCGACGAAATGCGAGGCGGTGGAGGCGCTGCCGCCGTTGCCGAAGAAGTAAATCGTTCGGTCCTCGGCCCGGGCCTTCAACAGGACCGGGACGATCCGGTCGATCGCCTCGGGAAGGTAGGGCGCTCCGATCGCCGCGGTCGTCTCTTCGACGTACTTTCGGACGTACGGCCCGATCCCCTGACCCATGCGTTCACCTACGGACCACGAGAATGCGAGAACCTTCGGGGGAGATCCGCACGGGCACCCGCATCCACGGCGAGAGGGCCTGCGCTACTTGAGCGCTTCTCTCGGGCGGATGGACGACGAGGAGGAAGCCGCCCCCCCCCGCGCCGGTGATCTTGCCTCCGTAGGCGCCGGCCGCCTTCGCCTTCGCATAGGCCGCGTCGATGGCGTCGTTGGAGACGCCGCTCGCGAGCCCCCGCTTCAACCGCCACCCTTCGTCGAGGAGCTCTCCCAACCGGCCGTACTCCCGGGCGCTCAGGGCGTCGCGGGTCTCGGCGGCCATGGAGCGCATCCGAAGGAGCGTGTCCTTGTTCTCGGTGGTCCGCGCGTTCTGCTGCTTGAGGATGCTCTGGGCGGCCCGGGTGATCCCCGTATAGAAGAGGGTGAGGTGGCCCTCGAGCGCCACGCGGTCGGCGTTGGTGAGCGGCAGCGGAACGACCCGCACCGTCTCGTCGGGGCGGAACTCGTAGTAATGGATCCCGCCGAACGACGCGGCGTACTGGTCCTGCTTGCCGAGGGTGCCGCGGAGCACGTCGATCTCGATCCGGCACGCTTCCTCGGCGAGCTCCCCGGGCTCTCGGAGCTCCCCTCGAAAGGCGTAGAAGGCGTTGAGGAGGCCGACGGTGAGGGTGGAGGAGGAGCCGAGTCCTGTTCCCTCCGAGGGGATGTCCGCGATCGTGTGCACCTCCACCGCCTCGGTGACCTTCGCGGCGCGCATCGCCTCCCGAACGAGCCCGTGCTGGAGCTCCTCGAGGCGCTCCACGTTCTCCGTCTTGGAGTAGGCGACCCGGATCGACCGGTCGAACTTGTCGTTCACCAGGACGTGGATGTACCGGTCGATGGCGGCGCTGACCACCGCGCCGCCCCCGCACTCCCGGTAGAACGACGCGAGGTCCGTCCCGCCGCCGGCGAAGCTGATGCGGAGCGGGGTCCGGGTGATGATCACGACCGTACCACTGACGTGGGGCTCTTATCCGTTGGGGGCGGGGAGCTCCCCCGCGGGACCGGGGGCGTCGCCCTTCGTCCCCTCCCGGGCCCCGAAGAAGCTTAGGACCGCGCCTTTCAGGTCCCCCAGCGGCTCGAGGCCGGGGAGCACGGAGGAGAACTGGGCGGCCCGATGGTCGAGCAGGATGCCGACCCCCCGGTCGTTCTCGCTCCGGATGAGACGCCCCAGCGCCTGCAGCATGCCCCGTTGGGTGGGGCCGAGGACGCAGTACTCCCAGCCATGACCGGTCGTGAGGTCGAGGTAGGTCCGGAGCGCCTCGCGCTTGGCCGTCGGCTTCGGGAACGGTAGTCCGACGAGGATGACCGCCTCGAGCTGGTCGTCCGGGAAATCGACCCCTTCGGAGATCCGACCCCCCGTGACCCCCAGCAGGACGCCGCGCTCGGGACCCTGTCGGAACCCCTCGAGGGAGCGCCAGAGGTCCCCCATGCTCGCGCTCCGCGACTCGATCACCGCCGTGGGCGGCAGCGCGTCGCGGAGCCCGGAGGCGAGCACCTGCTCCATCAGCGCGAAGCTCGGGAAGAAGACCGCCGTCCGGACGGGGAGCTCCGCGAGCACCTCCGCCACCCGGCGGCCGAGACGGGCGACCGCGTCCGGGTCCGACTGGAGCTCCTCGAACCGAGTGGAGACCGAGCGGTCGAAGAACAGTCGGCGGTTCTCCGGCGGGAACGGCGAGGGCACCGAGATCGCCCGGCTCGTCTCCGGTAACCCCAGGGCATCGCGGTACTCCTCCATCGGGCGGAGGGTCCCGGAGAGATGCACGGAGAGATGGCACTCGCCGATCGGCTCGGCCGGCGCGCGCGCATCCACGGCGTACGCCTCCACGGCCGGCCGGGGCTCCCGGGTCACGACCTTCACGTACTGGGGGGGTTCGAGCCGGGGCCAGTTGAGCAGAGCGAGGGCGACGGAGTGGACGGCCGAGCGCGGGATCAAACGGGCCTTCCGGCGCTCCTCCCGGAGCGCCTCGCCCCACGTGACGAGACTGCCGAGGAAGGTGTCGAGGCGATGGGAGGTGCCGCCGAGGGAGCTCAGGAGAGCCTCCTCGAGGGCCGCGGGCGGCAGCACCCCGTCCTCTTCGCCGGAGAACTCGCGGACGAGGTCGTCGATCACCCGACCCACCTGGTCGAGGAGGTCGGTCGCGTGCAAGCCGTCGGGGAGGGCGAAATCCCCCCGCTCGGCGATCTCCGAGCGAGCCCGCCGCACCGCCTCCCGGGGGAGGGCGACGGAGGAGAGCTCCCGCAGGTACTCGGGGAGGTTGTGCGCCTCGTCGATGACGAGGTCCACTCGGTCCGGGCCGACCCCGAGCCACTGGAAGAGCGTGCGGCGCACCTGGGGGTGGAAGAAGAACGCGTACGGGGCCGTGACGAGCCGGGCCCGACCGGCGAGCTTCTTTGCGAGCTCGTAGGCGCAGAGATTCTCCTCTCGGCAGTACTCCTCGAACTCGTGGGTCGAGGGGAGCTTCTGGGCGAACCGGTCGGAGAGCCCCTCGAGGTCCGCTTGGAGCACTCGGGCGTAGTACGGGCAACCTTGGAGGTCCGCCATGTCGAGGGAGGCCCCCTCGGGAAGCTCGACCGCCGGCTGGAGGAGGAACCCCGCTTCCAGGGAGTTCTGCGTGGCCCGCTTCCGGTCCGCGCACAGCTTGCCGCTCTCCTCGGCGGTGGCCGACTGGAACTCCGCCGTGCTCTCCAAAAGGAAGCAGCGACGCTGCCGGCCGGCGAGCCCGATGGCGAGGAGCGGGTGACCCATCCGGGCCGCGATCGCTCGGGTCTCCTGGAGGACCTGCTGCTCCTGGGAGTGGGTCCGAACCAGGTACAGGATCCGGTGGTCGGCGAGCTCGGCGTGCTCCAGCAGCGGGGCGAGCGTCGCCACGGTCTTCCCGGAACCGGTCGCGGCGTCCACGAGGAGAGGCCCGCCCATCCGGACGACGGTGGCCACTTCCGAAAGGATGCGTTCCTGACCGGGGCGGACCCGGTAGGGGAATAATGTCGGGACCTCGGTGAGGGGAGCGGCGGTCGTACGGAAGCGTTCTCCGAGTGCTATCGACCCCGGCTCGGCTCTTGAAACTGCGCTTCCAGCGGAACGGCGCTCCGCTTCGGGCGGCTCAACCGTAGGTGTACCGGACCCCGTACGGACCGCGCGGGTAGTTCCAGGTGACCGAACCCTGGTCGCAGGCGATCGCACACGCCCCGCACTCCACGCAGTCCTCGTAGCGGAACACGAGCTTGCCCGCGATCCGTTCGTAGCACTGGGCCGGACAGACGAACGTGCAGAACGAGTGCGGGCATTTCGCGCAGATGTCGGGCTTGACCGTGATGTGGGCGTGCTCGGCGGAGTCGGTGACGTAGCGGAGCGTCCCCAGGCGGCGCTTGATCTCGATGTACTCCACGCTCGGCCGTTTCGAAGCTTCGGGGAGGGTGACTTTGGCCGCCGGAGTCGTCATGGGAGCTCTCCCTCACGCCCCCGAGAGCTTGGCGAGCGTCTCGAGGTCGTCGCGGACCGCCTTCGCGCTCGCCTCGAACGCCGTGCGCTCGGGAGCGGTGAGCTCGACCTCGTAGACCGTCTCCACCCCGGCCCGTCCGATACGGGCGGGTACTCCCAGGTAGACATCCCGCTGGCCGTACTCTCCGTTCAGCGCCGTGGTGACGGGGATCAAGCGGTGCTCGTCGTGGGCCACGGCCCGGACGAGCTCGGCCTGGGAGGCGGAGGGGGCGTAGTAGGCGCTGCCCGCTTTGAGGAGGTTGACGATCTCGCCGCCGCCGTTCTTCGTCCGGGTGACGATGGCCTGGAGCTTCTCGGGAGGGAGGAGCCGCGTCAGAGGCACGCCATTGACGCTGGTGAGCGATAGGATGGGGACCATGGTGTCCCCATGGGTCCCCAGGACGAACCCGATCACGTCCCTCGGGGCCACCCGGAGGGCCTCGGCGACGAACCAGCGGAACCGGGCCGTGTCGAGCGAGCCGGATTCCCCGAACACCCGAGCCGAAGGTAGGCCGCTCACCTTCCGGAACCAGAACGACATCACGTCGACCGGGTTGGTGACCACGATGACGACGGCGTTCGGGGCCTTCTCCTTGATGGCGAGCGCGTGAGCCCGGATGATGTCGGCGTTCTTGGTGAGCAGGTCGGAACGGCTCATGCCGGGCTTCCGGGCGAGGCCGGCGGTCTCGACGATGACCTCGGCTCCGGCGAGGGCGTCGAAGGAGGTGCTACCCGTGACCCGGGTGGAGAATCCCACGATGGGGGCGGACTGTTGGATGTCCAGCGCCTTGCCCTGGGGGAGGCCCTCGATGATGTCGATGAGGGCGAGCTCCTGGGCGAGGTCGGCCTCCGCCAAGCGCTGCGCCAGAGTGCCTCCGATGTTCCCTGCTCCGAGTACTGCGATCTTGGTGATGCCGCTCATGGGTCGACCGCCCTAGAGAGGGCTTTTGGGGCTTAACGGTGGCGTCGCCAGGGCGGCCGGTCGGCCGAACCCCCCGGACCCCCGCAGCGAAACATTCATTCGACCCTTCCTTGCTCCTCCCCCCAGCATGGATGTCCAGACCATCCTCCTCAGCGTGGAGGAGCGGGATAAGTGGCGGCGTCGGCTGGACCTGCTCAAGGGTTCCCTCAAGGAGGTCCAGACCCGGCGTCAGCAGCTCGAGCGGAAGCTCAAGGCCCTGAAGCGCGAGCTGGCTCACCTCGCCGAAGTCTCCCAGGCGATGATCGACCCCGGCCGTCTGAGACCCATCAATCCGGTTCATGGTGCAGAGCAAGGTCCCATCCCCCGTCGATAGGCAAGAGCTCCTGCAGGGCACCCGTGCCCTCTTGGAACAGGAGGTCGAGCGCCTCTACCGCGAGGAGGAGTACCTCACCCGACAGGTCCAGAAGGCGCAGGAGCAGCTCCGGTACTACGAGCAGCTCCTCGCCGAGTTCCGCCAGTCCACCGGACGCCGCGCCCCTCTGCACGATTTCGTCTCGCGCCTGGGCTAGGACGCGCCGCTCCCGAGCGAGCTCGTCCCCCGCCCGACCTCGACGTTCGCCCGGGGAGGGGCCGCGACTTGACCGTGCCACCTCCAACTCATTACTTCGAGGGAGGTTTCTCCCTACGGAAAGGCGGGCGATGCGGGTCGTCGTGTTCGGCGCGGGGGCGGTGGGTGGCCTGTTCGGCGCCCTCTTGAGCCGGGCCCACCACGAGGTGCTGCTCGTCGCCCGGGAACCCGACGTCGTGGCGATACGAAGGGACGGCCTGGTCATCGAGGGGGATACGCAGGGAACGTTCGAGCTCCCCGCCGTGGACGCCCTCACCGACGGCATGGAGACCGACGCCCTCCTGCTCACCGTGAAGGCGCCCGACGTTCGGGCGGCGGGGGAGCAAGTCGCCCGTCGCCTTCGCCCCATCCCCCCGATCCTCGCCCTCCAGAACGGGCTCGGCATCGAGCGGGAGCTCATCGAGGGTCTCGATGCCGGAGAGGGGGAGGTCCTCCCCGGGACCATCACCCGGGGGGTCAACAGCGTCCCCGCGACCCGCCTTGCCCCGGGTCGGATCCGCCATGCCGGCCACGGGGAGGTCCTGATCGACACCCCCGACCTACCGGGCGCGAAGAGGAGCGCGGCGATGTTCCTCGGCCTCCTCGGCTCCGCCGGCATCCCCATCCGTCAGGTACCGGAGCTGACCCGGGAGATCTGGCGCAAGGTGGTGATCAATGCGGCGGTCAACCCGGTCACCGCCGACCATGGGATCCCGAACGGGCAGCTCGCCCGAGAGCCCTGGCGGGGGCAGGCGGAGCGGCTTCTCCGGGAGGCCCAGGGCGTGGCGTTGAGCCAGGGCTACGAGTTCTCCGATGACGAGCTCGAGGAGGACCTCTGGCGGGTCGTGCGAGCCACGGCCCGAAACCGCTCGAGCATGCTGCAGGACCTGGAGCGGGGCCACACGACGGAGATCGAGTTCATCTCCGGGGCGCTACTTCGGTTGGCGGACAAGCACGGGCTTTCCCTGCCGCTGACCCGACGCGCGTACGAGAGGATCCGGGCGCGGGGCCGCGTCCCCTGAGGAGGGCCAGCCCACGGGAGCCCACCAAGCTCTCATTATGGGCGCTCTCTGTCCCTTCCGATGCTCGAGAAGCGCAGCGTAAGAGCCGCGACGGTCCGCGGCCGGCGAGTGCTCGTGAGGGTCGATTTCAACGTGCCGCTCACGGCGAGCGGCGAGGTCGCCGACGACCGACGCATCGCCGAGGCCCTTCCCACGCTGCGGCATCTGCAGGCCGCTGGGGCTCGGACGATCCTCATGTCCCATCTGGGCCGACCGAACGGCCGGCGCGACATGCGCTTCTCGTTGCGACCTGTGGTGCACCGGCTCTCTCAGCTCCTCGGGCAGCCGGTGCCGCTCGCGGAGGACTGCATCGGGATGAACGCGCTCCAGCAGGCGGTGCGACTCACGAACGGAGGCTTCCTCATGCTCGAGAACTTGAGGTTCCATCCGGGGGAGGAGGCGAACGACCTGGCTTTCGCCGTCGAGCTCTCCCAGCTCGGGGAGGTGTTCGTGGAGGAGGCGTTCGGCACCGTGCATCGGGCCCACGCTTCCACGGTCGGGGTCGCTCACCGGCTGCCGGGATACGTAGGGTTCCTGGTGGAGCGAGAGCTCCGAGAGCTCTCCCGGCTCACGGAGTCGGTAGAGCACCCGTTCGCCGCCGTCCTCGGGGGCGCCAAGGTCGCGGACAAGCTTCCGCTCCTGGAAGGGCTCGTCGGCCGGGCCGACACTCTCCTCCTGGGAGGCGCGCTCGCCTTCCCCTTCCTTGCCGCTCGGGGCGCGGAGCTCGGCTCGAGCCCGGTCGAGACCGGGCTTGAGGAGCCGATCCGTTCCTTCCTCGCGAAGGCCGGGTCGGCCGGAACCCGCCTGGAGCTGCCGGTGGACTGGAACGTGGAGCTTCCGGGGCAGACGGAGACCGCCCTCGCTGAAGCCGAGCACGTGCCGGCCGGAGCGAGCGCTCGGGACATCGGACCGAAGACGGTGGCCCGGTTCACCGAGGCGCTCTCCGGGGTCCGTACGGTCTTCTGGAACGGTCCGCTCGGGCTCGCCGAGGACCCGAGGTTCGCTTCGGGGACCCGGGAGGTCCTCGGGCTCCTCCTCTCCGCGCCGGGCTACCACGTCTGCGCGGGGGGGGATTCCGCCCGGATCGCCCAGGAGCTGGGCGTGGGCGGCGCCTTCCAGTACATCAGTACCGGCGGTGGCGCGGCGCTCGAGTTCGTGGCCGGGCTCGAGCTGCCGGGGCTGGCCGTGATCCCGAACGCTTGAGCGGGACCGGCTCGGCCGAGCGGGGGTCGATGCTCGCGAGCAGCCAGGCGATGAACGGCTCGTGCACCCGGGGCACCTGGACCTCGAACAGGTCCGGCACCTCGTACGGATGGTGCGCGGCGACGTAGCGGAACAACGCTCCGAGCTTCTTCGGGGAGGTCTTGAACAGCATCGCGACCTCCTCGGCGTTCTCGAGCTTCCCCCGCCAGAGGTAGGTCGAGCGGATCGGCCAGAAGTTCGCGCAACCGGCGAGCCGGCGTCGGACGACCTCCTCGGCGAGCTTCTGGGCGAGGTCGAGGGTGGGCACCGCGCAATAGACGACCCGAAGGCGGCGGTCCGCCCCGGTCGGGTCGAGGGGCGGGGCGGTCACCCGGCGGTCCTCTCCACGACGGCGGGGCGGTTCCGCTCGAAATCCATCGTCTCGACGGTGAGGTCCGCGAGGTTGACGACCGCGGCCCGGGCCGGCACCGGCGTCAGGTTGCGCATCCTCTGGTAGGAGGTCTCCGCCTGCCAGGTGGAGGCGTTGAGGAGGAGGATGCCCCGGTACTGGTCCACCCCGTAGGTATGGGCATGGCCGGTCACCAGGATGTCCGGCACGGGGTCCACCACGAGACCGTCGCGGGGGAGCGGCGCGAGCGGCGTCCGGCCGCCATAGATCGGGGCGAGGTGGCGCATCGCCAGCATCGTCTTCATCACTTCCGTCGGGCGAGCGTAGCTCGCCCCGGGGATCGCCGGGATCAGGTCGTCAAAGCTTCGACCGTGATACGCCTCGATGACGACGCCGTCGAGGGCGCACGTCGAGGGGTTGCCCACCGCGTGGACGTTCGGGGGCAGGAACACCTTGAGCTCGGGGGGTAGCCCGGGCTGGGGCTCGGCCGGGCAGACCGCGTCGTGGTTGCCCGGGATCACCACGATATTGAGCCGGTTGGGTAGCTCCCTCAGCCGGCGGCCGAGCTCGGCATACTGGTCGAAGATGTCGTGGAGGGCCAGGTCCGGCTCCTGGTTGGGGTAGATGCCGATCCCGTCGACCAGGTCCCCGGCGATGACCACGTGGGCCACCTCGCGGGCGAGCTCGGGAGCGGGGCCCTGTTCCCGGAGGAACGCCACGAGCTCCTGCCAGCTCTCCGTGAGGAACGCCTTCGAACCTAAGTGGAGGTCGGAGAGGAACAGCACTCGGCGAGGACCTTCGGAGCGTCGGGCGGCGCGCTGCGCCGGGACGTCCGGGCGATGGACGCCGGTGGCGATCGCGATCCGCTTGCGTTCCTTCGGCAGCTGCAGATTGAGCCCCACGACCTCGTCGGTGAGCCAGGCCGTGCGGGCCGCGGGCTTGTCTCGGGGGAGGAGGACCTCGACCGATCCGGTCTCATCCTCGACCTGGAGGATGATGTGCCGACGCTCCGCGGTCTGCCGCACCGCGCGGATCATCCCGATGATCGAGACGGAACCGTCACGACCGGCGAGCTCCTTCACGCTGAGGACGTTGGGCAGGTCCGACCGGCTCTTCAATAGACGATGGATCTGGTGAAACCGCGAGGCAAAAAGGCCTCCATACGCTTCGAGCGGAGCACGTCCGGGGGGCCCCTCGTTGAACCCCTCGGCCAGAAGTTGGTACAGCGCCGCGGGTCCGACCGACGCCCCGACGGTCGGGAGGGTCGGCGTCGCCCGCAGGGCCGTCGAACGGGCGGCATCGGTGCTGAGCGCCCTCTCGACCATCGCGCGGGTCACGAACGGCACGCCGGCTCCGGCTTCATCGATGAGGCGCCTCGAGAGCAGGACCGGCTCGGGGGAGCTCAGGAGCAGGGTCAAGGCGTCGGCCTCCACGAGCTTGCGATGGTCCTCGAAATACCGGACCAGGTCCGACCGGATCGCACCGGGGGAAGAGGGGCTAGGCGGAACTCCGTCGAGCATTCTTCGGTGACCCCGCGCCCGCGGAGGGCAGAAACGTTGCCTCCGCGGCCCGCGAGGGGACCCGCGCTATTTCAATGGTTCGTCCGCGAACCGCGTGAGGCGAGCCGGAAGCTACGTCCGGTACGATTCCTTCGCGTACGAGGCGCCCTTGGGGTACTTGTCCTTCAGGTGCGCGATGAACTTCTCGGGGGTGCGCTCGAGGTGGGCGCCATACCA
>Ga0326728_10017927_pt1 | contig 14062 bp, 11 predicted proteins | sample MB3enrmetagenome_FD_207602 | JGI IMG/M metagenome (GOLD analysis project Ga0326728, IMG submission 207602) | Lab enriched peat soil microbial communities from McLean, Ithaca, NY, United States - MB31MN | ecosystem: Environmental > Terrestrial > Soil > Wetlands > Peat | place: USA: New York...
ATGGTCGCGACGTACACCACGTTGTGGGTTCCCTGGCCGGCGACGGCGACATTCGGCACGTAGAGCGGCTGGGCGAAGATGTTGTCGTCGACCGGCAGCTTGAACACCAGGCCGAAGCTGGACGGGGCGACGTTCGACGTGTTGAGCGTGACCTCGGCGAGGTTTGCGCCGGAAACATTCGCGTCGTAGCCGCGCTGCAGCACCGACGGCAAGGCTTGCGCGCTCGGACCGAACGCCAAAGCCAGCACGGCCAGCACCATCGCATATACGCAGTCTCTCATCTCAGTGCAATCCCTCAATGGTTGGCTAACCCGCCATTTTCTATTTGGCGCTTGCACGGACATAGCCTCGCCGCGCACAGAAAACTACGTCGCATATTACCAATCGCGCGTAAATCCGAAACCTCAACCGATGCAGTAATCGCTCGCAAAGCATTAAGTTAAATACAGCCTTGGATCACAGGCCTTCATCGCGCTCATCGGTTCAGGGCTCGCTCAGCACCAGCCGCACGCAACGCTGGTTCTTCCATTACCTCGACTCCCGAGAATAGCCGGCGCTGCACGTTACGGTGTACCTAAAGCGGCAAATAGTTGCTCGTATGCAGCATCGCGCGCGGATTTGCTCCCATAGGTTTCAAGGAACCGGTCCGCCTCCGCCAATACACTTGTCACGGTGTTCTTATCGCTGAGCGCAGTGACCAACCCGTCCGCCAGCGCGCCTGCATTTGGAGCCGTCAGGATGGCGCACCGGCTATTAAGCAGCTGGTTGTGCACCAATGTATCGGTTGCGACGACGGGCCGGCGCGATGCCAGATATGACAGCAGCTTTCCGGGCGGATTGATCCCCTTAATCCGAGGCGAAACCAGCACCTGAGCAGCGGCCATGTAAGCCGGCATTTCCTGTTGCGGCCGAGTGCGATCGAAGATAATCCTGTCGGCAACGCCTAGACGTTCGGCCTGAGCACGCAAACCCACTATCTCCGCCTCTTGTCCACCGACCATCAGAAAAATGACATTGGGAACTTTGCTCACGACCAGCGGAACCGCGTCCACTAGCAGATCCAGCGCTTGCAAGGCAACGAACGAACCCGTGTAGAGGACGACCAAACGATCTTCGCCAATCTCATACCGGGCGCGAATTGCCGCTGCAGCGGCGGCATCGCGTGCACCGACGATCTCGAAATGATTGATGATGACTGCAATCGGTATATTGGCATCCACGGTGCGCGCTACCTGCGCAACCGCCGGAGAAATCGCCACAATCGCTTTGGCGCCCCGGATGCTTACGCGCTCGACCCACCCGAAGAAATTAATCACGCGCCGGTTAGCGCTAAATTTCCAGTCAGTGATCTGAAGTGGCAGGCTCGAATGCATATCGTAGATATACGGCACGCGAAACAAAGCGCCCGCGCACCGCGCAAGGAACGCTCCCTCTTCGTGCGCGTAAATCAAGTCGTAGCGTTTGACCAACAGTCGGAACAGAAGATTGATAGACAGCAGCAGATCGAACCAGATTTTGATGCGTGACGGTCCGGCCTCGATTGATTTGCGGAAATGAGGGCCTTGGGAGCGATAAACCCGCGCCGCGAGATCTGGCGGATCATTGCCGACGGCATACGTCAGAATATCGACCTCATGGCCTCGAGCGAGCAGTTCTTTGGTCCGGTGGAATGCGCTCAGCGGAGTTCCGCGCGTCGTGTAAAACGCCTGCGGGATGATCATCAATATACGCATCGAATTAGATGTCCCAATAAGTAACGAGCCGCAGACCGAGCGCGTCGATCAGCGAACGGAAGCGCGCCGAGAGCAGAAACCGCAATTCGGCATTCCGCTCGCAGCTTCCAGGCTTTTCAATATCCGCAAGCTCCGTGCCGGGGTGGCAAAACATTTCAACCACTCCGCCCGGTTCACACAAAAGTGCGGTGGCGTCGGCGCGCGCATCCAGATCCATGATCGCTTGCACATCGACGACGCGCCCGGGTGAACGCAATCGCGCGCCCCGAAACGCAATCGCTGCCGGTACCGCCAAGAGTTCGCGCATCAGGGTTCCCGGTGCGCGAATGCGCGCGATGCTGCCGAGCCGGGTCAGACGCACACGCTCGATGCCAAAGTGAGGCAAGACCCGTCCTACGGCAGCGCTTACCACCGGCAGTTGATGCAGATGTTTGTGCCCATCCACGTGGGAAATTCGAACACCTGCATCATGCACCACGGCAATTTGCGCGCGCAATTCGGCCTCGACGTCGGTCGAGGACAGCATTCCAGAAATCGCACGGAGAAACAGCGCACGCTTACTGTGAAATTCACCGTGCGGGCCGACCAGCGTTCGGCCCATCGTGAGCGGGCGGCCCTCGCATAAGTTCAGATGCACGCCGAAGCTCGCTTGGTTGGACAATCCAGCAACGCGCTGCAGCGCATCCGCGGTACCCGGCATATTCGCCATGATGGTCGTGCTCGTGACAGCGCCTCCCTCGATCGCCGTGCAGATGCCGCGAGTAATCTCAACCGACTCGCCGAAATCGTCAGCGTGGACGATCAATCGTGAGAAGCCGGTCCCCGCAGGCGTATATCTCGCCGTGGCAGGCTTTGCTGCCAATGAATCTTTCCGCATTCAGCTTCCATAGCACAGTAGACGCACCGGACTCGCATTGCGGACCGAAGTTGCATCAACTTTCTAGCCCCATAATTTCATAATAACTATAAATGCCGGTCTAAGAATGAAGAAATCGACAATTCTCTTAATTATGAGCCGGTGCGTCAGCTAATTGTGACTTCCCGCACCCACTGCGGACGCTAGCGTGGGCATGATCACGGTTCTCGGGAATTTATGTTCATTGTGGCGACGCGCCAAGTCTTGAACCAATTGACGATACGATCGATGGACCAACCCCGCGCACAACGCCCGGTTCAGGTACGATAAGCGTTGTCTGCAACACCGCAAGGTGAAAATCGGCGAGCATATGTGCACAACCCGCGCCACAGACGACTACGATGCATGACCTATCAGGATGAGCTAACGACAAGACCATGTGTGGCATATGCGGTTTCAGCTGGTCCGATCAACAGCTGCTGGAGCGAATGAAACGGGCAATTGCCCATCGTGGCCCGGATGGGCATGGCTCTTTCGTCGCCGACGACGTTTCACTGGGCCACCAACGCCTCAGCATCGTGGACCTTACCGAGTCCGGTCGCCAGCCTTTTGCGAATTCGGATGGGACGGTCTGGGTCACCTTTAACGGCGAAATCTACAACCACCCGGAATTAAAGCGAATCCTGGAACAAAAGGGCTATGTTTATCGCAGCAGCAGCGATACCGAATCCATTGTGCACGCATACGAGGAATTCGGCCTGGATGCTGTAAAACACCTGACCGGCATGTTTGCGTTCGCGATCTGGGACGCACGCAAGCGCCGCATCGTTCTCGCTAGGGACCGGCTCGGCATCAAACCACTTTATTACACGCTCGATCGCGGCAAGCTACGGTTTGCGTCCGAGATCAAGGCATTGCTCGCCGACCCGACGCTCGAGCGCTCGGTTAACCCGCAAGGATTGTTCGATCTGATCGGCTACGAATTCACGCCGGCGCCGGACACGCTGTTCCGCGGAATCCACAAGCTTCCGCCGGGATCGATCCTGGTGTTCGAAGCCGACGGCCAGTTCCGCATTTCGCAGTATTGGAGCTTGCAGCAAAGCGAGGTCGACGCGAGCCCCCAAGGATTGATCGATTTGCTGGAAAAAGTAAGTGCCGATCACATGATGAGCGACGTACCGGTGGGCTCATTCCTATCAGGCGGCATCGACTCCAGCGCTGTCGTGCAGTTCGCTAGCCGGTTGATGGATTCGCCTTTGCAGACGTTCGCGCTCGGCTACAGCGAAAAATCCTACAGCGAGTTTGAATACGCGCGCCGCGTCGCCGAGCATTTTCACACCCAGCATCGCGAGCTCCTGATCAAACCGATCGATCGCGCGGAGATCGAACGATCCGTATGGCATCTCGACGAACCGACCACCGACCCGTCGAACCTTCCTTTCATGTTGATCTGCGAGCAGGCGCGGCGCTACGTCAAGGTCTGTCTCAGCGGCGACGGTGGCGACGAACTCCTCATGGGCTACGATCGCTTCAGAGCGAGCAAGGCGTCGCACTTGTTGGATCTCGTTCCATTGCCGTTTCGTAACCGCTTATATCAGGCCATTATCGATTCCATCAGCGATGATGAACAGAAAAAGGGTGCTCGCAATATCATCAAACGATTCCTGCAGGGAGCGGTATTGCCGCGCAGTGGCGAGCACATCCGTTGGCAATACTTCCTCGATCCTGCGCAGACCGCGATGATCTTCAAACCGGAGTTCCGTCGCGCCGTCAATACGGACCCATTCGCGCTCGTGAAGAGGTGGGCCGCGCTCGCCCCTCAGGAGCGAGGTGCGCGCGAACAATTCGTCGAACTTAATACGATTCTGCCCGACAGTGTGCTCATGAAGGTAGATAAGATGTCGATGGCGCATAGTCTAGAGGTTCGACCGCCCTTTCTAGATCATCGTGTCGTCGAATATTGTTACTCGCTGCCGACGAATATGAAGCTGCGCGGATTCACGACCAAATGGCTGTTGAAGACCGCAATGGAAAACCGCCTGCCGCCAGGAATAGCCCATCGCAAAAAGCAAGGCTTCAGCATCCCAATGAAAAACTGGATAAGGGGTGATTTGCTCGAGTACACGCATGACACGGTTTTTTCCTCCGGGCTGGTCGCCGATTATTTTAACGTTTCCGCGCTGCGAGGGTTCTGGCAGGAACATCAGCAGCGGCGGAACAACCATAGCCACTTGTTCTGGACGCTGCTTAATCTCAGCATTTGGGAACGCTTGTTTTTGTCCGGTACGCAGTCGACGATTCCCCCGCGGACCCTCGCGCAGGCTTCATGCTGAAAGCGTTTGTGCATTCGCCGGCGTTGCGTATCGCCGCCGCAAATGAGACGGCGCGTTGGGGTCTGGTCGGCGTAATCTATACCATCTCGGCCGGCTGGCTCATCCGCTGTTTCATTGTTGGTTATCCCTGCCGCACCTAAGACAAGACCGCACCTCAGCCTGAAGTTCTGACCGCCGCTTCAGTGCGCGGAGGAAGCCTGCAGCACGCACCGTACGCCGTCCAGCAATTCGACTCGAGGCTCATATTTCAGGCGCGTACGCGCCGCGGAAATATCAAAGGCATTATCATTTTCAAAGAAAGCCAGCGTACGGCGCGAGATCGGTGGATTGATTTTCAGTGCGGCACCGACCAGTTCCGCCAACCATCCGGCTGCATATCCGACCGAGCGCGGTATGCGCAACGTCGGCGGCCGAGCGTTGATCGCGGTCGCAAACGTCGTCACCATTTCCTGAACCGTCATCCAGCGGGGGCCGGCGATATTAAACGTCGCTCCGGCGAGCGGCTCAGGGACATTTGCGGCAAGCCACATCCCTTCCAGAAAATCACTGATGAACACGGGGTGGCGCAGATTCCTCGCGGCGCCGATATAGAAAAAGCGTCCCCGGCGCAGCGCGCCGATCAGTTTTTCCGTTCGCGGGCATCCAATACCATAGACCCATGAGGGCCTGACGACAACCAAATCCACGCCGTGCCGTTTCGCCGCCTCGCGTGCCGCATCTTCACCGGCCCGTTTGGTTCGCTCGTAGTCATTTTCCGGATGCAACGGCGCCGATTCGTCGGCGGGGGGATGCTCGACATGACCGTAAACCCCTACGCTGCTTACATGCACCAGGCGGCCGACCTTCGCGGCGGCACACGCGGCGACCAGTGCAGCAACGGCCCGGACGTTTACGGCCTCGAATTCGGCGAAACTCGCACCCACGTCTAGGTGCACGCTCGCTAGGTGAAAGACCACATCGACGCCTTGCAATGAAGCAGTCAAGGTCGAGGAATCGCGCAGATCCGCCTGTGCGAACTCGACATCCAGCGACTTGAAATCATTCGGTGCGGGATGGATATCCAATGCGCGAACGCGCCAGTTCCGGCCCGCCAGGAACCTCACGCAATGGGCACCGATGAAACCCGAAGCGCCCGTGACCAGCGCGCGCCGAACTTCGGTCAACCCGGTTTCCTCGCCGAGACGGCCACGGCATAGCCGCCGCGACCCGGGATTAGTTTATCGAGCAACGAGAACAGGTACATGAACGGATAGATCAATGAATACATCCGGTACTCTTTGCGCACCGCATTCAATTCCTTCTTGGAGGTCGGGGCGATCGTGCCCTGCACCACGTCAGGATGATCTTTCTTCTTGGAAAAAATCTTGACGTACGCCAGGTTGATGAGCAGCTCCGCAAACTCCGTGAAGAAACGGGAGTACCCGCCCCAATCGACCGGCTTCAGTCCCACCGACTCCATCATTGAGCGCAGCTCGGACGCTCGGTATCCTTGGACCACGTGCCCGTAGACTTCCGGACTCATGCCAACATGCCGCTTTAATACAGCCACGGGCAAGTGCGTGTCACCGTTCGGCGTCGTCACAATGGCAAGTCCGCCCGGCGCCATGACTCGCGCGATCTCCCGGTTCAAACAAGACAGATCTGCGAAGTGTTCGTGCACATCGATCATAATCAAGACATCAAAGGACGCGTCGGCGAACGGGAACCGGTTGATATCCACATGTGCCACTGGCTCGCCGAGAAACTCCGACATTTCCGCGATGCCGTCTTCGTAGACCTGACCCCAACTCCAGTTCCCGCCGGCGGCCCTGAAACAGTAGTTCATCGCACCATTGTTGTCGTGCCCGGAAATCAGCAGACAACGTTCGCCGCTGACCGGCCCCATCAGGCGCATCAGCAACTCGACTTTCTGCCGCTTCTTCAGCGACTTATTGTACATCTGAAGCTGCCACGGGATTTCCGCATCGCGCGGCGTCGTCAAGTTCGTGTTCATTGCGTAACTCTTACAAGTGATTTTTCCACAATATAAATCAAAGTATACTGGATTTTGGTGCACTCCCCTCCGACCCGTCCGTTGGCACACCATACGTCGTTTTGGAGCAGATTGGTCAAGTCCGGCGCAAACTTATCTGGATTCTGATAACTATGTCTCTGGATTCTGGTAAATGCGTCCGTGCGGGAGGGCTTTGAGGCGGTCGGTGCACGCGCGGAATTCTGATATTGTGCCTATGGGCTTGAACAGCGAACTCTTTATCGAACTGCAGACCAAGTTGATGCACCGTCGCAAGAAGCCGGTGCGGCTGATCTTGGATAGTCTGCCGCGCACATCAAGCGCACCGGCAGGGCTCGACGTCCGTGGGCGAGAAACTGCGCGGACGCTCATACTTCCAAGCCCCATCTGTAGCCTATATTTGAGACTACTGAGTAATGGCTAATTGGGTGGTTTTTGCGCTACGACGACATGCTGGTAATTTCTGAAGCTGCGCTGGTGATTCTATCGTTTCGAATTGCCTACGCAGGCGGCGTTCAACCGCAGTCAGGTCTCCATTATCATATAGTAGCGGGGTTATGGCTCGGTATCTCGGCATGGATCGCTGGGGCTCTGCTTCACGCCTGGGTACCGCTGTGGCAGATGTTATTGATCGGGCTCGCTGCCGGCGTAGGCGTTTTTGTTTTGCAGCCTCGGCTGAAGTTGGCTACCCGACCCGCTGCCGATTTGTTCGTGATTGCGGCGCTCGGCACGCTTTCGGTCGTTCCGATCGCTTGGGTTCGAGTGGCCGTGGCGGCCGCCGTGTTCATGGCTGCCGGCTACGCGCTCGATCGTCTGACGCGGCGGCTGACTCTTCGGGCGCAGCGCATCCTCTGGGTTATGCCCATTGCGTTGACGGCGCTAATCGGGCTATGCGTGACGCAAGCAGATGACTTCGGATCTAGGCTCCTCGCCCGAGATCCGCTGTTTCCCATGCGGCTTGCTCTGGCCGCACCACTGCCGGGCGAGCGCGTGTCGCTGCCATCCGGCGCCGCGGCGTGGCTTTTGACCGTTCCGGGCGGCAAATCGGTCGGTACGGCAATCTTTTTGCACGGCAACAATCCAGGCGCCGCACGCCAGCCGGCGGCAATTGCGCTGCAAGGTGCTCTTCTGCGCGCCGGCTTTGATGCGATGACGGTCGAAATGCCTGGATATGGTGCAAGTCCTCCTCCCAGCGCCGACGCGGCATTGGACAACTGGGATCCGACCGTCGGTCCGCGAGAGGCACTCGCGTTTATAGACGCGACTCACCGAACGGACTCAGCCTCTACCATCATCGTGGGGCATTCCGCGGGCGTCGATGTCGGGCTTCAGTGGCTTAAAAGCGGCGTGACGGCGCAGGAGGCCTACCTGTTCTCGGGAACCATCGCTGGGCCGCCGTTATCTGTCGAAGATGCCGCCAAACTTTTTCACCGAGAACGGCGGATGCCCTGCTGCCTTTCCGATCAAACCGTGAAGCAAATTACCGACCGATTCTATGCCAGTGCCGATCGGTATGCCGCACAACTACCCCAAAACCATGCGTTGATTCAATTCGTGAAAATGGAAATTGAGTATTCAGACGTAGCGGCCGATCGACAAGCGCTGTATGCGGCTATTTCGGCGCCGAAAGCCGAGTGCACCTTCGCCGGCGTGACGCACTATATGAACACGCTTGCGTTGCGGCGATTTACGCTGGTGGACACGCGCGCGGTGGAACGCCTCGCTCGACTTTTTTCCGCACGTGGAGCATCGGCTGACCCCGCTCGCTGCGGCGAATGAGCTTACGCTTGAAATGTGCGGCTAATCACGATGCTCTGCGAACCGTCACGGAGAGCACACCCGCCCGTACCGCGCAGATCGCCGCGAAATTTCGGTCGAATTCTTTCTGCTGATCACGCCACCGGCATTATCAAAGCCAGCCCGGTTGACGTTTGCCCTTATGCTGCAAGCGCCCGCTCAGGCAGCCTCTGTAGCCGCGGGAAGACGCCAAATGCGATAACGTACAGAAACAGCGCAATGCCAATAGCGACGCTAAAGCCATAACCCATGCTAATCAGAATGCCGGCGAAGCCTCCCCCTACGGTAAACAGTCCATTCATGCCCCAAGCCCAGGCAATGGCGCCGCGCGGATGGCCGGCAATTGCCAAGATACCCAGCGGGAACGGCATGCCGAGGAAAAACCCCAACGGAAAGATCATCGCACCCGAGGCCAGAACTCTTCCGGCCAACGGCAGCCCAAGGCCCATGTGCGATAATTGCGGATACAGGAGCGTCAACGCCGTGCCGAGCACCAGAATTCCAATAAAGGGTATAGCCCACTTTTGATTGGGTGTAATGCCGAGCTTTTCAGACGCCGCGCTTCCCATTCCTGCGGATACCAGCATCGTGAATATCACCGTCGAATACGTGTACAGAGGGCTGCCGATCAGATGGGTGAATTTCTGAATGAAGACGAGTTCCAATGTGATGAACCCCGCGCCCAGGCAAGAAAAATAGGTCAGCAGTGGAAATGAAGTCGAGCCTTCTTCCCGGCCAACAGTGGAAAATCGCAATGGGACGAGCACGAACACCACCATGAAGACGAGCGAAGCAACGCCGGTGAACACGAGATGGATCCAATCCATCGGGATGCCCTTGGCATAATTGCTGGCTTCATTCACGATTTCGGCGGTGCCTGCGTCGAGATATATGCTCGGGTCCGGCTTCAATATCTTTAGCGACTTTCTCATCATATCGAAATAGGGCTTATCGTCAGTACGCGGCGTCGCATAGACCGCCATTTTCTGCGCCACACTGGCGGGAAAATCGCCGGAGTAGAAGTCCGCCGATAAAAAACTCTTGCTAGGATCCAGCGGGTCTTCGACCATTGTCAATCGATGATCCGCGTCGACCTCCGGCGGTGCGAGAAACGCGCTGAGCGCCGAGATTTCGGCAGCGGTCCAAGGCTGCATCTTGATCAGCACCGTTGGCAATGTCAGTTCGGAGGGCATCAAGAACACGACGACATGGCGGGCGAAGTCCGTTCGGCCCATCTGTTTCCACGCGAGCGCTGCAGTCGTAATCATCCGGGGGAATGCGTCATGATTAATGTGCAGAATGCCGTTTGGGGTCAAATGGGAGAAATATTCCTCATACGCCTCCGCCGTCTGCAAATACGCCGGTTCAAGTGCACCCGTGCCTTGCGCAATGCTCGAACTCGTATAGTTGCTGTATATCTGGATGATGTCGTAGCTCTGGTTGCTATGGCGCAGGAAGCTGCGGCCCTCGCCCGCTTCCACGTGCACCGCGGGGTTTTTGAAGATATCGCCGATATAGCTGGAATACCGTCCCTGCCCGAGTTCTACGACGGTGGGAACGAGTTCGATCGCGTCGACGTGCGCTGCTCCATAGATCAGTGCCGCCTTCGTCTCCTGGCCGCCCGCGCTGCCGATCACGAGGACACGCTGACCGGTATCGCGCTTGAGGTAGTGCGACGCGAGAACCCCGATCTGCCAGAAATGATTGGTGATGTCCGATTTGTCGCGGTCAACGTGCTCACGAAGCGCCTGCAGATTGCCGTCGAACTTATAAAAATAGCTGCTTTGATTGCCGCCGTCATATTGGATGGCCTTTCGATCGCCCGACCGATGCCATGGCACGGATATCGCCGGCGACCACGTCTCATCAATGACGTAGATTTTCGATATCGGATCCCATCGAACGAATTCGCCGCGGCCCTGTTCCAGCGCCTCCTTCACGCCGCGTTTGTCCACGTGCTGTACGAAATCGATATAATTCGGAGCCTTGAGGAAGGGATAAGCAACCAAAACGACCGCCGCCAAGAAGACGACATAACGCAAGTTTCGCGATTCGGAAAATAATCCGGCTGCCAGCAACGCGAGGCCGGCGGCAGCAAGCATCAATCCGCCGGGCCCAATCGTTGCGATAAACGGTATGACGATGACGCTTCCGACACCGGCACCCAACAAATCCCAGAAATACAGTCGCTGAATACGTGCGGCGTATTTGGAGAAAATCGCGATGAGCACGGATCCGCCAAGGAAAAACGGCAGCACGAGCGCCAGGTAAAGCGTCAGAAACGACAGGATCGTGCGGATTGGGTGCTTACCGAGCTGGGTATAATCGAGCGGCAGAAAATTGATGAGCGGAATGAGTGATGCCGTGACCACCGCGAACCCAATGCTGCGTCCGACCAGAAATCCCGTAATACCTTGGTCAGGGGCGATTGGACGGAGCGTGGCGACAATTCCAGCCAGACCGAACGCAAACACCGCCGAGGTCACCACGAAATACGCGAGGTTCGGTGCAAGAACCACATCGAATACACGCGTGAGCATCAACTCGAGCACCAGCGTGGACAGAGCGATCAATAGAACGCCAAACGATAGCCTGCGCATTGCCATTTTACCCAGTTTGGAAATTTATGAAGCTAAAATGCTGAACCATAATCACGGCCGGCGATCCCGCTGTATCGTGGCTCTCCACTCGTCATCGCAACCTCGCACACTTCTCCGGCGCGCTAGGAAACACGAGTTTGCGCGAGAGAATGTAATTGACGCCGAGACCGCTGAGCGATCCGAAAGCCACGGCGACAGCCGGCGTCGCGGCAAATGAGAAACCGGAGTGCAGGCTGTAGTGCAGGTATACGGTGTAGGTTACGTAATTCACGACACCTCCTACGCCATTCAGCAACACGAATTTCAGCCATTCCCCGGCGAACTTGTCGCTCCGCAAGTCAGCGAAGGTGATCCGTCGGTTCATGTACCAGGTCGACGACGACGCGCAGAGATAGGAAAAAACGCGGCCCCAGTAAAGCCCTGCCCCCAAGCCATAGATCGCGACGTACAGCGCCGCCACATCGACGCCGTAGCCGGCGCAGCCGACGATCGCGAAACGAAAGAATCGCGGTAGTGAATTGAGCCTCAACGTCGGGTGCCTTATGGATCGATGGACTTGACCGACGTGAAGCGCACCGGGACGGACAGATGTAGATAGCGGCGAAAATCCGCGATCACCTTCGGCGTGGCAGCCGCCTCGTTTAGACAAGGCACCAGCACAGCGACGGTGAGGCGGTGTCCGCTGCTAACGGGTACGTTCGAATTTTCGCGACGCGCTGTACTCATAACCGCCGATTGCGAATTCCCGATGAAATAGTTGGTGCGTAGTCTAATGCATTATGCAGATAATCCATCGACCGGATGTTACGGCATGTCGCGGGGTCCGTTGTGGTTTTGCGCCATATGTCACATTTACCGGGTCGGCCGGCAAATGGGGGTAGATTCGAATCAAGCAGGGGCGAACGATTTGCCGCTGTCGATATCATGTACGCCACTCGTTCATACGAGCAAGCGCCGCCCCAACCAAATCCACCTGCCGGCGCGTTTCCGCTTCCGACCATTTGAGCTCACCGCGCATCAGTTCGGCACACTGCGCGATAACGCGGCCATCGAGCCCGCGGCTAAGGCCGAGTAGGGTGCGCCGAAATATGGCATCAGTCAGATTCACCGCCATCTCATGGCGGGCTGCAAACGCGATATCCTCTCCCGTAACCCGGACATCGCCCACGAGGTCCGTGCCCGCCGCCGGCGCATTCCGAGTTTCGGCCGAGACCAACTGACGAGCCGGCTCTGAACTGCTCGTCGGTCTGTGTTCGAGCTTCTCACAAATCAAGTGGACGCACTGTTCCGCTACGATTCGTGCTGTAGTCCACTTAACCCCGACGACCGATACAAGACCCGAAATGCCGTCTCGGCTTTGATGATCCACAATCCGGACGTGCTTTTGCAGGACAACATCCTCGCTGCCAGCCGCACGTTTTTCCTCCGGCAGAAGTCCGCATTTGACCGCGACCACGTCCGACTCATCGATCCGCCAATTACCCAACCCCGGATTCAGCTCATCAAGAAAATTCCTGATTTCGCGCCGATCCGCCCGTAGCCGGTCGGTCTCGCCATCAAAACTCAGATGCTTGGTTCCAATGAGAGAGAATTCACCCCATGGAATCACAAAGTATGTCACCGAACCCTTATCGAATACTGTGTCGATGTCCCTGCCTCGGCGCGAGACCGGAATGCCTACCGCATAGTCGAGCGGAATGCGGCGAACGACAAGATTGAACGCCTTCGACGGGCAAAAAAATCGCTCATCTGAACGGGCGCGCATCGGCCTCATCCGCGCGAGGATCGAGTCGACCCAGGGTCCGGTGGCGTTCAATACGCAGCGTGAATGCAATTCAATCTCCACGCCCGCGATGCCATCCTGCGCTTTTACCCCACAAACGCTTCCGTTACGCATCAGAAAGCCATTCGCCGACACGTAATTCGCCAGCTCGACGCCCAAGGAATGCGCATCGCCGAGAAGCGTGACAAGCAAACGCTCCGGGCTGCTGTTGAAACCGTCATACCAGAGGGCTGCGCCATTGAAGCCGTCAATCTGAAGCTGCTTAAACATCGCGCTCGCTGCGTGTCGCGACAAAAGGCGGCCGCGAGGCAAGTGCACTTCCGGCGATAGCGCACGATTGCGGTCGGCGGATATAAGGTCATTCAAGGCAAGCGCCGCGGTCATTACCTCCGGTCCGCGCAAGCCGTGACCGTAGGTCGGCAATACGAATGGCATGGGTTTAACGAGGTCAGGCGCAAGTTTCATCCATGTTCGGCGCTCGCGTATCGACTCGCGCATGCGGCGAATGTCCAGATGCTGCAAGTACCGCAATCCACCATGAATCGTATGCAAGCTGTTGCCGGTGGTAGCCTCGCCGAAGTCGTCGCGTTCGATCAACGCGACGCGGAGACCGCGCAGCGCCGCCTCCCTCGCCGCGCAAACGCCGTATGCTCCCCCGCCGATCACGATCAGATCGTATGTCTTGGACGTCAGTGCCGAAATATCGCGACGCATTGCCGACCGGTAACTACGTAGTGCAGCTTTGAAAGCGCTGCTTCCAAAGTTGAAATACCATCAATCCCCACAGCAAATGGCTATGGTTTTGCTTGCGGGCTTCGTGCTCGCGCATCAGCCGCTGGACCGCCGTTGCATCGAAAAGGCCGTCGGCACGCACGTTGTCCGGGCACAACAGGTCATGCATGAGACCATTCCATTCTTGGTTTAGCCAGTTCTTCATGGGCATGCTGAA
>Ga0326728_10017929_pt1 | contig 14061 bp, 10 predicted proteins | sample MB3enrmetagenome_FD_207602 | JGI IMG/M metagenome (GOLD analysis project Ga0326728, IMG submission 207602) | Lab enriched peat soil microbial communities from McLean, Ithaca, NY, United States - MB31MN | ecosystem: Environmental > Terrestrial > Soil > Wetlands > Peat | place: USA: New York...
CGCTGCTTTCTCTTTTTATTTACTCTGACGATTTGTCGCCTGACCAAATGATTGGACGAAGTGTTCTGATTCAAGGCCAGATGAAAACATTCAAGAATTTCTCAATGAGAATGGCGCTGTCAAAGATGGGTGTTTTTGCAAAAGTGTTCTATACCTTTTTTGACTCGGAGAAAGCATTTAATTTCCGACAATCTGTCCAAGCGCATTGCAAGCATAGTGAATTTTTTAAGAAGATTTACGTCCTGCCTTGGGGTATTGACGTGTCAGCAAAGAGTGTTTGGGGATATAAAGGCTTGCCGCTTTTGAGTTTCAATCCAAAGGAACTCGAAACAAAACTCTTTTCGTAAGTGTTACTATTTGCTCCATGAACAAACCGGCGGCTGTCATTGATAAATCGCTGTTACAGGCAATTTGCGAACAAGATTCAGAAAAGCGAAATGCTTATTACAGAATTTTGTCCAAGCACTATCAAGTAGTTGTGGCGTTGGTTTTAGTTGAAGAAATATGGGTTAACATTGCAAAACCTAACAAAAAAACGCCGCCAACGGTTCTTGCAAACATGAGGGACTTTTTACGATCCCATGGTTCGTGGATTGATGATCCGCTAGAAATCGCTTTCACCGAGCTTGTAAAAGGAGAGCCAGTTAAACCACTTCCACGACCAGCTAATAATCTGGAGCATAGTTTCTCCATGCTGCGTCCTGACGAACCGGCACTCGTAAGTTGGGTAACGGAACGGACTCGGCAGACGGAGAGCATCATTCGCCAGCGTGTTAAGGAATATGCTGATATTCTACCCACTGATAAATTTGCTTCCTTCAAAAATGGACGAGATTTTTTTGAGTTTATTCGTGTAAAATTTGTAGAAATGCTGGGCAATCCAAGCCAAAAACAAAAAGTGTTGGAAGGGGTTCTTGGTTTGACCTTCCGCGCAAATCATCCTGAGTTGTCTAAGAAAATTGACAAAGCATTTGATGCTTACTCATCCGACACATTTGAACAATACCAAGCGGCCTTGAATTGTATTATTGCCGCGATGTTCTACCGCTATGCGCCTCTTTGTAAAATCGCGCCGACCGGGGATAGAAATCAGGCGATCAAAATACTTGGCCGGGGATTTCAAGCCCAATTTAATAATCTTGCCGATGAAAGATATGTCCAATCTGCATTGCTGTGTGACCGATTATTAACGTGTGACGAAGGAATGCACAAAGTTATGACGTTGCTAAAAGATTGCGGGTTTTGGGATGGAATATCTGTTTTCATTGATCCAAAAAAGGACTTGGAGATTCAGATCACTCGAAACCTAATCTGATAAAATGGAATAAAAACTAAACCACCATGACATAATCGGCAGAAAAGTATTTTGCGCCTTTTGCGCTTTTTCGCGGCCAAAAAATTTTATGAGCACAGCCTGTCAAATTGCCGTTTGCGGCAGCCTCGTTCCCGGTCCGCCGCCGACGCTGGAACCCATCCAGCAATTTCCGATGGGCGGTTTCGAATTTGAAAAGCCAGGTTGACATATCGTTAAAAGGACAGTATAAAGTGATTATGAAATTGATCGCCATCCAGGATTTGAAGCAGCCGCGCCAGCTCAAGGAACGGTTGCTGGCCGAGAAGGAACTGTTGCTGACCAGCGATGGCCGGCCCGTGGCCGTGCTGGTGAATGTGGACGCCTCGGAAGACCCGGAGACGTTGATCCAATCCATCCGCGATTCGCGCAGCCGGCTGGCTTTGAGCCGTGTGCGGGAAGCGGCGGCTCGCAGCGGAGCCGCCCGGTTGTCTTTGGCGGAAATCAATCGTGAGATCGCCGCCACCCGCAAAGCGCGCCGAGTTGTCCCGCGATGAACCGCGCGGTGTTTGACACAAACGTGATGGTGTCCGGCTTCCTGTCGCCCGCCGGACCGCCGGGCCGCCTTGTAGAATGGCTTCGCAACGGCAGCGTCCAAGCCGTGTTGGATGACCGGATCATGGCGGACTATGCCGAGGTTTTGAAACGTCCGCAGTTCGGTTTGCCCGTTTCCGAGGTCCACCTGGTGCTGGCGGCCATTCGCGCCCGGGCGTTTTGGATTGAAGCCGCGGCAGCCCACATGGTTCGGGGCTTGCCAGACCCGGACGATGTGCCGTTCTTGGAATGCGCTTTGGCGGCGGGTGTGCTATTGGTCACGGGAAACATTCGCCATTTTCCGAAGTCGGCGGCCAAAGATGTTGTTGTAATCGTGCCCGCGCAATTCGTCGCGCATCTTCGCGGCCAACCTGAAATTTTATGAGCACAGCCCATCAAATTGTCGTTTGCGGCAGCATCGTTCCCGATCCGCTGCAGACGCTTGAACCCGTCGCCTCGCCCACCGGGCCGGCGTTGAAAAATGAAATGATGCTGCCCGCCGTCCTCGATCCGTGGGCGGGCCACGCGCTTTACGAAGCCGCCAACCTGGCCAAAAACACGCCCGGCAGCAAAGTCTGGCTCGTCGCCCTCGGCCCCAAGGCCAAGCTCCAGCAGGCGATGATGACCGTCGCGCAAAAAGTGCCTTTTGAACTCGTCGCGCTCGACGGTCCGGCCAGCGGTTTCACCGACGCCACCGAAACGGCGGCGGCGCTCGCGGACGCCATCGCCGCGATTCCGGGCCTGGACAAATCCAGGCTGCTGGTTTTCGGCGGCTGGGAATCCGCCTCGCGCGGCGCGGGCGCAACGATGCAAATGGTCGGCGAACGCCTCGGCATCGTGGACCAGTTTCAAGGCGTGGATCAGCTCACGGTGAATGCCGACGGTTCGCTGGAAATTCTGGAGCGCATCGAAGGCGGCAGGCATCAGGTCTCGAAGTGCGCGGGCGCGCCGGCCTTGCTTGGCTGGGCCACCGGCAATTTGCCGGAGCCGAAAAACAATCCGCAGGTCGGCATGGTCAACATGCGCACGGTAATGCCCGCGCTGCAAAAAGCGAAACCGGTGAAATTCACCGGTGAAGGCTTGAGCTTTGCCAGCGTGTCGTTGCCGAAACAACTGCGCGAAACGCAAATTGTGAAGGATAAATCGCCGGAGGACATCGCGAAGGAAATTGTCGAGTGGATTAAGAAATGAAAGCATTGCCGCAAAAAGGCACAAAAAGCACAAAACAAATACAGAAGTATGAAAACTCAAAAGGAAATATTCCAACTCTGTGACCAAGTTCGTGAAACCGCGTTCGCCTTGCATTGTTACTTGAAGCATGGTCTTCTGATCAACTTTGGCTCCGGCAAACTGGAAGTCCGAAAATACATTCTCAACGATGCGATTTAATTTTGTGCTTTTTGCGCCTTTTCGCGGCTGAAAATTTATGGAAACGATTCTTCTTCTTGCTCACACGGAAACGGACGGTTCGCTCGCCAGGCCGGTGCGCGAAGCCTTGCACGCGGCGGCGACGCTGCACAAGTCTCTCGCCGGCTCGAAATTCGTCGTCGGTTTGATCGGCGACAAGGTTCAGGCGGCGGCGAATTCCATCGCGGCCGGTCCGGCGGCCAGATATTTCGGCGTCACCGGCGCGGATTTTTGCCAGGCGCGCTACGCCACGGATGCGGCGGCGGCGGAAGCCATCGTCAAGGCGGCGCAGGCCACGGTGGTGGTTGCCCCGGCGACGTCGCGCTGGGCGCGGGTGTTGCCGGGCGCCGCGCAGCGGCTCGGCGGGCGCGCGGACACACACGTCACCGGTGTGGCGGTGGCGGACGGAAAAATTTCCGTGACCCGCTGGTTTTACCGGCAGCGCATGGAAGGCGCGCTGACGCGGACCCGGCGGCCGTGGTTCATCGGCATTGATCCGGGGAGCCAGACGGCGTGTGATTGCGGCGCGGACACGGCGGCGGTGGAAATGGTTGCGGTGAATCTCACCGACGCAGCCAGGCGCACGACGGTTGCCGGCCTCCGCGAACCGGCAGCGGACGCGCAAACCATCCGGCCGGACGCGCAATTGCTGTTCGTCACCGGCGCGGGTTGGACGAAGAAACAAGCCGACGGCCGGACGCACCTGCCGGAAGCGGCAAAATTGATTTTGAATTTCCTGAAAAAAACGCGCGCGTCGCTGGGCAGCAGCAAATCGCTGGTGGACCAAAGCGGCGAAGGCCAGGATGTGCTGCCATTTTTGTCGCATCTGAACCAGGTCGGTCAAACCGGCGCGACGCCGCGACACCCGAAAGGTTTGAGCACTTGTTGTCACGGCGAGGAACCGCACACGGTGGGCTGGCGGTTCATCGGCGAGCGCCGCGCCATCAGTTTGGATCCGAATTGCGGCTGGGCGCGCGGCAAGGCCGACGTGCTTTATGTGGCTGACGCGTTCGCAGTGATTTCAAACGTGAACGAACTGCTGGCAGCGCAAAACCAGCCCGTTTGATTGTACAATTGAAAAGTGGATTGATTTATTTGCAGTTCAGCGGACAGGCTTCTCATCCAGACGGGCGCGCATGATTTGAGCCAGCTTGCCGGCCTGGAATGGTTTGGCCACAAAGTTGACGCCTTCCTTCAAGATAAAGTCCGGGCCGGCCGCCTCGGTGCTGTATCCGCTCATGTAGATGACCTTCAGCCCCGGCTTCCCGGACACCAGCCGTTGCGCCAGATCCCGGCCGCTGACGCCTTCGGGCATGACCATGTCGGTCAGCAGCAGATCAATGGCCTGGTGGTTTTCCGCCCAGAGTTCCAGCGCCTGGACGCCGCTGGAGGCTTCCAGAATGCGGTAGCCAAGCCGGGACAGGAACATCTTCAGCGAATTGCGCAACGAGGTTTCATCTTCCACCAGGAGGATGGTTTCCTTGCCGCCGGGAATGGCGGCGGGAATTTTTGCCCCGATCAGTGATTTATCCAGCCGGGCCAGCCGGGGCAAATAAATTTGAAACGTCGTCCCCTGCCCGACTTCACTGCTGACCTGAATCCACCCTTGATGCTGTTGCACGATGCCATAAACCGTCGCCAGGCCCAGTCCGGTGCCCTTGCCCACGTCCTTGGTGGTGAAGAACGGCTCAAAAATCCTCGGCAGGATTTCCGGCGGAATCCCGCTGCCGGTGTCGCCCACGCTCAAGCAGACGAACGGGCCGGGCCGGGCCTGCGCCGTTCGGGCGGCGGCGGCGGCGTCAATTTCCACGGCGGTCGTCTCAATCAGCAGCTTGCCGCCATTGGGCATGGCGTCGCGGGCGTTCACCGCCATGTTCATCAGCACTTGATCCAGCATGCCCGGGTCGGCACGGACATACAGCGGTTGCGCCGCCAGCTTGACGGACACCTCGACGGTTTCGCCCAGGATGCGCCGCAGCATTTGCATCGTGCTGGTGATGGATTCGCTCAGGTCCAGGTCGCGCGGCTGGAGGCTTTCCCGGCGGCTGAACAACAGCAACTGGCGGGTCAGCGCGGCGGCGCGGTTCACGGTCTGGCCGATTTCATCGGCATATTTTATTTGTTCCGGGGCCAGGCTCCCGCCGCTTTTCAGGAGGCTCGCCTGCATTTGGATGACGGCCAGCATGTTGTTGAAATCATGCGCCACGCCGCCGGCCAGCTGGCCGATGCCTTCCATCTTTTGCATCTGGCGGAATTGGGATTCAAGCTGCAGCTCCCGCGTCACGTCGCGCTTCACGGCCACATAGTTGATGGTCCTGCCATCCGCGTCACGAATGGCCGAGATGGTCGCATCCTCGTCGTAAAGACTGCCGTCTTTGCGCTTGTTGATAAAATGGCCCCTCCAGACTTCACCATAGTTGAGCACGTCCCACATCCGGCGGTAAAATTCGGCGTCCTGCTTGCCGCTCTTGAGCAGGCGGGGATTTTGGCCCAGCGCCTCCGCGCGGGTGTAGCCGGTGCTTTTCTCAAACGCCGGATTGACATAGACAATGGTGCCGTCGGGATTTGTGATGACAATGGTCTCGGTGGATTGCTCGACGGCTGCCGCCAACTGATCATGGGCTGTCTCGATGGCTTTGCGTTCGGTAATGTCAAGGCCGATGCCAATCAAGCCGGCTATCTCGCCGGCGGCATTGCGCAGGGGAACTTTTGAAGTCAGGAGCCAGCGCCTGGTTCCGTCGGGCTGGATCAGCATTTCTTCACGGTTCAACACCGTTTGGCCCTTGAGTACTTGCTGATCGTCGGCGTTGAAGGCTGCCGCCTGCTCTGGCGGAAATACTTCAAAATCAGTTTTGCCCCGGATCTCCGTCTCGGAGGTGACGCCGCAATTGCGCAAATCCTCCGGATTCGCGAGGGTCTTGCGTCCGGCGGTGTCCTTGAGATAAACGGCCACCGGCAGATTATCCACCAAGGTCCGCAAAAAAGTCCGCTCCGTGGCAAGGCTTGCTTCCGCCTGTTTCTGCAATCTCTGGATTTCCAAAACATCCAGGGCAAAGGAGAGGTCCAAAGCCACTTCTTGAAGCAGCTCGACTTCCTCTGCTCTGAAGACATCCACCTCGCCGTCATAGACCGCCAATGCGCCCCAGACCCGGCCCTGAAAATGAATCGGAAACGCGGCCACGGCGCGCAGGCCATGAGCCAGCGCCAATTCATGCCACGGCTTCGCGGCCGGGTGGTTGATAAAATCATTAAAAATGGACGGCTTGTCCTGGCGGAGGCACAAACCCACCGGGCCACAACCTTCAGGCCGGTCATCCGCATAAAACTTCAGCCGGTCAAGATAATCGCCGGCCATTCCCGCATGAGCCACCGGCAGGACTTGCCGTGTCCCGGGTTCGAGACAGCCAATCCATGCGAACTTGAATTTGCCGAATTGAATCACCACCCGGCAGGCTTCCTTGAACAGTTCCTCGCGCGACTGGATGCGGATGATGGACTGGTTTAGCTGGCTCAAGGTGGCATACAGACGGGTCAACCGTTCACGCTCGCGTTCGTGAATGATGCGCTCGGTGATGTCCTGGCCTTGGGCGATGGTGGCCACTTGCTTATGGTTGTCCGCGTCGTAAATGGGCGCCGAATTCCAAAGCACAATCTGCTGGGAGCCGCTCGTGTGCCGGATGGGCACCTCCACCAACTCGAAGCGCTCGCCCGCGCCCGCCCGCCGCACGATATTCATGGACTGCTCCCGCTGGTCCTCGGGGAAGAGCAGTTCCAGGCCCTTGCCCAGAACCTCTTCCGCCTTCCGCCCCGCGATCTCCTCGAAGGCATGGTTGAAACGGGTGATCTTGCCGTCCGCGTCCCAGACGATGACGGGGGCGTTGGCGTGGTTGAACAGGTTTTCCCAAAATTCGTTGGCTTTTTTCAACTCTTCTTCCGTCCGCTCGCGACGGGTGATCTCCCGATGCAATTCCTGATTGGTGGATTCGGTCCGCTTGTGGGTTAGAAACACGTGCCTTTGGGCGCGGAGCATGGCCTCGCAGATGATGGAGACGAATATGCCATTGAGTATAAAGATGGCCAGCGCCAGCGTTTCGATTGGCGACTCGCTGTCCCGCTGAATCCAGAAGAAGTCCACGAATACCGAAACGGCGGTGGCCAGCAGGCCCGCCGGCAGGCCCCCGTAAAGAGCTGCGAGCGTAACGGCGGGATAATACAGCAGGTTCGGGTAGCTCCGGCCCAACTCGCCAAAGAATCCCAGTCGGAACGCGCTGGCGGCGGCGACAATCAACGACCCAAGCAGCAGGCGTCGCCCAAGGGAAAGCTCACCGCCATGCCAGAGCATGGACAACTTGCCAACGGGCGGAACGGGCGTTCGCCCGGAACGCTTCTGCGACAGGATGCGGACGTAGGCCCCCACGCGGGCCAGCAGTTCGCGGTTGGCGACCGGCCTGATGATGTAGCCGTCCGCGCCGGACTCCAGCCCCTCCGCCTGATCGTCGTTGGAAATCTTAACCCCCGAAACGAAGACGACAAAAATATTCGCCAGTGCCGGATCCCGTCGAATCTGGCGGCAGACTTCCAAGCCATCCATGCCCGGCATGTCCCGGCCCAGCAGCACCAGATGGGGATGATGTTCCCGGACCGAGGCCAGCGCGGCCGCGCCGCCGTCCGCGCAATCCACCGTGTAGCCGGCTAATTTCAGCACCCGGGCGGTGCTGTTCAAAATTTCGGCGTTGTCATCCGCAACCAGGATGCGGATTTCGGATGGCTTGACCTCGTGCTTCATAAGTTATGAGGTGGTGGCTGCGGTTGCGGGTTCATCCTCCAATCCGGGGAAATAAATATTTATTGGCGCAGTCCAGGCACAGGCCGTGGGTGAAGCGGGCTTGGCCCCGCGGCAGTGCTGACAGGTTTGCGTATATCCATAAATTCTACTTTCCCATGAAGAAACTTTGCCATTTTCCAACCTGTTGGCGATTTAATTTTAGGGTTTTCTTGCCGATAAATGATAAAGCATGGATCAAGGTGCGCTCAATCTGAGAAAAGCCGCACTGTTTGTTCGCGGCTGTGACACTTGAACGACCGGCAGACAAAATGGAAGCGGCAACGAACATTCAACTTCCGGCACAGGCGGCGAAATTTCTTCAGGAAGCGTGAGCCTGCGGAAACAAATTCAAGAGCTGGGAACTCGCTGCACTTTCACCGCACTTATTCGTAAGTCGTTGATAATCAATGGAGCGGGTGAAGGGAATCGAACCCTCGTCTCAGCCTTGGGAAGGCCACATTCTACCATTGAACCACACCCGCGTTGCGCAACGGTCAAGGTTTACCAAACGCCGGACTGGATGGCAACTGGAATGGAAATGCTGTTTTTGATGAAGTTGACGGCGCGACGCCGTCAACAGCACGCTGGACGCGTGGCGCGCCCCAAATTGGTTCCGGCTCATTCGTTGCCGGTCTGCGCGGGCGTCACAAAGGGATGCAGCTTTTCCAGCAGTTCTTCCGGCAGCCGCTTCGGCTTTCCGTCGCGCGCGGTGCAACAGTGAAACGTCTCGGCTTCCAGCACGAGCCGCCCGTTTTGATTGACGACCCGGTGGCCAAAACTCAGCCGCGCTCCGCCTACCCGCGTCATCCAGATTTCCACGCTCAACACGTCGTCGTAGCGGGCGGGGTGTTTGTAGTGCAGGCGGGCTTCGATGACCGGAAAGATGCAGTCGGCTTCCTGCAAGGACAGAACGGATTCGCCCAGCCCGCGCATGAATTCGCCGCGCGCGGCCTCCAGGATGTCCAGGTAGCGCGAATGGTAAATGTGGTCGCCCACGGTGCATTCGGCGTAGGTGACGCGGTGCGAGTAGCGAAACGGATGTGCCATGTGCCGGTTAATTAAACACAAAACGTGTTCCGTTTTAAGTATTAAGTTTCGGTTTCAAGCTTCCAGCCGCCAATCGTCTCGACCGCGCCGGATTTTGGGGTAGATTACCGGCCATTATTGACATGCACGACCAGGAATCTCCAGAGAATTTGCCGGACGAGCCGCCGGTGGGCGGGGTTGGGCCGGCTGCACGGGCCGCGCGGCCACCCGCCACCGAGGGCGCCTATGCCGTGCTGCGGAACGCTGATTTTGTCCGCTATTTGGTGGGCCGTTTTGTGGCCTCGCTGGGGCAGCAGATGCTGGTGGTGGCCATTGACTGGGAACTCTACCAGCGGCTGCATTCGGCGCTGCCGCTGGCGCTGGTGGGCCTCTCGCTGATGGTGCCGATGATCCTTTTCACCGTGCCGGCGGGGCATTTTGCCGACACGTTCAACCGGAAGAAAATCATTCTGGCCGCCACGCTGGTGCTCACGGTGGCAAGCGTCGGGCTGGCGCTGGCCTCCGCCTGTCTGGCCAATGTCGTCTGGATTTACGTCCTGCTTTTTATCTTGGGCGCGGCGCGGACATTTCTGTGGCCGGCGAGCGCGGCCTTCGTAACGAGCCTGGTGCCGCGCGGGCAGTTCTCTCGCGCGGTGACGTTCAACAGCGGGGCGTTCCAACTATCGTCCGTGCTCGGCCCGGTGGCGTTCGGCAGGGTGTTGGCGGCGGCACCGATTGCGGAAGCGCATCATTCGGCGTGGCCGGTTTATGCGCTCAACGCCCTTGCCTCGCTGGCGTGCTTTGTATTGGTGGTGCCGATCCGGCACGAGCACAAGGCCCGCGCGGCGGAGCCGGTCTCGTTGCGCAGCCTGGGGGAAGGGTTCCGGTTTGTATTCCAGAGCAAAATCATCCTGGGCATCATTACGCTGGACTTGTTTGCGGTGCTGCTGGGCGGGGCGGTGACGATTCTCCCCATGTTCGCCGACGACATTTTTCACACGGGCCCCTCCGGGCTGGGCTGGCTGCGAAATGCCATGGCGGTGGGCGCCGTGATTTGTGCGCTGGCCATAGCGCACCGGCCGCCGCTGCAAAAGGCGGGCCGCGCCATGCTCCTGTCGGTGGCGGTCTTCGGCATGGCCACCATCCTCTTTGGGCTGGCCAATCCGAATTGCCTGGGCCGCTGGTTTGAACTGCCGGTGTCCACCTGGTTCTGGGTCGCCTTCGGGCTGCTGGCGCTGGCCGGCGCGGTGGACAACATCAGCGTGGTGGTGCGGCAAACCCTGGTGCAAATCCTGACTCCGGATGAAAAGCGCGGGCGCGTCTCGGCGGTGAACAGCCTGTTCATTGGCACGTCCAACGAACTGGGCGGATTCCGGTCGGGCATCGTCGCGTATTTCTTTACGCGCCCGACGGCGCTGGGCGATCCCCAGGCGACGGGCGCCATTATTTCGACGGTGAGCGGCGGCGTGGGAACCATCCTGGTGGTGCTGGCGGTCGCATGGATTTGGCCGGAGATACGGCGTTACGGGAAACTGGGCTGAAACCGACGGAGAAAACAGACAGGATGAACAGGATTTACAGGATTCAGAAAAATATCCTGATCATCCTGTCATCCTGTCTTAATTTCCCTACGTCACATGATTATCATGGTTCGCCTTGCGCCTGGCCGCTTCGGCGATGACTTTGTCGGCGGCTTCACGCGGCATTTCTTCATAATGGCTGAACTCCTCCGAATGCAGACCCCGCCCGCCCGTCAATGAGCGCAGCGTGCTGGAGTAGCGATACAACTCCTTCGTGGGAACGTTGGCCTTGATGAGTTGAAAGGCGCCGTCGCTGTCCATGCCCAGAATCTTTCCGCGGCGCGACGACAAATCGCCCATGACCTTGCCCATGAAATCTTCCGGGATGCGTATCTCGACCGTTTCAATGGGTTCCAGCAGGACGGGTTTGGCCGCCGTGAAAGCCTCTTTGAAGGCGAAATAGCCCGCGATTTGAAACGCGATGTCTTTGGAATCCACCGGATGCATCTTGCCGTCGTAGAAGTCAATCTTCACATCGGTCACGCGGCATCCGGCCACGATGCCTTCGATGCAGGCCTGCTGGACGCCCTTCTCGACCGAGGGCACAAAACTGCGGTCCACGTTCTGGCCGACGAGGGACTGGGTAAACTCCACGCCGCTGTCGCGCGGCCTGGGTTCAACGCGCATCCAGACCTCGGCAAATTGGCCGGCCCCGCCGGTCTGCTTTTTATGGCGGTATTTGGATTCGCCATGGCCCCGGATGGTCTCGCGGTACTTTACGCGCGGCTCGGCCAGTTCCACATGCACGTTGTAGCGGCGGCGCAAACGGTCGGCCACCACTTCAAGGTGCAGTTCGCCCTGCGCGGAAATGATTGTCTGGTGCAGTTCGGAATCCACCACATAGAGAAAGGTCGGGTCTTCCTCATGCAGCGCGGCGAGGCCCGAGGCGATTTTTTCTTCCTCGCCCTTGACGCCGGCGATGAGGGCGGCGTGGATGTTTGGTTTGGGGTAAACGACCTTGGGCAGGGTGACGGGACGCTTGGGCGAACACAGGGTGTTGCCGGTATGCGTGTCCTTGAGCTTGACCACCGCGCCAATGTCTCCCGCGCCCAGCGTCGGCACAGACTCGCGGTTCTGGCCGTTGAGCAGATAAATCTGGCCCATGCGTTCGGTCACTTTGCGGTCGCTGTTAAACAGGTCGGAACCGCTGGTGACCGCGCCGGAATAGACCCGGAAGAAGGACATCTCCCCGAAATGCGCCTCGGACATGGTCTTGAAGATGTAGGCCGCGGTCTCGGGACTATCGAGGGAAATTTCAGTCTCCTTGCCGTTGGCGTCAATGGCGGGGACATTTTTGCGGTCCACGGGGGAGGAGCCGTACTTGGCGATGAAATCCATCATGCGCGCCACGCCCACATTTTTTTCCGCGGAAACGGCGAACAAGGGAATGAACAATTCCTTCTGGACCGCCGAGTGGATGCCGGCGCGGAATTCGTCCTCAGACAGCGTGCCCTGGTCAAAGAACTTGGCCATCAGTTCGTCGTCGGATTCGGCGATGTGTTCAATGAGTTCGCGATGCAATTCTTTGACCCGCTCCGCCCATTCGCCGGTGGCGGGCTCCTCGGTGTACTTGCCCGAACCATCGGCGGCGTAGGTCACGATTTCGTTGCGGAGAACATCCAAGGTGCGGTTGAATCCGGGGCCGGCGTTGACGGGCACCGACAGCGGAAAAACGTGGCGCCCGAAATGTTCCCGCGCCGAGGCGAGCACGGCGTCGAAATCCACGTTCTCCTTGTCCAGCGCGTTGACGGCGATCATTTTGGGGATGCCGTAGCCGCTGGCATAATTCCAGACGCGGTCCGTGCCCACGCCCAGGCCGTGCTGGGCGTGAATGACCGCCAGCGCAAAATCGCCGACACGCAAAGCGCCCAGGCCTTCACTGATGAAATCCAGGTAGCCGGGGGTGTCAATGAGGTTGAATTTCTTCCCGGCCCAGTGGAGGTGCAGCAGGGTGGCGGACACGGAAATCTGCCGTTGCTTCTCACTGACATGATAATCGGACACGGTCGTGCCGTCGGCGATGCGTCCCATGCGCGTGATCACCCCGGCGCAGAGGAGCATCGCCTCGCACAACAGGGTTTTCCCCGAGGAGGCGTGGCCGACCACGGCGAAGTTTCGGATGTCAGCGGGAGGATAGGTTTTCATAAGACACGTTCAAGGTGATGAATGTTTGACGGCGTCCAGGCTTGGGCCGCGGCGAAAGGTCGCGCGCTCCAAGGACACCGCCGGGGTTTCCACAGTGGTGTTGTGCCAGCATTTCAAACCCATTGACCGCAATTTGGCAAGAGCAAATTTAACCGAATTTTAACATTTCCAATGCAAACACTTGCGGGCGGGTGGGAACGCTGTATTTTTGCGGACTGAGTTGTCATGGCAAACGGTCCGCGTAAATTGTTGTTGATCAGCGGCGAGGCGGAATCCGCCCGCCGCATCAGCGAGCTTTTGGCCGCCGCCGTGCCGGCCGCCGAGATCACCATTGAACCGGCGACGGACGCGGGTCTGGCGATGGTGGCCACCAACAATTTTGACGCGCTGGTTTTTGAGGTGCCCCAGGCGAATGCGGCGGCGCTCTTTCAAATCACCTCGCTCGCCGTGCAGGCCCCCCGCCTGCCGATGCTCGTGGTGGGCCCGGACGAAAACGCGAACTACCTGATCGAGGCGGTCTTCAGCGGGGCGCAGGAATATCTGGGCCGGGAAGACCTCACGGCCCCCGCGCTGGGACACGCCATTTATTGCGCCATTGCCCGGCATCAGGACCGCCTGAACCTCGTCGCCGAGAAGCAAAATTACTACGACATTTTTGACCATCTCGTCGAAGGCATTTTCCGCACCACCATCGGCGGTCATTACCTTCTGGCCAATGTGGCCCTGGCCAGGATTTATGGCTATGACTCCCCGGTCGAACTGATGGCCAGCATCAAGGACATCGCCGGCAGTCTCTACGTGGAACACGGCCGCCGCGAGGAATTTGTCCGTCTGATGCAGGAAAACGACACGCTCAGCGGGTTTGAGTCCAGGATTTACCGCAAGGACGGCAGCATCATCTGGATTTCAGAGAATTGCCGCGCCGTGCGCGATCAACAGGGGAAGCTGTTGTTCTACGAGGGCACGGTGCAGGACATCACCGACCGCAAGCGCGCCGAGGAGCAAATCCGCCGGGCCACGGGCGAACTGTCGCGCAGCCGCGAGGAACTGCGGACCAAGAACGCGCTGATGGAGGAAAATCTCCGCACCGCCCGGGAAATCCAGCTCACGATGCTGCCGCAGCAGTACCCGACGTTTCCGAAAGGCGCCACGCTGGAGGAAAGCGCCCTGCAATTCGTGCATCGGTACGAGCC
>Ga0326728_10017931_pt1 | contig 14059 bp, 12 predicted proteins | sample MB3enrmetagenome_FD_207602 | JGI IMG/M metagenome (GOLD analysis project Ga0326728, IMG submission 207602) | Lab enriched peat soil microbial communities from McLean, Ithaca, NY, United States - MB31MN | ecosystem: Environmental > Terrestrial > Soil > Wetlands > Peat | place: USA: New York...
CGGGGTTCGCCCATGAGCGCGAGATGTTCCTGCACATGGATGGGGCGCGGATTTCGAATGCGGCGGCGGCGCAGGGACGGACGCTGCGGCAAGCAACCCGCGATCTGGGCGTGGATGCGCTCTCATTCGGGGGCACGAAGAACGGGCTGATGGGCGCGGAAGCGGTGGTGTTCTTCCGTCTGGAACTGGCGCGGGATTTCCTGTTCGTGCGCAAGCAAGGGATGCAGCTGGCGTCGAAGATGCGGTACATGGCGGTCCAGATGAAGGCGCTGCTCACGAATGATCTGTGGCGCCGCAACGCCGAGCACGCCAACCGCATGGCGCAGCTGCTCGAACAGGAGATCCGGAGGTTTCCGCAGGTGAAGATCGTCTACCCGGTCGAGGCCAACATGGTATTTGCGCAGATTCCGCGGGAGGCGATCGCCAAAATCCAGGAGCGGTATTTCTTCTATATATGGAACGAAGAGCAGTCGGTGGTGCGCTGGATGTGCTCGTTCGACACGACGGAACAGGATGTATGTCAGTTCGCGGCGTTCGTGCGGGAGTGTCTGGGAGCGGGGCGCGGGTGTAGGGCGGCAGCGGCGGGCCGCACTCTGGAAAAACGAATTTAGTGGTTCAACTCAGGCCCATCGTCGTCCAGTGCTTCCTAACGTCTAACGAGGGGAAGAGCTTCTGTGCAACTTATGGCAAAGTATCGTGCAACGCTGAGAATCCCTTATAAAGTCGCTCATTATTTTATCGGTTGGAAGTTTTTCAATGACTACTTTTCGGCTTCGTGGCGTTGCTCTCGTGGCTTGTGGTGATCGGTGCAGTGACCACGCCTGCTCTGGCGGCAAATAAGTCAGCCAAAGAAGCTGTCAAGCCTTCGCCGCCCACGATCATAATCAGGGTTGACGCGACCGAGGCGCCGCGCAAGATTTTGCACGCGCAGATGAGCATTCCAGCGACCACGGGAACGCTGACCCTCTACTATCCGAAATGCAGTTTTGGCGCGAAACACGTATCCGGCGGGCAGAGAACGAGACTGGGCGATACTGCTTAGGTCGAAATGCTGTTGCGGAGTGAGCAAGATTTCGCTGCCAGTGGCCATGACAGCTTTGATGCTTACAGTCTAGTAATGGTTACTCTGCGACAGGTCACTAGGTAAGCCGATTCCGATTACTCTGGACGGCCAGCTTCAGATCCATTTGATAATCTGGGTGGCAAATGCGCTCGCAGCTGGAAATGCTGTGTATTGACCACACACATAAGTTTTCCCTTCGAAATCGAACGTCGCATTTTGCGCACTTTTGGCTTCTCTGTCGCGCGATGGTGCACTGCAGCGCGACACGCTACCTGGAATACGCGTCTCTTAAACTAGTCTGCCGACTAGTCATCGGTATCTGTTGGCCCTCAATAAACACCTGTTTCACATCTGTCTTCACATCCAGAGGATCCCCGTCCGCTATCACTACGTTAGCGATCTTACCGACATCCAGCGAACCCAGCTTGTCCCCCATCCCCCATATTTCTGCTGGATTGAGAGTGATTGCCTTCAGTGCCTCGTCATAGGGAAGGCCGAACGAAGTCGCGAAGCCCGCCTGGTAGGGCAAATTTCGCACATTGTACGTATCAACATCGAATGACGATGAAAAGGCAATTTTCACTCCCCGTTTGTGAAGTTCGGCCGGTAGCCGATAGACCGTGTCGTAGCGCTCTTCCGGTTTGGGAGTCTTATATATTGGGCCAACAATAACAGGCACCTTCAGACTCGCGACGTAATCGAGGACCGATTGAGAATGGCTGATGTGGTTCAGAACAAACTTCAGATTGAATTCACGCGCGAGGGCTACCGCCGTTTTCAGATCGCTGGGTTCTTCCGCGGCCAAGACGACAGTCTTCTTTCCTTCCAGATAGGGCAGCAGCGCTTCCAGTCTCAAGTTATGTTTCGGGGCTTCCAGTTTCTCATCTTTGCCAGCCCCCTTTTCTTCTACGTTCCTTTTCCTTTCATACCGCGCCCACTGCTCCGCGTAATCCTGAGCATCCAGGAACGCCTGTCTCAACTGTGCTGCCATCCCCATACGCGTCTGGGGGAAGTTGCGTTTTTCCCACGATTCGTTTCGTCGCTGATTGCCGGTAAAGTTAAGCGGCATGGCCACGTCACGAATGACCAGCATTTCCTCGGCTGATTTTCCCGCAAGCTGAATGAATGAATCCTGCCCCGGCAGCGTGTCTAGGCTGTCTGGGGCCACAATCGCATTCGTAACGCCGTTCATTCTGGTCACAGGAATTAGGTCCGATTCTGCATGGAATGCGTCAGCCACGTGCATCTGGGGCATGATCTCGTCGCTGGTCTCAACGAGGTCGCTACTGCTCCCTCCCTCTAGGATTTCCACTAGTCCTAAGTGCGTTTCGGAGTCGATCAGCCCGGGATACACCGTCATTCCCGTGACATCGATCACTTGCGCATCGCTGGGAACGGAAACCGTACCCGCAGGACCAACCGCCATGATCTTGCCATCCTGCATTACGAGCACGCCACTCTCAATCGTCCCACGGGACACTGTCAGCAGCTTCCCACCTTTCAGCACTACCGCTCTGCTCTGGGCAAACGTCCCCGCATAACCCAGAAGAGTAAAGGCCGCGCCAAGAAAAATTCTGCACCCAATGACGGCAGTGCGACGAGCAACTCTTCTTTTGCAGGATCGCCCGCTACAGCCCGAATGATGGTTCATTGGTCCTCCTCCTTGAACCGGGGCATGCCATAACCGGGATATGACCTGTCAAAATACACCACACCGTCGATTAGCACCTTGTTGGGCACTCCGTAGCTAGAGAGTGGATAACCATCCCAGATCACAATATCGGCGTCTTTACCAACATCAAGCGATCCTACTCTGTCATCAACACCGATGACCCATGCGGCGTTAAGGGTAATCATCTTTAGCGCCTCTTCTTCCGTTGCTCCACCGTAGCGCATCGCTTTAGCCGCTTCCTGGTTGAGGCGGCGGGCAAAATCACCAGAGTCACTCTTGATGGCGACTCTCACACCTTTCCTCATTGCCATCACCGCATTCCAGGGAATTGCATCCCAAGCCTCTTGCTTAAAGCCCCACCAATCGGCAAATGTCGCGATTCCTACCCCCTCAGCAGCAATCTTGTCAGCAACCTTGTATGCCTCCAGGGCATGGTGGAACGCGCGCACCTTGTAGCCAAACTCCTTGGCCATCGCCATTTCGGTCAACAGCTCGTCAGCACGGTAGCAGTGGATCTGGACCAGCAGGTTTCCTCGTAGAATATCGGCCAATGCCTCCAGTTTCAGGTCGTGCCTCGGCATCTTTGCGGCTTTGCCCATCTGCACCTGGGCCTTGTACTCATCCCATTCGCGCATGTAGTCCTGAGCCCGCACCAGCGACTCGCGCTGCACAGCGAAGTTGCCCATGCGGGTTGAGGGAAGCTGATGACGCTCCTGCCCGTAGACGCGCTTCGGGTTCTCTCCACTCGCAAACTTGATGGAACGAGGCGCTTCCGGGAATAACATTGCCTCTCTGCCGGCACCATACTTGTGCTTGATCACTACCGCTTGCCCGCCAATCATATTGGCCGAGCCGTGCAGCAACATTGAAGTCGTGACGCCACCTGCCAGGACCCTGTAGATCGCCTTGTCCTGATAGTCGAAGGCATCCACCATCATCATTTCAGGGGTTATTGGATTAGTAGCCTCGTTCACCTCGTCTTCTCCCCCCAAGGCAATATGCGAGTGGCAATCGACGAGTCCGGGTGTAACGTATTTCCCGCCCGCATCGATCAGCTCAGCCGTGACAGGCGTCGGCAGGTTCACGCCCACAGCTGCGATCTTTCCGTCCTTTATATATATCTCCCCGTTGCGTATGTTGCCGTGCGTGACCGTCATCACCACAGCGTTCGTGACGAGTACTTCGTTGTGTGCCGACGCTGAACCCAGCGGAATCTGCGCTTGTGTCTGGGTTGCGCCAGCTGCTAGCAAGAACAAAAACATGCGCAAGTTGTCAACGCCCCAGAACGCCAAACCCCGGGCGGGGGCAGAGCTGCTGCTAGGCATCGTGCTTTCTCCCGTTGTAGGTGTCAAACTTCTCTACGAAACAATCAACGTTTTCGATCTGCAGATAGTGCGCCAAATTATGCCTCAAGCTCCGATTGATGCGCGGCGAGTTACTACCACGGGCAGCGCAACAGCTTTCCCGTGTGCATCTGCGGCAAACCCTGCTTCGACCAGACGGACAGTCTCTTCCAGAGCAAGCATGTTCTGGATCACTTCGTCAGAAAGCACCAGCGTGCCGTTGAGACAAAATCCAGCCTTGGAAGTCTGAATGCCCCAGCAATGCTGCCATCAGCGTCGCAACTCCGCCAACACATTTTTGCTCTCGATTTGAGATGTTTCGTGTCTCACTCAGTACCCGGAGACTCACGTGACCACATCCACAAGAAAATATCCCCCTGCTCTACAGCTGCGCACGGGGCAGACGGAGCGTACGCCGCAGTCCAGTCACGGCCGCCCCAGCCGGGTGACGCTGGAGGTGCAATAGCAGTTCCTGGCGGAAGTGCGCCAGCAACCGGATGCGACGCTGCAGGAGCTGCAAGCGCGCCTGCGGCAGACCCGGGGCGTGGGCTTGAGCAAGTCTCTGCTCTGGCTATGGCTCCAACGGTTGGGATTGCGGCTTAAAAAAATCACTCTACGCGCAAGGGCGCGACACGGAAAGTAACCGGCAACGGGGTGAAGACTTCCTCGAGAAGGTCCGCTCGAGGGCGCCAGAAAAGCTGATTTTTCTGGACGAGCGCTTTTGGGGGCGACCCCCGCGCGGCGAACGCATCCCCGAAGCGACACTGCAGGGACATTGGAAAGTCTTGACCACGCTGGGTACCATACGGCTGAAGGGCATCGCCGCGGTGATGACGGTCGAGTCGCCCACCGACGGGGACGTTTTTCTTGCCTATCTGGAGCAAGTGCTGTGCCCGAAGCTGGAACCGGGGGACGTGGTGATCCTGGACAATCTGTCGGCGCACAAGGTCCTCGGCGTGCGCGAGTTGATTGAAGCCCGGGGCGGCGAGTTGCTCTACCTTGCCCCCTATTCCCCGATTTGAAACCGATCGAGAATGTTTGGTCGAAACTCAAGCAGTTGTTGCGCGCCGCCAAAGCGCGCACTACCACGGCCTTGGAAACGGCCCCTGCCGATGCCCTCAACGCCATTACCGCCGAGAACACTGCTACCTGGCCCCGGCACCGCGGATATCGGGTACAGCAATTATGAAACTGCTCTAGGCCGGAGCGGAAGACAGTCCTCCTCCCCGAGGCGTGTTCGCCGCAGCGCGCATGGGGCGGGCGTTGAGGCGGGCGGCTAGCCGCTATTTCTCACCACAACAAGCAAAGCACAGCGGCGAGATAGAAATTGCACCTCACGAGGGTATTTGCGAGGCGGAGTCTTGTGGCTGAAACGGACCGAGTCTCAACTCAGGTACCGCGCCAGTCCCTTACCCGACAACGGACCAACACCTGGCTCGGTCCATTCCGACGCTTGCTGGTGAATCAGGAGCATCTGCTCTCCACTTACTGCGCCTTCTTCTATCTTGCCTGCTTCTGGATTGCGCTGAGACGCTGTTTATGAAACACGCTCTAGCGACTCTTCCGCGGTTGGTTCCCTCTGGATGCGCTACTCATTTTCGTAAACGAATGATGCCCACGCCGTCCTCGATGGCGATGGTTGTGCCGTAGGGTTTCGACAGGCGCTGCAATTCCTCCAGAATGGTCTTCGAGACCTCCGGAGACGCAGGCCGGGGAATCCCCTGGTTGACGCCCTTGGCCGTAAAACCGAGGTCAACGGGATACAGTCGCACCTCGGCCACCTGACCGTGCTCGAAGCAGCTCACGGCAATGACGCTCTCATACCACACCGGCGAGTCAAACCAGGCCTTCAGGAGTTTGGCCATGACCTCATTGTCGGTGAGGGCGTGTGGATCTCCCTTCGCCACTTCGTACGAGTCGGACGGGAATGGCTCCTGCGTGCTTAGCTGGAAAAAGAAATTCCCCAGGCTGTAAAAGATTGGTTTGCCTTGATAGATCTCGATCGCTCGGAGTTGATGCGGGCCATGGCCGATGAAAACGTCGGCGCCGGCGTCAATCGCGGCATGCGCCAGCTTGGGCAAAAAGTCGGCCGGTTCGTCGGACCAGTTGTCGGGCTCGTGGGCGTGAATGGTGGCAATCAGGAAGTCCGAATTCTGCTTGGCGTCGCGGATGCCCTTCAGGATCTCGCGCAGGTCGCTGTCGTTCATGTCGTAGGCAAAGTGGACCGCCTTGTCACCCACGCGGTATTTCGCACCAAACAGGGTGAGTTCCTCGGGCTTTCCCTCATGCTTTTCCTGACCCTCGGGCTGCAATACTCGCTTTTCCTGCTCTTCCGCCTGCAAGGCAGCCGGAGGCAGCGCGTCGTGGATCTTGCGCAGCGACTGCATCATCTCCGGGGAGACAATCATGTATGGTGTAACCCGCAAGGCGCTCAGACCCGGACGGCCGGGAGCGCCGCCCACGGCGTCCGCTGCCACCGACATGGGCGTTGGAGTCGAGGTCATTGATACCAGCGCGACGCGTCCTTTGGCAGTTTGCAGATAGTGAGCGGCGCGGGCTGCCGCCCGGTCTTCGCCGGTTCCGGCATGGACCAGGCCCGCTTCCTCGGCCGCCTGGTCGGTCGCGCGCATGCCTTCAATACCCCAGTCCGTGGTGTGATTGTTGGCACGAGAAACTAAGTTGAAGCCCATGTGTCGCAGGTCCTTGGCCACCGCCGGTGATCCAAGCAGTGGCGTGCCTCCATTTTCGGCCTGGGGGTGGCCCGGAAAATTCCGCAGATCAATGAGAGTATTCTCCAGATTGCCGAAGGTGGCATCGGCGTTGCCCAGCCGGCTCAGCACCGCCTGAAAGGGCTCGTCCTGCAACCCGGACAGCGGTTCCGAAAAGATCAAATCGCCCACCGCCGCCAACGTGAACCCGTCGGCCACATTACATGCGGGCGCCGGTGTTTGGATGGTTGCCGGCGCCTTCGTCGGCTGCTGATTAGAGGTGGGAGGGTTCTGGCCGAGGGCCCATGTGACGCCGGCCGCTATGATCGCGGAGGACAACCACAAGCGGCCCTCGCAAAACCAATTCCGTTGCATCGCCATTTGTTTGTCTCCTTATCGCGCACCAGCAAGTCGGCCAACCCGTGCCCTTTGATTGTTCGTCGTCAGAACCTCTGAGACCAGCTTGGCCCATCGGCCAAGCTACACTTTCGGGTTCAGTTCACCTGTACCCCATCCCCCAAAAACCAAACCTGGTCGTTTACATAGAAGAATTGACACACTTTCGACAAGATCAGCCATCGCGTCAAGATCATCTGTTTGTCCATCGATGCTTTCCTAAAAGTTCCAACTCGCCTCAGAAGGAAACCAGGAATTAGAGCTTGACGTATTCCCCGAGATCTTTCGATTTAGCTTGGCGAACCAGATAACCCGCAACCACCAAGTCCTGGAAGCTAACCCCGGAGGAATCAAAAACCGTGATCTCTTGGTCGTTTTGACGACCGGGCTTCTGTCCAGCACAAATCTCTCCCAGTTCTGCGTGAATCATCTTCCTTGCGTCCAGACCTTGCCTTGTGGCGTGCTGCAATTCACCGATCTCGAGGCTTTGACTTACCTTGTCGACCACGAGCTTCGCCCTTTGCAACAAGCGGATGTCAAGTTCTTGCTTACCGTAGCCGTCTGAGCCGACGGCGGTGACGTGCGTGCCCTGGCGTACCCACTCACTTCTCACGAGGACTTCCGTCGACGGGGTGGCGGTGATGACGACGTCTGCGTTCTCAACCGCGACGCGTATCTCCGGCACCGCCTCGATGCACATCCCATTTTTCTTCCAAGTTGAAGCATAGGCGTACGCAGCTGCGGGACGTTTGTCCCACACATAGGCATGGGAGATCGGCCGGGACAGTCGCACTGCTTCCAGTTGCGCGTGAGCCTGTTCGCCGGCCCCGATAATCCCGGCCATATGGCTGTCTTGACGTGCCAGATACTTTGCGGCTATTGCACCTACGGCGGCGGTCCTCAAGCACGTGATGGTGTTCGCTGACATAAGCGCGGTTACATTTCCTGTTTCGGGATCAAACAACAATAGCGCTGCACGATGCCCTGGTAGTCCCACCGCTGGATTTCTGAACCAATACCCGCCCGCCTTCAGCCCTATAACATCCCCAACCTCGTCGGAGAGGTACTTAATGAAAGGCAGCTCCGACAGCGAGGAATCGAACAATCTGAGGTACCCCGACTTAACTCCAAAATGAATATCAAAGCCATCCAGCGATTCGACGACGACGGGCAGCGCCACTGCGCAACTCATCGCATTTGCGGCGAACGCTGCTTCGACGAGAAGGGTTGTTTGTTTCAGAGTGATTATCTGTGAAATCAGTTGGTCGGAGAGCACGAGTGTACTGGTCGAATGTGAGGAAATGCTGTTCATAGTTTCAGCAATACCAAGTCGTTCCCTTAGATGCTGCCACAGCATCCCAGTCTGCGCTAATACATTCTTGTTGAAAAGTTGAGATTCTGCAGGTCTCAATCGCTCAGTGTTCTCAGGGTGCATAAGAGGAATACGCCGGGGATCGGCGTGAGCATCGTGGTGAAACGGTGAAGGGCAACTAGTTCTGAGCCGATCTGTGACAAGGCACGAAACAAAACCAGTTTCGCCGTCAGCGGAAGACGCGGAAAATCACTCCTCAGAAAATCCGCGTAGCTTCTCCGATAGCTGGGGCTGTGAAGTATCGCGTAGGCGTAGTGCAGGATGTCTTCGGGTGTGATGCCTTAGGGCAAACCGAAATCTCCCGCCGGTTGCAGTCCGAGCTGCTTCGCCAACGATTGCAAGACCTTCGGATTCAGGTTCGGTGTCCGGCTGCTTCCGCCGAGTTTGGCCTGTTGAGAATTCCCATCTTCGGTCAGGCAAAGTGGGAAAACAGTGCAACTCCTAGACGACTCTGCCGTTTTCATTTTGACTAGAGCGTGTTTCATAAATGCCTTTCCCCTTAGAAGACGCGCCCCTCAGGGGCTAAGGCCCGCATTTTTCCCGGCACTAAACTTGTGGCGCTTACGGACCGTTTTCCGCACCATGTACGTCGCCGGCCAGAACCAAGAGCCCGCACGCGGTCGAGTTCCCCAAGGCGTAGCAAGCCACGATCGGCAGAAAGCTGCTGATCGTCTGGCCGCGACTGCAGGCCAAACTTAGATCGTGCTCTCAGCGACAACCACGCAACCCGAGTCGCAAGCGGGCAGGTAACCTCGTTCACACGGCGCCCCACAGTCGACGCGCCACAGCGGTGACGGCATCGCCGCTATCGGAGTTGCTCAGCACCACGACTCCAGTCCGCTCGTGGGGATCAAAGGCCATCAATGTTCGGATGCCAGGATCCCCTCCGGTGTGTCCCCATAGGACGCGATCAGGCACCATGTTCGCCAAGCCATACCAAGTCAGTCCTTGCCGAGTGATATGTTCTTTGTCACCGGGCTCAAACGGCAACCGCACCCGCTGGTCTGACAGGATGAGCGCCACAGTCCTCGACTGCAGGATGCGTTGTCCGTCCAGGGCTCCGCCATTCATAAACGCCATAAGGAACCGCGCTAGCTCTCGCGCACTGCTCCGCGCGCTGCCATCCGGTGGGGTTGCAAAACTGTACAGGCAATGCGGGACCTGCAGACCGCCAGTAACGTGCGTCGGCGGAGTCCACCTCGGATCGCGCAGTGTCACGGAATCGGCGCGGCCGTCCGCGACGTATGTGTAGGGCGTAGCATGAGCGCTCCGATCCATGCCATTCAGCAGGATTCGGCTGTGGATCATGCCAAGCGGATAAAAGATGTGCTCGGCGATGTAGTCGGCGTACGATTGATTTGCCAGCCGCTCGACCACGTAACCCGACAGTCCAAAAGCAATATTACTGTAGGCCCAGCGGGCTCCCGGTTTCCAAGGATGGAAATTTAGCCGTACCACCGACGCCTCACCGCTCGCGCTCAGCTGAGCGCGCAACCACTGGCCAAGCTCCTGACGCGAATCCCCGCAGGCATAACTTTCTTCATAAGCTGGTCCATCCTTGATCGAAGCGGTGTGGGTGAGCAATTGGCGCACCGTGATCGGCACCGTCGGGAACGCAGGGTTTCGAACCTTAAAGGGCAAATAGTCATTCACATCCGCATCGAGCGAAACCCTCTGCCGCTCCCACCATTGCATCACTGCCGCACAGGTCAGCGTCTTAGTCACCGATCCCAGATTGATCAGGGTTTCTGGCTGCATCGTTCGTCGTTGCTCGATGTCCGCCCAACCGTATCCAGCCACGTGCGCGAGCTGCCCGTCTCGAACGATCGCTAGAGACAGACCGGGAATGTGCGCGGACTGCATCAGCCGGAGAATCGCGTCCTGCAAATCAGCGACAAGCTGCTTCGCCCCGGCTCGGCGCAACGAGCCGAGGACGAGCCCTGCCACTGCAGAGACCACGCTTCCTATAAAGGCACGCCGCGTGGCGCCAAAGACGCGCCTGCCCGATGGGTCCCCCATCAAACCGGCTGCTGTTTGTGCAAACCCGTCGGGCAAGAGATGTGGTGTCATCGGTTGGTCACCAGGTGTCCACGCCCGCTCGCCCGACGCCGTTTCCGGTGTTTCGGCAAGACCATAGGGCGGCAGCGTCTTGCGCCGACGCGGCCAAATCTCGTGCAGCGTGTCACTCTCGTAAAGTCGGCCATTCTCCATCACCTAAGTTCCTCCAGCGGATTACGATTTTAGACCAGATAGCCGTGCTCTGATCACCGCCATTGAGACAAGAGAGATCTCAACTCAGAGCAACAAAGTGTTAGTACAATTTGCAGATCCAGTGGCACAATTCGCGCGATATAGATCCAGCTTGGTTTACGAGGTGATTGGTAGTTTCCCAGGCGCAGCTGGTCCAGCAATGGGCAACACCTTTATCAAATCAAAGGAGTTTTGACTATGAGTTCCAGGGGCGACCAAGGTCTTTTCAGCAATCGTCCACACCGCTCCCTACTGACAGTCTGGCTGCTCTTTTGCGCCATCGCGCTGTTTTCGTCAACCGGCTTCGCGCAGGCGGCTTCGACGGGCGCACTGAACGGCTCTGTCACCGATCCAAGTGGGGCGGTGGTGCCGGGGGTGAACATCAAGGTGACCAACGAAGCCACGGGAGAGACGCGGGCAGTGACTTCCAACTCCGACGGCATCTACCTGGTTCCGCTCCTGGCCGCGGGCACCGGATTGAAGCCGGAGTTCAAGGCTTCAAAACTGTGATCGGATCGGGCCTTCGCGTTGCGGTGACCGAACCCGCGACGTTCAATATCCGTCTCGTGGCAGGTACCGCCGTCGAATCCGTGACGGTCCAGGGTGGCAGCGCCACGATGCAGACCGAAACCAGCGCCCTGGGCCAAGCAATCGATGAAAAGGTCATGGAAGCACTCCCCCTGGTGACGCGCAATTATACGGACCTTCTCGGCCTCTCCCCCGGTGTCAACGTCAGCGTGCCCGATGCCACTCAGCTCGGACGTGGGACGTGGCAACAGACAACTCTTTTGCGCAGCTGTGTAGTCGATGAAGGGGAGGCCCTTCGGAACCGCCTTACTGGGCCAAATTTGGGTGTAACAAAAGGCAGGCCCTGAAAATGGCGAAGCAAATCACGGTCTTTGACTCCTCTGGAGTGAGTTTTCAAGGCCCGGTCGTTGCTGGCTATTGCTGAACAAAACAAGGGCAAAGGGTTGGCGACTGCATTTCGCTCTGGGCTTCATCTGATTTGGGAAATATCAGTACGATGATTCATCGCGGGAAAGTCATGAGGTGTGACGACATGCTACGCTTTCGACCGGTGCTCCTCATTGCGAGAGTTGCCCCCCTCGCCTGCTTGTTGCTCGCGTCTGCGCTTCTTGTGCCTTCGCTTGTCTCGGCAGCGGCGAGCGATGCGCAAAAACAGACGCGAATAGCCGAGGCAGCTGTCGACTACATGGTCAGAACGCAATCGCCCTCCGTAAGTATCTACGTAGACCGGGGTGGAACACCCTTCATGACCCAGGCCTGGGGAATTGCCGATCTTGAGCACACTACCCCCGCCACGGTTGAGTCCGCCTATGAAATGGGATCCATCACGAAGTCAGTGACTGCCCATGCCGTCCTGCAATTGGTTGTTGCCGGACGTGTGTCGCTCACGGGCAAGGTCTCGGATTACATTAGTGATTGTCCGAAGCCCGCGGCAGATGCCACGATCCACCAGCTTCTCACACATACCTCGGGCATTCCCGACTATGTCAACGACAATGTGCCAGAGCTCAAAAGCCGCGTTGAGACCGATTCACTGTCTCGCGAGGAGATCCTGCACGCTCTAGCCTCCCAGCCGCTCAAGTTTCCGAGCGGCAGTCGCTACAAATATTCTAATTCCAATTATTACTTGCTGGGTCTCATCGTCGAGCGGGTCACTGGTCGTGACTTCTACGACGTGGTTCAGCACGATGTTCTTCAACCGCTCGGGGTTGGCCCGATGTTCTCGGGCAACACTCTGGAAATCGTGCCCCAGCGAGCGCGCGCCTACCGCTTCGATGACAAGGGAATGCTACAGAACACTCCACCGTTTACTTACCTGACCTTCTTCTCGGCAGGATCGTTGGTAGCGACCCCGACGACGCTAGGCCGCTATCGACGCGCCGTCTTCATGTCTGACAAGATGGATCCGCGCGTCAGAGACTTGATTATGACGACGGTTCCGGTCGCGGAAGGCGGCCTGACCGACTACACCATGGGGGCTCTCAATAAGACTCATTTTGCTGGCCTGCTGAAGTTCGCCCATGCCGGTGGTAGCTGGGGTCATGCCTCCTACAATGCCTATTATCCGGAGCGCGACGTCACCATCGTAGTCATGGGAAATCGCCATCTGTCGCATGCGGGACCGGACTATCTCGAACGGAAGATTGCGCGCATCCTGTTCGACGTGCCCGATCCGGCCGTGCGCCCGGCGCTGGCCTTCTCGTCCGCACGCTACGTAGGGATTTACAAGCGAGTTGGTGGCTACGTAGGGCGCTATCGCTCGCACGGATCGCCCCTCTATTACTCCGTTGCCGAGGAGCATGGCCAGCTCGCCGTCGGGGCTGGGGAGAGGCCAGACGACCCGCTTCTGCAGTGGCGAGCCCCCATTGCTGCGATCGCCCAGGACGAATTCGGCTACGCAGGCGATGGCCTCGAGCCCGACCCCGAGCGCGAGGAGCACCTGTTGTTCGATGGCAGCGATGTGGCGGGCCACGCCAAGCGCCTGCGCATCGGCGATATTACCGCTGAATACGCGCCATAAGGTGCCGGCTGATGCAACAGCACGGCATTCGTGCCCGCGGCAAGCGCCGTTTCCGACGGAGCGACGACGCTCGGCCGCGAACTCTCCGAAGGTCACCGATGAGTGAGACAACGGACATTACGGTACTGTCGCTTCTGTCGACAGTTCGCGGCCCGGTTGTCTTCACTCAAGGTGCCGAATGCCGTATAGACAACGTCTTAAAACAGTGTCTTTTCTGGCGTCTCACGCTGGGGATTGCGCGTCTATGAATCTGATTTCTGATCGGCCGTTCGCGCTGGAAGCTTTTTGGCGAGTCGCGGTGCCTTGGTTTGCAATCGTCATCGTCATCGTAACGTCAACGGTAGCGTCACCCGCGGCTGCCCCTTCGAGCGAAGAACAATTCTCACTGCAACAAGCGTTGTCGTTTCCGACTACCGCGGACCTCGTCGCTTCGAAGGATGGTAACCGGATTGCATGGGTACTCGATGAGCGCGGCATAAGGAATGTGTGGGGTGCGGAGGGCCCAGCGTGGGTTCCACACTCACTTACGCAGTTTGCCTCCGATGACGGGAAGGAAATCAGCCAGCTCTCGCTTTCTGCAGATGGCTCCTTGGTAGTGTTCGTTCGCAATGACGGCGAGGGTAACTGGCCGTCACCGACTGGCGCGCACCCAAATCCGGCGAGTCTGCCGGTCGCGCAACAGGTTGAAATCTGGATCGCGTCTTTTA